>Ga0210385_10000233_pt1 | contig 49489 bp, 47 predicted proteins | sample IncBWH26OmetaG_FD_160107 | JGI IMG/M metagenome (GOLD analysis project Ga0210385, IMG submission 160107) | Forest soil microbial communities from Barre Woods Harvard Forest LTER site, Petersham, Massachusetts, United States - Inc-BW-H-26-O ... | reverse complement strand
CGCACATGCTCCGTGGCAGCGCCATGAAATGGCCCCAGCACAAGAACGTCCTTATCCTCGGGATCGAGCATGTAAAAACCCACCCAGTCGTAATGCTCCAGGCGATTTGCAATCAACCCAACGGCGAAGCTCTGCACCGCCATAAGATTCGCTGCAGTCTCCGCAAATTCCCGAATCTCCGCAACAATGTCTTCGTAGGCTGTCTTCGCCATCCCTCAAACATCCATTCCTGCTTCAAGCAATCTTTACAAAACGCATCGCCGCCGAGTTCATGCAGTAGCGAAGACCCGTTGGCCGTGGACCGTCGTCAAACACATGCCCCTGGTGCGCATCGCAGCGCCGGCACGTAACCTCCGTCCGCGCCATGCCCAGCGAAAAATCATTCTGTTCGTGAACATTCTCTTTCGCAATCGGCTGCCAGAAACTCGGCCAGCCCGTGCCCGATTCAAACTTCGTATCGGAACTGAAGAGCGCCGTGTCACAGCAGACGCAGCGATAAATCCCCTTCTCATGAAGATTCCAATACTGCCCCGTGAATGCCCGCTCCGTCCCCGCATGGCGCGTCACTTCAAACGCCTCCGGCGAGAGCTTCTGCTTCCACTCCGCATCGGTCTTCACAATCACCGGCACCGTCACAATGTCTCCGCGCTGCCCCGCATCGGAAAATTGGACAATCTTCACTTCCTTCGGCGCGTTGCCCTTCGCTTCCACCGGCTGAGTCCAACGCTTGAGCTCAACGGCCACCATCGCCGCGGCTGCACTCCCCGCCAGCACAAAGACTCTCCGGTTCCATCGATTCACCGGCTTGTCCGTAGATTCAGTCATCATTTCCCTCCGCTGGCATCGCTCATCCAAACGTAAACGCAAATGCCTGCACTCCTGCGTCTTCAAACTCGATCGTAAAAATGTGATCCGAGATGGCGCCCTTTTGCCGCACCAGTTGGTACAAACGATGCTCCGTCACCAACCCGCTGCCCTGCGCGTCCGTGTCCACGCCATGATTGTCACCCGGCGCCTGCCCATCAATTGTCACGCGATAGCGAACCGGCTTCCCATCCGCGCCGGGGCCCAGCACTAGATGCAGGTCCCGCGCATGAAACCGAAAAACAATCTTCCCTCCGGCAGCCTGCAGCACCGCCGTCTCCCCGTGATCCACCCATTTGCCTGCCAGTCCCCATTGGTTCAGCGCAGGGCTCGCCGGAGCCGCATACTGCCGCTCCTGGTCCTTACTGATGCCGCCCGGCGACGCAAAATGACTTGCCCGCTCATACCCGATGTAGGTCTCCGGCGACCGAACCTGGTTCATATCCGCCGCAGCTTCAATTCCCTGGGCATTCACGCTCACCGCACCCGCAGGCATCGCCTTCGCATTCCGCTCCTTCAACAACTCCTGGATCCACTTCTCCGACTGCTCATACTCCCCTTCGCCAAAATGCGTGTGGCGCACCCTTCCGTTCACGTCGATAAAATAGTGCGCCGGCCAGTATTCATTCTGAAACGCGTCCCAGATCGCATGATTGCTGTCCAGCGCCACGGGATACGTAATGCCAAATTTCGTAACCGCCCTCTGTACGTTCGGCAGTTCTTTCTCGAACTCGAACTCCGGCGTGTGTACCCCGATCACTACCAGGCCGCTATCCCTGTATTTGTCCGCCCATGCCCGCATATATGGCACAGCCCGCAGACAATTAATGCAGGAATAGGTCCAGAAATCGACCAGCACCACCTTCCCCTTCAACTCCTTTGCCGTCAGCGGCTTTGAATTAATCCATTGCGTCGCGCCGGTCAGCCCGTTCAGCGGAGATACACCATGAAACTCCGGAGCCCCCTGCCCACGCGCCGAGATGCCGCCGGCTATCAGCGCATACAAAACCATCACCCCCGCCGCAAACCGGATCAGCTTCGTTTTTCTATTAAAAGATTCACCAGGCATTCGACTTCAATTCCTCGCTCCGCAACACTTTCAAAACTGTGAGGGAATTATCACCTATCCAATAACTCCACTTCTCTTGTAGACACCCTCAGAGTGCTCCACGTTACAGAACATCGCAGCGCCCAAAACAAAGCCCGACCAGCCGCTTCTTCAAAGCAACGGCTCACCGCCTCCCGAACATTGGACGCATCGCAGCCGCGATTCGAAATTTTGCCCCGGCCGACAAGGGTCCCCCGCGCCCTCAACAACCCTCCTCCAGGACCCCTCCCCGGACCGTTCATTTCCGGACACTCCATTTCAGTTCCGCACGAACCGCGTGTCCCTTCCACGCCGATCAGCTTTCGTTAACCTCCACTGCATCAAACCGTTAGGTCGTCCACGCTAACGGCCATCGAATTGCGCCCGCCATCATGGGCATCTCTGTCCCCGGAGGTCGAATGAAAACGCTCGTGCAGGATGTGCAGTTCGCCATACGGCAACTTAGAAAGACGCCCGGCTTCACTGCAACGGTGCTGCTCACACTTGCCCTCGGCATCGGAGCCAACGCCGCAATCTTCACGCTCGTGAACGCCATGCTCCTGCGCAATCTGCCCGTGGCCGATCCAAAAACTCTCCTGCGCATCGGCGATAAAGACGACTGCTGCGTCAACGGCGGCTGGAACGACAACGGCGACTACTCCCTCTTCTCCACTGAAACCTACTCCATGTTCAAGAAAAACCTTCCCGAGTTCGAGGAACTTGCCGCCATGGAGTCGGGCTATGCCTGGAGACCCATCACCGTTCGTCGCTCCGGCACAAACACCAATGCCAAGTCCGTCATGGGCACCTTCGTCTCCGGTAACTATTTCCGCGTCTTTGGCCTCACGCCCACCGCTGGCCGCTTCTTCGTCGACGGCGACGATCAAAAAGGCGCGCCCATCACCGCCGTCATGAGCTACGACGCCTGGCAGCAAGACTATGCTGGCGACCCCTCCGTCATCGGCAGCTCGTTCTACATCAATACCAAGCCCGCCACCATCATCGGCATCGCGCCCAAGGGCTTTTATGGCGACCGCCTCGATACCAATCCGCCCAAGTACTACCTGCCCATGCAGTCCATGGACGCCGTGATCGGCGCTCCCTATTTCAATGAACCCGAAACAGAATGGGCTTACATCATCGGCCGCATCCGGCCCGGCACCAACATTCCCGTGCTTCAGGCCAAGGTCAGCACTCTTCTCCGCCAACAGTTCACCGGTTTCAAATTGTTCTCAACCGAGCGCTCCAAGACCTACCTCGCGCGCACCCACGTCATTCTCTCTCCCGGCGGCGGAGGCATCCAGAACATGCAGGAGGGCTACACCGACCATCTCAAGCTCCTCACCTGGATCGCCGCTCTGGTACTCCTCGTGGCCTGCGCCAACATCGCCAATCTGCATCTCGTTCGCGGCATGAGCCGCCGCGCCGAGCTGTCCATCCGTTCCGCGCTGGGCGCCCATCGCTCGCGCATCGTCCGCCAGATGCTGACCGAAAGCGTCGTTCTCGCGGGAGCAGGCGGCCTGCTCGGACTCATCGTCTCCTACCTCGCGGCCCATGCCCTGCTCATGCTGGCCTTCCCTGACCAGCACAATATGCCCGTCAACGCCATGCCTTCCCCACTGGTCATCGGCTTCGCCATTGCCTTGTCGCTCGTCACAGGAATTCTCTTCGGCCTTGCTCCTGCGCTCATGGCGCTGCGCGTCCAGCCCATTGAAGCCCTGCGTTCCAATGCCCGCACCACGGCTCAAGGCGCGTCCTTCGTTCAACGCGCGCTCGTCGTCCTTCAGGCAGCGCTTTCGCTCGTGCTTCTCGTCGCCGCCGGGCTCTTCATTCAGAGCCTCAACAAGGCGCGTGCCACCGACATGAAGCTCGACACTACCAACCGCTACATCATCCACATCAACCCCCAGGCCGCCGGCTACAAAACCACTGAGGTTGAAGCCCTCTATCGCACCATCGAAGACCGCTTCCACGCATTGCCCGGCGTGGTCAAGGTGGGCCTTGCCACCTACACGCCCATGGAAGAAAACAACTGGGGCACCGGTGTGAAAGTTCAGGGAGAAACCGATCTGCATAAGGGCGCGTCCTGGGTCAAAGGCAACTCGGAGTACTTCGACTCCGTCGGCACGCGTATCCTCATGGGCCGTGGCTTCACCCCGCACGATCTGCTCGGCGCTCCACCTGTTGCCGTCGTTAATCAGGAGTTCGTCAAACAGTTCTTCGGCAAACGCAATCCCATTGGCCATCGTTTCGGCTTTACCGATCCTGGCAAAGACGGCTCCTATGAAATCGTCGGCGTCGTCGAGGACACGACTTACACCAGTGTCTACTGGAAAGACCACGCTATGTACTTCGTGCCCCTCACCCAACGCCCCGCCGTAACGGACCCGGACGACACCATCGACAAAGATCTCTCCATGTACGCCGGCGCCATCGTCATTCAAACGGCGCGTCCCATCTCCGGTATGGAAAAACTTGCCGGTGACACCTTGGCCGGCATTAATCCCAATCTGACCATCGTGAAAGCTCAGACCTTCCAGCAGCAAATCGATGACCGCTTCGTCGAAGAGCGCCTCATCGCAAGGCTCACCTCGCTCTTCGGGCTCCTCGCCCTGCTCCTGGCCGCTATCGGACTCTATGGCGTTACCGCCTACACCGTGGTCCGGCGCACGCCGGAAATCGGCATCCGCATGGCGCTCGGCGCAGCCCGCGGGCGCATCGTCGGCATGGTCCTGCGCGGCGCCCTGCTCCAGGCCCTCATCGGCTTGGCCATCGGCGTCCCCATCGCCATGCTCTGCGTGCGCTTCGTCAAATCCCTGCTGTACGACATTGAACGCGTGGATGCCTCCGTCATGGCCGGAGCCATCGGCGTGCTCGTCGCAGCCGCCCTCGTGGCCGGCTTGATCCCCGCGCGAAGAGCCGCCTCCATCGACCCCGTAAAGGCTCTCCGCTTTGAATAACCCCGGGCCCAGGAAACACCCAATTCGCTGACCCGCCGGCTTGCTGCCCACGCTGTCTTGCTATCCTGCGGATCGGCTTGCAAAGAGGACCTCCATGACTCTGACCACATTGGGAAAAATTCTTTATTGGTGCTGGTTCCTCTCCGAGATCGCCATACTCGTCTTCACCAGGACGAGATCGGGCAAAGGCAACGTCAATGATCGAGGTTCGCTGGTTCTTATCTGGATCATGATCGTCGCTTCCCTCTCCGTCGCCCCCTACTATGCCGACACCCATCCGCCCACGATGTTCGGCGGCGCAGACTGGCTTCGCTACGTCGGCCTCGCCTGCATGATCTGCGGCCTCGCCATCCGCTGGACCGCCGTTTTCTCCCTGGGCAAGTCGTTCAGCGCCAACGTCGCAATTCTTTCCCGGCAGCAACTCAAAACCGGCGGCCTTTACAGGTTCGTCCGGCACCCTTCCTACTTCGGTCTCCTCCTTGTAATCCTCGCCATCGGGATTCACACCCATAACTGGATCGCGTTCGCAATCTGCGTCGTTCCGCCGTTCCTCGCCTTGAGCTACCGGATCCACGTCGAAGAAGCAGCCCTCAAAACAGCATTTGGAGACGAGTACGCAGCCTACTCCCGCCGCACCAGGCGCCTGATCCCCGGCATCTATTGATGCCCCGCCGCCATCCATTCACTTCATCCGCTCGCCGCGTCGCGCATCCTCTTCCTGCCCTCCATGAACTGTCACCGGTGTAGCCTGCTTGCAGCATGACCAACATCCGCGAAGCCATCGCCCGAGGTCGCGAAGCCAGAAGGCAGCGCGATTTTCCGCTTGCCCGCGCGCAGTACGCTGAAGCCGCCGGCATCTTTCGCGACCAGAACGACTCCCTGTCCTACGCCCATACCATCCGGCACATCGCAGACATTCATCAGCAGGAGCGCAACCTCATCGAGGCCAGGCCACTGTACGAAGAAGCTCTCGAAATCTACCGCAGCAATTTGGATACAAAGCTGCTCGACCTCGCCAATACCGTCAGACCCTACGCTCTTCTTGAAGAACAACTGGGCAATCTGGAGAAAGCGAAAACCCTGTGGGAAGAAGCCGGAAACCTCTATGGTTCGCTTCGCATCGAGGCAGGCGTTCTGGAGTGCGAAAACCACGTCCGCAAACTCAAGCAATCTCTTCATCCGGACTGACCGGCCCAGCTCCCGCAATAGCGGCCAGGAAAATATTGAAGATGTCCAATTGGTGCTTCATCACCAGGCTCTCGTCCCATTCAGCTTGAAGTACCAGCCCGTGAAAGGTCGCGATCAGAAAACGCGCCATTCCACCCGCATCGATTCGCTGCGAAAAATCTCCGCGACGCTGCCCTTGTAGGAAAACTTCGCGCAAAAGCTTGTACGGCTTGGCAAAAGTATCTCTTGCCACCTTCTTCAATTGCGGGTCGTGTTGCCCTTCCGCCCACAGCTGCACCGTCACCCGCCGCCGCATGCGTTGTTTTGGATTGTTGAGCTCTCCCAGAAAGTAGTCGCGGATAGCTTCCAGAGAACGCACCGCTGTCGGCTGCTCAAGGGCGTCCAGAAAGACTCTTCGTTCTTCATCATGCCGGCGCGCCGCGATTGCAGCCACAATCTCTTCCTTGCTCGAAAATAGGTTGTAGATCGCTCCTGCGCTCAACCCGGACTTCCGCACAATATCTCGCATCGTCGCCTTGTGAAACCCCGACCGCGCGAAACACGATACGGCCGCATCGAGAATCTCGGCGCAACGGGCCTGCAGATATTCCTCGCTCACTTTAGGCATGGGACCCCGCCGGTGCAATGCGTGTCCGGTTTTCAGCGGGTCGCGGTACTTCCGCCATTGCGACATGGTAGAACTCGTATCCCCGCATCTCTCCGGCAGCATCGCCGAAGTACCGCTGCCGATACTCCGACGCACCCAGATCAACCACCAGACGCAGACCGCAACGCTCGAGATACCCATCCATGTCCCTCGGATGTATTCCGAACGTCCAAGGCTCCCCCAGCTTGGCCACATCCGCCAAGAGCCGCTCCGCCCCATGGAACTTCACGGTGCCGTCCAGCATCCCCGAGTGGACATACGTGAAAACCAACCGGCTGCCCGCCGGAAAACGCGAGACATACGTCAATACAGAATCCACTGCTTCGGCCGTCAGGTAATTAGTTACCCCCTCCCACAGAAATGCCGTCTTCAAAGACGCGTTGAGCCCCGCTCTTTCCAGAACGCCGCAAAGGCTTTCGCGATTGAAATCAATCGGTATTTGACGGACGTTCGAGTGCGTCCCCGGCTGCGCATTAAGTCGGGCGCGCTTCTTCTCGAGAATCTGCGCTTGATCCAATTCAAAGACGTCTCTCCTCTTCAGCACCTGCAGACGATATGCGCGGCAATCGAAACCCGCGCCGAGAATCACCAGCGGCCATGCTTCATCCTCCATCCCCTCCGCCAGAAGATCGTCGATCAGACGCGTCCGCGCTATCGCAGAGCTTCGAGCACCCGGAATGCGATGGTCCAAAATTTTCTCGATAAGTTCCCTCCCGCCGGGAAGGCTCGCGACAGACACGATTCTTCTCAGGGGCGGGCGCAGGAAACGCGTCGACAGCGGATCTGCGAAAAGCCTGGTCCGGCTGGACCGTCTCGTCTCTAGCGCGCGAAACAGCGCCATGTATTCGGCTGTCTTACTGGAATCATCGGGGGGCATAAAATAGAACATGCGTTCTATTTTATCCTGGCGTTCCCTTTCTTGTCATGGAACGCCAAATCCAGGCAACGCGAAGAGCCGGCCTCATGAGCCTCGTAAATCTGATTCGCGCGGCTGCCCGCTCTCCGAAGCGACCTGGCAACAGCAGCGTCCGGGCACCCCGCGCCATTCCGCGAACTCCGGAAACCCTGTCAAGCCCCCACGCCCAAAATAATCCTCAAACCCCTCATTCCATTTGCTCGATTTTTCAAGCGCCCTTGCACTCTGATTCACGGAAAAGTTCACAATAGAAATATGAGGAATTTCCCGCACGAAGTGCTTCTTCCTGGACAGCCAGTCCCTGCTCTCGAATTCACCGAAAAGTTCGCAATAGAAATCGCCGGAATTCCCTGCGCGAAGCATGCCTGCTTGCAGCGCCGAAGAATGGATCCAGCGCCAACGGGTTCGAAGTTGTTCGGTCTTGCAAATGTGCGCTTAAGCCCGGCATAGAACCATTTCCAAATCGCTCAACCTGCTTGTAATCAATGCTCTACGGGCAAAAACAGGTACCCCCCCTCCCCCCACCCCGGGAATTGTACTCATTTCGTGAGATGGCAATTCCTATGCGTAAAAAATTGACCAGATCAACGGCACGGCACCGGCAAAGCCGCTCACCGCACCCACTCCACTTCTAAGCTTGTGGACCTATGAACGAGAGCGTCGCCTCGGTCCGGTCCGCAAGCGCCGCCAACTCCCCCACGCGGCTGTGAATTTGTGAATCTGTGAGACTGTGAGACTGTGACGGTGTGCCCGGCTCCGGGCCGTGATCCTCTTCCTTGCTCCCTGCACCCAGCTCCCTGTTCCCTGTTCCCTGTTCCCTGTCTTTAATATTCGATTTCCTTATGCCATCTTCATTGTGTCCGCAACGCCTTTGGCGTATGACCATCACAAGCGTCATCCCCCTGGCGCTTGGGTCTGGAATCAATATTCCCTCTCTCCGGAGGACTTCAGCATGATCCTGCAGACCACAGAACACTCGCCGAATCAGCAAGCTGGCAGCCAAAAACAGCAGCTCAAGATCGCATCGCCGGCTGATCGCCAGCTCGCCGCCGATCAGATGCGCTACCAGCTTTATCTCCTCGATCGCACCCAGCGCCGCATGTCGATTGAGGACTGCATGGCAGCCCTGCTCGAGCAGTCCAGCACCGAATTGCCGGCCTGAACCGCCGCATCGCAGCAACTTACATTGCCTCGGGACTCTCGATTCCGAGCCACCCGAGCACTGTTGTCAGCTCGCGGAGCACCACTGCGGCCGTGGCCAGCAGAAACGTCTTTCGCGCCGGATCCTCTTCCGTCAGAATGTGGTGCTTGTGGTAGAAGTTGTTAAATTCCTGCGCCAGTTGAAACGCATGTTTCGCCAGGTGCGCCGGCTCTGACGTCGTAATGCACTGCTCCAGCACCGCCGTCCGCCGCCCCGCACGCAACCACAGTGACCAGATATCTTCGGCCGCATCGCCGCTCAAATACGGCGCGGCATCCACGCTGCTCATCTGCGCAAGCACCGCCTCTGGCGTCGTTCCCGCTTTGCGAAAGATATTCCGCGCCCGCACCACGGCGTATTGAATGTAAGGCCCCGTCTCGCCTTCAAAGCTCAACGCATCTTTGAAGTCGAACGCAATCACCGAATTCCGCGTGTACTTCAGCATGAAGTAGCGCAACGCCCCAATTGCAATCTGCTCGGCAATCTTCTGCCGCTCCACCGCATCGCGCCCCGTCTGGCGCGCATCCACTTCGGCGCGCGTCGCCGCAATCAGTTTGTCGATCAGGTCATCGGCCTTTACGCCAAAGCCCTTGCGCCCGCTCACTTCAATGTAGGCCCGGCTGCGATCTTCTTCCGGAACGTCGTAGCCCAGGTCCACCGCGCAACGCGGCGTCAGCGCCACCATCTCGTAACTGAAGTGCGTGTAATGGTTCGCCGCGGCGGTGTAGCCCATGCCGCGCAGTGCCTGGATCACGTTGGCTTGCGGATCGCTCTGCCGCGCGTCAATCACGTTGTAAATAGCCTGCGCCCCGCCAAAGTGCGGATGAATCGCGTCACCCTGCTCCGCCGAAATCCAGCACTCGTGATCGGGATAAGTAAAAAACTTCTTGTACCCGAAATCGCGCCCCAGCAGGCCAAACTTCCAAAGGTGATACGCAATATCCTTGCCCACATACGTCACGGTCCCATTCGACCGCACAATCACCTTGGCGTCTTCATCGATCGCATCTTCCGTTGTCTCTGCGCCAGGCCGCGTCATCACCCAGCAGCCTTTGTTCTTCCCTTCGTTTTCGAAGTACAGCACGCCCGTTTCTTTCAATTGCTCAAAGGCCAATGCCCAGAAGTCCAGGTGCAGAATCTCGCTCTCGCGCGGCAAAAAGTCGTATTCGATGTCCAGACGCAGCATCGTTTCGAGATGCCGCTTCAGCACTGCTGTCGAAATCAACTCGGCTACTTCCGCCGTCTCGTTCCCGCCATGTTCAATCTCGTGCAGCGTGGCATAACGCAGCTTCTTCCGCTCCTCGTTCTGAGCGTCCGTCCCACTTGTGTACCACTGCGATGTCCGCGCATACAGGTCCCAGCAGTAGTAGTCGATCGCGTCTTCAAACCTGCCGCCCGCGGCGAACCGGCTCTCGCAATCTGCCACCAGCGCCCGCACCGTGGCCGCGGATTTCTGTTCCAGATGGAGAAAGCCCACAACCACATCGGCCACTTGCACGCCGGTGTTGTCGATATAGTTCTGCACCGTAACCTTCTGCCCCGCTGCCAGCAGCAGACGAACAAACGTATCGCCCAGAATTGCATTGCGCAGGTGCCCGATGTGGGCAGCCTTATTGGGATTGATGCTGGTGTGCTCCACCAGCGCATGGTCCTGTGTGGACGGCAAACTCTCTGGAGCAACTGCGACCAGGCGCACGCCCTCAAGTCGGTCCAGCCGAGCATTGATATATCCAGCCCCGGCAATCTCAAAGGACGAAAAGCCACGGAGTGGCCCCAAAGCCGCCACAATCTCCTGCGCGATCGCCTTCGGCGCCTTGCGCAACGTACGCGCCAGTTGCAGCGCAATCGGCGTCGCCAACTCCCCGAATTTCAGGTCCGGCGGCGTCTCCATCGGAATGTTTTCGAAGGTCAGTTCGTACTTCGACTGCAAAACGTTTTTCAGTTGCGCTTCCAGCCGGTTCTTCAAAGCCAGATACACTTGAAATTCCTCGGAAAACCTTGATTTTCAAGGTGATTCTAACAGAGCGAATATTGCCCAGGCGTTTGACGCTCCAGCAACCGAACCCTAAGATGAAGAGGTAGATTGCCCAAAGATTTCTGCCTGCCTCCAGGCGAACTCCCAGCAATTTCAACACTCATGACCGATCGCGCCGCCAGTCCGTCCCGGTTCTACCTCACCACGCCCATCTACTACGTGAATGCGCGCCCGCACCTGGGCCACGCTTACTCCACCATCGTCTGCGACGCCATCGCACGCCGCAAACGCGCCCTCGGCATCGAGACGTGGTTTCTCACCGGCACCGACGAGCATGGGCAGAAGATCGAGCGCTCTGCTAAACAAGCTGGACGCACTCCGCAGGAGTTCGCCACGGCCATCGCTGCCGAGTTCCGCGGACTGTGGGACCAGCTCGGCCTTACCTACGACGACTTCATTCGCACCACCGAACCTCGCCATGTCCGCGGCGTACAGCATCTCTTTTCGACCCTCCAGGAACGTGGCTACATCTACAAAGGCTCCTACACCGGGCAGTATTGCGTCTCCGACGAAGCGTGGGTCGACGTTGCTCCCGGCGCGCCCTGTCCCGATTGCGGCCGCATCACAGAAACCGTCAGCGAAGAAAACTACTTCTTCAAACTTTCAGCCTTTGAGCGCAAGCTCCTCGAGTTCTACGAAGCTAACCCGGACTTCATGCAGCCGGAATCTACGCGCCGCGAGGTCATCTCGTTCGTGCGCAGCGGCCTCAAGGATCTTTCCGTCAGCCGCGCCAGCTTCACCTGGGGCATCCCGGTGCCCGGCGACGAAAAGCAGGTCGTCTATGTGTGGCTCGATGCCCTGGCCAACTACATCACCGCTCTCGGCTATGGCTCCGAAGCGCCGGAAGACAAGGCCCGCTTCGAAAAATTTTGGCCGGTCGACATTCACCTCATCGGCAAAGAGATCAGCCGCTTCCACTGCGTCTATTGGCCGGCATTCCTCATGGCCGCCGGAATCCCCCTTCCGCGCTCAGTGCGCGCCAATGGGTGGCTCCTCTTCGATCAGGGCAAAATGTCCAAATCGCGCGGCAACATCGTCCGAGCTGAAACGGTTCAAGCCATATTGGGTGCGGACGCGCTCCGGTATTTCCTGTTGCGCGAAATCCCCTTCGGTCAGGACGGAAATTTCTCCTTCGATGCGCTGGTGCAGCGTTACAACGGCGACCTCGCGAATGGATACGGCAATCTGGTCAGCCGTGTCGTCAACATGATGCACAAATACTTCGGGGGCGTCGTGCCTGCGGCGGTGCCCGGAACCCCGGCCGAGGCAGCCCTTCGCACAACTGCCGAGCGCACCATCGCCGAATTCGTACCCGCTTTCGAAGAGCTGAATTTCTCCGAGGCCTTGAAGAGCCTTTGGCATCTGGTTGCTGAGACCGACGGCTACCTCACCGCTAATGCGCCCTGGAAACGGCCTGCCGATCGCTCTGAAGCAGATCACGCTGCATTGCAAGCCCGCGTCCTGACCACTGCGGCCGAAGCTATTCGCGTGATCACCGCGCTCGTCTATCCCATCCTCCCCGACGCGACTGCCAAAGTCTGGCGTCAGCTTGGACTGGGCGAGATCTCCGATGCCGAAAAGCAATCGTTTCTCACCAGCCTTGCATGGGGCGGCCTCAAGCCCGGCATCCAATTCAGCGAACCCGCGCCGCTCTTCCCCCGCGCGGAGAAGGACGCAATCGACCGTATGCAAAACCTTGAAGACGAAAACAACGCCAGCGCCATCGATGCAGCCAGTCATTCTGAGAACGCACCCAAGTCGGCGCCTCATGCACCCACTTCGGCTCTGCCCATCGCTCCTGCTCCTCCCACGGCGTCCCCTTCGGTTTCGCCCACCGATCCGGCCAACGACAAGGACGCGCCGACCGAGGATAGGCTCACTCAGACGACTGCTGTATCGCGCAACGCTGAGAAGCCGCTCGAAACAGCACAAGTGCATCAGGTCTCCGCCGATCTCGCCAGCAGTCGCCTCTCCACAACGCCTGCCATCGCTCCACCGGCCGCACCCCTCACGCCCGCGGTCGAACCATCGGGAGCCCCTGGCGGCAGCGCACCCACCATCACCATCGACGACTTCACCAAGGTCGAGTTGCGCGTGGCCCAGGTGCTGGTCGCCGAGCGGATTCCGAAAGCCGACAAGCTTCTCCGCCTTGAAGTTGATCTGGGCTACGAAAAGCGCCAGATCCTGGCCGGTATCGCGGAACATTACGTACCAGAGAAGCTCATCGGCCGCAAAATCGTCATCGTTGCAAATCTCGCACCCCGCAAGATGCGCGGCCTCGAGTCCAACGGCATGTTGCTGGCTGCCTCCCTGCCCGACGGAGCCCCGGTCCTCGCCAGCTTCCTCGAAGAGGTCCCGATCGGGGCGCGGCTGAAATAGTCAAGGGAATACGGACTCAGGAGAGCCACGCACTTGCTGATTGACTCCCACGCCCACCTCGACAGCCCCCGCTACGCGGAGGACCGTCCCGCCATGTTGGCTCGCGCTGCAGACGCGGGCGTGGCCGCAGTGCTTTCCATTGGCATTGGCGAGGGACCGGCCGAGATGCACCGGGCACTCGACCTCTGTCGCCAGTTCAACGGCCAGCCGGGCATGCCACGCCTCTTTGCAAGCGCCGGCATCTATCCCCACAACTCGGCCGAAGCCGACGACGCCGCACTCGCCAAGCTCGATTCCCTGCTTGCCGAACCTGAAGTGATCGCCTGCGGCGAAATCGGCCTCGACTACTACCACGAAGGCGCGCCGCACGATGTCCAGCGCGCAACCCTGATTCGCCAGCTTGAAATCGCAGCCGCTCGTAAACGCCCCATCCTGATCCATTGCCGCGGCTCGAACGAGTCCACAGACGCCTGGGATCATCTCTTCCTGGCGCTCGATACCTACTGGCGCCACACGGGCCTTGGCGGCATCATGCATTGCTTTGGCGCTGGTCTGGAACAGGCGCATCGCTCTCTCGATATGGGTTTCCTCATCTCCTTCGCCGGAAATCTAACCTATCCCAAGGCTCAGCCACTACGGGATGTGGCCACAAAGTTGCCGCTTGACGCAGTTCTGGTCGAAACCGACGCGCCCTGGCTCGCTCCGGCGCCCGATCGCGGCAAACGCAACGAGCCGGCATTCGTCATTCGCACGGCCGAAACGCTGGCTGGCCTGCTCTCCGTCAGCCCAGACGAAATCGCTCACGGCACCACCAAAAACTTCGCCCGCCTGTTCAGGCTTCAGTCGGCCTTCTAGCGAACTCCGCTCGCCCAACCAGAGATTAGGTGACAGACCCTGCCGTCGACGTGGGAAACTGATAGTGTTGCATCCGCCGCAGGGTCGGGCCCTCAATCCACCCACGGCCGATTTGAGGAACGAGTATGGCCCAGGACAATTCATTCGACATCGTCAGCAAAGTAGAAATGCAGGAAGTACGCAACGCCATCGACCAGGCGCTGAAGGAAATCCGCCAGCGGTTCGATCTCAAGGATTCGCACTCCGAAATTACCCTCCAGGAGGGCGACAAGGAAATCCAGCTTGCCTCAGCCAACGAATACAAGCTCGAGGCGGTCAAGGAAATTCTCGGCCAGAAGCTGGTCAAGCGGGGCGTTTCCCTCAAGAACGTGACTTACGGCAAGGTTGAACCAGCAGCTGGCCAGAGCGTCCGCCAAAAGATCAGCCTCCAGCAGGGCATCCCCACCGAAAAGGCCAAGGAAATCGTTCGCATCGTGAAAGACTCAAAAAAGAAGGTGCAGGCAAGCATCCAGGGCGATACTGTGAGAATATCCGGCAAAGATCGCGATGACCTCCAGGCCATCATTTCTACGCTCCGAGGCAAGGATCTCGGCGTGGAATTGCAGTTTACGAACTACCGGACAAACTAACTTGGTCCACGCGCGGGCTCGGCTGCATCTGAAAAGCGTACCCTCCGAGCAGAAGCCGAAAGACGGCAGAAAGTACGGTAACTGAAGAGCTTGAGCACCCTGGCGTTAGCAACGGCGAGAGAGGTTTTCGAACTGCTGCGAGAAGACCTCGTCGCAATCGAACAGGAATTGGGCCGCGACGCCGCGTCGAGCGTCAGCACCATCACCGAAATCGCCGAATATCTCCGCGAAGGCGGCGGCAAACGCATTCGGCCATCGCTGCTCCTGCTTGCTGCGCATCTGCTTGATTATTCAGGGCCAAGCGCCATCCGCATGGGTGCCGTGGTCGAAATGGTGCACACCGCTACCTTAGTCCACGACGACATCATCGACGGCGCTCAAACCCGCCGCGGCCGCCCCTCGCCCAACACCACCTGGGGTAATGAAAAGTGCGTGCTGGCGGGCGACTGGCTTTACATGCAAGCCTTTCGCGTTGCTCTCGAGGAACAGAACTTACGCATTCTCGAGCTGCTCATCGGACTCACCCAGCAAATGGTCGAAGGAGAACTGCTCCAGATCCAAAGGCTTGGCAAGGCAGTTTCTGAGGCCGAGTACTACGATCTCATTTTCCGCAAGACTGCCTGCTTGTTCTCGACGTCCATGCGCCTCGGTGCAGTCCTCGCGGACGCTACTGAGATCCAGGAAGCCAATTTGGCCGCCTACGGCCGCGCCGTCGGGCTCGCCTTTCAAATCGTCGACGACGTCCTCGATCTGACCGCCACCGAAGAAGTCCTTGGTAAACCCGTTGCCAGCGACTTGCGCGAAGGCAAAGCCACCCTGCCGGTTATTCACTCCATCGATCACGGAACTGCCAAAGATCGCCAGAATATTCAACGCGTTCTCGACGACCGCAGTTTCGAGCACGTGAGCCGCGAGCGCATTCAGGAAATCTTGCAGCGTAACGGATCCGTTGAATACGCCATGGCCGCTGCGGATCGTTACGCCGAACAATCCCGTCAGGCGCTCTATTCGATGCCGGACTCCGACTTCAAGCGCGCCTTGCTCTGGGTGCCGGACTTTGTCGTCGCACGCGAAAAATAACCCCAGCCGAGGTCAACGCATGAATGACACCTGGATTCAGGTGGACAACTATTTTGGCGCGTTTCTCGCTCCATCCGACGAAGCGCTCGACGCCGCCCTCGCTGCCAACCGTGCCGCCGATCTGCCCCCAATCGATGTCACTCCGCTACAGGGCCGCTTTCTTGAGCTCATGGTTCGTATTTCGGGTGCTCGCCGCGTCCTTGAAATCGGCGCGCTGGGCGCCTACAGCACCATTTGGATGGCTCGCGCGCTCCCCAAAGACGGTCGCGTCGTTACGCTGGAACTCGATCCGCATCATGCCGCAATCGCCCGTGGCAATCTTGATCGAGCCGGACTGTCCGATCGCGTCGATTTGCGTCTGGGGCCAGCCTCAGACTCGCTCCGCAATCTCGTAGACGACAAGGCAGAGCCCTTCGACCTCATCTTTATCGACGCCGACAAGTCCGGCTACCCCGAATATCTCGAAGGTTCGCTGAAGCTCTCCCGTCCCGGCACCACCATCATCGCCGACAACGTCGTGCGCGATGGCAAAGTGATTGAACCGGATAACCCCGACTCCAACATCCAGGGCGTTCGTCGCTTCACTCAGATGGTTGCCGCCGAGCCGCGCCTTCGCGCAACCGTCCTGCAAACAGTCTGTGGCAAGGGCTATGACGGCTTTACGCTGGCCGTGGTGATCCCCGACTCCCACTAGCCGTGCATCCCTGCATTGCTTGCCGTCGCAAGGCCTGACCATCAAGCTACAATGGAGCGCGATCCCTATGCGCTCATTCCTTCGTGTCATCCCCTTCTGTTTACTCGTTTCTACGTTCGCTTCTCTGTGCCGGGGGCAGCAGGCTCCCGTCGTGATTCATATCGATGCCGCACATCCGGGAGCAGCCATCTCTCCGCAGATGTTTGGCGTGTTCTTTGAAGACATTAACTTTGCCGCTGACGGCGGGCTCTATCCAGAGTTGGTGAAAAATCGCTCGTTCGAGTTTGACGAACCGTTGACCGGATGGCACGAAGTGATGGGGCTAAGTGCCACGGGAATCGACAATCCCAAAGGCGAGCTCTCAATCCACACAGACGCTCCGCTGAACGCCTCGAATCCCCATTTCCTGCGCGCCCACGCCTATGAATCGGGTTACGGCTTCTACAACACGGGCTATCGCGGCATGGGCATCGAGAACGGCGCCGAATACCGCTTCTCCGCCTATGTACGTACCAGCGGACCAAAAGCATTGCGCGCCACCATCACCGATGAGCACGGCCACGAATTCGGAAGCGGAAAACTCGAAGGATTTGGCAATCAGTGGAAGCTCTATCAAACGATCATCCGCGCTACTGGGACCTCCGCCGGGGCACGCTTGAAGCTCAACCTCGATGAAAAGGGCTCGCTCGATCTTGACATGGTTTCGCTGTACCCCGTCGACACGTGGAACCACCGTCCCAATGGGCTCCGCAAAGATCTAGTCCAACTGCTCTACGACATGCATCCGGGATTCATCCGCTTTCCAGGCGGCTGCATCGTGGAGGGTCGTCAGCTCATCAACCGTTACCGCTGGAAGACAACTGTAGGCGACGTCGCCGAACGCAAGACCATCATCAACCGCTGGAACGATGAATTTGATAAACGCCCGGCGCCGGACTATTTCCAAAGTTTCGGGCTCGGCTTTTACGAGTATTTCCAGTTGGCTGAAGACATCGGCGCTCGGCCTCTGCCGATTCTTAACTGCGGCATGGCCTGCCAATTCAACACCGACGAGACGGCGCGCCTCGAAGACCTGCACGAATACATCCAGGACGCTCTGGACCTGATCGACTTTGCCAACGGGCCGGTTACGACCCCCTGGGGCAAGCTTCGGGCCCAAATGGGCCATCCCGCGCCGTTCCACCTCGAGATGCTCGGTGTCGGCAATGAGCAGTGGGGACCGCGCTATGTGGAACGCTACAAACGCTTCGCTGCTGAATTGAAATCGAAGCACCCTGAAATCAGGCTGGTCGTGGCCGCGGGACCAGCCCCCGGCGGCGAGCCCTTTGAAAGCATGTGGGCTAACTGGCGTGCGCTGAAGGCCGACATTGTCGACGAACACTATTACATGGCACCAGGTTGGTTCCTTCAGAACTCGGGGCGCTATGACCACTACGACCGCTCCGGGCCCAAAGTCTTTGCCGGCGAGTACGCCGCGCAAACCGCGGGCGCGACGGAAGCCAATAACAAAAACAACTGGCGGGGCGCCATTGCCGAAGCAGCTTTCATGACCGGCCTCGAACGCAATGGGGACGTCGTGCGGATGGCCTCCTACGCGCCCCTGATGGTCAACGTAAACGCATGGCAGTGGAAACCAGATGCGATCTGGTTCGATAATCTGCACTCATTCGGAACTCCGAATTATTACGTGCAGCAACTCTTTGCGAGCAATGCAGGCACCCGAAACTTGCCCGTCACACCCCAAGCCGAAGGAAGTCTCTACGCTTGCGCAACGCTGGATGAACGCACGCATGATCTGGTGGTAACAGTCGTGCACAATGACGCAACGGGAGAACGAGCAGAGATCCGCCTCGATGGCGCCTCCGTTTCCGGCACGGCGAAAGTGACTCTGCTCCAAAGCTCCGATCTCGACGCCGAGAACAGCTTCGAGCACCCCAAAAACGTCGCGCCAGAATTTTCGGCAGCCGAAGTCCGCTCAGGGGTCCTTGCGGCAGAGTTGCCGCCGTATTCGATGCAGGTATACCGAATTCCGATGAAATAGCCGTCCCAGGTTTTGGTTGCCCGGGAATTCAAATAATCTATTCGACCACTGCGTTCTCACAGCAACGCAAAAGTCTGCATCCTATCCGACATATGGATAGACGACGAGCCCCCGCAATCTTTCGCAGAACTCTTTCCCGTGAACGCTTCGCACCGCTATTTTCAGGGGTTTTTACAGCAATCCTGGGCCTTGCGTCTCTTTCAGCCTGGTCAGAACCAGTTTCCGTTCATTATCCGGAAGGAACACTCCATGGATTTCTGTCTCTCAACACTCTGGATGGCAAAGTCCTCGCGGTGGGCGACCTGTATCAAACCGTTGAAGGCGATCGCGTAACCTCGCATCTCGTCTTCAAGTTCAGAGACGGCTCCCTCGATGAGGAGACGACCGTGTTCACGCAGCAGGGAACGTTTAAGCTGATTTCTGATCACCACACTCAGAAAGGTCCCTTCTTCCCCAAGCCGACTGAACTTTCCATCGATGCCGCATCGGGCGAAGTGTCCGTCAAAAGCACCGGAAAAGACGGCAAAGAGGACGTCAAGACACAGCACATGGACATTCCCGCGGATCTCTGCAACGGCATCGTCACGCCAATCGCAAAGAATATCAATCCCCAAGCTGCAGAGTCCAAGGTCTCCATGATTGTCGCCACGCCTGAGCCGAGGCTCGTCACTTTGGCTTTTTCACCGCGCCCCACTGAACCGTTCTCGCTTGCTGGAGCGTCGCGCAAAGCCCTGAGTTACGAAGTCAAACTTGAGCTTGGAGGCTTGGCCGGCGTCGTAGCTCCATTGATCGGGAAGAAACCGCCAGATATTCAAATTTCGATTCTTGGCGGCGAACTTCCCACCTTTGTCAAAGAAGTGGGGCCAACTTTCGCGGAAGGCCCGATTCTAAGCATCAGGCTGGTGAGCCCGGTATGGCCTCGCGCGGCGAAACCCATCCCGCACAAGTAGCAACTTCTGGGAAGCTCGAGCAGCCCGAGAGACTGCCTGAGCAAAATCCACAGAGTTTCTAGTCTGCCATCATCGCTCGTATTGCGGCCGCATAATGCTCCGGCAGCGGCTTCCTGTTCAGTTGGTCGTCGCAAACCACATGAACCGTCTCGCCTTCTGCCAGGAGCGTGTTCGCCGCACCGTCTGCACTCTTCCGCAGGATTCGATACGCAAACTTCAGCACTGGTCCTCGTAGAAGTGCAGGCTTTGTTTCAATCAGAATCTCGTCATCGTAGCGTGCCGGCGAACGGTATCGGCAGGTCGCCTCCACTACCGGCAAAATGCACTCGTGCTCTTTTTCGAGTTGGCTGTAGGCGAGCCCAAGCGACCGTAACAATTCTACGCGTCCCAATTCGAACCAGACCAGGTAGTTGGCATAGTAAACAATGCCCATCTGATCCGTTTCGGCATAGCGGACACGTACTTGATGTGTGACAGCGGCCATGATTCAAGCTCTTTGGGTAAGGTGAGCTGATTTCTTAAGGCTTCAGGTGGCTGAAGACCGAGAGTTTCGCGACATCGTTAAAGCTCACGTAGACGAAGAACATCACCAGCACCACGAAAGCAGCCTGGTAAATCCGTTCCTTCACTACGATGCTGATGTCGTGACGGAGCGCGCTCTCAATCAGCAGCAACAGAATCAACCCACCGTCGAGAATCGGGAACGGCATCAGATTCAGAATTCCAAGATTCAAGCTGATTTCGGCAGCCAGTTCAAACTTCGGCGCCCAGTATTTCGTCTGCGCCGCCTGACCCGCCGCGTGGGCAATACCGACTGGCCCCGCAAGCTGTTTTACCGATGCCTTGCGCGTGAGAAGCTTCTGCACCACCTCAATGATCATCGTGGAGCCGGTGGCGCAAAAATCGCGCGACTCATTCACCGCTTCTCCAAAAGACATGGGCTTTTCATGGATCGGCGGGTCGGCAGGAGGTACTGCGACAAAACCAATACGCCACTGCGTATCCTGCTCCGTCGGCTGGACAACAAGTGGAGGAAGGGTTTCACCGTTTCTCTGGATGGTGAGCGATATCGCCTTGCCTTGCCCCGCCTGCAGGTAGTCCACCAGCGGGTCAAGCGTATGGAAGACATGGCCGTCCACTGCCACAATCGCGTCCCCAATTTGAAGACCTGCCCTCTCCGCAGGCGAGTTCGGTACGGTCTGATCCACTTTGATTGGCCCGGTCACATACTGCATGAACATGCCGGTCTGACTCAGTTCAAAGCCGCCCTTGGTGCTCTTTTCCGGAATGTGGATGGTCGATTGAATCGGTTGTCCGTTGCGGTCCACCGCAATCGGCAAGGTCACATTCGGATTCTTGTGAACAATGTCGACGACCGCTTCGAGATCGGGTTTTTGGGTATTACCAAGTTGGCGTATAACATCGCCCGGCTGCAAGCCCGCCTTGGCCGCCGCTGAATCAGGCGTGACCCATTCAATTGTCGAAGTGGGAATGTTGGGGACTTCGTTGATCCAGCCGAAATAAACAACCATCAGCACGAATGCGAGGATGAAATTCGAAACCGGACCAGCGAGACCGATCAACATGCGCTGCCAGCGCGGATGCGACGAAAACGCTTCGGGGTCGTCCACCGGCTGATCTTCGCCGGGGTTTTCGCCCGTCATTTTGACGTAGCCGCCCAAGGGTAGCAGGCATACTTTGTAGTCCGTTTCGCCGTACTTAATGCCGAAGAGCCGCGGGCCAAAACCAACCGAAAAGCTCTCAACACGAACGCCGCAAAGTTTGGCCACGGCAAAATGGCCAAACTCGTGGACCACCACCATGAGTCCAATCAGGACAATGAAAGCAAGGGCGGAAATTAGAAAATCATGCATAAATCTGGGGGTGAATCCTCAGGCGAGCACTTTGCGCGAAACGACAGCAGCCTCGGGCAGGAGCGCACGAGCAATTTGACGCGCTTCCTGGTCCGCGGCGAGCACTTCGGCAATTGTGACCGGGTGCGCCTCGGGGGTGGATGCAAGCACTTCTTCAATTGTACGCGGGATTCCGGTGAAGGGGATACGCCGTTCGAGGAACGCCTCCACGGCAATCTCGTCCGCGGCATTCAGCGCAATGCAGTGCGCGCCCCCCTTTTCAGCAGCTTCATAGGCCAGCCGCAAACAGGGAAATCGCTCAAAATCAGGCGGTTCGAAGTCTAGGTGGCTCAGGGTCGCCAGATCAAAGGTCAGCGTTGAGGCAGGCCGCTCGGGATAGGCCAACGCATACAGGATGGGTAGGCGCATGTCGGTCACCGAGATCTGGGCCATGATCGACCCATCGACATATTCAACCAGCGAGTGCACGGTCGATTGCGGATGCACGGTCACGCGCACTTTGCCCGGTGGCACGTCGAACAACCTGCAGGCCTCAATAATCTCCAGCCCCTTGTTCAGCATTGTGGCCGAGTCGATCGTGATCCGGCGACCCATCACCCAAGTCGGATGCTTTAATGCCTGCTCAGGCGTAATCCCCGCAAATTTCTCCAGGGGAAACTGGCGAAAGGGACCACCCGAAGCCGTTAGCCAGATCGTCTTTACTTCCCTGTGCGCTCCCACGCGCATACATTGGTGCACCGCATTGTGTTCGCTGTCGATCGGCAAAATCGGCACATTGCGTTCGCGCGCCGCGGCAGTCAGGATCTCCCCTGCCGCCACCATGCATTCCTTGTTGGCAAGACCCACAGGCTTTCCGGCAACGATCGCCGCGTGTGTCGCTTCCAATCCCGCCACACCCACGATTGCCGAAACGACAAAGTCTGCTTCCGCGTGCGTGGCGCAAGCAACTGTGCCGTCGCTTCCATGAACAACCTCAATCTCAGGAACACCCGCTGCGTGTAGCCGCCCATTCAGCTTCGCGGCGAGTTCCTCTGTTGCCAGGGAAACAACCTTCGGCCGCCAGCGCATCGCCTGTGCGAACGCTTCGTCGACATTGCGCCCAGCCGCCAGCGTTGCCACGCTGTAGCGATCCGGAAACTGCTCAACGATCGAGAACGTGCTCTGCCCAATGGAACCGGTTGAACCGAGAATGGCGAGCCGCTTCAAGATTGGATCGTTTGCCTCTGCCTTCATTATCGCCGATTCCAGCAATTGCTCAGCGGACCACCATGGCGTACCAAAGTACCGGCGCCGCCACCAGAAGCGCGTCGATTCTGTCGAGCACACCCCCGTGTCCAGGCAGCAGACTTCCAGAATCTTTGACGCCCGCCGAACGCTTCAGCGCGGACTCTGCCAAATCACCCACCTGCGCCGCCACATTCAATACCACTGCCATCGCAAGCCACCACCACCACACCTCATCGGCGAACGACAGCTTGACGAAATTCCATTGCGCTAGAAAAGTTGCCAGCCAATACAGACCACCTGTAGCTGCTACGCTGCCGACCACTGAACCCACCGCGCCTGCCCATGTCTTGTTCGGACTGATCGAAGGCGCCAGCCTCTTCTTCCCCCAGGTCCGCCCCACGTAGAGCGCGACGATGTCTCCGGACCACACCGCAAATAGCAGAAAAACCACCAGCGTCGGCCCATTGGGCTGCTCTCTCAGCGTAGGAACGGCAAGCAACGTCAGTCCTACATAGATCATCGCGAAAATGGAAGAGACCGCATCCATCAGCACGCGTTCTACTGGCGCCGCGAATGTGCAGTAGACAAGCAGACCCAGGCATAGGCCGCTCAACAATACCAGCGTCTGGTCAGGCCATTGAAAATTCCCGGCAAACAGCGTTGCCAGGGCCACCATCAGCGCCACGCGCGGTGGCTTGGCGCCTGCTTTTTCCGTAAGGGTTAGAAATTCCCAGCCGGCCAGCATTGCCACAGCCGCCACTGCCAACGTAATCGACCAACGCGGCCCGAAAAATACGAGAGCCAGCACCAGCGGCGCCAGAATCAATGCGGTCAAAACGCGTTTCATTCAGGGATGAGAATACACTGCCGGATTGAGCCCGTCTGCGGCTCTGCAGGAGGCAGTTCCTTACCCTGCGGCCAGCTTGATGCGCTCCGGATCTTCTTCCACTTCGCCGCAGCTTTCGCCGATCCCCCCAAAGCGCCGCTCGCGATGCTGAAAGTTCGCGATCGCTTCAAGCAGGTGTATGCCGCGGAAGTCGGGCCATAACCGCTCCGTCACAAAAATTTCGGTATACGCGATCTGCCACAACAGGTAGTTCGATACACGCATTTCACCCGACGTACGAATCAACAAATCCGGGTCGGGCATATGCGCCGTATAGAGGTGCCGGTGAATGTCTTCTTCTGTAATGCGATCAACCGGAATGTGCTTCAACCGCATCTCTGCCGCCAGCCCCCGAAATGCATCCACCATCTCGGAACGCGCGCCATAATTCAACGCCAGTGTCAGAGTCGTTCCATTATTGCGCGCCGTCGTTTCCTGGGCCCACTGCATCCGGTCCTGCACTTCGCTCGGCAGTTCGTGCGTCCGGCCAATATACCGAATGCGCACATTGTTATCCATCATGCGCTGCACATTCGATTCCAGGTAGCTCTTCAGCAGGCGCATCAGAAAATTCACTTCAGCTTTGGGCCGCCGCAAATTGTTCTCGAGCGAAAAAGCGTAGAGCGTTAACCAGGGAAGTCCGATGCGTGAGGCCGTCTCCGTCACCATCTGCACGCTCTTGGCGCCCTGCTGGTGACCAAGGAACCGCTTCAGCGAACGCTTGCCGGCCCAACGCCCGTTCCCATCCATGATGATGGCGACATGTTCCGGAAGGCTCCCCGGTTTTAGCGTGGAATAGATGGCACGCTCATCCGGAGTGAGCTCATCAATTCGTAGCGTGCCTGACAATTGCAATGGATCGCCTCGCGAAGATTTGTACGGCTGCGCGGCCTGTATGGTTCGCAAAATGGATGGGCAGCGCAGACCCGACGGTTGCTCGGCGCTTCCCAAATTGGAAGCGCTTTCGCTGTGCCGCAATGAAGATCCATCTCCTGCTGAGGAGAAAAAGTGCGGCACCATCGAACCTAGCATATGCGCTCAGAGCCCCGCAAACGCAGACAATCTCGCTCCCGCACCGAAGTGACAGGAACCAGCAGCCTGCCTTCTTGAAGGCAGGCAACCTTTTGCTGAATCTGTGTTAGGCGGTCCGGCGACGGCCAGCTGCTGCATCCCGCACGGAACCATAGAACAGCGTGCGGTGCAACGGCTCCAGGTGCGGCAGCAGCGCGGCAATCTCCGCAAGGAAAGGATCCGCCAGAATCGAGGCCACCTCTTCTTCGCGGCGGCTGCGCGAGTCGCGCACCAGCTGGCTCACATCCACTTCCAGCGCGTTCGCCAGGCGTTCCAGCGATCCCAGCGTTGGTATGGCCTTGCCGTTCTCGATCTTCGAGATGTAGGTGCGTGGCACCTGCATCCGGCCGGCAAGCTGACGCTGGCTCAGATGACGCGCCCGCCGAATCTCGCGCACCTGTCCGGCAACCTGCAGGCCGGCTTCGGCCGTGGGCGACACCTCGGGGCTTGTGACCAAATGAGGAGTCAGTGCCGGGAGCTCTTCGATCTCAAGAGCTCTGTGGCATCTTCTGCACAAGGAATTGCTGGTCCGGTACTGCACCAGCTTGCAATCCGAGTGAAGGCAGCGCACAACTTCACGCGTTTCCACACTTACAAGGGTGGTGGCCATGGTTTGGTTGCGGAGAGCCAGAGCTTGCTCTCCGCGGTGCAATTTTGCACCGCGATTGTTGCTACTGTCGGGGGAGTGAACCATAATTGTCAAGTAGAAACTTAGGGTCAAACCTAAGATTTCCCCATCATACCCCGGAAAACCCGAAAACACACGAACCAAATTGAGCAACATGGAGGCAAAATTTATGGAAGCCATCCTATCCGCCGGCCCGTATGGCCGGAACCAAGCCCTGCAGTTGCTCTACGCCTGGACCCAGAGCGAGAGCCTCCGCAAACACGCTCTGGCCGTCGAAGTTTGTGTCTCGGCTTGCGGCGGTGCCGAAGCCGACCGCCTGGGCCTCACGGGTGACGAGCGCGCTGCTTTCCTCAATCTCTACGCCACCACGGCCCTGCTCCACGACTTCGACTACGAGCGCCACTCAACCCCCGAGGAACATCCCTTTGTCGGCGTACGCGAACTTGAGCGCCTTGGCTGGCCCCAGGAGCTGCGTACGGCGATCCTCGGCCATGCGCAATACTCTGGCGTGCCCCGCCTGACCCACCTCGACAAGTCCCTGTTTGCCTGCGATGAGTTAGCCGGTTTCCTTACCGCGTGTGCGCTGGTCAAACCGACCAAAGCCATAGCCGAAGTCGAAGTCGCCGGTGTGCGCAAAAAAATGAAGGACAAGGCATTTGCCCGCGGAGTCCATCGCGAAGACGTGATCCAGGGCGCAGCCGAACTCGGCGTCGACCTCGACTCCCACATCGCCTTCTGCCTCGCCGCCATGCAGAAAAGGGCCGGCGAACTTGGCCTGTGATGACTGGATGCGCGACCGCTTTTGCCATAGGGCACGACCTTAGTCGTGCCAACCGTTCGCCGCACTTCGGATTTGGCCCCTGCGTTCGAACAATTATCTTTCGCAAGCCCAACTATCGAGAGCGTAGGAGTCCTGCCAGGATCAAAATCCCAGCGATTACGAATGCGAAGACAAGACCCCGCACCAAGGCGCGAACCCGCGTCTGAAGGAGCTCGCGAATATAGAACTGCTCTGGATCGGCAGGATTGTACCGAATGGGAATCGAAGATCCCCTTACAAGTTGAAAGAGAGGCGAGTCATCGTTGATCGTGATTCCTGTTCGATGCCGGTTTCCTTGGGTGTCCGTCCACCGCAGAACGTCACTGGATTCGGAGAAATTTCCGCCCCGAACGTGGAACTCCTCGACATTGGTTTCCTCGACCGTTGCGCTCGTCTCCAACCACTTGTCGTAGCCGCGCAGCTTCTCCCACAACTCAATCAGCATGCGACCTCAAACTACTACACCTTTCACTCACGCCTTCTTCCAAGCTCCAGATTGGATTACATTCGCACCTTCCACATCCCGGTTGTAGACATAAATCCAGCACTCGAGTGAACCACCTTCGATCATCTGCACCATCGTTCGCACGCGAACGAACTGACTCACAGCAGGCAAGTCAGGCTCGTACTCCTCATATGCGTCCAGCTCTCGCCACAATTCAGGATCCTCGGGAACTTCAAACACGGTTCCGTAAAACTTTTTCTCGCTTGCCGCATCCAGCACTGCACCAGGGTAGTCGCCCAGATCGTAGATTGTTCCCGCCACAGTCCCCTGGCCCGAACGTCGCAGCCGTGCCACGACATGCGCGAGGTGGCGCGGGGCAAGTCCCGCCTTGAGAGTTCCGTAGGCGAATAGAAAGGTGCTCATTGTGGCTCACACACCGACGCTTGTTCTTGTGGATCGAAATGAAATCCAGATCGTCTAGACCGGATTCTTCGCCCGAAGCTCCGCCACAATCTCCGCAGCCGCCTTCCGCGCCTCGTCTGCCCGGTCCGGCGGAAAGCTGATCGCCCCCACCCGCGCATGGCCGCCACCACCGTAGTGTTCGCACACCTGCGCCAGGTTCACCATCTTTGCCGGATCCGCTTTAGTCCATGGATTGGATCCCACGGCGACCTTCGTTCGGAAACTCGACTTCGACAATCCAATCGAATACGTCGCATCCGGATGGAGATAGTAGGGGATGAACTTGTTAAAGCCTTCGAGCAAATGGTCGGTGATATCGAAAAAGATCGTGCCGTCCCTCTCCTCGCTGCGTTCTCGTATCAGTTCAATTGCTTCCTGGTGTTTTTCGAGCAGCGGTGGCAGCAGCGATGAGACAAATGGTTGCGCCAGCACTTCGGCCAGCGGCATCTCGGTCAGCAGCGGAATCAATTTCGGTATGAACACAGGATCCTGCGTCGACTCGATGATCAGTGTCAGCTTCATCGCTGGTGCAGCCATCTCCACTGCGGCTTCGGGACTCTCATACTGTGCGCCGTCCACAATGTTGGCCCAATAAATCATGTCGGCCATTGGTTTGGTGTCGAAGCCGAACTTCGCCGCCCCAACGTCAGCAAGAAATTTCGTGCACGACGTATACGTGGGATCAAAGAATTTATGCGCTGCGCACTTCGCATCGCGTTGGCAAGCCTTGAAGTTCTCTTGATCCGCAGGCGTCAGAAATGCTGACAGGTGGTGATCGAACCACCATGTGATCTTCGGCGAAGACGAATATTTGAAATCGACAATTGCGTTCTCATCGCCGGTAAATTCATTTTCATCAAAAAGCGCGCCGGCGCGATGCACCAGACCGTGGTATTCGTATTCGGCTGCGGGCGTCACGCACTCGCGATGAAACCGGGTGAACAGAGAGGCAGAGCAAGCTCCGTCGAAACACTTGTCGTGGTAAAACACCCGAACCCGCAAGAGGCACCGCTCCGTGCAACGAAAATCCGTAAAAAACCGGAAAACTAAGCATCAAGGGCAGAGCTCGATGTGTCAAGGAGCTGCGGGGTGCAAATCAAACGCCGGTACCTCTCGAACCTTGCCCATCTCAGGTGATAACAGGCAGGTTGAGTAGAATTCTCCTTTAAGGAAAGCGCGAACAAAGGATGAAATTGAACGACCGACTCCCGCTGCCGACCGAAGAGCCCCAAGTAGCGGGATCGCTGCAACGCCCGGAAGCGGCTCTCGACACAGGCTCAAAGCCCCTTCATCCCCAGGACCGCCCCGACATCTTCTGGCTGCTGGCAGGCAGCAACGGCCTCCGCTCTGGCTGGTCTGTCCTCATCTTCATCGCGCTCTACTACTTGTTCATGCCGGTCCTTGGAACGATCGCCGTCACTCTGGACCCCGCCCTGGCAGAAGAGAACTTTTCTCCCATCATCGAACTCGTGTCGGAAATCATCCCGCTTCTGTCGATCCTCGGCGCAGCCCTGATTCTTTCCCGTGTCGAGCATCGCCACCTTGCCGACTACAACCTGCGCGATACTCGATGGTTTTCGCAGAGCGCTGCGGGACTTCTTGCCGGTTTTTTGGCGCTTTCAGGCCTGGTTGCTACGTTGGCGCTCGGCGGCTGGCTGCACATCAGCTCCGCGCCCTTGACGGGCGCGAAAAAACTGCAATTCGCTCTCCTCTGGGCGGCCGCATTTCTCGTCGTCGGTCTGTTTGAAGAGGGAAGCTTTCGCTGCTATCTGCAATTCACGCTGGCGCGTGGCCTCAACTTCTGGTGGGCAGTTGCGGCGGTCGGTGTAATGTGTCTTGTACCCCAACTGCGGAGCGCGCCCTATGGCGTCGAGGGAGTCTACCTCGTCGCTGCAATCGGCATCCTGCCCTGCTGGCTCGTGCATCGATCGCAAAGCCTCAACGCCAGCTTCTGGCAGGCGGCCTGGGTCACTTCCACCGCTTTTGGCGCCTACCACACGGGCAATCCCGGCGAGACATGGATCGGCATCATGACCGCGTCCTTCATCGGTTTCATTTTTTGTGTCAGTGTGCTTGTCACCGGTTCTGCATGGTGGGCTATCGGTTGCCACGCCGCGTGGGATTGGGCCGAGACCTATTTTTACGGCACGTCCGACAGCGGCCTGATCACGCAAAGCAACCTGTTTACATCGCGCCCGACGGGAAATGTATTGTGGAGCGGAGGGCCCGCTGGTCCCGAAGGCAGCCTGCTTGCCGTGCCTGTCGTTGCGGTTTTGCTCCTCGGTCTGCTGCTCATCTTTCGTTCCGGCCAATCGGCTCAATCTGTTCCCGCTCCTGCACCAATCGGAAAGTGAGGCTCAACCATGCGCCTCTGGCTTAATCGAAAAGGCGATGTTTCCCTTCGCGATCAGCTCGTGACCCAGGTTGTGCTCGGCATCCTTTGCCGCGAATTGTTGCCCGGTGCCCGGCTCCCCAGCACACGCGAATTGGCACGGCGCTTCGGCATCCATGCCAACACGGCCAGCGCCGCTTACACCCAGCTCGAGCGTGAAGGATGGGTTGAACAGCGCCATGGCAGTGGCGTGTTTGTACGCCGCAGCCGGCCCGATTCCGCTCTCACCCCTGAAATGGCCATCGATCAGCTCATCGGCCAGTTGGCTGTGAGCGCCCGCAAGCTCGGCGCGCCGGAATCTCTGGTGCGGACACGTATGCAGCGCTGGCTTGCCTCGGAGCCGCCGGCGCGGTGGCTGCTCATTGAACCGGACCCTGACCTCGCGGCCATCGTGCTTCACGAAATCGAACCCGCTCTCACCCTCCCCATCTCCGACTGCCGTCCCGATCAGTGTCGAGATTCAGCAGGCGACGCCATGCCGCTTGTCCTGCCCAGCAAGGCCGCGTCCGTGCGCCAGCTTTTGCCGCCGGAACGCGACCTGACCGTGCTCCAGGTCCAGCCCGTCTCCAACGAGTTGCAGGCCAAGTTGCAGCGCTACCTGCCGGAGCACGCATCCGATCTCATCGGTATCGCCTCGCACTGGGTTGACTTCCAGCGCATTGCGCAAACTCTGCTCATTGCCGTCGGCCTGCGGCCCGAAAGCCTGCTGCTCTGCGATGCCAATCGGCCAAACTGGAAGCGGGGACTTGAGACGACCTCGGGCGTGGTCTGCGACAGCGTTACCGCCGAGGAACTGCCCTCTGGCTGCTTCCCCATGATCTTTCGTCTCATCTCTGAGTCCTCCATCGCCGAGTTGCGCGCAACCGAATCTGGGATCACCGGCGACGACGCATCCGCCGCTCCCCAAATGTGACAGTGCGCGAACTGTCCTAATCGCGCATCGTTGTGTTCCCAGTCCCGCCTAGCATCGGAACTCATGAAACCAATTGCGTCGCTGCTATTGAGTCTTACCGTTGCCGTGGCCGCATCCGCTCAGGCCGTTCCCGACAACCCCGCGCCTGCTCCGCCAGCCGATCCGGCTTGGAGCCTCTTGCAGACCCTGCCCGTAGGGACGCCCATTGTTGTCAGCAACACCAATGGACCACCGGTGCATTGTGCGTTTGTGGGTGCAACCGACATTTACCTGGATTGCAATCCGGCCTCGCAGACTGCAGGTGTTGGCTATCGCTTCGACCGCGCCTCGGTGGTTGGCGTCGATCGCGAAGAATGGCACCAATCATCCGCTCCAACCCGCAAACCCGAGCGCAACTATCATCCCGCATGGCTCTCCTGCATGATTGCCGGAGGCTTGATCGTCGGTATTACCGCCACACGCACCACGGACGCAGGACACGCCGCCGGGGCCGGCCTGCTCGGCGCCGTCGTGGTGGGCGCAATTGGCGCACCTCTCGCCTTTCTACCGCATGCCTACGCAGGTTATGGCCCTCCCGCGCCTCCCATGGTCGCCATCGGAATTCCCCTGCCGCTCAGTGCAGCCGCTCATGCCATCTACCGGCTGCATGGTTCACGATGATCGCGTAGTCCCCAAATCCGATGGATGCCTGCAGGAGCATCGAATTACGAATTCCTTGAGTTGAAATAGGGAGTAGCGCACAGTTTATTGCAAGTGGGTCAATACCACTCCGCATCGAATCGCGTCGGGCGGTATCCTGTTGTTGTCCCATGCCGATCCCCGAAAGTACATACGATTCCACCGCAGCAGCGGCCGCCATTCCGACCCGGCGACGCCCGCGGCGATGGCTTCGCTCCGTGCTCCTCACGATCCTCGCTCTCATCCTCTTCGCTGCAGTCGTCGCTGCACTTGGATTGATCTGGTTGCGTACCGCAACCTATGCCGCACTCCCGCAACTCGACGGCGATCTCCGCGTCTCCGGTCTTTCCGCACCTGTCACAGTCCGCCGCGATGCGCACGGTGTGCCCCATATCGACGCCGCATCGCAGCAGGATCTGTTCTTCGCGCAGGGCTATGTCACAGCTCAGGACCGCCTCTGGCAAATGGACAGCTATCGGCGCAACGCCAATGGAGAATTGGCCGAAGTCATGGGCCACACGCTTTTGCGCCACGACATCGCGCAGCGCGTCCTCCAGTTTCGTGCAACTGCGCGCCGCATCTACGCAAGCCTCCAACCCGATGAGCGCGCTCGCCTCGACGCCTATGCACGGGGCGTGAATGCCTTCATCGATTCTCACCAGAACGCGCTGCCGCCAGAGTTCGTCCTCTTGCACTACAAACCGCAGCCATGGACGGGCGCCGACTCTCTTTCCATTGGCATGATGATGGTGGATACCCTCGACTCCCACTGGGACGTAAAGCTGTCTCGCGAGCAAATCGCTGCAAAACTCCACAACTCGAAGCTCGAAGCCGACCTCTATCCCGTAGGGTCATGGCGGGATCATCCGCCAACCGGGGAGTTGCTCGACCTGTCGAAACCCCAGCCCGCTCCACCGCCCACCAGCGACGACGATGAGGACGACGACCGTACTCAGACCCGGCTGGTCTCTCCAGAAGACATTCCCACGTTGCGTTCGGTTCTCGGTCAGCCCACTTGCACAGGCTGCACACCGGGCTCGAACAACTGGGTGATTAGCGGCCAACATACCGCCAGCGGAAAACCTCTTCTCTCGAACGACATGCATCTCTCCCTGACGGTGCCCAATATCTGGTACATGGCCGACCTTCGCGCACCCGATTATCACGCCGCAGGTGTCACCCTTACAGGATTCCCTTACGTCGTTGCCGGCCACAACGACCACGTTGCCTGGGGATTTACCGCACTGTATGCCGATGTGCAGGACCTTTACGTGGAAAAGCTCGACGGCAACGGCAACTACCAGGCAGCCGATGGTTCGTGGAAGCCTCTGGCCGTGGACCACGAAGTCATTCATGTGCGCGGCAGCAAAGACGTCGCCATCGACGTGCGGTCCACAAGCCATGGTCCGCTTTTGATTCCAATGTTCACGAACGAGACGCGCCCCATCGCGCTCCAGTGGACGCTCTATGACCCAACTCTCCACCAGATCCCGCTCCACGCCATGAACACGTCCGCGAATTGGTCCGAGTTTTCTGCTGCACTGAAGGATTGGTGCTGGCCCACGCAAAACCTTGTCTATTCCGACGACCAGGGACACATCGCTTATCACGCAATTGGCCAGGTCCCCATTCGTCCCATGGGCCTGGCGGGCGTGCCCATTCAGGATTCGTCGCGTCAGTGGCAGGGATACATTCCCTTCGACCAGATGCCCAACGCCTTCGATCCGCCCGCAGGCTTTCTGGCTACTGCCAATTCGCGCGTCACCAGCGATACTTCTCCCTATCCGCTCACACTGGAGTGGGCCGATCCCTATCGCGCCCAGCGCATCTACAAGGCACTCCAGGGTCGTGAGGGATTGAAAGCTTCCGATCTTCTCGCCATTCAGACCGACATCTACAGCGAAGTCGATCAGGAATTGGCGCATCGGTTCGCCTATGCCATCGACCACGCGCCGGGAGCAGACGGGCGGCTCCACGCCGCCGCGGATCTGATGCGCAGTTGGGACGGAAAGCTCAGCACCGACTCCGCAGCCGCTTCGCTCGTCACGCAGACACGCGGAGCCCTCGGCCGGATGCTGCTGGAGGCCAAGCTCGGCGATCTCTGGACGGATTACAGTTGGGGCGAGTCCAACTTCGCGGAGGAAGAAATCGTGATGCATGCAAAGCCCGATTGGCTACCAACCGGCTACAAGGATTGGGACGCCTTTCTCACTGAAGCCGTCCGCCGTGGCATGGATCGCGGCAATGCCCCCTCAGATGTGATCCGCTGGAATTACGGCAGTTGGCATGTTGTTGATATCGAGCACCCGCTTTCCGGTTTGGTTCCGTTCACCGGCAATATCGCCGGAACCGGTGCGCAGCCGCTCAGCGGAGACACCCTGACCGTCAAGCAGGTCGGCCGCGCTTTCGGACCCTCGCAACGTTTCACGATGGACTGGAGCAATATCGACGGCTCAACGGAGAACATCGTCCTCGGCGAAAGCGGCAATCCCTTCAGCCCTTACTTCCGCGACCAATGGAGTGACTACTACGGCGGCACCACCTTCGCCCTTCCGTTTACTCCCGCCGCAGTCGCCGCGCAAACTCATCACACGCTGCGATTGGTGCCATGACCGAAGCGCAATCCAGAAGTTGGCGCCGCCTTCTGGGTCCCGCCATCCTTTGCTTCGCCGCTCTCATCGCCACGGCACCACAAATCGTCCGCGGCAACACATGCGGCCACGATTTCGACTTCCATCTCGTCAGCTGGTTCGACGCACTCCAGAACTGGCATCAAGGTATCGTTTACCCGCACTGGTCGCCCAACTCCAACTTCGGCGCCGGTGAACCGCGCTTCATTTTTTATCCCCCCATCTCCTGGATGTTGGGTGCCGCCTTCGGCGCTATCCTTCGCTGGAACGTTGCTCCTCTCGCCCTCACTGCACTATTTCTTGCCTTGACCGGCCTTGCCACGCGCGCGCTTGCACGACGGCTTATGTCGGAAGGTCCGGCAACTCTCGCCGGGTGCGCGGCCATCTTCTCTGGCTACGCGCTCTTCACGGCCTACGAGCGCTCCGACTTCGGTGAACTGACGGGTGGCTTTTGGGTTCCGCTGATTCTTCTTCTCGCGCTCCGCGAGCGCAACTCAGCCACCACACTCGTGCGCCGCGCCTTCGACGGATCGACAGCGCTCCTCGCGCTGGCCATCGCCGGCGCTTGGCTCTCCAATGCCCCTTTAGGGGTCATGACCTGCTACCTCTTGGCCGGTGTCGCTTTGCTGCTGGCTCTGTTGCGTCGCTCCTGGGCGCCCATCGTACGTTCTTCAACCGCAGTCGTTCTGGGTCTTGGAATTACTACGTTTTACTGGCTTCCCGCACTGGTTGAGCAGCGTTGGGCCGACATGAGCCAGATTCTCAACGACCCCGGCTACACGATCGAGAACAACTGGCTCTTCGCGCGCCACGCCGATCCCGCTCTCGCGCTTCACGATGCTGAGTTGCTCAAGGCCTCGTTCATCGCCGTCACCATGTTGGCCGTAACCCTCATCGGTCTCTTCCTCTGCTGGCGGCGCGGCAAGATGCGCGGCCAGTCCGATTGGTGGCTACCTCTCGCGGCCATCCCTATCGTGGTTCTCTTGCTGCAGTTGCCCCTCTCTGACTTTGTTTGGAACACACTTCCCAACTTGCGCTTTCTGCAGTTTCCATGGCGCTGGCTGGTGGTCCTGCAGGCACCGATGGGCATATTTTTTGCCGCTGCCGTGTGGATGAATCGCAAACTCCGGCGCACCGTCGTGGTCAGCGGATCGATTGCCCTTTTTCTCGCAGCCACGCTGGTCGCAGGTTTCAACTTCTTCCAGACCTGCGACGATGAAGACGCTGTTTGGGCAATGGTGGATACGTATCGGACCGGCGCAGGTTTCGTAGGGACCGACGAATATGAGCCGCCGTACGCAGACAACACGCAGTTGGCAGCGAATCTCCCGTTTGCCTGCTTCACCACTTCGCCAACCACCTCGCTGGGTCAGGGTTCTGCCGGAGGCGATCTCGAATGGTCCGCCGATCAGCACAGTTGCGAGGCGACTTTCTCCTCTGCGCCAACGCTTGGTCTACCTCCCGCCGAACACCTGCGTGTCAATGCCACTGCCGCCCATTCCGGAGCGTTGATCCTCCGCTTGCGTAACTACCCGGCGTGGCAGGTCCGCCTGAATGGCATCCTTCAAACCTCGCTGCCTCATCGCAACGACGGGCTGATCGCCATCCCGGTTTCGCAGGGCTCGATCACCGTCACTGCCGATTGGGCAACCACCTCGGATGTCCGTCTCAGCCGCTGGATATCATTGCTCGCATTGGCGTTGCTTATCGCAACCCTGTTCGTTGAGCGAAAGCCATCCGCCGCTCATTTATCATGAATTGAATGCCTACGGACGTAAAATCGTTGATTCACGAAGGCGCGGAACTTACTGATCGAGCGCTCGAAGCGCTGATTCCCTCCATCGACACAGTGCCGGCTTCGATCCATGGCGCCATGCGTCACTCCACCTTCGCTGGCGGCAAGCGGCTGCGCCCCGTGCTCGTCATGCAAGCCGCTGTCACCATTGCCGGTCATTTGCCCAAAGGCATTGAGCGCCTCGGCGCAGCGATCGAGATGCTTCACACCTATTCACTTATTCACGATGACTTGCCCGCGCTCGACAACGATGACTTGCGCCGCGGCAAGCCCACCTGCCACAAGGCATTCGGCGAGGCCATCGCCATCTTGGCCGGAGACGCGCTGCAGACCCGCGCCTTCGAAGTCTTGGCAAACCTCGAAGTTCCACCCGCTGCGGTCGTCCAGATCATCGGGTTGGTCGCCAATGCCGTCGGCACCGTCGACGGCATGATCGGCGGACAGGTTCTCGACATCGAGAGTGAAGGCCACAAGCCCACGCCTGAGCTCGTCGAATCTATCCACCGGGCCAAGACTGGGGCGCTGATTCGCGTCAGTGTCGTTGCCGGCGGCGTCTATGCAGGCGCCACAGCAGACGACGTCGCCCGTCTCGACCTCTTCGGTAGAAAAGCGGGACTCGCGTTCCAAATTGTGGACGATGTGCTCGACATGACCGTCGACTCAGCACACCTTGGCAAAACGGCCGGTAAGGATCTCGCGACTGAGAAGGCAACCTGGCCCGCGGTTTTCGGCATCGAGCAAAGCCAGCGCGACGCCGCCAGCCTGATCGAAGAGGCGTTTGCCGCTCTTGCTCCCTACGGCAGCCGGGCCGATGGCCTCAAGTCCGTCGCCCGCTATCTCGTCGAACGCAAAAACTAGCAATGTTGTCCGAATCCGAGATCCTCACAGCTCTCCGCGACTGCTTCGACCCCGAGGTCAAGTTGAACCTCGTCGACTTGGGCCTCATCTACTCGGTTGCCACCGGCCCTGATCCGGATTCGAAACCGGCGTGGCCACGCCAATGGGTCAAACTCACCATGACCTTAACCAGTCCTCAATGTCCCGCCAGCGGACTCATCTTCGAGCAGGTAAATAATCGGCTTCTGGGCATCCCCGACATCAGCAAAGTCGAGGTCAACCTCGTGTGGGAGCCGAAATGGACGCCACACCGCATCAGCGAAGCCGGCCGGCGTCAGCTAGGTATCTGATATGTCTCGATTTACGCTCTCGAGGTGACCTTGAGTGCGGCTACTCGCGGTCGCCAACCACGCTGGTCAGCACTTCATGCAGCGAGTCGCGCTTGGCAGCGAACTCGCTCACCCTTTCCTGCACTTGGCTCACAAGGCTTTGCACCTGGTCCACCACCACTGGAAACTGCGCCCACCACTTGCGCAATGTTTCTTCCTCGCCAATCACGGCCAGGGCGGAGCCCGCAGCGGCAAGGGCCAACCCCGCACGCCGCTTCTCTGAGAGGAAGAGAAGGCCGCCAACGACAAGCGCACTCCCCGCCGCTACATTCACCCAATCCACCGGCTTCGATTGCTCTCTTGTCATCTCCGGATACCTCTTCTTTCTTCTCAAAATGGTCACTGCGCCCATGATCGTCCTCCACTTCGGATTCGATGCCTACTGTTCCAAAGGCGTTGGCAACGCCAACTCATCAGTCCAAGTCGAAGTCCCGCAGGGGTTTGCCTTCGGGTGCATCCTTCGCCTTCCGGAGCGCCTCGGCGAACTTCTTCTCCATCAAGTCAGCTTTGTTCTTCTCCGCGTCCACCGACTGCCTGAAAATTGACTCCTTGCGCTCATCTTGCTCGCGCATCGCCTTGGCCGCCGTCTCCAGATCCTCAAACATCCGCTTCCGCGGCGCCGGCGTATGACTCACCACCAGCCCCGTAGCTGCGTCAATCCTGATCATCGCCCCGCAATCCGGGCAGGCTACCTCAAATATCGTTTCCTTCTTGCTCGCCATGACACCTTGCATTGTAGGCGGTTGCCGGGCAGCTTGCACAGGAGTCGGTTCTACTTGTTTTCCACCGCCGGATGTACATGCAAAATCACTCGACGGTACGACGTCAGTTGCGGAGTCCCGTCGTCCGTGACCGCGAGGATGATATGCGCCACGCCGCTGCCTCTGCAGGGCACGAGGGGTAGCCAGTAGGGTCTGCACGGTGCATCGACCTTCACTGCAACCCGCGCCGTATCTCCGCCAGCCAGCGTCACTGCAGCCAGGTTCCCGTCGGCGCTGCCTGCCTCCGCATAGTGGAACCAATGAAAGTGCAGGGTTTGCCCGGCGTCCGGATCCGAACTCTGGCTCGCATCCAGTGTAATTTCCTGCCCCGCGTTCACATCCAGTTCAATTGGCGCCGTGCCCGCTCGTCCATCCACGATCGCAATCGGATTGTGGTTCGCATGCGCGAAATCCTCCACCGTCCAACTCATGCGTGCGGCAAAATCATTTTGGAAACCCGCGCGCCAGCGCCAGATCGTCGCTTCATCCGACACATGCTCCCTGCCATCCGCACCCATCACCGTGTCGGCCGAGTTCACCCGCGTAAACTCGTCGCCCCCCTGCGTCCAGATGGGATGCGTCTCGCCATAGGGCTGCCGAAATACATAGCGGCCGCCCCAACCACCCCAGTCCGGTCGTCGATACGCATTCAGCCCGTTATCGATCAGCCCCAGATACGACGGCGTGTCGCCCTCCATGATGAACATGAACTTCGGATACACCTTCCCCAGCGGCCCGTTGCTTCGAATATTGGCGTCCAGCCATTCATTCGTCACCGTCGTGAAATCCGCGCCCTCGCCATTGCGGTAGTAGCGATCCCCGCTGATTCCCGTCCACGTCGCCGCATAATACTCACCGCTGGTTGGAGTGGAAGGCGTCACTATGTAAAACAATTCCGGAAATTCCTTGCGGATCCACGGTCCCGCATCATCCTGGTCGCTGATCGAATACATTCGCAGTTTGGCAACAATCTTTGCCACTTGCTCTGAAGTCCGCGTCGCTCGTGCTTCGATCAGTGCCTGTGCCAAGGTGTTCGCGCCTCCCCAGTCACAGATCCACAGCGGCCTCGGATCGTCCTTCTCCGCCGCATGCAGAATCGCCCGGGCTCCATCCGACGTCTTCCCCGAACCTGTCGCGGCCATTCCATAGGCCGTTTGGCCTGTAAATACTCGCTTCGCAAGCTCCCCACTCTCCGGCCAATCCTTCGCATGGAGCAGCAAATTCGGCCGAACTTGTCCGTAGGCATCGATTAACTGCCGCATCGTCTCCGCATGCGTCGCCGTCTTCTGCCACGTCGACGTCGTCGCAATCATCGCCTCAAGATCCAGCTCATTCGAATACAACAAGAGGCGTACAAACGACATCTGATCGTCCGGCTCGTTGCCGATATCGCTGAGGATCACCACCCGCGGCTTACCTGCAAAATCATCGACATGCGTCGCCGGCAACGCCTGCGCTGACAACACACGTCCCGTAACCACCAAGGCCAGAGACACCCCGATCTTCCTCAAACAAGTCATTCTCAATTCACCCAATGAAACTGCAAGCGAGCTTACACGCCGCCCCCCACTTCACCAGGCGCTGCATAACCCGGCATCGTGCGTCGATGAAACGCTGATTCCGCTATGCGCCCGCCTCCAGCTTCAACTCCTTGAATGTTGCATCAAACCCCGGTCCACTCGGTGCTGCGCACATCAGGCCGACGTCCACCGTCTTCTGCGTCGGAAAATATCCCATCCGCACCGACATGAACTTCGCGCCGTCCAGCGAGCAGAACGTCTCGATCGAATTGTTTTTCCTCACTACCCGCCACCAGATCGCCTCCGTCTCTGACAAATCCGGCAGCGTGGACCCATCCGAATACGTTCGCGTAAACACCACGCTGGCGAACCGCTTCCCGTCGATGAACTCCGTTCCGCAGCGCATCCAGTTCTCTGCGTCAATCCTCACCATCAGTCCCGCCTGGTCATACTGGGTCGCATACTTGCCGTTGATCAGCGCGGTGAACTTGAAATCTCCCGAAGCGGGAAGATGAAAGAAATGGCCGCTGTCGGCTACGTACCCATCAAAAGTCTTTTGCCAAAAGTCCGTCTTGGCCCGGCTGCGAACCGTGATCTCGCTTCCATTGATCTTTGCCGATACCGGTTCATTCAACCAGCTCATCCGGCCCAGCAGGTCCGTCTCGGTCGCCACCGCGAATGCCCCATTTCCACCCAAAATGAGCCCGCCCGCAGCAAGCGCCGATCTGCCCAAAAATGCACGCCGGTCTATCTCTATCTCCACTTGGCCTCCTCAAGAAACTTCTCTGTGCAGCATACCGAGGCCGAATGTATTGAGCTACTACCGATTCAACGCCCTCAAACACAAAAAGGCCCCACTCACGGGAGCAGGGCCTTTCTTTAGGTCTGATTCTGGTCGCCTTAGTGTTTTGCTCCATGCGCAGAAGCGATCTTCGCCTCGGCTTCTGCAATCACGCGCAGAGCCTCGTCGTATGCTTCTTCGCTTTCGCCGGCCTCTTTCCATTCCTGCTGGCCGTGTTCAAGCTGCTTCTCAGCGCGCGGAACGTCGATCTCTTCCGGCTTCAGCGCATCGTTCGCCAGAATTGTCACCCGATCCGGGAGCACTTCCACAAAACCCCAACTCACGTTGTACGTCTGGCCGTCCTGATCTCCACCATGCACGATAACGTCGCCGGCGCCCAGCAGCGATACCAGCGGCGCGTGACCATACAGCGGCTCCAAATAGCCGGTCTTGCCGGGCAGATCCACTGAGTCCGCCAGCGTCTCGAACAGCACGCGCTCAGGCGTAACCAGCCGTACACGAAGTTGATTTGTCGCTGCCTCTGCCATGAAAAACCAGCTCCTAGCCTCGAGCTTTCGCTGCTGGTTCAAGCCTGTCCACTCTTCAAACCGAGTCCTAAGCCGAAACCTCGCCGTTGAAAGCTGAATGCTGCTTTTACGCCGTCGCCTTCAGCTGCTCGGCCTTCTCCAGCACTTCTTCAATCGCGCCCTGCATGTAGAACGCCTGCTCCGGAACATCGTCGTATTTGCCTTCGATAATGCCCTTGAAGCTGCGCACCGTATCGGCGATCTTCACATAGCGGCCCGCGATACCCGTAAACTGCTCGGCAACGTGGAACGGCTGTGAAAGGAACTTCTGCACCTTGCGGGCGCGCGCCACAGTCAGCTTGTCTTCTTCTGACAATTCGTCGATGCCCAGAATCGCGATGATGTCCTGCAGGTCCTTGTAGCGCTGCAGGATTCTCTTCACGCCTTGTGCCACGTCATAATGCTCCTGACCCACCACGCGTGCTGCGAGAATGCGCGAGTTCGAAGCTAGCGGATCGACAGCGGGATAGATGCCCAGTTCCGAAAGCGGCCGGCTCAAAACGGTTGTGGCATCCAGGTGCGCAAACGTCGTTGCCGGCGCCGGATCAGTCAAATCATCCGCCGGCACATAGACAGCCTGCACGCTGGTCACCGACCCTTTGTTGGTCGACGTGATGCGCTCCTGCAATTCGCCCATTTCCGTTGCCAGGTTGGGCTGGTAGCCCACCGCAGAAGGCATACGGCCCAGCAGAGTCGATACTTCCGAACCCGCCTGCGTAAACCGAAAAATATTATCAATGAACAGCAGCGTGTCCGCGCCTTCTTCATCGCGGAAATGCTCTGCCACGGTCAGTCCCGTCAGCGCCACGCGCAAACGCGCCCCAGGCGGCTCAGTCATCTGGCCATACACCAGCGCGCATTTTGAATTGGCAAAGTCGCCTGGCTTGATGACGCCGGACTCGCTCATTTCCAGCCAAAGATCATTGCCCTCGCGCGTACGCTCACCTACGCCGGCAAACACCGAGTAGCCACCATGATTCTTGGCCACGTTGTTGATGAGCTCCATGATGACGACCGTCTTGCCCACACCGGCGCCGCCGAAGAGGCCGATCTTGCCGCCCTTCAAAAACGGCTGGATCAGGTCAATGACCTTGATGCCCGTCTCAAACATCTCTTCACGCGTCGACTGCTCGTCGAACAACGGTGCCGGACGGTGAATCGGCTTGCGCTCGTGCTCGCCGATCGGTCCCAGCTCGTCCACCGGCTCGCCAATCACGTTGATCACGCGTCCCAGCGTCTCTTTCCCCACCGGCACGCGAATCGGACCGCCCATGTCGATGGCCTTCATTCCACGCACCATGCCGTCGGTCGCTTCCATCGCCACCGTGCGCACACGGCCTTCACCCAGGTGCTGCTGCACCTCGAGAATCACGTTGATGGGCGTGGGAACCGTGAACCCGTCGCTCGTGACGCGCAACGCCTGGTAAATGGGCGGCATCGTTGCTTCTTCAAACTGCACGTCCACCGCGGGTCCCGAAATCTGAATTACCTTGCCGATGTTCTCTGCCATGTATGCCTTCCGAAGAACTTAGACAGCGGCCGCGCCGCTGACAATTTCAATGATTTCCTTGGTGATTGCTGCCTGCCGCACGCGGTTCATCTGCAGCGTGTACGCGTCAATCATGTCCGATGCGTTGTTGCTCGCTGAATCCATTGCCGTCATGCGCGCCGCCTGCTCCGCGGCCACCGATTCCGCCATCGCATGAAACAGCATCGAGAACACATACTGCGGAATCAGTCCGGCAAGCAATTCCTCCGCCGGTTGTTCGTAGATGTAATCCACCTCTGCCGTGCCGAACTTCTTTGCCTCTTCATCGGCTTCCTGCGTGTCGGCTTGTTCCAGTTCAATGCCCGCGGACTTCGCCGCCTCCGCAGCGCGTTCCCGTTCTTCCACTGTCGGCTCCACCACACCCGCAATTTTCGGGCTCCCGATCTTGATCAGTGGAAGCAGTTGCTCCACAACTAGGCGTTGCGAGATGACTGATTTGAATTCGTTGTAAACGATGTAGGCCGAATCGATCTCTTCGTGCACATAACGCGCGATAATGTTGTGCGCCAACTCCATCACCCGGCCAACTTCGAGCTTCTCCAACATGCCCGGATGGTCGCCCGTCACCTCGATCGATGCCTTGCTTTCGCGCTTCTGCGCCTTGTGGCCTTCTGCGTCCGTCGTTTCCGTGTAGACCGCTGCTGGATAACGCCGACGCATCTGGTCCCGCCCCTTGCGCCCCACAGCCTCAATGTCAATCTGCTTGTCCTTGTTGCCCGCGATAAACTGATAGGCCGTTTTCAGAATGTTCGCGTTGAACGCGCCCGCAAATCCCTTGTCGCCGCTCACAATGATCAGCAAGACACGCTTCTCGGGCCGCGAAATAAAGAGCGGGTGCCGAATATTGCCCGTTGCTTCGTCAAAAATATCGATGCGCCGCACCAGCGACTCAAGCACGCTCGTGATCATCTTCGCGTAAGGCCGTGCCGACATCGCACGCTCCTGTGCGCGACGCAGCTTGGCCGCAGCCACCATCTTCATGGCCTTGGTGATCTGGCGCGTGTTCTTTACGCTGCGGATGCGCCGCCGAAGGTCGAGTACGTTCGCCATATTTCAGCTTCCTGCTGCTAGCTCCTGGTCCCAAGCTCTTGCTCTAACAGTTCCCAAACCTCAACTTCTCGGCTCCAGCTCAGAGCCAGAATCCGAGGGCTGAGAGCTGCTCTTCACGCCGTCGTTGCCGCCGGCTCCAGTTGCGCCTTGAAATTTTCCTTGTATTCCTTCAGGGCCGCATGCAACTTGTTGCGCACATCGTCATCCAGCTGCTTCTTCTTTGTCAGCTCGTCCACCAGCGCGCTCTGCCCTGATTCAAAGTACTTGTAAAGCCCGTCCTCGAATGCCCGAATATCAGAGACCTTCAGGTCATCGAGGTATCCCTGCGTCCCTGCGAACAAGACGATCGCCTGCTGCTGCCACGTCAGAGGCTGGAACTGCGGCTGCTTCAGCAGTTCCGTCAAGCGCTGCCCGCGGTTCAGCTGCTTCTGCGTCAGCGGATCTAGATCCGAACCGAACTGCGCGAACGCCGCCAGTTCCCGGTACTGCGCCAGATCCAGCTTCAGCGTCGATCCCACCTGCTTCACTGCCTTGATGGCCGCCGAGAATCCAACGCGCGAAACCGAAAGGCCCACGTTCACAGCCGGTCGAATACCGGAATTGAATAGATCCGTCTCAAGAAATATCTGCCCGTCCGTAATTGAAATCACGTTCGTCGGAATGTAGGCCGAAACATCGCCTGCCTGCGTCTCAATCACCGGCAAAGCCGTCAGCGAACCGCCGCCCTTCTTGTCACTCATCTTCGACGAGCGTTCCAGTAGGCGCGAGTGCAGATAAAACACATCGCCCGGATAAGCCTCACGACCCGGTGGCCGCCGCAACAGCAGAGAGATTTCGCGATACGCCATCGCGTGCTTTGAAAGATCGTCGTAAATCACCAGCGCGTGCTTCCCGTTATCGCGGAAATACTCGCCGATCGCCGTCGCAGCATAAGGCGCAAGGTACAGCATCGGCGCCGGCTCTGAAGCCGACGCGGCCACCACGATGGTGTGACCCATCGCGCCGGCTTCGGTCAACGTCTGCACCACCTGCGCAATCGACGAACGCTTCTGCCCGATCGCGCAGTAGATGCAGATCAGATCGTTCTTCGCGTTGTTGATGATGGTGTCGAGCGTGACCGCGGTCTTACCCGTCTGACGATCGCCGATGATCAATTCGCGTTGTCCGCGGCCAATCGGGATCATGGCGTCGATGGCCTTCAAACCGGTTGCCATCGGCTCGCGCACTGGCTGGCGGTCGATGATGCCTGGTGCCAGGCGCTCCACAGGGAAAAGGTCCGTCGTTGCAATCGGCCCCTTGTCGTCGATCGGCGCACCCAGCGCATTCACCACGCGGCCAATCATCGCCGTGCCTACCGGCACACTCAGAATCTTGCCGGTGCGCTTGACTTCCTGGCCCTCTTTGAGCTCGGTGTAGTCGCCCAATACCACGGCGCCCACTTGATCTTCTTCCAGGCTCAGTGCCAGTCCGGCAATGTCGTGCGGAAAGCTCAGCAGCTCACCCGCCATCACTTTGTCGAGACCGTGGATGCGCGCAATACCGTCGCCCAGCGAGGTGATGGTTCCCACCTCGTCGACCTGCACCTTCGTGTCGTAGTTCGCGATCTGTTCGCGAAGAAGCTGTGTAATCTCGTCTGCCTTGATCTGAGCCATCGTTGAATTCCTTAACCGTCCTCAGTCCATGAATCCTGATCTACTGTTGCTTATCCCGCGACCAGCGTCTCTTTCAAACGCTCCAACCGTCCGCGAACGGAACCGTCATATACCGTCGATCCGATGCGCACCACCGTGCCGCCAAGGATCGATGCGTCCAGCGTGAAAGTCGCCTGAACCCGCGCGCCTGCCAGCTTGCCTACGCCGTCCAGCAATGCTTTGCGTTCATCGTCACCGAGCTCGCGAGCCGTGGTGATCTCCGCCTGTCGAATTCCCAGGCGCGCCTGCAACTCCGCGCGATAAGCGGCGGCTACTTCATGCACCTGTCCAATGCGATCATTGTTGATCAGCACGGCAATCAGATTGCGCAGCTCTTTTTGCATGCCCAGCTTTGCGTTCAGCTTGTCGAGAATCCCAACCTTTTGGATTGCACTCACGGACGGGTTCTCAAAAAATGTTTGCAATTCGATGCTTCCGTCCCAAGTCGCTTCAAAGTCGGCCAACTGCCGATCGAGTGCAGCGGTATCCAGGTGCGCGCTCGTGACCACATCCAGAAATGCGCGGGCATAGCGGGAAACAAAGGCGGCCATCTAGTTCTGCCCTCCCTTCATTCCGTTCCTGCCGGCTTCACTCACAAACTCTGCAATCAGAGCGCGGTCGGTTTCCGCCGTCAGCACCAGCTGCTTCGCGGCCTGGTCGATCGCAAGGTCTGCGGCAAAGTGGCGCAGTCCGCGCCGCGCATGCGCTGCAGCCGCGATAATCTCCTGCTCGGCGGCCGCCACAATGCGACTGCTTTCTTCGCCGATCGAGGCTTTGATCCGCGCCTCATCGCCTTTGCCTTCCTCTTCCACCTGCACCCGAATTTCGGCAATCTCTTTGTCCAGCCCCGCCAGCTTCGCTTCAATCGCACTCAGGCGCGAGTTGGCATCCGCTGTCGTTTTGCGCGCTTCTTCCAGATCGTGCTTCAACGTCTCCGAACGCTTGCGAATCAAACGAGGCATCACCCGAACCAGCGGAATCAAAATGCACAGCGCCAGGATGCCAAAGTTCAGAAATTCAAGGGTCCGCGCTGTCGCCTCTACGTTCATGTGCAGCGTATTTGCGAGCCATTTAACGATAGGCGTATGCCGGTACGCATCGTCAGCCGATTCGGTACCTTCCTTCGCGGCCGCCTTGCTGCTCGCGGAATCAGGTGAATTGCTCTGCGATACGGAAGGCTGTGCAGCAGGACCAGGCTGCTGCGCCTGCATCGTGTGCGGGGTCGCAAAAACTCCGCCAACCAAAGCCGCTGCAAGCAAGAATCCCAAAATGCGCGAGGTCCATTGCGAACGCTGGTTGAAATCTTTCAACGGGAACCCCCGGCGGTTGCGGGAAGAACTGCCCGCACCACCTGACCGGCCAGCTCCGCGATAGATCCATGGATCGACTGCCGCGCCCGGTCCGCCTCGGCCTCAAGTTCTGCCCGAGCCTGGCTGACTTGCACGCTTGCCGCCTTCCGGGCAGTCTCGAGAGCGCTGTCCTTCTCGGCGTTCCACTGCTTGATACGCTCTTCCCTTGCCTTGAAGATTTCGGCCCTCGCCTGGCGCAATTTGGAGGCATAGGCTGCTGCCTGTTCCTCAGCCTTGGCAATCGCTTTGTGGGCGTCTTCCACCGCTCCTTCAGTCCGCGCGCGCCGCTCCTTCAGTGTGGCTGTCAGTGGCCCCTGGATCAGGAATTGATAAGCCAAAACCAACACAATGAACAACAAAGCGGTGGGCACAGCCGCGATAAAGAAACCCTGAAGTTGTTGGAAGATTAATTGCATTCTGGCACCGGGAGATTCAGGCGGTAACGTTGCTTTCTTTCGTGGGTAGAACACCTTTTTGTATCAGGCGGAAACCCGCAAGTCAACGCACCGAAGACCGTTCAACCGGGGTTTAGTGATAGCCGTCACGAGGATCAATCTTTACCAAAAAACTACTTGCTTTCCCCCATAACAGGCCTAGACTTAAAGATACCACCTAGACCCGGTTCAGGGTCCAGCGGGCGGCCGGTTCCGGGAAGTCTCTCCACTCCCCAAATCGGCAGCCCGCTTCTTAATTTTTAGGCCCGTTTTGGAACCGATTTCGATCGGCATTTCTTCCTTGCACCCCTCTCCCGTTTCCGTCTGTACCCGGATTTTTTGCATCCCCCTCATCCTCGCTTCCGATTCCCCGTCTACCTCGCTGAAGGTACTCCGAGAGAAATTGCTCTCCCGGATCAATCGAGGAACCCAGTCCCTGACCGAACGCAAGTTCGGCCGGTTCCTGAAACCAAACTCAAGAAGGAAGATCCCCTATGCGCAGCAAACTCTTTTCCCTCGCACTCGGTTGTGCTCTCACACTCGGCGTCTCTGCCGCTGCACTCGCTCAGGACAATGCGCCTCCGCCTGACCAGGGCCAGCAAGGCCGTGGTCCCGGCCGCATGAACCCCGACCGCCAGCTCGAACACCTCACCACCACCCTTGGTCTCACTGCCGATCAGCAGGCGCAGATCAAACCTCTGCTCGTTGACCGCCAGCAGAAAATGCAGGCGCTCTTCCAGAACCAGTCACTGTCTGAACAGGATCGCCGCACCCAGATGCGCACCGTGTCGGAAGGCACCAACAACAGCATCAAGGCCGTTCTGAATCCTGATCAGAAGCAGAAGTTCGAATCGATGCATGAGCATCAGGGACGCCGCGGCGGCCCAGAAGGCGGAGCAGCGCCTCCCGATTCCGCACCCCAGCCGCAGCTGTAGTCGCAACCTGGCGTAGGGGGCATACCACCCCCTACGGCACTTCCCTATTTCGCGGCAGTCGCACTGGTGATGAACGCCGAAAGATCGTCTTTCAACTTGTGCAGCGCTTCCACATTCAGATAAATCATGTGCCCCGACGGGTAGTAACCGAATTGCACATTGCCGCGCAGCGCCGGCTCCAGATTCATGTGCTCCAGGTCATACTCCGTCGCAAAAAACGGCGTGGCCAGGTCGAAGTATCCATTCGCTGAAAACACGCGCAGATGCGGATTTTTCCGAATTGCGCTCGCCAGATCCGCCGCCACATACGGCATCGCCTGTTCGCGACCCCGCCCAAATCCGCCGCTCGTCGGCCGATGTTTCCAGTCCCACTGGCCAATCGAGTTGGCGCTTGGCCGGTATTCGTCCGTGGAGTCGTATTTCAGTTCGCGACTCAGATAGTCGTGCAGCGCCGCCACAAAAGCTCCCGTAATGCCCGAATCCGAAGGATCGTAGCTCGGATTTTCTCCCGCCGCATCTACGTCCACACCCTCAAACCGCATGTCATAGCGCCCCAGAGTCCTCCGGTCTTCACGCAACACTTCTTTTCTGAAACGCGTCGGCGCGATTCGCAGGTTCGCTTCCTTGATGTAGTCCACATTGAGCCCGGTAAAGTGGCTCACCTGCTTCGCCACATCATCCATCTGCGCATCGGTCAGCTTATCGCCGGCAAAAAGCGCTTCTGCATACGGGCCCGAGGCAAAAGCCCGCGCCTGTTCAACCCACGCCGCCACATTTGCCGGCTTGTCGGGAATCTTGTCGAAATACCAGGCTGCCGCGGCGTAGCTCGGCAAGTTGAACACGTACATGTTGTCGTATCCGGGATCTTCCACGCCATAATTCAAAATCGAAGAAATCAGCACCACGCCATTCAACTGCACACCATCGTTGCCCAACATATCTGCGAGCGCAGCCGACCGCGTCGTGCCATACGATTCGCCGATCAAAAACTTGGGCGAATTCCACCGCAGGTTCACCGTGATGTAGCGAAGGATGAAGCGATCAAATGCTTTCAAATCCTGGTCCACGCCGGTGAAATCCTTCGCGGTTCCCTTGCCGGCGGCACGCGAATATCCCGTCAACGGCGCATCGATAAACACCAGGTCTGTCTTGTCCAGAAGCGAATACTGGTTCGGAATCAGGTTGAATGGCGGACCTGCGGTCGGCTTCGGACTGTCCGTTTGGATCCTCACCGGCGAGAACGAGCCCATGTGCAACCACAACGACGCCGCTCCCGGACCGCCGTTGTAAAGAAAACTCACCGGACGCGAACCTGGCTCTGCTCCATCCAGCGTATAGGCAACGTAAAACATGCTGCCATTCGGTTTGTCCTCGTCGTCGCGAATGATCAACGTGCCCGCCGTGGCCGTGTACGTCAGCGTCTTCCCGTCGAGCGTCATCTGGTGATGCGTGGCCACTGGCTTTTCTGGCGGAACCGGCAGGTCCTTATCGCCATCCTTGTGCTGATCCCCGGCAGGCTGTGCCGGCGGCTGTGCTGCAGCCGGACGCTGATCCTGCGCACCCGAAGCATTCAACGATAAAGGAACCAGTCCCACACAAAGACAGATCAACAGCTTTTCAGCAGCCTGCATCGACAGCATCCTCCAACAAGATTTGTTCTTGCGTTTTAAACGTGCTTTCTCGCGCGGTACGACAACAATCGTCGTTTACTTCATCCAGTCGGGCTTGGGCGCGGCCACCGAAGGATCGGGAGTCAAAAATCCTTGCGACCGCAGCCACGTCTCCAGCAGCGGCGGCCACTGGTCCAGCGAGGCATCGCCCCGGCCCATTCCGCTGCCATGCGCCCCATTGGGAAAAATATGCGCTTCGCTCGGCACACCCGCCTTCACCAGTGCTTCGTAAAATTTCAATCCCTGCTCCACTGGCACAGTCTGATCATTGAACGTGTGCACCCAGAACACCGGCGGCGTCTGCTCTGTCACAAACAGGTCTGGTGTGTACGCTGCCCGCAGCGCCTCGCACTCGTCCATCAGCTTGAAAATCTGGCAGTAGCTCAGGTGCGACGTGTCGGTCGTGATCGCACCCAGCCACGGATACACCAGCACCAGAGCATCCGGGCGGCTCGAAACGCGCTCGATCGGATCATCGGCATCCGGATTACCCGGCACAAATTGCGTTCCTGCCAGCGCAGCCAGGTGCCCGCCCGCCGAGAAACCCATCACCACAATGCGGTGTGAATTCACAAAGTAATCTCGCGCCC
>Ga0210385_10000232_pt1 | contig 49504 bp, 63 predicted proteins | sample IncBWH26OmetaG_FD_160107 | JGI IMG/M metagenome (GOLD analysis project Ga0210385, IMG submission 160107) | Forest soil microbial communities from Barre Woods Harvard Forest LTER site, Petersham, Massachusetts, United States - Inc-BW-H-26-O ... | reverse complement strand
CATCATGGGCGCGCGCCGCCACCACCGAGACTTCGCGCTCGAACGGCACGAAGGCTTCGAGGATGCACGGCTGGCCGCCGACATCGCGCCAAGCCGCCACCGGATCGGTGCCGTTTTTGATCGTGGCGTGGCCCTTGCCGTCGTAGCCGAAGCGGCGCGTTTTCAGGATCGCCGGCCGGCCGATGCGCTCGATCGCCGCTGCGAGCGCCTCGGGCGCCCCGGCCTCGGCAAATGCCGCCGTGCGGATGCCGAGCCCATTGACGAAGTTTTTTTCCACCAGGCGGTCCTGGGTCGTCGCCAGCACCTGCGGATCGGGCAGCACCGGAACGCGCGCGGCGAGAAAGGTCGCGGTCTCCGCCGGCACGTTCTCGAACTCATAAGTCACGACATCGACGTCGCCGGCGAAACGGTCAAGCGCTTCGGTGTCGGTGTAGTCGGCGGTGGTGACGCGATGCACGACGTCGAAAGCGGGCGAGTCGGGCGACGGCGCAAAGATGTGGCACTTGAAGCCGAGGCGCGCCGCGGCCAGCGCCAGCATGCGGCCGAGCTGGCCGCCGCCCAGGATCCCGATCGTGGCTTCGGGCTCGAGAACCGGCGCCGCTTGGCTCACGCGCCGTCCTTCGGCTGTTCGGCGACGCTTTCGGTCTGGCGTTGCCGCCAGGCTTCGAGCCGGTTGCCGAGCGTCGGATCGCTCAGCGCCAGAACGCTCGCCGCTAGCAACGCCGCATTGACGGCGCCGGCCGGCCCGATCGCCAGCGTGCCGACCGGAACGCCGGGCGGCATCTGCACGATCGAATAAAGCGAATCGAGCCCCGACAACGCCTTCGACTCCACCGGCACGCCGAACACCGGCAGGCTGGTGAGCGACGCGGTCATGCCGGGCAGATGGGCGGCGCCGCCGGCGCCGGCGATGATCACCTTGAAGCCGGCCGCTTTGGCGCCCTTGGCAAAGGCATAGAGCCGCTCGGGCGTGCGGTGCGCCGAGACGATGCGCGCCTCGTACGGCACGCCCAACGCATCGAGCGTGTCGGCGGCATGTTTCATGGTCTGCCAGTCGGACTGGCTGCCCATGATAATGGCTACGGATTTCGCTCCCAGTGGCGCCACCGAAAATCCCCTGCGCGAAGGAAGCGCCGCATTATAGACTCGCGCGTTGGAACGGCAAGGCGGCACCATATTTAAGGACCAGTGGGCGATTGGGAGAGTTAACCCATGGAAATGAGCCAATTTCACTACCTGCCGCTGACGCCGGGCTTCTTTTCCATCCTGGTCGGCATTTTCGGCATCGTGTTTTTGCTGCTCCAGCTGGGGGCGCTACGCTACGCCTATCTGAGCCTCGGCGTCAGCGCCCGCACCGCCATGTGGCTCCTCGTAGGTTCGCTGATCGGCAGCTATTTCAACATCCCCGTGGCGGTGCTGCCGGCGCAGCAGGTGATGTCGGACCAGACGGTCAATTTCTTCGGCATGCAATATACGGTGCCGGTCGTGGAGAACTGGCCCGGCACGGTGATCGCGGTCAATGTCGGCGGTGCGGTCATTCCGACCCTGATGTCGATCTATCTGCTTGCCAAGTATCAGCTGTGGACCCAAGGACTGATCGCGACCGCAATCGTCGCGCTGATCATTCATTGGCTTGCCAATCCCGTTCCCGGTCTCGGCATCGCCGTGCCGGTGTTCATGCCGGCGGTGATCACTGCCATCGTTGCGGTGCTGCTGTCGCGCCAGGAGGCGGCGCCGCTCGCCTATATCGGCGGCGGGCTCGGCACCTTGATCGGCGCCGACATCACCAATCTCGACAAGGTGCAAGGCCTCGGCGCCCCGGTCGCCTCGATCGGCGGCGCCGGAACCTTCGACGGCATTTTCCTCACCGGCATCCTCGCCGTGCTGCTGGCGAGCCTTTATGCTCGGCCGCGGCAAGCTTGAAGCGAAAACCAACAGAGGCCCACGACAATGCCTGGCAAGTCGAGCGCGTCAAAACCGAGCCGCGATCCCGGCGCGATCACGGATTACCACGCCCACATCTACTACGATCCGGAGAAAACGCGCGGCAAGGCGGAGCGCCTGCGCGAGCGCGTCGCCGCGGAATTTCCGGGCGCCAAGCTCGGCCGCTGGCACGACGAATTGGTCGGGCCGCATCCGCAATCGATGTTTCAGATCGCGTTTCCGGTTCAGATGATGGCGCATTTTGTGCCCTGGCTGATGCTCAACCGCGATGGACTGACCATCCTGCTCCATCCCGAGACCGGCGACGACTACACCGACCACTCTGCGCACGCCGCCTGGTTCGGCGCGGCGCTGCCGCTGCGGCTCGAAGTGTTCGGCAAACGCAAATAGCGATGCGGCTGCCTGGTTCGAACTGGCCAAGCGCGTCAGAATTGCGTCGGGCACGACATTCGATCGGGACAATGCCGGCTCAGGGGGACGGAACAATGGTCGCGCGCGCAATATTCGTAGCAGCCGCATTTGCATTGGCGTTCGCGTTTGCCACGCAAGTCCAAGCCCAAGTCCAAGTCCAGACCCAAGTCCAGGTTCAGCATTGCAGCAGTGGGACGTGGTGCGGCCCGGGCCGCGGCTGCTGCAAGCCAGGACTGGCTTGCGCACCGAACGGCGGCTGCATGAAGCCGGGCTATCACGATTGCGGTCCGAAGCGCGGCCTATGTCCGCCGCACTATCATTGCGCGCGAGACAAGGGCTGCGACCCGGACTAAGCGGAGCCGAAGTCGCCGCCCGGTGCTAATCTGCAATTTATGGAGATCACCGAAGCCAGCGCCCTAGTCAGCGCGGTTACCAGTTGGGCCATCAGGCGCGGCGATATCCGCGCCATGGCTCTTGTCGGATCATGGGCGCGAGGCGACCCAAATCAAATATCGGATATCGACTTGTTGTTGCTCTCCGATCGGGTTCATGAATATCGGCGCTGCCAGGAGTGGTTGACAGAAATCGACTTTGCGGGTGCGGGGTATCGCCTTCATTCGAGCGAGAGCGCATCCTACGGCGTTGTTTGGTCGCGACACGTGCATCTCTTGCCCGCGGCCGAAGTAGAGCTGGCGTTTGCCGCGTGCTCCTGGGCGCAAACAGCACCGGTCGATGACGGAACGCGAGGCGTGGTGAAGGATGCATTCCGGATCATCTTCGACAAAGATGAGATGTTGTCCAAGCTTGTTGCCGCGGTCTGCGCCCGGTAACCAAACGCAATTCCGTTACCGCGGCTGGCCGTCGACGAATTCGCGCTCGAAAATCTCGCCGATCGTCGCATAGAAGAAGCCGTTGAGGCGGCCGATCGGATCGAGCTTGCGCATGTCGATATATTTGCCGGTCATGCAGGCCGGATCGACGTGCATGTAGATCACTTCGCCGATCACCAGCGGATGCCGGTTGGGGCCGAGCTCGAGCACGCGCTCGAGCTTGCACTCGAAGTGGATCGGCACCTCCTTGACCCGCGGCGGCTTGATCTTGTGGCACGGGATCGGCGTCAGTCCGGTTTCGGTGAATTCTGAATCTCCTTCCGGGAAACCGTTGGCCGAGTCCACCATCTCCTTCCACACCGGCTGCGTCACCACGTTGAAGCAGAATTCGCCGGTCTGGCGAATGTTCTTGAGCGTGTGTTTCTCGCTGCCGTCGGGATTGCGCGCGATGGTCAGCGAGATCATCGGCGGCACGACGCAGACCACGGTGAAAAAGGAAAACGGCGCCAGGTTGGTGACGCCGGCCTCATTCACGGTCGAGGCCCAGCCGATCGGCCGCGGCACCACCGAACCGACAAGCATGCGGTAGATCTGGCGCTTTTCGGCGGTCGCGGGATCGATTTCGAGATAGTCGGGCATGGTGCGGCTCGCTTGACGACCGCACCGACCCTAGCCTGCGGCGCGCTTCACGCCAACGGCGCTCAGGCGCGCTCGACCCGCGCCGCGTAGCAGCCGGGCGCGGCGAAATGCACGTGCAGATAGGCCGCGCGCGGATCGGTGAACAATTTCTCAATCGCGCCTTCGACCTGCGCGCCTTCGACGAGTTCCCAGCCGGTCATCATCCCACCGGCATCGAAGCCACGTACCGCCAGCGTTCGGTTGCGCAACTGGTCGGGGATCGTGTCGACCGCGTCGAATGTCTGCTCGCCTTTGCGTACATAGACGGCGAAGCGCATTCGGTAAGGCGAGGCGACCGCATGGTGCTCGTAATTAACCAGAATCAATTCATCGCCTGCTTTGGCGTCGGTGAGGCTGATGCGGCAGGGGTAGCCCGCCTTGTCGGCAATTCGCCGCACCGCGCCGCGTTTCTCGAGCGCCCAGTCCGGCATAGCAAACAGCGAAGCGAATGGCTCGGTCGGCAGACCCTTGATACGAAAGTGCATGATCGGTACTCCTCTGCGTCGCACGCAATCTGTGCTACGCTGGCGCGGTCGGCCACCCGATTTGTGCTTCGGGCAATGACGCGGCGTTTGCGGCTTACGGAGACGTCACATGACCGGGAAGACGATCCTGATCACGCTTGCGCTGCTGCTGGGCGCAACCGCAATCGCGGCAGCGCAGAGCCAGCGCAACTACGGCGCCAACGGCCCCTCCAGCTACGGCTGCTACGGCTCGTTCTCTACCGGCACGGTAGCGTCCAGGTGCCCAGGCACCCCTGCAGGCGGACCGGGATCGCAGTACCAGCCATACCCGCAAAATCCGCCATACCCGCCATACCCGCAGCGGCCGCAATGGCAGTGGCAGCGGCTGTACTGAGCGGACGCGCCCGAGGGAACTTCATCGCGTCATTGCGGTTATTGCGGTCGTAGGGAGATCGCACCATGAGCGCGACAAAAATCATTGTGGCGTTGGCTCTGCTTATCGGCGCCACGTCGATCGCAGCGGCGCAAAGCCAACGCAATTTCGGCCCGAACGGTCCTTCCAGGTCCGACTGCTACGGCGAACCCTATAGCGGCGCCGTGGCCTCGCACTGCCCGGGCCAAGGAGGGTATTACGCCCGCCGCTACCATCGCCGTTATTACTGAGCCGACGGCAACCGCCTCCGCGGCAATCGCGGCGACCATTTGACAATTCGCCGTTCTGCCTGACCATGGCGGCATGGCGTCGGTATCTTCTCCACACGCCGAGCGATTGAGCGTCGCCGTGATTGGGCTGGGAGCCATCGGCGGCGTCGCTGCCGGCTGTCTGGCCGCCGCCGGCCGCTACGACCTCGTCGCCTGCGTGCGCCAGCCGATCGAACGGCTGACCCTCGATGCCCCTGATGGCACGGTAACACTTCCGCTCCACGCGCTCACCGATCCGGCGCAGGCCAATCCAGTCGACTGGGTGCTGCTGTGCACCAAGACCCACGCCACGGCCTCGACCGCGCCATGGTTGAAAGCGCTTTGCGTGCCGTCGACCCGCGTGGCAGTGCTGCAGAATGGCGTCGACCACGTCGCTCGTGTCGCACCGTTCGTCGGCGCCGCGACCGTGCTGCCGGTGATTGTCTATTACAACGGCGAACGGCTTGGCGCCGATCACGTCAAGCTGCGGCGTGGCGCCGATCCGGATGTGATTGTCGCCGACGACGAAGCCGGCCGCGCCTTCACTCAATTGTTTGAAGGCACGCCGCTGCGCGTCAAGCTCGGTCAGGACTTCGCCACGCTGGCGTGGCGCAAGCTCCTGCTCAACGCCGTCGCCAGTCCGGTCACCGCGCTGACCTTGCAGCGCCAAGCGGTGCTGCGTCGCCCCGACATCCAAACGCTCTGCCTCGCGGTGCTCGAAGAGGCGATCGCAGTCGGCCGCGCCGAGGGAGCGAAGCTCGCCGCCGATGAAGCCGCGCGCACGCTTGCGACGCTGTTCACCTTTTCCGGCGAGCTCGGCACCTCGATGTATTTCGATCGCCTCGCCAACCGCCCGCTCGAGCACGAGGCGCTGACCGGCGCCATCGTCACCGCCGGCGAGCGCCACGGCATCGCGACACCGCTCAACCGCGCGTTGCTGGCGCTGCTACGCGCGATCAGCGACGCCGCGGCCGCATAGCCGGACCGAACGCGCCGCCAAGCATCCGACCCAATTTGCTGATGCGTCCGATTGCCACTGACACAACTGTGTCGTCTTGCCACGACATAAGCTGAATGTAAGGTTGTGTGATGATCGTCGACAAGCCGGGTCGAGAGCGCCCATGTCGCGATCGAGAACGACGACCGCACAGATGATCGACAAAAGGGGACGACATGCCAACAGCACCGACTGTGACGGCGGCCATTGCCGCAACATTGGCCGCAACACTGATCGCGACCGGATCAGGCTTCGCGCAAACCGATCCGAATCCGGCCATGAACAACCCGGATCAACAGGCCTGGACACTCTTTCTCACCGTCAACGCCGATGCCAAGACGGCCGGCAACAACAACGCGTTGTTCGAGACCTGGGCCAGAGACGGCGAGACGTTCGTGCCGAATCCGGTCTGGCCGACCACCCCCACGCCGGTGGCGGCGGGCGAGCGCGCGCTCGCTCTGGTGCTGCAGCGCAATCGTCCGGGAGGCCCGACGCCGCTCGTGGTGCCAGGCGGCAACGCCACCGAAGAGACGCGCCGCAACAAGCCGGACTTCGACTTCATCGTGGCGAATAATCTTTTCAAAGTATCCGGCCTCAAGGCCGCCTTCACGGCCAACAAGCCGCTCGTCTTTCCGGTCGACTCCATCGAAGTCAAAGCCAATTGGGTCGAGGTGAGCGCACTGAGGAACTTCAACGGTTTTACCGGCACGCCGGAAGAGGCGGCGAAAATCTATCACGTCAATTCCGCCGGCGGTAAGCAATATGCCCTGGTGGCCATGCACGTGATCTCGAAGCTGGTGCCGAACTGGACTTGGGCGACATTCGAGCACAAAGACAATCCGGGCCGCTGCGACGTGATCGGCTGCAAAGACAGTTTCGGCGCCCAGCCGGCGGTGACGCCGCCGCTCTCGCCGGTGGAGTCACAACAACACTATGCCGATTGCGTGAGGACTCCGGCGCTGACGGCGCTCTTTGCCAATGCGCATTTGGACCCGGCCTATGCGAATTATTGCCTCAAGGCTTCCCAGTCCGACTTCACCGACCCGACGGGTCTTGCCGTTCGCGTTGGCAATTCGGTGACGGAGAACGGCTTTGTCGCTCAAGCGTCGTGCATGACGTGCCACGGCCGCGCCGCCTTCGACAAAGCCGGCAAGGCGACATCGTTCGCGGGCTTCGATCCGATCACGATCAGTCTGCCGGCGGTGCCGCAAAATACCGGCAATGCGCAAGTCGGTCCGATCAATCCGAACTGGTATTGGGTCGCGGGCGGCCCACCGTCCTATCCGGTGCTCGCCGGCGAAGGCGACATACAGCCGATCGCGCTTGCCGCGGACTTCGTGTGGTCGATACCGTTCTGCGCGATCGACGACACCGCCAATCCACCGGAGACGAAGTCGAAATATTGCGCCAACAAGTGAGACCTGGAATCCGGGGCCGGCGCGGCCGGTCCCGGATTTTGCCGTCGTCGATCCGCGCCGCATCTGCTATGATCGCGGCATGAATAGACGACCGACATACGATCCGCGGATCGCGGCCGAGAAGGCCTTCAAGGCGGCGACCACGAAACCGGTGGAAGCGCCGCCGAAGGCGCCGCCCTCGCTTCCCGGCGTGAAGGAAATGGTGTCGCTGCGCATCGACCGCGACGTGCTCGATTTTTTCCAGGAAGACGGCCCGGGCTGGCAGGATCGCATCAATGCGGCGCTGCGCAAGGCAGCGGGCAAATAGCGCGCGGATTTCCCGCTATTGTGGCTTGACGACTTCCAGCGTGACCGGCGTGAGGTCGGAAAACTTCAGCTCCGCCGCCGCAGCCGGCGTCACGTCGATGATGCGGCCCTTGGTGAACGGCCCGCGGTCGTTGATGCGCACGATGACGGTGCGGCCGTTGCGCAGGTTGGTGACGCGTACCATGGTGCCGAACGGCAGCGTGCGATGCGCCGCCGTCAGCTTCGACGGCGCGAACATTTCGCCGTTCGCGGTCTTGCCGGCCTGGGTGCAGATCGTGGCGAGCTGCGCCTTGTCGCCGGCAACGGCCGGCACGGCAAACGACGCCAACCCCGATACCAAGACCACTCTGCGAACCGCGATCCAGATCGCTGATTTGATCATACGGCAGGTCCCGCGCGGTCGGCGCAATTGCCATGCCGCTCCCGGAGATAGGAACTAAGTTCCAGCGGAACGGTTCCATAAGGGGCGGCTTAAATTCAACAGCCGCAGGCGACCACGCTTTCGCGCCCTCACGCCGGCGTGGATCGCCCCGCCGGCGCCACATCCGCATGGATGACGCGGCAGTGGCGCACCAGATTGCCGCGCGCCGCGACGAAGCGCTTGAGCGGCGTGTCGATGTCATAGAAATTGATGTTGGCGATGAAGCCGTAGATGCCGGCATCGATGCTGGTCGGCTTTGGCCCGTGCACATAGCCGCCGTCCGGAACAAGACGCGCCAGCACGTTCAAGTCGGCAAGCCCACGCGCGTAAGCAGCCTCGGGCGCATAGCGGCCGATGCCCTGGAAGTGATAGCGCTGAAAATTGAACTCGCGCGCCTTGAGCAGGCCCGCCTCGCTCAGGCTGGAATGCTCTCGCAGCAGCGCGTCGCGGAACGCCGGCCAGTAGGCGTCGTCCTTCCAGCGCGAATACGACATCACCCAATAGAGATCGTCGAGCATGCGCGTGATCAGGAGACTGGTATCGCGCTGCGCCTGCGTCAGACCGGCGTCGATCGCCGGGCGGTATTTGGCGATGACATGGGCGATGATGGTCTCGCTGTCGCCGATGGTTTCGCCGTCGTCAACGATATAGGGCAGCTGCCCGCGCGGCGCCTTCGACGCATCGAAAATATGCTCATGGATGAACGGCATGCCGGCGAGCCGCATGAAGGCGAACACCTTCAGCCCGTAACCGTTGTTGTCGGCGACGCCGAACAGTTCGGGGTAGGAATAGAGCGTGATCACGGGCGTCTCCGCGGCTGTCGGCGGGTTGCTCGATCCATCCTACAGGCCGCAGTTGCCTTGGGTGAATGTTCATGTTATGTTCCTTGCTGTCAATAGCGTTATGGCAGGGAGGAACAGCGATGCGAACGCTCATTTTGGCTCTAGGTTTCATCGTGGCGGCGCTGCCGGTGCGGGCGCAGACGATCGCGCCGGCCGAGGTCAAGGCGCATGTCGGACAGACGGTGACGGTCCAAGCCGCCGTCAGCGACGTTCATACCGGCCGCGCCGGCGTGACGTTCATCGACATCGGCGGCGCTTATCCCGACAATGATTTCGCCGCCGTGATCTTTGCGTCCGACCGCGCCAAGTTCCCGAACACCGGCGATCTCAAGGGCAAGACCGTGGCGATCAGCGGCCAGGTGGTGCTCTACCAGAACCGGCCCGAGATCATCCTCAAGACCGCCGATCAGTTGAAAGCGAATTAGCGCGCGGCGTCCTAATAAGGGCGATGTCGTAGCGGACCGCGGCGCTTGCGTCAGATCGCCCGATAGCCGCCGTCGGCCATGACGATCGTGCCGGTGACATAAGCCGCCAGGTCGGAGGCGAGGAAGATCGCCGGGCCGACGATATCGTCGGGCTTGCCGGTGCGGCCGAGCGGGGTGTGGTCGAGGAAGATCTTGACCAATTCCGGATTGGTGGCGCGCACTTTTTCGTTCAGCGGCGTCTCGATGAAGCCGGGGCCGATGGCGTTGACGCGCACGCCGTCCTTGCCGAGCTCGGCGGCGAGCGAGCGCGTAAAACCAAGCACGCCGTGCTTAGAGGTGGTGTAGGCCGGCGAGTTCGGCGTGCGCACATGCATGAACGATTGAATGGATGCGATATTGACGATGCGCCCCTTGCCGGCGCGCAGCGGAGCGAGAAATGCGTGCGTCACGTTGAACACGCCGTTGAGATTGATCGCCATGATGTCCTGCCAATCCTTGATCACGGCGTCGGGGTCGGAGGTAAACGCGTTGCGCCGGTTGATGCCGGCGTTGTTGACCAGGATCGTGACCGCGCCGACTTTCTCGGCGACCTCTGCGGCGACGGCGCGGCAGGCCAGCCGATCGGTGACGTCGAGGATAAAGTGTTGCGCATTACCACCGCCGCCGCGGATGTCCGCCGCCGTCTTGCCGGCCGCCTCGCCGTTGATATCAAGCACGGCAAGCTTTGCACCCTCGCGCGCATAGCCGAGCGCGATGGCGCGGCCGATTCCGGAACCTGAGCCGGTGACGACCGCGATGTGGTTTTGCAGAAGGCCGGGCATCTGTGCTGATCCTTTGGCTGAAGCCTCGAGCCAGCATAGCAACGATGGTTCCGCGCCGCGAGCCGCGCAACGACTTGTGAATGAAACGAAAAGGCCGCTGGGCGGTTGTAGTTTACAAGCGACAATGGAGATCGAACCATGAAGAAAATCATTCTCGCCGCCGCGTTCGTGCTGGCGGCGACGCCGGCTGCGTTCGCGCAGTATGGCACCCCGGGTTATGGCTATTACGACGCGGCGCCGGGCTATTATTACGGCGCGGCACCGACTTACGGCTATTACGGCGCCGGACCGGGCTACGGCTACTACAGTTCGGCGCCCGCTTGGTATGGCAACGACACCGAGCGCGGCGGCCCCGGCCCGCGCGTCGGCGCCGGCAGCGGCATGGGCGTCGGCTCGCAGCGCTAAGCGCGTCCGCGAAACGTCAGGCCTGCGAGCTGCAAGTCTGCAGACCTTAATCAGCAACCCGGCCGCTTGCGGCCGGGTTGCTGCGCGATGGCGCTCAGTGCGTTTCGATCGTGAGGCTCTTGGGGCTGCTGCGAGGCTGGCCCCAATTGTCCCGCACAACTTCCCTAGCTGTTCGTGTGCGCGTGGGGGACGTGATGATACGAATGGCGAATGCGGTGGCGATACACGCGCGGTTCCTCAGCCGGATAGGCGGCGTAGCTGGGCCCGATGCCGAGCACGCCATTGATGCCGCCGATGACGCCACCGACCGCTCCGCCGACGACCGCTCCGATGGGTCCGGCCGTGTTGTTGCCCACATAGGCACCATGGGCGACGCCGTCGGGAATGCCCTGCGCCTGCGCCGCGAGCGGCGAAACGAGCGATGCGGCGATGGCGGCTGCAAACATAATTTGGAACTTCACGCTGAGATCCCTTCCTGATGTTGAGAGGCCGCCACATACCTCAGCAATGAAGGCGTAAGCGCGGCCGTTACGCGGCGGCGCAGTGGGGCGGCGACAATTAAAAGGCCTGTGAAGCAAAAAAATCACAACAAGCCGGCGCCGAAAATCACCGGCGCGAGCGACACCTGATCCGGCAATCGAGAACAGCCACCGGGAAGCCGGCGTCATCGCCGGCTCCCCAGGCAAGCCGTTACTTCTGTTGGGCGCTCTTGGCCTGCGCGGCCTTGGAATGCTCGTTGGCGCTCTGCGCGTGCTGCTGGGCTTGGTTCGAATATTCCTTGCCCTTGACGTGGTCGTTCTTGCCGTGAGCCTCGGCGGCGGAACGATGGGACTTTGCCGCGGACTCGTGATGTTCCGCCGCTTGGTTGTGTGCGTCTTTCATGTTGAATTCTCTTGTTGGCCGAAAAATCTCGGCGGTCTGCAGAAGGCACCGCAATAGTGGCCCCACGGAGTGTCAACTGTGTCCCTCACGGGATTTCGCGCCAAGACCAAATGGAACTCCACGGCATGGCGGTTAAGTTTCTTTTCCAGGATCCCTATCATTCGCCTCATGATGGCTTACCTGCAGTGGGTTGGTTGAGTTCGGCTGCGAGGCGCGATTCATTTTCAATTGTGGTCAATTTCGACCAGTTTTGAGTCTCGATCTGATGGAAAAATGCGGGTGAAAACCGCAGCCTGCGCGATAGCAGTTGCGCCGCGGCCCACCGCGCGCTGCGCCACCATCTTATGCCCATTGCTCGAAGGAGATCATAATGTCGGATAGTTTGATAAAGCGGCGGGCTGACCTGCATTTCAGCCCGCTGCCTGGGATCGATGACGGCAAGACCATCATGTCGGAATCCGAAGCCATCGCGGCCGCGGTCGCCGCCAAGAGCGCGCGCCTGAAGGAGCTTCGCCTGGCGCGAGACGCAGCCGAACAGGCGGCGCCGGCTATCCCGGTGAAGAAGGCCCGCGGCAAGAAAAAACGCCCGACCGCATCGTTGTCGGATTGGCTGAAGAACCGCCAAGCCGCGGGACACAGCCATTAAAGCTGGCGCGAGCTAACCTGCCGGCCACGCTTTTTAAAAATTCGAACATTCGGAGCCAAAGCCGCCGAGGATGTCGTGGCAGGTCAACCCGGTGTCCGGATCGATCCAGGTTTTCGGGGCCGCCTCGCGCCTGACGGACTGATAGCGCCAGCCGCGGCCGAGCATGCATTGCTTATAAGCCGCCGACGTCGGCACGCCGTTCTTGTCCGCGCCGACCTGCGCATCGCAATAGTAACCGTCCTCGTGCAGCTGGTCGTTGTTGCGCGGTGTTTTCAAAATATTGTTGTAGGTGACGGTATCCGCGTGTGCGCTCGCAGCTGCGCCAAGGAGCAACGCGGCGATCAGGACCATGCGTTTCATGACAATCCTCCATGCCTTGCAACAATCGCCCTCCCCTGTTGGTCGCGCGCCGCCGCGGCCGCCGTTCGAAGCGCAAAATTACAAATTGGACAGCAAGCGGCCCCGACGGGCGGCGCGTAGCCTGGATACCGTTTCGCTCTTCCGGGCTACGCGCGCGGCTTGATCGGCTTTTCAAGCTCGCGGCATCGGGCTTACCGATCCGGATAATAGCCGCCATTCCCGTCGCCGGTGCCGTAGAAGAATTGAGGATGCGGCTCGATGACGGGAGACGGCACGATCTCGAACTGTGCCGGCGCAGGGTTGGCGGCAGGTTGATCGACCTTGGCGGCGACGGCCGCTTTGGGCTCGCTCACGGCGAGCGAGAACGATTTAGCGGTCAACAGGCCGATCGTGAAACCGGCCGCTACGCCGGCAACGATGGCCGCCCAAGGCGACAGGCGACGTCTGGGAACGGCGGGAACATTCGCGTTCGTCGTGTTCATGGTTCGCTCCGTATCTTGAGGACACGAAGCTTAGTACGCCTTGCGGCGCCGCCCGCGAGTGACCCGCGGCACAGCAAAAAATCCAGTTCCATAAGTTCCGTAGGTGGCTTGAGCGAAGCGAAACCAAAAAGCGGAACGGGCCGGCGAGGCGTTTTCCGGATTTTGTTTCGTTCGATCCAGACGACTTTTGCTAACCGGAAAAGCGTGTCGCGATTTCGTCGAGCGGCGGCCGCGGCCGGTCCTCGGGCGGACCCGGCGGCCGGCCGATGTGGACAAAGCCGGCGATGCGCTCGTGCGGTGCCAGACCCAGCGCGTCGAGCGCGCCGCGGTCGTAGGCGTACCATTCGGTGATCCAGTTGGCGCCGTAACCGAGCGCGTGCGCGGCAAGCACCAGGCTCATGGCGGCGGCGCCGGCGGACAGCACCTGCTCCCATTCCGGAATTTTCACATGCGGCGCGGCGCGGCTGACCACGGCGATGACCAGCGGGGCGCGCAAAAGACGCGTGCCCTCGGCCTCGACGTGCTCGGGTTTTGCGTCCGGATACTTGGCGCGAAACGCGGCGGCGATCGCCGCACCGGCCGACCGCCGCGCCTCGCCTTCGAACACGATGAAGCGCCAAGGCGTGAGCTTGCCGTGATCGGGCACCCGCGACGCGATGGTCAAGAGCGTGTCGATTTCAGCCGCGGACGGGGCGGGACCGGCAAGCTCGCCCGCTTTGAAGGAGCGCCGCGTGGCGAGGAGTTTTAGGGCATCGGGCATGGTCCGGTCTCCAAAAGCGTGTTGCGGGTAGCACAGCATGCCAAAGGTGACAAACCGGCCAGCGCGGATGGATGGAACAGAGCGCCAGGCCGCAGGATGGCTTGCGTAAAACGAAACCCATCCCATGCGCGCAAACAAAAATCGCGCGTAGCCGGCACTGCGCGCGCTTGCTATGATCGCCGCGGTTGCGGAGACCGACCATGCGTGCACCTGTTTTTGCTCTCCTGCTTGTCCTGGCGGCGGCGTCTGCCCAGGCGCAGACGGTCGTTGCGGCGGCCGACGCCCCGAAGCATGTCGGCGAAACCGTGACCGTCGAGGGCACCGTCAGCGCGGTCCACACCGACTCCCGTTCCGGCGTGACATTCATCGACATGGGCGGCCGCTTCCCGGACCAGGCTTTCACCGGCGTCGTCTTCAAAGATGACGCGGGCAAATTTCCGAATGTGGAATCGCTGACCGGCAAAGTCGTGGATATCACCGGCCCGGTGCATGCCTATAAAGGAAAGCCCGAGACCATCCTCAACGACCCGGCGCAGCTCAAAGCCAAATAGAACCGCCGGCGGGTGAGAAAGCGCGCTTCGAGCGGCGCCCGGCGGGCTGTCCTCGCTGGTGAAGCGCCGCTGGCTCGGCCGGCGATCAAATCGCCCTGCCACCGTCATTTGCACCATATTGCGGATTAATCCTCGCCAGCCCGGCCCGCGGGCTGCTATGCCAATGAAGACTTTAGCGATTCATGGAAAAGGATGGTGAGATGGCCGAGAAATCCAACAAACATGAGGCCAACGCCCAGTTCGCGAAAATAAACCGCGCCAACGACGCCAAAAAGGCGATGTCGGAATACGAAACCGCGGCCGTCGCGCTGCGCGCCAAGACCGAGCGGCTCAAGGCGCTGCGCCTGGCGCGAGACGCCGCCACGCCGGCGCCGGCTGCGGCCGCGCCGAAACGCAAGGCCAAGAAGAAGAAGGAGGCCGCGGGAAGCTTGACGGATTGGCTGGACGGGCAGGCCAAAGAGGGCCGCAGCAGCTAAACGCGCCATTGACGGACCTGAGCGGCACGGCCGCTTTGCGACGACTTTGTCGCCAAGCCGCAAAAGTTCAATAAAAAGCCGCCGGCAAAGGTCACGCTTTATTGAAGCCGCCACCGCGAGGATGACACAGAGGGCCGCTACAAGGTTCCCATTCGCACGGAGGAATCGTCATGACGCTTCAGGTCGCCATGCCCATGCGTTATCTGCACGAACGCTATTGCGGGCGGCCGGCCTGCCCGCGCTGCGGCGAATTGCTGACGCTGCCGGAATATCCGGAATTCGCCGAACGCGGCAGCGGCGTCGAGATCCGCCACGTCTGGCAGTGCGACGGCTGCGACAATCGCTTCGATACCCTGATCAGGTTCAAAGCCGTCGCGTGACGGCGTTGCGCGACGAGAGTTTGCGCACGCAGCACGACCGGCGCAATGCGCTCGACCCGCACCGGCCCGCCGCGCTCGCGGCGGGTAAGCTTTTCCGTCAAGTCGACATTTTGTAGCCGACCCACAGCCCGGCAAAAGCGCCGGCTCCGCTGAGCAACAGCCCCGAATAAGACAACAGATCGCCGCCCCAAAGCGCCGGGATGAACCCGCCGATGGTCGAGCCGATGAGGATTCCGATCCAGATCGCTGTTCGCATGTGCTTGTTTCAAGCTTAGCATGCTTGATCCGGCGGTTCAGCCAACGGAAACTCGGCTCTGGATGACCCGTCGCGCGGACGGCGCGATTTTGGAGGCGACATGTCAGACGGCAACCCGAGCGGATATTTGCCGGGCGATCCGCGCTACGGGTTACAGGGCGAGACGCTCAAGGATTACTACCGCACCAAGCCGGCGCAGTGGGCGATCTATTGCTGGGACAAGCCGGGAATGGCTGAGACCCGGCGCGCGCTGTTGGCGGAGCAGAAAAGCTACATCAAGAATTTCGGCGAGCGCGTCATCGGCTACGGCCACTTCATATCCGACGACGGCCGCGATACTCTGGGCACCTCGTTTTTCATGCAGCTCGACGATCGCGCGGCGGCGGACAAATTCATCGCCGACGAGCCGTTGAATAAGGCCGGCCTCTATCAGCGCGTCGAAATCCACCGCTGGTCGAATAGTTTTGGCAAGCGCGCCGCCGACTATCGCCGCAAGGGTTTGCAGCAGTTCCTGTGCACCGGGCCCAAGACTGGCACGCCCGAGTTCTTCCGCGAGCACCTGCACGCCCACGAATCCTACTTCGCGTCCTACGGCGACAGCTTCATCTTCCGCGGCCCGATCCGCTCGGCCGACGGCACCGACAATATCGGCACCGCGCTGCTGCTCGAACTGCCGGATCGCGCGGCGGCGGATACGTTCTGGAACAATGAGCCGTTCGCCGGGAATGGCGGGTATCAGCGCGATGCGCGCATTATCCGGTGGGTATTTGGGGATTAATTGCGAAATTTTGCTTGGTCTGATGCGTTACTTGACATTTATTGGGGGTACAATAAATTAATGTCATGCCAAGGAAGAAGAAATCTGGCTCCGCCGCATGGGTTGATCCCGATGACGCGCCGGAACTGACGGATGCGTTTTTTGACCGAGCTGAAATCCGCCACGGCAATAGAGTTGTCCGTCGCGGCCGGCCGCCGCTGCCTAACCCGAAGCAGGCCGTGAAGCTCCGCCTCGACGCCGACGTGCTCGCGGCCTATCGCAAGACCGGTACGGGCTGGCAGACGCGGATCAACGCGGATTTGCGCAAGGCGAGGAAGCTGAAGGCGGGGTGACAAGTAGCCGGATGAGCCAACGGGTCCGGCCCGAAGTGGCCGGCCCGATGACAGGCTCCGCGACATGCGGGGTTGGCGTACAGCAAGGTAAGTCCCGGATGTCGCTTCGCTCATCCGGGCTGCAGGAGGATCACGCGTGGGAAAAGGCCATAAGGATAAGGTCGCCGTCATCACCGGCGGCGCTAACGGTATTGGGCAAGCCTTCGCGAAACGTCTCGCGGAAGACGGTGTGCACATTGCCGTCGCCGATATGGCGGACGGACGCGAAACCGTAAATCTCGTCGAAGCCACAGGGCGCAACGCGCTCGCGGTGGTCTGCGATGTGTCGAGCCCCGACTCGGTCGCGGCGATGGCGAAAGCGGTGCAGCAAAAATTCGGCCGCGCCGACATCGTGGTGAACTGCGCCGGAATTTATCCGCAGCGCGACTTCGCCGCCATGACCTTCGCCGACTGGCGCAAGGTGCTCTCCATCAATCTCGACGGCACATTCCTCGTGACCGCAGCCTTCGTGCCAGGCATGCGCGCGCGCAAATGGGGACGCATCGTCAATTTGGCCTCGAGCACATTCGGCTCGGTGACCACCGGCTTTGCCCATTACGTCGCCTCGAAGGGCGGCATCATCGGTTTTACCCGCGGCCTCGCCGGCGACGTCGCGGCCGACGGCATCACCGTCAACGCCATCGCGCCGGGACTGACCCGTTCGCCGGGAACGCTGGTGCGCAAGCCGCGCCCGGGCTTCGCCACCATGGACGACGAATTCACCGCCGTCGCCGGCCTGCAAGCGATCAAGCGCGTCGAGGTGCCGGAGGATCTGGTCGGCGCGCTGTCGTTTCTCACCAGCGACGACGCAGCCTTCATGACCGGCCAGACGCTGAACGTGGATGGCGGGCGGGTACGGTCTTAGCCGCGTAAAATCGAACGGCCGTTTGAGTTCCATCCAAATTTCGCCCGATATTGGCGCTTATATCGCGCGCAGAGGGCGATTTGGGCGGTATTTAAAGATGATGGCGGCGGGCGAAGTGTCCTACCTGCGGCGGTTCGCGGGGAAGTTTGTCGAGGTCGTGGCGGCAGCCATTGGCACAGCGGTGGGCGGCTACCTCATCGCTTACGTGACCGGGCATTTTTCTTTTTCCATGCTGCCCGGGTTCGCGCCCAAACCCCAGCAGACCGTCAGTGCACCCGCTCCGACGCCGGACAAAGCATCGATCGAGGTCACGGTTCGCGCTGCGCTGGCGAACCACCAGGTGAGCGAGGCTACGCCGCCTGTCGCAACATCGCCCGGCACGCCGCAGCCGACGACGCCGGCCGCGCCCGTTTTGCCTGCCACGGCCTCACCGTCGACAATTGCGGTCGCGCCGCCGCTCGCGTCGGCCGAGATTAAAACGCTGCCGGTGGCCGCCGCCGCCGATCCGCCGCACACGGCCGAGCCTGATGGATGGCCGCACGGGGCGGCTCTAACGACCGGCAGAATCGGAGGGTTGCCGCCGCAACCGCCGCCTTCCAACAGTGACGCGCTCACCCTGCTTAAGCGCTTCTTCTGAGATTCGTTTGCGGTTCGGGCGCATGCACCGGCGGACCGTCGGCACGGGCGGCCTGAGCTACGGCTACGGCTTCATCTTCGGCGCTTCTGAGAGACGCTTTCGCGGTACTCTCAAGTCATCCGCAAGCCAAGTGACATTGCCAGCGCAAGGGAAAATAGGCGGCAGGCCGGCGGCACAGTATGTTTGCCGGCGACAGAAACCGATTCGCCCATCGACGTCTTTCAAGGAGCAAACACCCATGCGCACCTTATCCGCCCTTCGGGCCGGCCTGATCGCGTTAGCGGCCCTGGCTGGCACCCTCTTCGGGCCCGCCGCCTATGCCGACGGCGGCGGCATCAGTTTCAGCGTCATCAAGGCGGGCATTGTCATCGGCGGCTCGGCCGGCTCGGGCACCCTCACCTTTCACGGCAGACAGTACCCGCTCGGGATCGGCGGGCTGAGCTACGGCTTCACCTTCGGCGCTTCCGAGACGCACTTTCGCGGCACGGTGAGCCACATCAGCGGCCCGGGGGACGTCACCGGCGTCTATGCCGCTGGAAACGTCGGCGCGGCGCTGGGACGGGGCGCCCAGGCCATTGTGCTCACCAACCAGCACGGCGCGGTGCTGGAGCTCACCGGCAATTCGGTCGGCGCCATCGTCAGCGCGGATCTCAATGGCCTGGTCATCACGGTGAAGTAAGCGGGGAGCACGTAGCCCGGATGAGCGAAGCGACATCCGGGGCTTGCCTCACCGTATGCAACCCCGCATGTCGCTTCGCTCATGCGGGCTACGCTTGCTTTATGTTCCGATCCACAATGTCAAACAGCGACGCACGCTCTCGTCACCGCCGCAAGCCCGGCAATGACGACGCGGAACTGCGTTCCCGCGATGCGGTTCGCATCCGGGTCTGCTTCAAGAAAGCTTGCCTCGAACGAACGGGAGGCGATGTCTTTGCTCCCCAAAGAGGGAGGCGGAGCGCCGAACGGCGCACCAACAGTTGCCGCGCCGCAATGCGCAGGCGCGGCCGCGGCCCGGTAAGAGGACCGCTCGCCTTTCGGCGCTCCTCCGCGGTCATGCGCCGGGATTTTGCTCCCGACTCGGCCTGGGCCGCGCTTCCTGGAATCACCGGATGCAAACGGGAGGACCCTCTCCGGCACCAGTGCAGCGAGCACCTCGCAGTCCGGCACGTGCCGGACGGGCTGATGCCCAAACCGCCTGCAGGCTAAGAGCGACGAACTGCGCCCGCAGGAACCGCACCCGCTCCGTCAGTCGGCGTCACCGGTTGACGTCCCTTACGATGAACGGGATGGACGCCGTTGTTCAAATCCGCGCCCGCGCTGTCAAAGGCTTTTCGATTTATGCAGACAAATCGCGGGGTTGCGCTGAGCGATTGCCGCTGCGCGCTAGCCCGGACGCGTTTCACTCCGCGCTAAAGATTCGCAAAATCGAAGTTGTGCCTGGCAATCGAGGCTTTCTATGCCTCTACCCATCCTGCGGGCTTTGCTCGGCCGGGCTACTTGCTTGTCAAAGGAGGGCACAGACCGAGCATGCACGGCCCCGGCGTCGGCTTTGGGATCGGGAATGGCGTGGGCGGCGCAGACGGACAGCCGGCGAAGATATGAATGTCGCCGTCCGCCGAGTCGTTGAGCGCGACATTGCGGGTGACGCCGTTGTGTCCGATGCGAGGGCACTGATCGACCACGATGTTTCCGTAGGGAAATGACTGAGCGTTGCGCAGCGGCGGCGTCGGGTTCGGGGTAAGAAGAACGCCTCCGCTGCTCATCCCCGCCGACGTGGTGTAGCTGAGATTGGCTGCGCAGCCGGGCGCGATACGGTAGAACGGCGGGCTAGGTTGTACGCAGTAGCCCTCGACATGCGTACCGCCCTGAGTCGATTTGAACAGGACATACCAATTGCACGCGGTGTCGTTGTAGATGTGCCGTTCGCAAGCCGCCATCGCGCCGCCCGACGCGTATAGGCATGCAATGATCGACAGCAGCGCCAGTTCGAACAATTTCCGCATGGTTGTCTCCCCGAGTGCGCCTGCGACGGTAGCAGTGCGCAGGACGCTGCACTAGAGGACGCCAAGTAGGACGGTGTGGCTTTCCCCGGATTTCATTTCACTCAATGAAGAAGCGAGCCCCCTACTTCCTCGGCACTCTCGCCAGCCGTTTGATGATCTCGCCCGCGTCAAAGCCGATCGCGTCGGCCCATTCCATCATTTCGACGACGTCCACCAGTTTTTGACCGGTCTCCACATAGCTGACGTAGGACTGCGAACGGCGCAGCCGCTTGGCAAGGTCGGTCTGGCTCAAGCCGGCTTTATCACGGCGTTCGACCAGGAACGCCCGCAGGGCTTCGTGACGCGGCGAGTCCAGGGTACGGACCAATCCTGCCTCCCGGGGTAGGGAGGCGAATCAATAAAACGACTTTCCTGGTACCCAGAAAATTGGTATTTTGCTGCAGACCGCCAATTGAAGAAGCAACGCGTGCAACACCGTTGGCACACGGAACGATGGCAAAGCCCCGAAAAAGACCTAGGCCGACCGTTTTGGCGGAAGCCCCACCGCAACCGCGGCATCTTTTTGCCGGGCGGGTCAAAACTCCCGCCGATCCGCGCCACGCCTGCGCGTTGATGCTCAAATATTTGGGCGCGAGAGCGGCAACGGAAGCGCTGCTCCACGCCTTCTTCGCCGAACGCGATCTCGACCGCGCCAGCGCGCAATTCTGGATCGAGGCTTATCAGCTGATCGTCGGAACGCGGAAGTAGCCCGGATTGAGCACAGCAAAATTGTTTCACGCAATCCGGTCTACGCTTGCTAGTGAGGTTTGCGCGTCTCGTGATTTTCTCTTTGACGTGCGTTGGCGTTGCCAACGTTGCCGTAAGGTCGTCGTTTTGGGGCGCCGGTCCCGTTGAATATTGCGTCGAAATCATCGAATAGAGTTCCGATAGATAGCTTTCTCTGCGGTGTTTCCTGCGATTCTCGCTCAGCCCGCACCATTTGCGCTCTTCTGAGCAGCTGGACCGCAAGATACATCGTTCCGCCCAAGAAGGCTCCTACAAGCAAGTTCGCGCCTAAATAGTTATTAGCTCCCGGAGAACCAAAAAACAGAACCACGAGACCTTGAATAATCGAGGTGCCGAACGCGGCTGCGAACAGTATGGACCAAGCCTCCACCCACAAACCGTTCACATATGGGTAAATCCGTTCCACAAGAGCCGCGAAGGAATAAGCGCCGGCCGCGGCGATAACAATGACAAGCCAGACCAGAGCCTCGCTCGAAGGCGAAGCAATAAATATGATGGAATTGACGAGTGAGGAGACTCCAAGCGGCGGTCCTAGGAAGAAGGCCAAAGTGGACCCGACGGCCCCGAACATGACCTTACCCGCAACTTCAATTCTTGATTGGCTCTTTTCTACAAGCAAAATACAAAATACGGCGATCGAAGCAATAATTTTCAGCGCGCCGAGGGCGGCAAACGCCGTATGAGCGCGACCGACGACGGGAGAATAGTTGTGATCTGTACCTGGATAAATGGCTCTGAAGGTGTCGTCGCGACCTTCCGTGTAGCCCACGTCATGGCCATGATCAAACGCTCGCGTCAACGACGCTTGATCGTCACACCCAGTAAGAAACAAGAGGGTCAATATTGAAAGCGCAACGAGCACGATTCTCATGCCACCCCCCTCTCTATTTGCCCCAACTATTGCGTGCGCTTAGCGCAATCTCCAATCATGTCAAAAGTGAGGTAAACGAGCATGAATTCGCACTCATGCCGATCACCGTCAGTAGCAAGTAGCCCAGATTGAGCGAAACGAAATCCGGGCTACGGCAGCAAGCGCGAGTAGGTTCTCAGGGCTTGCGCCACTTGTCTCCGCCATCGGCATCGGTGTCGCGAACACGTTCTCTATTTGGAGCGTGGCGCAAAATACGCTGCTTCGTTATCGTGCCGAATCGGCCTGACCGCTCTTCACGGGTGCCGTGTACCGCCTTCTCGGCGGCACGTTTAAACGCGGTCTCGGCCTTCGCGAAATCAAGTCCTCGTCTCATGCCTGCCATCTCATGACCGACGAGAGCGAGCGTAGCTCGGATTGAGCGCCAGCGAATCCGGGATTGTGCCGCGAAGCTTGCCTCGGATTTCGTTTCACTCAATCCGGGCTACGCTTGCTACGCTTGCTATTTTCGCCCAATCTCAACGAAAGAAAATGCACCCTTGATATTGTCGTTGAAAAACTTGCCTTTCGATCCGGCGTCCAAAAACTCGGCGTAGATTTCGAGTGGAACATTGAAATAGCGATATTTCTTCCCGCTCGTAAACGTGATGTCCAGCTCGCGGGCTTCGTCGTCATATTCCGCAGACGTTATCGTGGATGATACCAAGAACCGCCCAGAACGCTCCTCGCGCGTGCCATGCAACGCCTTATCCGCGGCGCGCTTCAACGCCGCTTCGGCCTTCTCGAAATCAAGACCTCGCCTCATGTCTTCGATCCCAGCAGGTAGCCAGGGTGAGCGCAGCGATAAGCAGGGTCACATCCGCGAGCCACCCCGGATATCGCTGCGCTCATCCGGGCTACGCTTGCTAGGCTTCCTCGAAGCTGAATTGCTTGAGCGCCGTCGGGTCTTCGGTCCGCTTGGAGGCGTCCAGGATTTCGATGCCGACAATGCGGCCCTCCTCGTCGTAGTCCACGACGATGCCATCGGCGACCTCTTCGCTGTCCTTGATCGGCCGATCGGTCAGGTTGAGATAGACCGCGTCTGCCGCATGATCCACTCTCATCCGCATGGTCTTCATTTCTCCGTCATGGCCGGGCTAGTCCCGGCCATCCACGTCTTACTTGCTGGTTACGCGCAAAGGAAGACGTGGATGCCCGGGTCAAGGCCGGGCATGATGGCGGAGAGAGCGAGCGTAGCCCAAATTGAGCGCCAGTGAAATCCGGGGTCGCGCCGCAAGGCTGCCCCGGATTTCGTTTCACTCAATCCGGACCACGCTTCCTGATTTACCCAACCTCCACGACCTTCTCTCCGCGTTCGATCGCGCTCATTACCTCGGGCCATAACACGGGCAAGCGACGCATCAGAACATTGCGAACCGCGTTACCGATACGAATCCAGACAACGGCGGGGCCGGCGCGATCCAGTGCTTGTAGCAGCACGAAATCCTCATCCTTGGTCACGATGCAGGCGCCCGAATCGCGAGCGTGTTGCCAAATTTCTCGGTCGGCTGCCGCCTGCATGCCTAAATCGGCCACATGCTGGGCCTCATGCCCCTCAGACGCCAGCCATTGAGCGAGTGCCGGAGGCAGATTCGCGTCGACCAGAAATTTCACCTCTCGGAGGCCGCAAACACGGGATGATCGGTCGCGCGCGACGCGAACTCCAATGCCGCCGTGATATCGCTATCTTCCAAATACGGATAATCGCGAAGTATCTCGGCCCGCGATGAGCCGCCTGCCAACATGTCGAGGATGTCCTTGACGCGAACACGCAGCCCGCGAATGCACGGGCGGCCGCCGCACGTCTGTGGATCGACCGTAATACGGTCCAGCAAGCTAGCCATGATTCACCCCAGCGTCCGATTGCTCTCCTTCACCTTATCCGCCTCGACATACACCTCCGCCCCCATGTCGATGAACTTCTTCGACATGTCGGCCATGCCCTGCTGCTGATCATTCAACGTCGCCGCATAATCGCGCACGTCTTGCGTGATCTTCATCGAGCAGAATTTCGGCCCGCACATGGAGCAGAAGTGCGCCACTTTGTGCGCGTCTTTGGGCAGCGTCTCGTCGTGGTATTTGAGCGCGGTGTCGGGATCGAGCGAGAGGTGGAACTGGTCGATCCAGCGGAAGTCGAAGCGGGCGCGGCTTAGCGCGTCGTCGCGCAATTGCGCGGCGGGGTGGCCCTTCGCCAGATCCGAGGCGTGCGCCGCGATCTTGTAGGCGATGACGCCGTCCTTGACGTCGTTGCGGTCGGGCAGGCCGAGGTGCTCCTTCGGCGTGACGTAGCAGAGCATGGCGGTGCCGAACCAGCCGATCATGGCGGCGCCGATCGCCGACGTGATGTGGTCGTAGGCCGGCGCGATGTCGGTGACGAGCGGGCCCAAGGTGTAGAACGGCGCCTCGCCGCATTCCTTGAGCTGCTTGTCGACATTGATCTTGATCTTGTGCAGCGGCACGTGGCCGGGGCCTTCGATCATCACCTGGCAGCCTTTGGCCCAGGCGACCTTGGTCAGTTCGCCCAGCGTCTCGAGCTCGGCGAATTGCGCGCGGTCGTTGGCGTCGCGGATCGAGCCCGGGCGCAGGCCGTCGCCGAGCGAGAACGACACATCGTACTTGCGCATGAGATCGCAGATTTCGTCGAAGCGCTCGTAGAGGAAGCTTTCCTTGTGATGCGCCAGGCACCACTTGGCCATGATCGAGCCGCCGCGCGAGACGATGCCGGTGACCCGATTGGCCGTGAGGTGGATGTAGCCGAGCCGCACGCCGGCGTGGATGGTGAAATAATCGACGCCCTGCTCGCACTGCTCGATCAGCGTGTCCTTGTAGCATTCCCAGTCGAGCTTGACGGGATCACCGTTGACCTTCTCCAGCGCCTGGTAGATCGGCACGGTGCCGATCGGCACCGGCGCATTGCGCAGAATCCATTCGCGGGTGTTGTGGATGTTGCGGCCGGTGGAGAGGTCCATCACCGTGTCGGCGCCCCAGCGGATCGCCCACACCATCTTTTCCACTTCCTCTTCCACCGAAGAGGTGACGGCGGAATTGCCGATATTGGCGTTGATCTTGGTGAGGAAGTTGCGGCCGATCGCCATCGGCTCGAGCTCGGCGTGATTGATGTTGCACGGAATGATGGCGCGGCCGCGCGCCACCTCGTCGCGCACGAATTCCGGCGTGACGAACAGCGGCACCGAGGCGCCAAAACTTTCGCCGTCGTCATGGGCGGCTTGCGCGACGTCGAGCATTTTCTTGCGGCCGAGATTTTCGCGCTCGGCGACGTAGATCATTTCCTTGGTGATGACGCCCTTGCGCGCCCATTCGAGCTGGGTCACCGGATGGCCGTCGAGGCCGCGCAGCGGGCGCGGCGTGTTGGGGAAATTGCGCGCCAGATGCTTGCCGGACGCGTTGCCGTTATCGACCGGCTTGATCGGCCGGCCGTCATATTCCTCGACGCCGCCGCGTTCCTTGACCCATGCGATGCGCGCGCGCTTGAGACCGGTTTCGACGTCGATCGCCACATCGTTGTCGGTATAGGGGCCTGACGGATCGTAGACCCGCACCGGCTCCTCGCCGGAACCTTCCGTGAGCGGAATCTCGCGCAGCGGCACGCGCAGGTCCGGCGCCGCCGCCGGCACCGAGAAGATCTTGCGCGAGCCCGCGATCGGGCCGGTGGTGACCTTCGGCGTGGCGAGATCGGAATCGGAGAGAGGTTTGTTCATGTTCAGCTCCTTAAAAACCTTTGCGTTGCTCTAAGCCACATAACCGAAGTAGCAGAGCACAAGACCGAGAATGCCGACGATGGCGCCGGATACCGGCACCATCTGCTTGTTGCGGAACGCTTTGACGCCGAAAGCCATGACCTTCTCGGTCAACAGGACGCGCGCCGCGCCGCGGACGACCAGCAGCCAGCCGATCAGCGTGATGAGCACGCGCCAGCTTACGAGCCACACATTGTGGGTCAGCACGATGGCAAGACCGGCGGCCAAATCCATAAGTCCGAACAGATAGACCAGCGTGACGCTGCGCACCACTTCGGCACCCATGGTGCGGAACATGTTCGGATTGATCAGGATGCCGGCACCGACAGCCAGCAGAAGCGGCCCGAGCAGCCGGGCGATAAAGATCGATGCCTGCACCTTCACGCTCCCGCGATATGGTCCAGGCCGGCTGAGGGATCGTACGCTTTGAAAGCAAGTTTCCGTCCCTTCGCCGGCATGACCCGGATCAGGTTCAAAGGGTTTTTCTCAGCCCATTACGGGGCACCCCTCGGAACACCCGTAATTTAGGCGCTTAGGCCCTTGTGTCAACGCGGTGACGCCATGGCTGGGGCGTGCACGGAACATGCCTGTTACCCACATTTTTCCGCATAGAGAGGCCAGTTTACACCGCCGCGCCCCCAGACTATGCGGACTGAGCACAATCGCTGAACCACTTGGGGCATCATGGCAGGTGAGACCAAAGCGCTGGCGCAGTTCGCGGCCGGCTTGCGCTACGAAGACATTCCGGCGCCGGCCGTCGCCATCGCCAAGGCCTGCATCGTCGATACCGTCGGCGTCGTGCTGTTCGGCTCGACGATGCCGTGGAGCCGGATTGTCGCCGACTACGTCCATCACACGGGCGACGGTTCCTCCACAGTGCTCGGCCCGGGCTTTCGCCGCGCCAGCGCGCCGGGGGCGGCCTTTGCCAACGGCGCCTTCGCGCACGCCTTCGAGTTCGACAATCTGCGCCAGCCCTCGACCGGCGTGCATCCCGGCGCGACCGTGCTGACAGGTGCAATGGCAGCAGCCGAAGAAGCCGGCGTATCCGGCAAGGATTTGGTCACCGCCTTCGTCGCCGGCCTGGAATGCATGTTCCGGTTCGCACTGGCGGCAAAAAGCTCGAGCGAAAAACTCGGCTTTCACGCGCCGGGAATCACCGGCGTGTTCGGATCGGCGGTCGCGGCCAGCAAAGTCATGAAGCTGACGGCGGAGCAGACGACCATGGCGATGGGCATCGGCGGCTCGTTTTGCTCAGGCCTGCTGGCGTTCGTGAAATCCGGCCAGGGCGGCATGGTCAAACGCATCCACATGGGCCGCGCCGCGGAGGGCGGCGTGACGGCGGCGAACCTTGCGGCGCGCGGTTTCGAAGGCCCCGAGGTCATCCTCGAAGGCAAGTTCGGCGTGCTCGACGTCTATGCCCGCGACGGCGATCCTTCGCTCATCGCCGCAGGCTTGGGCGAGCGCTGGGAAACGCTGACCATCACCTTCAAGACCTTTCCGTGTCACGTCACCTCGCAATCGCCGGTGCAGGGTTTGCTGGCGCTCAAGGCGCAGCACCAGTTCGCGGCGGCGGACGTCGCCACAATCACCATCGACGTCTCGGACAAGGTGCTGTCGCACCACGCCGACCCGGCGCCGCGCGACGTGGCCACGGCGCAGTACAGCCTGCCGTTCACCATTGCGCTGGCGTTGTTCCGCGACCCCGGCGATCCGCAAGCGTTCCTCGACGGGCCGAACCAGAACCCGGCGATCCTCGAACTCGCCAAGCGCGTCAAGCTTCGGCCCTACACCAAGGACGGCGCGAACACCAACGACATGGCGTGCCGGCTGCATATCGCGCTGCATGACGGGCGCACATTGAGCATCGCCAAAACCGATTTCGAAGGCACCACCACCTCGCCGCTGTCGCGCGAGCGGCTCGAGCAAAAATTTCTCAAGCTGTCCGGAGTTATTCCCGAGGCGCAGCGGACGGCGCTCTTGGCGCGGCTGAATAATCTCGAAGACGTGAAAGTTTCGGAGCTGTTCAGGTTTTGACACTTACCTCCTCCTGAAAGGGGGAGGAATAAGTTTCAATAATCCTTCAACAGCCGCTCGATGTAATCGAGCTCTTCCTGCGGGCGGCCCATATCGCCGAAGCGCTTGCGCAGTTCCTCGATGATGCGGCGGGCGCGCTCCACGTCGATCTCGCCCGGCCCCGGCACCTTCACGGTGACGTCGTCGCCGTAATCGCGGCCGCGCTGCCGGCCGAGCGGATCGGTATCCCCTTCGGCGCGCGGTTGGCCGAGCCGGCCGGCACGGCCGGGCTGCCCTTGGCCCTGCCCCATCTGCTGTTGCATGGCTTGCGCCAGCGCCTGCGCGCCCTTGCGCATGGCCTCAAGCGCGCGGCCCTGGGAATCCACCGCGCTGTCGGAGTTGCCTTGGCCGAGACTGTCTTCGGCCTGGCCCATCGCCTCGCCGGCGCGGCCGAGCTGGTCCAAGTTATCCTGGTCCTGCTGGCCGCCCTGGTTCTGGCCGAGGTTCTTCAAATCTTCGAGCAATTGGTTGAGGCGGTCGCGCAGCGCCTGCTGGCCCTGCCGCAACTCGCCCATGCTGTTGCCCTGCTGCTGGCCTTGCTGCGGTCCTTGTTGTTGGCCTTGGCCTTGTTGCTGGCCCGGCCGCGATTGCTGGCCGCGCTGTTGGCCTTGCTGGCGCTGGTCCTGCTGCCGTTGATCTTGGCCCTGGCGGAAGGTGCGGTCGCGCAAATCCTGCTGCTGGCGGATCATGTCGCCGAGCTCATCGAGCTTCGACATCATGTCGTCGTCGTCGCTGTCGCCGTCCGGCGACGCCATTTGCAAATTCTCCATCATCTGCTGCAGCTGCTGCAAAAGCTGCTTGGCGGCATCGCGGGCGCCGTTCTTCGCCAGGTTCTCGAGCCGGTCGAGCATGCTTTGCAGATCGCGCTGGCTGAGCAGGCGCTGGTTCGGCCCGAGCGGACGGTCGGCCTGCTGGCTGTTTTTCAGTTGCTCCGCCATCGCCTGCATGAAGCGATCCATCGCCGCGCGCAATTGATCCATCAGCGCTTTGAGCTCTTCGTCGCTGGCGCCGCGCTCGAGCGCTTGGCGCAGCGCCTCCTCGGCGTTGCGCAGACCGGCCTGGGCATCGGAAATGTCGCCGTCCTCGAGCTGCACCGCCATCGACCACAGCCGCGCCGCCACGTCGCGCAGACCGTCGTCGGTCTTGGCGCGGACCAGCGACCAGAAAATGCCGCGCAGCCCGAGATAGGTGCCGGCGTCGGGCGTGAATTTTTCCGGCGCCAGGGTCAGCGCATCGAGCGCGGTGAGAACGAGCGGCCGCGCATTGGCGTCGAGCGCGAGATTGCGGCGCTGCTCGACCAGCGCCCGCGCCAGCGGCTTGGTGAAGACGCGCTCGGGCAGGCGGAACGCGAATGGCTCGCTCTTGCCGACATTGCCGCCTTCGTCGCGGGCGACCAGCGTCATTTCCACTTCGGCGCCGGCCCAGGGATGATCGGTCAAATCCTTGATGGTTTGGGCGACGCCGGCCTTGGTGCGCGCCTGCGGCAGGATCAGCGCGAAATCCGGCGGCCCGAACAGCGGATGCGGGCTTTCGCCCTCGGTGCCGGCATCATCGCTCTTGCGGGCAAAGGTCGCCTGCGCCTCGGTCACCCCGTAATCGTCTTCGAGCCGGTAGGACAACAGCAGCGAGCCGCGGCGCTGCTGCTCGGGATCCTTGGTCAATTCGATGATCGGCGGCTTGTCGGGGATGACATTGAACGCCCAGGTCAGATCGTCGCCGGCGCCGCGCAAGGTGGCGCTGCCGGTCGCCGCAATGGCGAAGCGATGTTCGTCGGTGCCGGCCGGCGCGGTCACCGCCGCGTCCTTGGCCGGCGTCACGCCGCCGGTGGCGGAGACGTCGAGACTGACCTTGCCGGTCGAGCGCACGACCAGCGTCGAGTTCACCGGCACCGAGACGATGCCGTTGGTTTGCAGCGCCGCGGTCTCGCCGGGATGGATGCCGGGAAGGATGACCGGCGGCTTGCCGGTATAGGCCGGCGGAACCACCCAGGCATCGACGCGGAAATTCGCCGGCAGCACCACGCCGTGCCAGTCGAACGCCGCGGTGACGCGTTTCCAGCGTTCGCCGCCGGCGGCAAAGAACGTGGCGACGCAGGCGATGAGAACCAGCGCGCGCAGCGCGTAAGGATCGCGCCGCGCCACCCGCGGCGACGGCCAGCCGGATTTCAACGCGCGCGCCGCGGTCAGCGCGCGCTCCACATGGGCATTCCACAGCGCGAGCGAATAAGGATCTTTCGGCGTGACGGCGAGATCGTCGGTGATCGCGGTCGCCGGGCGATGCGGCAGCCCGCTGCCGCGATCGAGGCGGCTGAGCGCGTCGCGGGCGCCGGGCATGCGCACGAACACGAATGGCCACGCCGCGACGATGGCGATCGCCGCGCAAGCGATCACGGCCACAGCGCGCACCAACGGCGGCAGCCATAGCCACAGGCCAAGCCACGACAATGCCAGGAACAGCCCGATGGCGGTCGCCAGCGAGGTCAGCGCCGGCCACAACCGTTCCCAGAAAATCGTCCAGCGCGCGCGCCTGAGCGTCGCCTCGAGCAGCGCCCGGGTGGCGTCCGCCGGCCGCGGCTGCGGGCCGGTATTGGGCAAAGTCGCTTCGGTCACACTTGTCCCGTTATTTTGGGCACGGCGCACCGTCATTGGACATGACAACAGGGTAACATGAGGGCGGGTTCAAGGCACTAAACCCCGCTCGCTACAATGTTATGCAATTTCAAAGCCAGGGCGGCAGGCGGTCGAGCGCGATCAGCTCCTCGGCCGTCACCCGCGGCCGCACCAGGGCCCATTCGTCAGCCCTGACAAGCACTTCGGGAACGAGAGCACGGGTGTTGTAGGTGCCGGCCTGGACCGCGCCATAGGCGCCGGCGGTCATGACGGCGAGGAGCTCGCCCGGCTGCGGTGCGGGCAGCGAACGATCGAGCGCGAGGAAATCGCCTGATTCGCAGACCGGCCCAACCACGTCGGCGGTGATCCGCGGCGCGCCGACCGCGGCCTCGCGGACCAGGCGGATATCGTGGTGCGCCTCGTAGAGCGTCGGGCGGATCAGATCGTTCATGCCGGCATCGACGATGACGAAGGTTTTTGCTTCGCCGTGCTTCACATAGAGCACGCGCGTCACCAGGATGCCGGCATTGCCGACGATGAGCCGGCCCGGCTCGAAGATCAGCTTGCAGCCGAGACCGCGCGTCGCGTTTTTGACGATCCTGGCGTAGGCGTCGGGATCGGGCGGCGGATCATTGTCCTCGCGATAGGGAATGCCCAAGCCGCCGCCGAGATCGATATGGCTGATGGTGTGGCCGTCGGCGCGCAGCGCGCGCACGAAATCGGCGAGCAGCGCGAACGCGTCGCCGAACGGATCGAGCGCGACGATCTGGCTGCCGATATGCATGTCGACGCCGGCGATGCGCACACCCTTGAGCTTGGCAGCGCGGGCATAGACGTCGCGGGCGCGGCTGATCGGAATGCCGAATTTGTTCTCCGCCTTGCCGGTTGAGATCTTGGCGTGGGTTTTCGGATCGATGTCGGGATTGACGCGGATCGAAATATCGATCGCGCGGCCCTTGGCCGTGGCGATGGCGGCAAGAAGCTCGAGCTCCGCTTCGGATTCGACGTTGACGCACAAGACGCCCTCGTCGACCGCTTGCTCGAGCTCGCGCGCGGTCTTGCCGACGCCGGAGAACATGATCTTGTGCGGCGGGATTCCGGCGGCGCGGGCGCGCAACAATTCGCCGCCGGAGACGACGTCAGCGCCGGCGCCGAGCCTGCCGAGCGTCGCGACCACGGCTTGGTTGGAATTCGCCTTCAAGGAGTAGCAGACCAGCGCGTCGACGTCGGCGAACGCGCCGGCGAACACGGTGTAGTGCCGCTCCAAGGTCGCGCTCGCATAGCAATAGAACGGCGTGCCGACGGCTTCCGCCAGCGCGATGAGATCGACCCCTTCGGCGTGCAGCACGCCGTTGCGATAGGCGAAGTGGTGCATGGGACGTGTTTAAAGCATGAAACCGGTGCTTCGTCATTGCGAGCGAAGCGAAGCAATCCAGCTTTTTTCGGGCTCCGCCTGGATTGCTTCGTCGCTGCGCTCCTCGCAATGACGAACGAAGCCGCGCGCGACTATTGCAGGATCGGATCGAGGATGAACGATTTTCTCGCGCTCGGGGCAGCCACCGGATTGCCGTGGGAATCGAAGCCGTTTTTCACGGCGGCGGCATCTTCCTGCTGTTGCGTCATCGGCGTGCCGGAGCTCGGCATGAACGACGACGGCGTCACCGGCGCGGCGGCGACCGGCGGCTGGGTCGCCGGACCCGGCGGCATTTCGAGGTCGCCCTTGCGCCCGCAGGCGGCAAGCGACAGCGCGGCCACGACGGCTGCGGCAAGCGCGACACCCACGCTGAGACGATCACGGGCCAAAGGCCTCTCCCCGACGCACGCTTTAACGTAGCATAGCAAACCAGATCGCGGCGGCGACATTGTGTCGACAACCTCTTGCCAGAGCCTTTACCAGGCCGTTTACGGCCGCTTTTTCAACAGTTTGAGCCAGCGTTTGGCCTGCGCCCGCACGTTTTGCGGCGCCGTGCCGCCGTAAACCTTGCGGCTCTTCACCGAATTGCCGACCGAAAGCACGCCGTAAACCGCCTTGGTGATGCGCGGCTCGACCGCCTGCATGGCCTTGAGCGGCAGTTTTTCCAGCGCCACGCCGGACGCCGCCGCCGCGGCGACGATGCGGCCGGTGGCGTGATGGGCGTCGCGGAACGGCAGTTCGAGCGTCCGCACCAGCCAGTCGGCAAGGTCGGTGGCGGTGGAATAGCCTGCACCCGCCGCGTTGGCCATCGCCGCGACATCGGGCATCATGTCATCGACCATTTTGGTCATCAGCGCGATCGACTGCGACAGCGTGCCGAAGGCGTCGATGGTGCCTTCCTTGTCCTCCTGCATGTCCTTCTGATAGGCGAGCGGCAATCCCTTCATCACCACCAGCAGCGCGGTGAGCGCGCCGACGACCCGGCCGGTCTTGGCGCGAATGAGCTCGGCGGCGTCCGGGTTGCGCTTTTGCGGCATGATCGAGGAGCCGGTGGTAAAGCGGTCGGACAGCCGCAGGAAACCAACCAGCGGCGACGACCAGATCACGATCTCTTCGGCGAACCGCGACAGATGCACGATGGTGATGGCGCAGGCTGACAGCGTTTCCAGCACAAAATCGCGGTCGGCGACGGCGTCGAGCGAGTTCGCCATCGGCCGCGCAAAGCCGAGCGCCTTCGCGGTCATGCCGCGATCGATCGGGAAAGAGGTGCCGGCCAGCGCGGCGGCGCCGAGCGGGCTCTCATTGAGCCGCGCCCGTGCATCGGCGAACCGGCCGCGGTCGCGCGCCGCCATCTCGACATAGGCGAGCAGATGATGACCGAAGGTCACCGGCTGCGCGGGTTGCAGATGGGTGAAGCCCGGCATGACCGTGTCGGCATATTGCAGCGCCTTCTCGGCGAGCGCGCGTTGATAGCCGGCCAGCGCGGCATCGAAACTGTCGATATAGTCGCGCACCCAGAGCCGGAAGTCGGTCGCCACCTGGTCGTTGCGCGAGCGCGCGGTGTGCAGCCGCCCGGCCGCCGGCCCGATCAGTTCGGCGAGCCGGCTCTCGATATTCATATGGATGTCTTCGAGCGCGGAATTGAAGGCGAACTTGCTCGCTCTGAACTCTGACAGGATCGTGTCTAGACCGTGAGCGATCTTCTTCGCATCTTTGGCCGTGATGATGCCCTTTTTGGCGAGCATCGCCGCATGGGCCTTGCTTGCCGCGATATCCTGCGGGTAGAGGGTCCAGTCGAAGTGGATGGAGGCGCTGAAATATTCCATCAGGGAGTCGGGTTTGGCGCCGAAACGCCCGCCCCACATTTTGTTGCTCATGACAGATCGCTCATAAAGGTTGCGCCAAAATCCCGAGGTTTTATCGACAATGTCCGAGTTGCCCGCCGAGCCGTATTATAAGGTACGCCGCCGCCGCTTGATCGCCGCCACCGCCTGGGCGCTGTGCGGGACGCTGATCGTGCTGGCGGGGGTATACGGGATTGGCCGTCTGCGAGGCAATGCAGGCGATGCGGCCTGCCAGCCGGCGGTGCAGACCGCGGCACGGCTCGCGCCTTTGGTCCATGGCGAAGTCGCGGCCTTAAGCGTGGCGCAGACCGGCTTTCTGGTCCCCGATCTGACCTTCAAGGACGGCGCCGGCCGCGACCGCACCTTGAAGGACTGGCGCGGCCGCACCGTGCTCCTGAACCTGTGGGCGACCTGGTGCGTGCCGTGCCGCAAGGAGATGCCGGCGCTCGATGCGCTGGAAGGCAAGCTCGGCAGCCAAAACTTCGAGGTGGTCGCCGTCAATATCGACACCCGCGACCCGCAAAAGCCGCTCGCTTTCCTCAAAGAGGTCGGCATCAAGCGGCTAGCTTATTTTTCCGATCCGAGCGCCCACGTGTTTGAAGACCTGAAAACCGCCGGCAAGGCTTTCGGCATGCCGACGACGCTGTTGGTCGACCGCTCCGGCTGCGAGATCGGCAACATGGCGGGCCCCGCCGAATGGGCGAGCGACGACGGCGTGAAATTGGTGAGCGCGGCGATCTTCGACGATAACGGCGCCGTCACGCGCTGACGTTCAAATTCGTTCCGATACCGGCGGCGACATTGGCGAGCGGATCGATGTTCTGCTGCGCGGCGTCGATCAGCTTGACGACCGAGGCGCCTTGATCCGCGTTCATGCGCATAAGCCGCGCCGCGAGTGCCAGCTGCACCATGCCGGTCTGAGCGCCCATGAGCGCGGTGATGAGGCTAGTCGGGTCCATGACGCAGTACTTCGATGGTCCCGCTGATTATGGCCTCTAATCTTAAGAACGTATGAATCCCATCATTGCGCCCGGAAACGAGCCCTTCAGGCCGGGTTGCGATCGGCCCGAGACGTCAAGCACCTAGCGCAGCAACAGCTGAATCCCGGCGATGACGATCTCAACGACGATGAGCACGACGATGATCAGCTCCAGCCGCAACGATCGCTCGGTATCGATGATATCGGCGAACGCTTTTGCGGAATCGGAGATCACGGTGAGCTTGCGGGTCAAGACGTCGGCGCGCTCCTTCAATTCGTATTCGTCTTCGAGTCGGGCGTAAAAGCGCTCCAGAACCGGCCGCTCCCACAGCACGTCTGGTTTTTCCGCCACGGCGACCAGACCGGAAACGCGGTGTTGAACAAGCAGTGCATTGCCGATGTGTTTTAGGATCGCCCGACGGCCGCCGGGCGTGCGGCCGTGTTGCGCCAGCTCCTGGGCAATCGGCTGAATCACGTCGAAAACGGTCGCCACGTTCTTTTCGTCGTGCGCCAGGACCACGCTGGTGGCGAGCGCATCCGCGATCAACAATGTGTGTTCGATCGTCAAGGCCTTGAGGACGATAACGCCTGACGGCGTGAGCTGTTCGTCTTTGTCCGGCGCGATCTCGATTTGGACGATTTCCTCTTCGCGTGGCTGTATCGGACCGACGATGCGGCCGTCCAGCCGGCGTATGACCTCGTCCTCTTCGAGCGGCGACATGCCGACAAGGACGGCGACGCCATAGCGAAACAACGCAACAATTCCGTTTTCTCCGGCGCGGAACGCCAACGGCAGCGTCGACAATACGTCGCTGCGCTCCAGGCCCGCGGTCTCGATACGGTCGCCAAGCACAAGCGCCCTGACGGCAATGCGCTGCTCGCGCGTTATCGGCAAATCGATCATGGCAATCTCGTGTTCCGTATGACGTAGGCGGCGGCACGCCGCCTTTGAAGGAGATGGTCGGGAAAAGATAGTGCGATTTGCCGGTTGACAGCGCCGCCGCCGACCCTATACTAAACCAGATGGTTAACTTTCAAAGCTCAACCCTCGACCGCACTTTCGCGGCGCTTGCCGACCCGACGCGGCGCGCGCTGGTGATGCGGCTTGCCGCCGAGCCGGATATTTCGGTAAGCGCGCTCGCCGCGCCGTTCCCGGTGTCGCTGCCGGCGATCATGAAGCATCTCGCCGTGCTGTCGGATGCCGGCCTGGTCGCGCGCACCAAAACCGGGCGCGTCGTCGCCTGCCGCCTCGACGCCGAGCCGATGCGCGACGCGTTCGAGTGGCTCAATCGCTATCAAAAGTTCTGGTCCGAGCGGCTCGACCGCCTGGCCGCATTCCTGGAGGAAGAAAAATCATGGCCACCCAAACCGCCACAAAACCGAGCCTCACCATCAAACGCCGCCTCAACGCCTCGCCCGCCAAGGTCTTCGCGGCGTGGATCGACCCGGAAAAAGTGAAGCTTTGGATGGGACCCGGCGAGATGAAGGCGGCGCACGTCGAAAGCGATCCGCGCACCGGCGGCCGTTATCGCTGGGTGATGCGCGCGCCGAGCGGCGAGGAGCACGACGTCAGCGGCGTCTATCGCGAGGTCGTGCCGAACGAGAAGCTGGTCTTCACCTGGGCCTGGAAAACGACGCCCGAGCGTGAATCGCTGGTGACGGTGCTGCTCAAGCCCGACGGCGACGGCACACTGCTGACGCTCACCCACGAGCAGTTCCTCGACGACGACGCCCGCGATCGCCATAAGGGTGGCTGGAACGGCGCCATGGACAAGATGGAAAAGCTATTCGCCTGAGCGACACAAAGTCTTGGCACAATAGAGTCTTGGCACAATTAGCGATTGGCACAATAGCGAAGCGCCAACGCAAAACAGTGGAGTAGGACATGCGTGGATCACACGGCACATTTTACTGGAACGAACTGATGACGCGCGACATCGAGGGCGCGAAGAAGTTTTATGCCGACACTTTGGGCTGGAGCTATGACGCCATGCCGATGCCGGGAGACGGCGTCACCTATTGGCTCGCCACGATGGATGGCGAGCCGGTCGGCGGCCTTTTCGACATCAGCGGTCACGATTTCCAGGGCGTGCCAGAAAGCTGGATGTCCTACATCGCGGTCGACGACGTCGATGCCCGCGTTGCTAAAGCCATCAAGGCCGGCGCCAAGCTGATGAAGCCCGCGTTCGACGTGCCCGGTGTCGGCCGCATCGCCATCCTGATGCAGCCCGACGGCGCCGGCGTCGGCTGGATGACTCCGGTTGAGCAGTAGCGACCGTAGGGTGGGTTAGCCGAAGGCGTAACCCACCGCTCGTTGCAAACGAATGGCGGATTACGCTTCGCTAATCCGCCCTACAGATCGAGGAGCAACAATCATGGAAACCCATCGCATCGTCTCCCAGGATGAATGGATCGCCGCGCGCAAGGCGCATCTCGCCGAGGAAAAGGCGTTCACGAAAGCGCGCGATGCGCTGAGCAAGAAGCGGCGCGAGCTGCCGTGGGTGAAAGTCGACAAGACTTACGTGTTCGACGGGCCGAACGGCCGGGAAACGCTGGCCGACCTGTTCGGCGGCAAGAGCCAGCTGATCATCTACCACTTCATGCTCGGCCCCGACTGGGAAGCCGGCTGCCCGAGCTGTTCGCTGTTGGCCGATCATTTCGACGGCACCGTGACCCATCTGGCGCAGCGCGATGTGACGTTCGTGGTCGTGTCGCGTGCGCCGCTGCCGCAGATCGAAAAATTCAAACGCCGCATGGGCTGGCACTTCAAATGGGTGTCGTCGAACGGCTCCGACTTCAACTTCGACTATCACGTCTCCGCAACGCCCGAGGAGAAGGCCAGCGGCAAGGCGATGTACAATTACGAAATAACGACGTTTCCCAGCGAAGAGCGCCCCGGCGCCAGCGTGTTCTACAAAAACGAGAACGGCGAGATCTTCCACACTTATTCGAGCTACGGCCGCGGCCTCGATATGCTGATCGGCACCTATCACCTGCTCGACCTGGCGCCGAAGGGCCGCGACGAGCAAAGCCTGGCGTGGCCAATGGCCTGGGTGCGCCACCACGACCGCTACGAGGGCGCCGCCATCGATGCCAAAGCGCGGTACGTGGAGCCGAAGAAATCGGTCTCGTGCTGCGACTGATCACAGCCAAACCGTGATTGGCGCGGCGCGGCAATAATCGACACGACAACAGGGGCGCGAAATCAAATGTCGACGGATCTGAAATATCTGGCCTTTACGGCCATGCTGACGGCGGCGCTGTGGATTCCATACGTCGTGGCGCAGGTCATGACCAACGGGTCGCTCAAGCCGGAAAACTACGTCGACCCGACGCAACGGCCGTTACCGAACTGGGGCAGGCGCGCGGACCGCGCCTATCTCAACGCCGTCGAGACGTTTGCGCCGTTCGCGGTGCTGGTGGTCCTGATCCAGCTGACCGGCAAGGCCAATGCGACGACGGCGTGGCTGACCATGGCGTTTTTCTGGCTGCGCGTGCTGCACGCCATCGTCTATTGGGCGGCCATACCCTATATCCGGACCATCGTTTTCACGCTCGGTTTCTTTGTCGTCGTCGGCCTGTTCGTCGAACTGATGATGTAATCGCGGCTGGGGCGTTGCAAAGTCCAACCACAGGAGTCGATCATGAAGCTCTATGGCTTTCCGCCCTCGCCCAACACCTGGAAGGTGCAGGCGCTTGCCGCCCATCTCGGCGTGCCGCTCGAACTGGAATTCATCGATCTGAGCAAGAGCGCGCAACGCGCACCGGCTTATCTGGCGCTCAATCCGACCGGGCGCACGCCGACACTGGTCGACGGCGATTTCAAGCTGTGGGAGTCCAATGCGATCCTGCAATACATCGCCGGCAAGAGCGCGAACGCGCTGTGGCCGAACGATGACGCCAAAAAACGCGCCGACATCGCGCGCTGGCAATTCTGGCAGCTCGCCCATTGGGGCGCCGAGGCGTGCCAGCCGCTGACGTTCCAGCACTTGGTCAAGAAGATCATGAACCTCGGGCCGCCCGACGAAGCCGCCGTCGCCAAGGGCACCGAGGCTTTCAACAAGGAGGCCAAGATGCTCGACGCGCATCTTGCCAAACAGCCGTATTTGGTCGGCAAGGATGTGACGATCGCCGACTTCGCCGTCGCGCCGCCGCTGTTCTACGCCAAGGAGGCGGAAATGCCGGTGGGCCCCTACGCGAACCTGCGCGGCTGGTTCGATCGCGTCGCGGCGCTGCCGTGCTGGCGCGAGACCGCGCCGCAGTTTCCTGCCGCGGCGGCGTAAGCTTCGCCTCTCCCCGCGATTCTGAGTCCGGCGGAGAGGCCCCTCATCCCAACCTTCTCCCCGCGCGTGGGGAGAAGGAGGCGCGAGTGGGCAATTTCAGAAAAATTCACCGGGTCGGAACCGGCTTCTCGCCGCGGTAATTAAGGATGCTGGGTAGTCGATGTCTCGGTTCTAAATGCAGAAATGAAACTTGCCTTTCGCATTCACATTGGGTCGAGCGGCGGTGATGGAAACGGATTCGGCGCGAACTTGGTCGGGTCCTGTTTAACTGCATGCGACACGTATGCGTAGGTCTCCTCCCAGTCCGCTGTGGGCGGATGCGCTTTCATCCATTCCTGAAGATCATCCAAAACCAGCCAGCAAGTGCCTCGAACAGCCGACGTTGAATCTTGCTGACCGATTGCCGCCAGAAGCGACTGCACCACGACCACGGCGATCGCACGCTGGGCAACGCCGACGTCGCCGTCCTGCCGTTGCCCCTTCCAAGTGTAGTCGACAATCGTGTTCAGGACTTCCTTCAGCCCAAGTGCCCTTGGATCGTACATGGAGGACTGGGCCATCCGGGCAGTCCGCGAGGGCTTGAGAATTTCCTGCATGGTGATCGATGCAGCATCCTCGATCGGCCGAAGCGCGTCGAATATCACGCCGGTGCTGCTGGTAAAGGATTCCGGTGTAGCCGGATAAATCCCCGGCCGTGGCGACATGAGTTCAAGAATATGATTGCCGGGATTTAGTGTCGCTGGATCGAGCGTTGAAAGCAGTGCGTGTAGCGCCTGCCGCTGCTGCTCGGGAGAGACTGGTTCCGGATGGGCCTGATCGCGCATTGCATGCCGATATGTAAAACCGCCCAGCATCGCCGCGACGGGCTTCACTGCAAACTTGTGCAAGAGGTAGACCGGAGCCAGAGCATCTTGAAGAGTCGCCAGCGGTTCGTCTGCTGGAATAGCCGCTCTAGAGAATCTCTGCAACGCCGCCTTGCGAATTGACAACACTGTGTTCAACGCAGCAACCGGATCCGCCCCCAAATCCCATATCTGGACGAACGGATCGGCATCACCTGAGTCTTCGTCGGTCATCCAATAGAACCCCTGACGTTCGACTCCATCGATCAAGTCGCTGAGCAGGGCCGCTTCTTCGTTCGGGGCGAACGATTGATATCCATACTGAATCATGAACTTGTCCCAGGGCCCGACGGCATTCAGAAAGACATTCCGCAACCGCGGTGTGCCGTCGGCATCGAGGGTGATGTTCGGAAAGGGGTAGTCCATGACGGAGGAATTTCCCTGCGCGCTACCGATATATTGATGGCGCAAGCCCAAAGCGTGTCCGACTTCGTGAGCGACCAGCAACTCGAAACGCTGCCGCAAGGCCGCTTCACGGTCGTCGAGGTCGGGATGATCCGTATAAGGAGCCGTTAAGGCGTCGAACAAGAGCCGGTCGGCGCCAAGACGCATGGCGTCAAGGCAAATCAGCGCCTTAAGGATCTGCCCGGTGCGAGGATCAACAACGGAATTCGTCCAGGAAAACCCTCGGGTGCTGCGTGCCACCCAAGTGATGACATTGACACCGATGGACAGAGGATCGATGTCGGGCGGCAGATCTTCGACCTTCAGCGCGTTTGGGAATCCTGCCGCTGCGAACGCGGGATTCCACCACAATACCGCTTCAGTGACCCACTGACGTAACTCGACCGGTACGGAAGGATCGATATAAAAGACGATCTGGCTTCTGGGCTCGTTGACCGCAGTTGAAGGATCGCTCTTTATTAGTTGCTGTCGCCGAATATAGCTTCGCCTCAATGATCGATTTGGTAGCTGCGCTGGATCATAGAAAGTCCGATCGAAATAACCTGCCCGTGGATCGAAAAGTCGCGGTTTATATAGCGAGTCATTGGCATCCGCCAATTTGAAAAGAGAGTAATGTTCGCGCACAAGTAACGCGTCTCGATTGGCGACTACATCGGAGAGTAAGTCCTTGTCTGCGGGCGCCGTGTCTTTCGGCGTGAACGTAAGAGCTGCTTCAACGTCGATACTTTGGTCCGAAGCTTTTGCAGAAAAGCTGTCGACGGAGCTTGAGTGATCATCAAGCGCATAGTCTCTTTCACCGGCGGCCTTGAGGGCCGCCGCGATGCCGATGCCATCGCGTTGGAAAAGCTTCGTCGCGTCCACAAGTAAGGCGCCCCGCTCTTCTGCTTCGATGTCGAAGGCGGCGATCACCGAATCCGGGAACGAATTGCCGCTATCGCGCGCCGAACCAAACTCGGCCGATGGCGTGTAATAATTGGTATTTCGCTCTACCAATAGCACCTTCCCACCGAAGCGGCGAAACGTCACCAGTCGGGACGGGCCGAAGTACCCTCTATCCAAATTAGGGCCCAGAGCGACTTCTCTCCGGCCTAATCCGCTCGCCAAGCTCACCTGGTACAAAAGATCGGGAGTACCCGAAGCGGAGATTTCCAGGAAAAGTGCTCCGTCACGCTCTTGGCGGTACAGAGGCAGGAAGCCTCCCAACCGGGTCATGCCTTGGGTGAAATCCACGATTGTTCGCGTTTCATTCGTCGACCCGCCAGTACTATCCGCTGCCGCCGCGAGCCCGGCGCCAGCCAGGAAGACAACAAAGGCTGCTAACATCGCGCGTGGACCACGCCTCGTGGTGAGCTTTCTACACATGTCGTATTCCTCAAAATAATTCCCGCCGTTGCTCATCCCAGCTCAAGGCTGGAGCAGACGATCTCTCCCGACAAAATTCGCTCAAATGAACAGACATTGCAGGGGCGGACATCTTTTAGGGGTTTTATAAACCACTGCAATGAAAAGTTGCAAGAATGGTTGACGATGAAAATGGCGGACGTCGCTGGTGCGCGACCAGCGACGGATCAATGGCGCTCGTTTTGTTAGGCCATGTTAGTAAACAATGCGGCGCTCGAAGAATTCAGCGCGTCGGCACCGGCTTCTCGCCGCGGTAATCGTAGAACCCGCGTTGCGTCTTGCGGCCGAGCCAGCCGGCCTCGACGTATTTCACCAAGAGCGGACACGGGCGGTATTTGGAATCCGCCAAACCCTCGTGCAGCACCTGCATCACGGAGAGACAGGTATCGAGGCCGATGAAGTCGGCCAATTCGAGCGGCCCCATAGGATGGTGGGCGCCGAGCCGCATCGCGGTGTCGATCGCCTCGACATTGCCGACGCCTTCATAGAGCGTGTAGATCGCCTCGTTGATCATCGGCAGGAGGATGCGGTTGACGATGAAGGCGGGAAAGTCCTCGGACACCGCGATCAGCTTGCCGAGCTTGCCGATGAAATTCTTGGTGGCCTCGAACGTGGCGTCATCGGTGGCGATGCCGCGGATCACTTCGACCAGCTCCATCCGCGGCACCGGATTCATGAAGTGAATGCCGATGAAGCGCTCCGGCCGGTCGGTCGACGCGGCGAGCCGCGTGATCGAGATCGACGAGGTGTTGGTGCCGACGATGGCTCCCGGTTTGAGCAGCGGACAGAGCGCGGCGAAGATGTTGCGCTTGACCGCTTCCGCCTCGGTGGCGGCTTCGATCACCAGGTCGCAGTCGCCGAGCTCTTCGAGCGTGTTCGCCGGCGCGATGCGCTTGATCGCGGCCTGGCGCTGCTCGTCGGTGATGCGCTGGCGGCTGACCTGACGCGCCAGGTTGCCGTTGATGGTGGCGAGCCCTTCGGTGATGCGGTCGGGCGCGACGTCATTGAGCAGGACATGAAAGCCCGCGAGCGCGCAGACATGCGCGATGCCGTTGCCCATCTGGCCGGCGCCGACGATGCCGATCTTGCGAATGGCCATTGCTTCCGTCCGCTCGCTGCGGCTGCGTTCTTTGGGCCGTTCCTTGACCTCGACCATCTTAGCTCACCTCAGATACCCTGAGCCACACCTTGTTATCGCGGGTGCGGCTGCAATCAGCGTTTGACTTTGTCGAGCTCGCTGGCGAGCTCCGGCAGCGCGGTATAGAGATCCGCCACCAATCCATAATCCGCGACCTGGAAGATCGGCGCTTCCTCATCCTTGTTGATCGCGACGATGACTTTCGAATCCTTCATGCCGGCGAGATGCTGAATGGCGCCGGAAATGCCGACGGCGATATAAAGGTCCGGCGCCACCACCTTGCCGGTCTGGCCGACCTGCCAGTCGTTCGGCGCGTAGCCGGCGTCGACCGCGGCGCGCGAGGCGCCGACCGCGGCGCCAAGCTTATCCGCCACCGGCTCTATATATTTGGTGAAGTTGTCGCGGCTTTGCATCGCCCGGCCGCCGGAAATGATGATCTTGGCCGAGGTCAATTCCGGCCGCTCCGACTTCGACAGCTCCTCGCCGACGAATCCGGAAATGCCCGGATCGGCGGCGCTGGCAGCCGCTTCGACGGTCGCAGAGCCGCCCTCGCCGGTCGCCTGGAATGCCGCCGTGCGCACCGTGATCACTTTCTTGGCATCGCGCGAGCGCACGGTCTGGATGGCGTTGCCGGCATAGATCGGCCGCTCGAAAGTATCCGGCGCCACGACCTTGATGACGTCGGAGATCTGCATGACATCGAGCAGCGCCGCGACCCGCGGCATGATGTTCTTTCCGCTCGTGGTCGCCGCCGCCATGATGGTTTCGTAAGGCCCGGCGAGCGCGACGATGAGCGCCGCAATCGGCTCGGCCAGCATGTGCTCGTAAGCCGGCGCATCCGCCAACAAAACCTTGCTCACGCCGTCAAGCTTGGCGGCGGCATCCGCCACCGCTTTGCAGCCGGAGCCGGCGACCAGCACGTGGACTTCGGTGCCGAGTGCCTTGGCCACCGTCAGCGCCTTGTTGGTCGCGTCCTTGAGCGTCTTGTTGTCGTGTTCGGCGAGCAGAAGTGTGGGCATGGCGTTTTCCATTAACCCGTCATTCCGGGGCGCGGGCGCAGCCCGCGAGCCCGGAATCCATAACCACCGTTCGAGCAGATACTGCACCGACTGTGGTTATGGATTCCGGATAGCCGCTTCGCGGCTTCCGGAATGACGAATGAAAGAAGCGTCGGCATCAGATCGCCCCCGCTTCGTTCTTCAGCTTGTCGATCAATTCGGCGACGGTTTTAACTTTGACGCCGGCCTTGCGCACCGGGGGCTCGGTGGTTTTCACCACTTCGAGCCGGAGCTTGGTGTCGACGCCGTAATCGGCGGCGGTCTTCTCGTCGATCGGCTTCTTCTTCGCCTTCATGATGTTGGGCAGCGAGGCATAGCGCGGTTCGTTCAGGCGCAGGTCGGTGGTGACGATGGCCGGCATTTTCAGCTTCACCGTCTGCAAGCCGCCGTCGACTTCGCGCGTCACCATGATGGCGTCGCCGTCGAGCGCGACTTTCGAGGCAAACGTGCCCTGCGGCCAGCCGAGCAGTGCGGCGAGCATCTGGCCGGTCTGATTGCAGTCGTCGTCGATCGCCTGCTTGCCGAGAATGATCAGGCCCGGCTGTTCGGCGTCGGCGATGGCTTTGAGGATTTTCGCCACCGCCAAAGGCTCGACCGCGGCGCCGTCGGTCTTCACCAGGATGCCGCGGTCGGCACCCATGGCGAGCGCGGTGCGGATGGTCTCAGCCGCCTGCTGCGGCCCGATCGAGGCGCAGACGATCTCGGTGGCCTTGCCGGCCTCTTTGAGCCGGATCGCTTCCTCGACCGCGATCTCGTCGAACGGATTCATCGACATTTTGACGTTGCCGAGCTCGACGCCGGAGCCGTCTGCCTTGACGCGGATTTTCACGTCCTTGTCGACCGCCCGTTTTACGGGGACGAGAATTTTCATGGCGTTGAAAACTTAAGTTATTGAGGCCTGGTTGCTGAAGATTTGGCGGCGATGGCTTTTTTGCTGTTTCCGGCGGCCCTCGGCGGCGCTTGGAAGGCCGCCGATGCTGCGGTGCGGCAACCTACCGGCCGCGGCCCTCCCGGTCAACGTGCCGGCTTAGGCGATGGTCTCACGCCGTTTCCACGCATTCGAATAGCGCAACGCCGCGCGGCCGCATGAAATAGAACAGCACCGCCCCGGTGATCAAACCGCCGACATGGGCCGAATAGGCGATGCCGTCGTCGGTACGGCTTGCGGCGTCGACGAACTGCCAGATCGCCCAGCCGCCGATGATCCAATAGGCCCGCAGCCGAAGCGGAATGAGGCCGAGCAGACACGTGACCTTGGCGCACGGCCGGAACAGCAGATACGCGGCGACGACGCCGGCGATGGCGCCTGAGGCGCCGATCAGCCCGGTGGTCGAACTCGGATCGCTCGCCACAAAAGCGAGGCCAGCGCCGATGCCGCAGGCCAGGTAGAAGCCGAGGAAGCGCCAGTGGCCGAGCGCCTCTTCGATGTCGTCGCCGAACACGAACAAGAAGATCATGTTGCCGAAGACGTGCATGAAATTGCCATGCACGAACAAGCAGGTGATGAGCGTGAGCGGCGCCGGCAGCCCTGCGGCCGGCGCGCTTCCGGTCAGCGCCGCGGGAACCAACCCGGCCAGCCGATCGAGCTGGTCCATTTGGTCGGGCCAGAAGCCGGCTTCGATGAAGAACACCGCGAAGTTGATGATGACCAGCGCCCACATCACGTAAGGCGGCTTCGGCCACTTGAACGGGCTGTGATCCCATAGCGGCATGACCATGGCTTGCCCCCTCCGCTCAGCGATTTTGCCCGGGCTGCCACAGCACGTCGCGCGCGCCTTTGCCGTTGGCGTAGCGGCCGGCGACGAACAGAAAATCGGACAGCCGGTTGACGTATTTGAGCACCTCGTCACCGACGCTCTCGTCCGGCCGGTCCTTGAGCGCGGCGATGAGCCGCTCGGCGCGCCGGCAGATGGTGCGGGCCAGATGCAGATAGGCCGCCGCCGGACTGCCGCCCGGCAGCACGAAGGATTTCAATGGCGCAAGTTCGTCATTGAGCCGGTCGATCTCGCTTTCCAGCCAATCGACCTGCGCCTGCGTCACCGTCAGCCGCGCGCCATCCGGACCCCTGCCCTTGCCCGGCGTGCACAGATCGGCACCGACGTCGAACAGATCGTTCTGGATACGCGACAGCGCGGCATCGAGCGTCAAAGATTCTTGTGAAGCGTCGCCTGCGGTATGCAGCCGCGCGATGCCGATCGCGGCATTGGCCTCGTCCAGCGTGCCGTAGGCGGCGACGCGCAGATCGTATTTCTTGCGCCGCTCGCCGCCACCGAGCCCGGTGGTGCCGTCATCGCCGGTGCGGGTATAGATCTTGTTGAGCTTGACCATCGGTCACTTCGACATGAACCAGAGCGTGGCCATGATGACGATGATGGCGATGAACTGCAGGAGCACGCGCAGCCGCATCAGCTTCTGCGAGGTATTGGCGGAACCGCCACGCATCATGTTGTAGAGGCCGAGCAGCAGCACGACCGCGACCGCGCCGATGGCGACCGGGACCGCGAAGTGGGACATGAAATTGGCCATCGCCGATACCTGGATGCATCCCGGCTGCGTTCAATCGGAACGCGCCTCTTCACTGATTATGCAGCTTTACACAAAGCTTTGCATATCTGAATTTTTGGCTATCTTGGCCGGCGCGCTGCCGAGCCCGGATAATTGACGTGCGCGTCTTGGAAAAGCCGCGAGCCTCGCGACATAGTTGCGAAATGGAAGAACCAATGTGCCGTTTCATGCTGCCGGTTGTCGTCGCGACTGCGACGCTCTTGGCGCCGAACTTGTCGGCGACCGCCGCGTCCGACCCGAAACCTCCGAATTATCACATCGCCAAGACCGTTGGTTTGGGCGGCCCGGACCGCTGGGATTACGTCACGTTCGATCCCGGCGCGAAGCGAGTTTATGTGGCCCATGGCGACCGTGTTACCGTCGTCGACGGCGACAGCGGTGCGGTCATCGGCAATGTCGAAGGCATGCCGGGCGGCACCCATGGCATCGCCATCCTGCCTGCCACCGGGAAAGGCTATACCGACGACGGCAAGGCCGGAGAAGTTGCCGTATTCGACCTTAAAACATTCGCGGTGATTAAACGGATAAAAGCCGAGAGCGACGCCGACGGCATCGTCTTCGATCCGGCGAGCGGCCATGTTTTCGTGATCGACGGCGACTCCGGCAAGCTGACGGTGATCGACCCGGTCACGGACGCGGTTGTGGCGACGGTGGATGGCGGCGGCGGGCTCGAGTTCGGCGTCACCGGCAACAACGGCAAATTCTACGTGGACGGCGCCGAGAAGAACGAAATCGTCCGCGTCGACACCGCCACGAACAAAGCTGACGCGCATTGGGCAATGCCGACCTGCACCAAGCCGCATGGTCTCGCGATCGACCATGAGCATCACCGTCTTTTTGCCAGCTGCTCGAACAAGGCCATGGTGGTGATGAATGCCGACAATGGCGCGGTCATTACGACGCTCCCCATCGGCGAGGGCACCGACTTCGCGTCGTTCGATCCCGGACGCGGCTTGGCGTACAGCTCCAATCGTGACGGCACACTTTCAGTCGTCGCCGAAATCTCTCCCGACAATTTCGCGGCGTTGCCGGCGATCACAACTCAACTCGGCGCGCGCACGATGGCGATCGACCCGCAAAGTGGGCGCATCTATCTCGTGACCGCGGACATGGCCGTCAATGACTCCGCTGCGGGCGATGCGCGGCGTCGCTACAGCGTCAAACCCGGCTCCGTGCGACTATTATTCCTTGACATCGCCCCTTAATCAGAACGAACGCCGCAAAAGCGTCGAAACCCGCCCGAGGTTCCTGCAATGATCATCGATTTCCAGCACCATTTCACGCCGCGCGAATTGATCAAGGAGGATCCGGGCAACCGCCTGATCCTCAACTACGATGCCTCGGGCGCGCCGAGCTATACGATCCATTCGCTGCTCTACGATCTCGACGAGCACGTGCGGATGATGGATTTAGCCGGCATCGACGCCGCCTGGCTGACCAGCGCCGCCGGCATGTGCGCCGATCTCGACACCTCGCGCCTCGTCAACGACAAGGCGAAACAGGCCGAGCGCGATTATCCCGGCCGCTTCATCGGCGCCGCCCACGCCCACCCGCTCGGCGGCGCCGGCGCGTTCAAGGAACTGGCGCGCTGCCGCCACGAGCTCGGTTTCCAAGGCGTCACCATCACGTCCGAATTCGACGGCAAATGGATCGACGATCCGGCGATCGAGCCGTTCTGGGACGAAGTCGGCAAGCTCGACCTGTTCGTGTTCGTGCACCCGGCGCTAAAACTCAATCGCGCCGAACAATTCGACGCCTACGATACGGCGCGCGGCGTCGGCCGCGAATTCTCGCTGATCATGGCGACCATTCGCCTGGTCAATTCCGGCGTGTTCGACCGCCATCCGGAGTTGACCGTGCACATGGCGCATCTCTCCGGCGGCATCGCCTCGATGCTGGCGCGGATCAGGAGCTTTCAGGACAAGGTTTTTTGGGGGACCGCCGGCAACCCACGCCATGGCGTGACGCCGAAGCACGACTTTGACTATTACATCCGCAACAATCTGGTGTTCGACACCGCCGGTTTTGCCGGCGGCATCGGCGCGGTCAAAGCGGGATTGTGTGAAATCCCCGCCTCCCGCATCGTCTTCGCAACCGACTATCCGCAGGAAATCCGCAAACGCGAAATCGTGCGCGACTTCGTACGCGACATCCGCGCGCTCGGGGCTGACGGCGAGAGGATTTTGTCCGGGAATGTCGGGTTGTTATTGAAGAAAACGTAACCCTTCGCGAAGGGCACTGAATCGGCTAACATGACTGCGATGGACAGACACGAAGCCATCGATAAGTTGCAACGTCAGGCCCAGGCCATCAAAGCCATGGGCGCGACGTCGCTATATCTGTTCGGCTCGGTTGCCCAGGATGAAGGCGTGCGCAACAGCGATATCGACCTGTTCATCGACTATGACCCGAACGGCCGTTTCAATGCATTCGATCTTGTGGGTATCAAGCAGTTGCTGGAAAGCGAGTTGGGGGTCGATGTCGACATTACGACCCGCGACGGTCTGCACCCGATGTTGCGCTCAGACATCGAGCAATCGGCCATCCGCGTATTCTGATGCCGCGCAAGGTCGGGCATGTTATCCACGACATATTGGAAGCGATCGAGCGCGTCGAAGAGATCACGCGCGGCAAAACCTTGTCCGATTTCGAGAGTAGCTGGCAGTTGCGCTGGCTCGTTCAGCGCGCAATCGAAATTATTTCGGAAGCAAGCCGGGGCATCCCAAAAGAATTAACTGCAACGAGGCCGGAAATTCCATGGTCTCGCGTACAGGGCATAGGCAACGTCTTACGCCATGAATACAGCGGCCTATCGGATCGAATCGTCTGGAACGTCGTGATCGACGAATTGCCTCGCCTCAAACGCGCCATCCTTGCCATTGCCGCAATGATGAAGCAATAAACGTCCGTTCTAATTCGACCCGCCCAGCAAACGCCCGCAATTACTCGCGCCTGGATTTCGGCAGCGCCCTCGCGTCGCACTCACGCATAGGCGACGCGCCCCTGGCGCCGGAACAGGAGCCACAGCACGATCGTGCCGTTGACCGCGTTCCAGGCGAGGCCGTTGAAGAAGGCGGCGCGGTACGACCCGGCGAGGTCGAAAATATAGCCCGACATCCAGCCGCCCAACGCCATGCCGAACAGGCTCGTCATCAAGATGATGCCGATCCGGGCGCCGGCTTCTTTGGCGGGAAAATACTCGCGCACGATGATGGCGTAGCTCGGCACGATGCCGCCCTGGAACAGGCCGAACACCGCCGAGATGACGTAGAGCGAAACCAGTCCGTCATAG
>Ga0210385_10000230_pt1 | contig 50138 bp, 38 predicted proteins | sample IncBWH26OmetaG_FD_160107 | JGI IMG/M metagenome (GOLD analysis project Ga0210385, IMG submission 160107) | Forest soil microbial communities from Barre Woods Harvard Forest LTER site, Petersham, Massachusetts, United States - Inc-BW-H-26-O ... | reverse complement strand
CTCGCGGAGGGGAAGGCGCGAACTCAGCGGCGGACGAACTGGAGGCGGCGGGCTGGGCGGGAACAAGATGATGATAGTGGTGATGGAAATGATGCTGGCCGGAGCCTGAGACAGACGAAACCGCGGCGTCGGCAGCAGCCTGCAAGGGAGTTCCACAAGACCCGCAGAAGAGGGACCCGGTGGGCAGCGAAGCTCCGCACGATGAACAGGCGTGGTTACGGGCGCCGGATCGGGCGTCGGATCGACCGTCTAAACGACTGACGGCGCTGGGATCCGCGTCAGCGGCCGCGCTGCCCGACATGCGATGGATAGCTTCTACGGCAGCCGCTACAGCTTCGGCATTCGGCTTGGGCCAGCGAAAATTGCCGGGAAGGCGTTGAAAGAACTCTTCAATCTCCTTGCCTTGGGGCTGATCCTGGGCCTGATCTTGAGACTGACCGTGGAACTCGTCTTGCGGGTCGTCTTGCTTTGGGTTGGAACGATTTGGATTGTCTTGCGTCACCGGCAACCTCGACGCTGACATTGTAGCTAGTGGATGCGGAATCTTACTAGCGCTTCGAAATCGGTAGGAACGCCATTGCAGAGGGCGGGACGATACCGCCACGAACGTACGGCGCGAAGTACGAGCAGATCCTGGCTGGGACCACCGCTATCCAAGACGAAGGGGCTATGCACATGTCCATCGGTCCCGACAATAAAACTGACGCGCACGTTCAAATCGTCATCTTGAGCCTGGAGCAGTGGATCGGGAGTGAGCAAGGCCTCGGGCGGTGCAACGCTTCCGCATTTCGGCAGAGCGAGGGGCTCAGATACGGGAGAAAACTCGGAGATGTGGGCCGGGGCGCTGCGGAGTTCCCTTTCTAGGCGCGCGAGCGGCGTCGGGCGCAGAGCGGCACGGGAAGGAGGAGTCACGGTGCACCAAGCCAGGGTGCACCAAGTCAGGATGCACCAGGTCAGGGTGTACAAGACAAGGACGCAGATCAATCCGGCGAGCGACGGAACCGTCGCGGACGCCTTCCTGTTCCTGCTTCTCGTGCTCGGCCAAGCACACTGCATCGGGATGACGAGGGCAATTGGCCTGCCACCCAAGCCAAAATTTCAGCTGTTTTTCTTCAATGACTTACGGATGGTTGCTTGAGCAATCCTGGCAAGGGGATGAAATCACTTGCAATTGAGTCAAACTGGAACGCACTTCCCAGCCGCGTCCGGTGAAAGCCGAACGCGAGCCAGGAATGCGCGGATTGAGGATATTGAGGGCTCCTATTGCAGACCGTTTTGGGTGAACTTGAACGCGGTATCCGCGCTCAGGGCGGTGAAATAGATGCTGGAGGCCTCGGCTGCAGTGCTGTAGTTATCGATAATAACGCCACTGGGACCGCCATCGACCGCCGCAATCGTGGTCGTCGTGGTTCCGGCGTTGTTGCCCATGGCCACTACACAGCCAGTAGTCACGCCCGTTCCGCCTGGCAGAAGGGTGCAATCGCTGGTCAGCCCGAAGAAAAAGAAGTCGGTCCCTACCGTCACATCGCCGGTATCGGCCGGGTTGCTGTAGTCGGGATTCGTGAAGTTCGCCGTGAATCCCGTGTAACTGGGGCCAGAGCCGATCAAGCTAGCAACCGTGACTGCCTGACCGTTCAGAAAGCTTTCGTCGGTGCCCTGGATGTAGACCGTTTCTCCAACTGTGAAACTATTGCTCGCGGTCACGGTCAGAACGTCTGATGAGATAGCGGTTGCGGTGACAGTGTCGGCAACGCCAGCGTAGGGATTAAAGAACTCGTCCCATCCAGTGCAAGTGTCGAAGTCGGAAGCGGAAAGTTGCACTGCGCTCAGTGGGGTCTCAATCATTATCCCGTTGGTGTCGAAGCCGAAAGTGTATTGGTACGGCGTGGTATCGGAGGCGCCGGTTCCGCAAAGCGTGATGATTCCATCGGAAGGAGTGGTGTAGTAAGCGTTGCTGAACGTGGGCTGACGGAGGTGGAGCACAGTACCGGTCGATGATCCCTCGCCAATGTGGGCCGTCGAATGCACTACCAGGGTCGCGGTGTCGACCTGGAGGATCTCCGCGCCAGCGGCAGAAGCGTCGGCGTCGACGACAAAGGTGAAGCCGTTGGCGATGTCGACAATCGGCGTAGCGTAGATGCCCGGCGATGTCGAACCGGACAATCCAACTACAAGCGACTCGGTAACCAGACCTTCCGACGTATTGACCTGGTACAGATTGCCGTTGACGCTGCCGATGATTAGCAAACCTCGGCTGTTGTCGAAAACGGGAGGAGTGAGTTCGTAGTTGCTGCTGATGAGAACCGGCCAGTTCGAACCCCCAACCAGTGCGGGAGTTCCGTAGAAGGCGGGTGCGATCTGGTAGACATAGCCATTGTCGGCGCCGACGAATGCGGTGTTGCTTTCGTAGTCTACCCAGGGCGATGAGGTGGTATCGCTCTTCGCGGCATAGGTCAGCGAAGTCATCGACGTGGTCGCGGACGCAGGGGGAGCGGCGACGCCGATCGCGCCTTCACCCGCGGTCCAGGTCAAAACGTGGAAAATGGCAGCACCAGAGCTTCCACCAAGGCTTTCCACAAAAGCGATCTCGGTGCCATCGAGGGAGAGCACGGGAGAAGTGTTGAGTTTGCCGCCGTCGGTAGACACGTTGTAGGCAAAGAGCACGGTCGGAGCCGTCAGAACAGGGCAATATCCTGTGCCGTCGTCGTTGACATAAAGGTTATTGAAGGCGACGAGGTTGGCCTGCCCGCCGGTGACGCCGACGATATCCAATGCGAAGACAACGTAGTCGTCCGCGCAACTGGGGGGAGCCGAAGGATCGAAAGAAAATTTGGCGGGAAACGTGTTTACGCGAAGCCGTTGGCCGAGGTCCGTGACTTCCCAGTCGCGATTCTCACTGCCCGATTTGCCGTGGCGAGGGGCGATGGAATCCGCACCAGGAAGGGAGCCCCAGTTGGGAGCCTGGGTGCGTTCGATCAACTGCTGCATGACACGCGGTTCGCGAAGGATCAGATCCGGATTGCGGGCGAGAGCGTCGCGGCTGAAAACAATCTGGTGCTGCGACCAATCTTGCGGAAATCCAACGTGGCGAAGCGGCACGTTCTGCGCGCACAAGCCAGACACGAAAGCGAGGAACACCACACACCACAGTGCGAGAGCGACGAACGGATGCCTTAGGTTCACAGCTACCTCCGATGGCGATGGGATTGCCGCTATTGTAGCCGCTTTTTGATCTGGCATGGATAACTGATTCTAGACCGGGTCAAAAGGTTGCGCGCGGGGTATTCGCAGGGCATGTGTCACGCCGGTAACCTCTCGCGCCAGCATGCTGCCGACGCGCCGGGAGGTGAAGGCGTGAAAGAGAGACGAAGGTTGACGGCGGGAAAGATCAGGCTACGGTTCCCGGCTGACACAATTTCAACTGACAATCCTGACTCTACCGATAATTCATAACCTCGAGATTGATACGCACGTCTTCTTCCCAGCTCTTTCTCCGACTGTTTCTCCAACTTTTTCTGTGACCAGCCGGAATTGTTACTACGAGTGGGATCAGGCGTTGTCGGCGGCATCTGCAAGGAAGTTGTTTTGTGACCAACGCTCATGGATAGTTGGAGAACTTGTAACGCCGACCAACAAACAAGGAATTAAATCATGACAGAAACAACGAGTTAGTAATACAATTGGCGACGGTAAATTACCCGAGGGGGTATTGATGACAAACATTGCTATGGCAATCGACCGGCTCCGCGAGGAACGCCGGGATGCACAGAATCAAGTCCAAAAACTTGGGGAAGCTATTTCGGTCCTGGAACGGCTTACCCGGGGTGGGGGCGCAACGGTGAACGCAGGGGCGCCACATCGCGCCAAGCGCGTTCTCTCCGCAGCGGGGCGTCGGAGAATCTCTCTGGCACAGAAGGCGCGTTGGGCCAAAATCAGACAGACGAAGAAAGCTGCCTGAATATCAGGCGGGCCGCGTACGAGGCGAAGCTTCCCCGCTAGCCTTTATGCTGCCCGCCGGATTTGTTGCTGGGAACCTTCGATGTTTGCAGAGGCCATGAACAAACTCGCGTCTGGCTTTCTCGTTTTTTGCCTTTACCACCACCCCGCAGCCAATGCCCAGCAAGACCCGGGGCTCCTTCGAATGGAACGAGTACAAAGGGGCGAAGCAGTGTGCGTCCTCGTGCGGGATGACGGCAGCTATCGCCTGGAAAAGCTGTTTCAAGCGAAAACAGAGATGTACTCGGGATCACTTGGCTCGATAGGTGTTGGGCAACTTCGAACCATGCTAGCCAACGAGCAACTCAGAAAGCTCGCTCAGGAGAACATTCATAGTCCCCTCATTTCAGATACTATCGACACCCTCCAGCTTGATATCTGGCGGGATAGAGGCTGGCAGGATCTGAGGTTCTTTGCTCCTGAGAGCCGCAGGCCTTTCAAAGAATCCCTCGATCCGCTGCTGCGTTGGTTCCAACAAGTGCAGAAACATCCCCCTACGGCGGTGAGGGTCGAAGGCCCGCCGATGCGCTGCCAACCGATGCCAGTAACTGAGTTGGTCACAACGGCTGAGAGTCCGGAAGCGGCCCGAGCCGCGGCTGGTGGCGAAAGCTCGGTTCAATACATATTTCGGGCGCGGTCGATACACTCTTACCAAGCACATATCGACAGCACCTGCATCATTGTCTATGGCGACGGAAGGTACCACTGGGAACACAGCGGTCAGAGTTACGGTGCCGATAGAAAGGATAAGCTTGTTGACGGTCACCTTGAACCTGAAGCGATCCAAAAGCTGAAAGCCGTTCTTGATTCACCCGACCTAGAGAGCAGTCCCTCGATTCGCGATGTGGGGAATCCGCGCCCGGCAAGCGAAGGCACATTCACTGAGGTGCATATTCTGCGGAAAGGTGGAGTGCAAAACCTAATTTTTGCGACTAGTTTCAACCCGCTCAACAATAAGAGAGCGGTTGGCGGCTTGTCCAACCTGCAATACCATGTTGCCGATTCGGAGCTGCTTGTACCACTTGAGGGCTGGATGAAGCTCCACACCGACAAGCATCCGAACGCGGTCGAGCGGGAGACGGCAGGAAGTGATTGCGCACCAGTCAGCGCCGACGCTTTTGCCAAGACGAATTCCGGCAGCAACCCCTGATCTCGCGTCGTCCTAACTGTGTCCCCCGGTCAGTTCGCGCACGATACTGCCGACGAACGCCTTGGCGTCCCCGAATAGCATCAAGGTGTTATCGAGATAGTAAAGTGGGTTATCGATGCCGGCGAAGCCAGGATTCATGCTCCGTTTGATGACCATGACGGTATGCGACTTATCGACGTCGAGAATGGGCATGCCATAAATGGGGCTGGCAGCGTCGGAGCGCGCTGCGGGGTTGGTGACGTCGTTGGCACCAATGACCAGGGCAACATCGGTCTGGGGGAAGTCGCCGTTGATATCGTCCATCTCGATGAGGCGGTCGTAGGGAATATTGGCTTCGGCAAGCAGCACATTCATATGGCCGGGCATGCGTCCGGCAACGGGGTGAATGGCAAAGCGGACATCGACGCCGCGCTTGGTGAGAGCGTCATAAAGCTCGCGAACCTTGTGCTGGGCCTGGGCGACGGCCATGCCGTATCCGGGAACGATGACGACGCGGTTGGCGGAGGAAAGGATAGCCGCGGATTCCTCCGCGGTGGCACTGCGAACAGGCTTGGCTTCTTCTCCGGCTGCCGCCGCAGTTTGTACTTGGCCGAAAGCTCCAAACAAGACGTTGGTAAAAGAGCGGTTCATCGCCTTCGACATGATGATCGAGAGGATGAGGCCCGAAGATCCATCGAGCGCGCCGGCGATAATGAGGAGTTTACTGTCGAGTACGAAACCCATCGCAGCCGCCGACAAACCGGCATACCCGTTCAGCAGGGAAATGACGGTCGGCATATCCGCGCCGCCGATAGGGATGATCAACAACACGCCGAAGGTCAGCGCGATGAGGATCATGAACGGAAACAGCGATTTCGCATCGGGATGCAGAACCAGGGTTACGCCGATGACGAGAGCAGCGCCTAGCAAGAGAAAGTTGACGAGGTTCTGGCCTTTATAGGTCAGCGGACGCTGCGGCAGGATTTCCTGCAGTTTTCCCGCGGCCATTAAACTGCCAGTGACGGTCAAGCCTCCGAGAATCACTTCCAAGGACAAAACCGCCATCATGAAGCGCGAGATGTCAGGAGAACGCAGGTAAAACTCGGCTGAACCGACCAGGGTAACGCAGAGTGCACCAAAAGCGTGGCTGAGCGCCGTCCGCTGTGGGACGGCCGTCATCGCCACTTCGCCGAGCGGCACGCCGATGATCGCTCCGAGCACAATCGCGATAGCGATAAGCCGATAGTCGACGATGCCGTGGCGCAGAAGCGTTCCGCAGATGGCAAGCAGCATGCCGATTTCGCCCGCCCAGATGCCGTGGCGCGCGGTCGAGGGAGAACTCATCCACTTAAGCGAAAGGATAAAGAGCACGCTCGCGATGAGATAGAGAAGTTCGATGACAATCTGTCCGCCAGCCAGGTCGGGAGCCATTATTTGGTCACCGATTCGATGGACGGCTTGGCTGCAGGACGACTCGGTTTGAACATCTTCAACATGCGGTCGGTAATCAGAAAACCGCCGACGATATTGCTGGTGGCAGCGACTACGGCGATGAATCCAAAGACAGCGGAAAGCGTGCTTTTATGTTCGCCCACGAGCACGATCGCACCGACGACAGCGATGGCGTCCAGAGCGTTGGTCAACGACATGAGCGGAGTGTGCAACAGCGGCGAGACGCGCCGGATGACTTCAAATCCGATGAAGCCGGCGAGTACGAAAATAAAGAGAGCGTTGATCAGGTTCGAACTACTGTTCATCGTTCCTCCGTCTGATCTGACTTAAAACCGTCGCGTTTGGAACTTCACGGCGTCGTGGGCGGCAACTTAAAGAATTCGCGGACCCGTGCATTCACAATTTCGCCGCCGCGAGTGAGCAGAGTTTCGCGAACGATTTCATCTTGCAGATTCAGATTCAACTTCTGGTCTTTTATCAGATGAGTCAAAAAGGAAGTGATGTTGCGCGCATACATCATGCTGGCGTGATATGGGACACCATCCGCCAGATTGAAGGTTCCGACGATGGTCACTCCATGCTTGAGCACGGTCTTGCCGGGTTCGGTGATATCACAGTTGCCGCCGCGTTCGGCGGCGAGATCAACAATGACCGAGCCGAGCGCCATTCCCTTCACCATCTCTTCGGTGACGAGCACGGGCGCTTTCTTGCCTGGAATGACGGCCGTCGTGATTACTACATCGCTTTCCTGCACTACTTTTCCGAGCAACTCGCGCTGGCGGCGGTAGAAATCTTCGCCCTGCGCGGTCGCGTATCCGCGGGCGTCCTGCGCGTCCTTGGCTTCAATGGGGAGCTCGACGAAACGTCCGCCGAGGCTCTGTACTTGTTCTTTGGCGGCCGGACGAACATCGTAGGCGGAAATCACCGCTCCTAACCGGCGCGCGGTGGCTAGGGCCTGAAGACCGGCAACACCGCACCCGATCACTAACACGCGAGCGGGAGTTACGGTCCCGGCGGCGGTGGTGAGCATGGGAAATATCCGCGGATGATTGTCGGCGGCGATCAGAACGGCTTTGTATCCGGCGACAGTGGCCATCGAAGAAAGCGCGTCCATGCTTTGGGCGCGGGTGGTGCGCGGCATCAGCTCGACCGAAAACGCGGTGACGCCGGCGGCAGCGACATCCTGGACCACTTGCTGCTCGCCGAACGGACGGAGAAAACCGACGAGAATCTGATCGCGGCGATAAAGCGGGACTTCCTGCTTGCCAGTGATGTCATTGGCGCCATAGCAAAGAACTTGCGCGACGATATCGGCGGCGGCGAACACGGCGGCGCGGTCGGAAACGATTTTCGCTCCCTTATCAGAATAAAGGGAATCGACATAGCCAGCCTCGATGCCGGCACCGGATTGTATTTGGACTTCGAAACCCGCTTTGGTGAGAACCGGCAAAACGGCCGGCACGAGCGCGACCCGACGATCGCCCGGATAACTTTCTTTCGGAACACCAATGATCACGAACGCCTGCCTGTTCTAGCGATTCTCCGCATTGCGATAAAAAACTGTTCGGAACCGCCCGGCTCGCAACTCGTTCTTGCGACCGCTGAGAAACCTTGCATTCTAGTCGAGCAACGGAGAGCGCGCAATGCTTTGCGAGCGAAACGATTTATCTGAAGCATATAGTGGGTCAGAGCGAGAGCTGCAAGAGCAAACCATCGTCGTTTACGGACGCCACAATGTCGGCACAGCTCTGAACAATCCAGTCAGCACCGGCGGCTTCGAGATCGCGGCGCAGCATAGTGGTGAGGAACGCAATCACTCTGGCTCCAGCGGCTTTGCCAGCGCGAACTCCGGCAGGTGCGTCTTCGACCACGATGCAATCCGAGCCGGCGAACCCCAGCTTGGCTGCGGCTTTCAGATATGGCTCGGGATCGGGCTTGCCTCTCCGCACATCGCTTGACGTGACGATATTGACGGGAAACGGCAATCCGGCGGCGCGCAAACGTACTTCAGCCAAGGGGCGCGTGGATGACGTCACGATGGTCCAACGATTCGGCGGGAGCAGATTGAGGAGTTGCTGAGCGCCGGGTAGCAACACAACGCCGTCGAGATCTTCCATCTCACGGCGTTCAACCTCGTGATTCTCGCGATCGACATCGGCGTCGGAAGCGGAAGCAGGAAGCAATTCGCGGATCGTAGTGCGACTTGGACGCCCGTGGGCTTTGTGCACAACGAGCTCGGGATCAAGACCGCGCTCCGTTGCCCAGCGATGCCAGACCCTCCCGACTGCGGGAGTGGAATCGATGAGCACGCCATCCATATCAAACAGTATGGCTTGGCAGCGGATCGGCATCATTGGTTGCGATTTTACGTTGTCCGTTTCCACGTGCCGGCAGGGTGGGAATGGTGAGCGCGGCAGGAATCGAACCTGCGACCCACGCCTTAAAAGGGCGTTGCTCTACCAACTGAGCTACGCGCCCTCACCAATTTCAATCTAACATATTTTTCGCGCTCGGCCATTTTCTGGCGGTGCGTGGCGCATTCGGACGACGATGACTCCGCGGCGCAAAAGCTATACACTTTGCACTGATGCCGCGTTTTTCTTTGATTTTGTTCGGTTGGCTTTCGTCGCGGGCCAGGTTTGGATTTCGCGGAGGGACGACTCTGTCATGCGCGATTTTGGGTTGCGCAGTGCTACTTTCGACTGGGAGTTTCGCTTCCGAAAAAAAACAGTTGCCCATAGTGCGCTGGACGGCCGGGGCTCCGGGTTGCACCTTCGAACGCACGGACGACGGACACTTCCGTTGGACGATGACCGGTAGCGACCTGAGCGTCAACATCATGCTCGATTCGCAAGAACTGAAGAAACATCGCTTCTATCGCCTGCTGGGCATGTATGTGGCGGTGATCTATTCGGGCAAAGACAAGATCGAATTTCCGGCGGACCTGCGGCTGGATTTTATTCGCCACCACGATGTTCTCGAAGGTTATGAGGACCCGGTGCAACTCTCCAATACCTTGCAGAACGACATCGACACGAAGGTGTTTCAAACGGAACGCAAAATCAAGAAAGACCCCAAGACTACCGAGGAAAAAACCGCTCTTTTGCGCGAGTACGAAAAAGATGCGGCCCAGTTCATCGAGTTTCTGAGCACGCAAGGACTCGATCCCAATACGGTGATGCTGACACCGGGAAATCCCGAGGCCCATGGCTGGGTCTTCTTCGCCACCAAGAACAAGTGGATCGGGCCGTGGAAAGATCGGGAGGATTTTATGCTGAGCGTTTGGATGAAAGACAAAATCTGGCAATTCCCTATCTCGTTGCCACCCGGCGAAGGCGATGTGACTCTGCGGAAGCAGACGGACTGAGCGTCGCCCACGCAATTTGTTCTCGGCCGATGCCGTGTTAGAGTTTTGTGCTCGCAAGTCAAAATGATGGAACCTGTTTCTAACGCAGCGCCAGAGCCACGAAAATCCGCGGAGGCGTTCTATTGTCCTGTGTGCGCTTTGGAAGTCGCAGACCCTTTAACTTGTGGCGATTGCGCGGCCGTGATTTGCCGCCGCTGTGGAACGCCGCTCGAATCTTCGGACGAGTTAGGAATGGGATGACGCACCGGCGCGCGATGGCAGAAACCGTGTGACTATACTGGCGTCGCTGTTTTTCTCTTGGGATTGAAGAATGGCAACGGCACGACTGTCGCGGTGGTTTTCATGCGTTGCGCTTCAATCGTCAACTCCATCTGAAGTTTGGTGCCGGGTTTTGCGTACTCGGTGCTGACGCTGGCCAGCGCGATCAGCTTTTTCAGCAGCGGAGAAAAAGCGGTGGTCGTGGCTCGGCCCACATTCCCGTCCCCAGAGTAGATAGGCACGGCGACGCGCGACGCCTGGCTGGGTGCGGCGGGAGAGAGCCCAAACTTGTCGAACTGCTCTTCGACTTCAACCCAATCAACCTCGAGGCCAACCAGTTGGCGGGCAACACCCTGCTTGTTGTCTCGCGCCAGCGCTCGTTTACCGATGAAATTCTCTTTATCGAGATGCACCATTTTGCCGAAGCCGAGTTCGTACGGCGAATATTTCTGCGATGGAATCAGCGCCTTCTTCGAACTGATGTAATCGACTTCGATCAGCAGCAATCCCGCCTCGACGCGCGACACATCCAGCGCCAGCATTCCGGCGGCGTGAATATCGAATTGTTTTCCTTTTTCCATCAGCGCGTCCCAAACTTTGACGGCTTCGTTCCCGCCGTTCTGAAGGGGAATCCAGATTTCGTAGCCGAGATCGCCGGTGTATCCCGTGCGTGAAATATCGACGGAAACGCCTGCGATTTTTCCGCTGGTCTTGCGGAAATATTTCAGGTTAGCGATGTCGGCTTCCGCAACCGTCTTCAAGAGTTTCGCCGAGGTGGGGCCTTGCAGCGCCAGAGCTGCGGTTTGCTCGGAGATATCTTCGATCTGAACATCCATGTTCAGGCCGTTTTGCCGGAACCAGCGCAGGCTGGGATCGGCGGCCGTCCAGCGATATTTATTTTCTTCCAGACGGGTGATGGTGCCGTCATCGATGACCTTGCCGTCTTCATCGCACCAGCAAGCGTAGATCACTTGCCCGACGGCAACTTTGTTGATGTCCCGAGTGATGACCCTATTCACCAGCTTGGTGGCATCTTTGCCGGTGATCAGATATTTGTAGAGCGGTGAAATATCGATCAGCGCGCACGCGTTGCGAATCGCGTTGTACTCATGCTCATGATGCACTTCGTAGACGCTGACTGTGTAATATCCCGACCACTCGCGGTAGTTGAGACTTTGGCAGAGAGCGAAAGTGCGCTCATGAAATGCGGTTCCGATAGGCAATACAACCTCGCAACGCAGGAGGGTGAGTCGAGATTCCCTGACGCCGGATTATATGCAGCGCGGGGCCTGTAGTGCAAGCCTCGGATTGGACTGACTATAGGTCATGAATAGCACGTAAGTAGAGACAAGAAGATAGTTTCTCGATAGAATGACAAGTCACTTTCTCGCGCTTTGGGTGAGTCTGCGGTCGTCCCAATTAGGTCGTCCCAATAAATGTCTGTTTGTAATCTGTGTCTGCATCTATGCCTGCCATTTCGAGTAGTTCGAAATACGACGTGATCGTGATCGGCGGAGGCCACAACGGCCTCACCAACGCGGCCTATCTGGCGAAAGCGGGGAAAAAAGTGCTTGTGCTCGAACGTCGTCACATTCTTGGTGGCGCGGCTTGCACGGAAGAAGTTTTTCCCGGCTTCAAGTTTTCTGTTTGCTCTTATGTCGTTTCGCTGTTGCGGCCTGAAATTATTCGGGACCTCGATCTTCCGCGGCACGGACTGGAAATTCTTCCGCTGGACGGCACTTTTACTCCCATGCCGAATGGCGATCATCTGTGGCGGGTGAACGACCATGGAAAAACGCATCGTGAAATAGCGCGCCACTCGCGCGTGGACGCAGAAGCCTACGATGAATTCGGCAAGGCGATGCAGGCGATGTGCCGTTTTGTGAAGCCGATCCTGGGCATGATTCCGCCCGATCCGGCGACGCTGAATCCGAAGGAACTGATGAAGCTGCTCTTCATCGGGCGCCGCTTTCAGGGCATGTCGAGTGAAGACAAGTACAACCAAGTCCAGTTGATGACCATGAGCGCAATCGACTTTCTCGATCAGTGGTTCGAGACGGATGTGCTTAAGGCGACGATGTCGGCGTCGGGAATTATCGGGACTTTTCTTGGTGTGCGCTCGCCAGGCACGGCGTACGTACTGCTGCACCACTACATGGGAGAGATTGACGGTGCGTTTCGCGCGTGGGGATTCGCGCGCGGCGGGACCGGCGCGATTTCAAACGCGATTGCGGACGCGGCTCGCGAGGCCGGAGTCGAGATTCGCACGGAAGCTCCGATTGCGCAGATCATGGTGAAAAACGGACGCACGAACGGCGTCGTGTTGGCCAATGGAGACGAGATTTACGCTGACGTTGTTTCTTCGAGCGTCGATCCGCGGCTGACTTTTACCAAGATGATCGAGCCTGGCAATCTCCCCGACGAATTCATGGAAGGCGTGAAACGCTATAAGTTCCGTGGGTCGTCGGGCAAGGTGAATATGGCGCTCGACGGGTTGCCGAATTTCAAATGCATGCCCGGAGTGGGGGCGCACCTGCGCGGAGCCATGTCGATTTCTCCGAGCGTCGAGTATATGGAAAAGGCGTACGACGAAGCGAAATACGGGCATTGGTCTTCGCATCCATACATCGACATGGTGATTCCGACGCTTACGGATACTTCGCTGGCACCGCCGGGGAAACATATTCTTTCGTGCTTCGTGCAATATGCTCCATACAAGCTGGCGCCTGGGCTTGATTGGGACACGGAGAAAGAAAAATTCGGCGACAACGTGGTAAACACCATCGCCGAATACGCGCCGAATATCAAAGACATCATTCTGCACCGGCAGGTGGTGACGCCGCTTGATCTCGAACGCACGTGGGGATTGACTGAAGGCAATATTTTTCAGGGTGAACTTTCGCTCGAGCAATTATTTTTTCTGCGTCCGGTTGCGGGATGGGCGCAATTCCGCTCGCCGATCAAGAACCTCTATATGTGCGGATCGGCCACGCATCCGGGGGGCGGCATCATGGGCGCGCCGGGGCGTTTGGCGGCGCTGGAAATTCTGAAAGACGGTGCAGCCTGATGCCCGCGCGGAAATCATCCGGCGAAATGCGCGACGTGACCATTGTTGGCGGCGGACACAACGGTCTGGTCACAGCCTTCTATCTCGCCAAAGCCGGATTTAAGCCGTTGGTGCTCGAACGCCGCGCTCAGGTCGGCGGAGCGGCGATCACGGAAGAATTCCATTCGGGGTTTCGCTGCTCGACGCTCGCGCACAACGCGGGACCGCTGCGCGCCGACATTGTGCGCGACATGCAGTTGGAGAAGCACGGGCTGAAATTCACAACTCCAGAAGTAAATACCGTTTCCCTGCTACCGGACGGGCGGGCGCTCGTGCTGTATTCCGATGCAAAAAGAGCCGCCGGGGAAATCGCACAATGGTCGCAGAAGGATGCCGCTTCTTATGCGGACTTCGGCGCGGCGCTCGGCAAGATTGGTAAGGTCATCGGCGAGGCGCTCGCGCTGACACCTCCGAACATCGATAGCCCGAGCAGCGGCGATCTGTGGGGAATGCTGAAGACGGGACGCTCGATACGAAATCTGGGCAAGAAAGATTTGTATCGAGTGCTGCGCTGGGGACCAATGGCAGCAGCCGATCTGGTTGCGGAATTCTTTGACACCGAACCATTGCGCGCGACGATTGCCGCTCGTGGCATCTTCGGAACTTTTCTTGGTCCATGGTCCGCGGGAAGCGCGCTTGTATTGTTGCTGCGAGCGGCGGCGGATCCGAGTCCGGCGGGAAGCATCCAGTTCCCTGCTGGAGGGACCGGCGCGATCACGCAGGCCATGGCTGCAGCGGCGAGACAGGCGGGTGTGGAGATTCGCACCGACGCGGAGATTGCCGAAATCCTCGTGAAAGACGGTGTCGCGACCGGAGTCGTGCTGGCATCGGGAGAAGAAATTTCCGCGCGAGCAGTGGTCTCGAACGCCGATCCCAAAAGAACGCTCATGCGGCTGGTTGATCCCGCGCATCTCTCCCCCGACTTCATACAGAAAATCAAGAACTACCGCTGCATGGGGACAGCTGCGAAAGTTAATCTGGCATTATCCGCGCTGCCCGAGTTCACCGCGCTCAAGGGAAAATCTGACGGCTTGCTCCGCGGCCGCATCCAGATCAGCCCTGAGATTGATTACCTGGAGCGCGCTTTCGACGAGTCCAAATACGGAAACTTCTCGCGTCAGCCCTATCTTGAGATGACGATCCCGTCTTTGGCCGATCCTTCGCTGGCTCCAGCGGGGCAACATGTGATGTCGGTTTATATGCAGTATGCGCCGTACACCCTCAAGAATAGCGACTGGGAAAGTCAGCGCAAAGCGCTTGGCGAGACGGTGGTAAAGGCGATGGCGCAGTACGCGCCGAATCTGCCACAGGTTATTCTGCGCCATCAGATCATCACGCCTAAGGATCTCGAAGAAACGTACGGTCTCACCGGCGGCCACATTTTTCATGGGGAGCTTGCGTTAGACCAGTTCTTTACCATGCGTCCGCTGCTCGACTGGGCACGCTATGGGACGCCGATCGAGCGCCTGTATCTATGCGGCAGCGGAACGCATCCCGGAACCGGGCTCACCGGCGGCTCGGGCGCGAACGCGGCACGCGAGATTGCGAAGGCGCTGAAGAAGTAGTCGCAGAATTCTCTTTTGTGTTCCCGGTACGCTCCGGCCAAAGTCAAAACGACGAACCACGAGGTACACCGAGGATCACGACGGAAACCGCTACACTTATTAATGATGCATAACTCCGTCATTCTTCTTATCTCCTGTCCCGACCGCAAAGGTGTAGTCCATTCGATTGCCGATTTCATTTTCAAGCACAATGGCAACATCCTGTGCAACGACGAGCACGGAGATGAAGCGTCGAACCTGTTTCTGACGCGAGTTGAGTTCGACGCGGCGGAATTCGATTTTGATCTGGCTGAATTTTCCCAACGTTTTTCTCCCATCGCGCGTGAGTTCCAGATGGACTGGCGCATCGCCCGCTCCGCCGACCGGCCGCGCGTCGCCATTTTCGTATCGAAGTACGACCATTGCCTGCAAGATCTGCTCTACCGGCAGCAGAGTGGCGAACTGCACTGCGATATTCCGCTGATTATCTCCAACCATCCGGACAACCAGCAGATCGCCGACTTCTACCGCGTGCCCTATTTCGTGATACCGGTCAGCAAAGAAAATAAGCGTGAGGCGGAGCAGAAACAAATCGATCTGGTGCGCGAGCATCAATGCACTCTGGTGGTGCTTGCGCGTTACATGCAGGTGCTTTCGCACGAACTGATTGAGGGCATCGGCTCGGAGAACCTCATCAATATTCACCACTCTTTTCTGCCGGCATTTGTCGGGTCGAAGCCCTACCACCAGGCCTTTCAGCGCGGCGTCAAACTGATTGGCGCCACTTCGCACTACGTTACCCGTGTGCTCGACGACGGGCCCATCATCGAGCAGGACGTCGTCCGCATTTACCATCGCGACACGGTCGACGATCTGTTGCAAAAAGGCCGCGACCTGGAAAAACTCGTGCTTTCGCGCGCGGTGCGGTGGCACGTGGAAAACCGTATTCTGCTGTACGGGAACAAGACTGTCGTCTTCCAATAGTGGGTTATGGTCAGTGTTTACGCGGGGGGTAGTGGTGCCGTCACTTCCGTAACCAGGTAACCAATTGCGTTGCCGCTGCCTTTCGGTTTTACTAACTAGATAGTTCCCCAAAAAATAGTATTACTATTGCGCCCATTTTGAAGGAGTTGACTTTGCCTGAGGATCCCCAATGGGAACTGGCCTTGCTGGCCACCGTGCAAAGTTTCTACCAGAGGCTGCTGAGCGACCAACTCGGAGGAGAGCTTCCAGCACCCGCTGAACTCGCTGCCGACGTCATAGGCGAAACCGAGGACGTGCGCGCGACTCTCGGCAAGATGCACCGCTGGATCAAGCTGCTGGACATGGCGATCACTCCGGCCATGCTGCGGCTCGCGGTGCAACCGGGCCTTGATCCGGAGGTTGCCGAAGGCCTGTTGCGTTACTTTGCGCGCCATCGCGATGATACCGGCGCAAATCGCGACAAAACCGATCTAGTCGCGACGTTTCTGTTTCGGCATCCTCGCGTCCCCGGGCAGTGGGAGCGGCGCGGCTACGGACTCGATGGGTCGATTCCGCTGTCTCCGTTTGAAATTGCGCTGCTTGAGATTCTCTCGGAATCGGAAGCGCCGGTATTATCCGATGCCGACGTTCAACTGCTGCGGGAATTCAGTCCCTTGCTTGACCAGGCCAATCGCTTTCAGGATTTCTGCGCTTTGATGGATTCTGGGATTATTCAGCGAGTGCGCGAATTAAAAGCGGCGCTCGGCGAATCAATCTATCACCCCGGAGTACTGGCCACTCTCGCGCCGTACAATGCCGCGTTCGGCGATCGTTTTCATACGCTATTCGATCTTGCCACGCAAGAGATCAGAGCTTTTGCCAATCGCCTCGAAGAACTTGGAGGCAACATCCTGAGCACGGTTGACGGCGTCGAGATCACGGTTGAGCATGTCGCCACTCTGGACCAGGAAGCGTTGTTGAAGGTCGACTATGCCGCTGCGCTGGAGAAATTTCGCCGCGTGGCGCAGCTGAAAAAAGAGTTGGCGAGGCGTCCGCCGATCCTACCGGTTCATCTGGATTCCAAGCCGGTTAGTCGTGCAACAGGTTATGCCGCAGCGGCTGCGCCGGCACTAGCTCCGAAGTATGTGGCGATTGCGATCACTCCGCAGGCAGTTTCGGTTGAAGAAGCGAAACTGCGGCGAGTGGAAGAATCGATCCGCGTCTTTGTGCGCGTTGCCGACCCCAAGTTCCGCCAGATTGTACCCATGCGTTATTTCAACCTGATGCTCACGCCCGCCGAAGTTGAGGCCTATACTGCCGACTATCTTGAGCAAGCGGGCGTCCGCGCGGATGCGGCACGAATGCTGCTGCGCACGGTTGCGATCGCGGCCCGAATTACCACCGAGATGGAAGAACTCAAGCGTTCGTGGAATTCCCCTTCCGTCTGGAAGCTGCACGCCGATTCCCTGGTAGTTCTTGTGGACCTTGCTTCGCGGCTCGAGACAAGCGCTAACGCGCTGGATGCTGACCAGCAGCCGGAAATTCAGTCTTACCGCGAGCCACTAGACAGTTCACTCGAAAAACTGCGCGCGCGATCAGCCGAGGCCGCCAAGCTTATCGCTGCCGCCTAAGGGGCAAACCGCTTCTCCGCCTCAACAGTCAGTCACCAACAGCGCACTCACCGCGCGAGGCAAACTCAAAGAATAGTCGGATCATGCTGGCGAATTATGCAAAACATTGCATCTTGACCGGTAATCCACACTGCGGATAAAGTGCTGCACATCCGTTTGGTCGCTCGACTCCGCCAACTCCCCTTGAGCAAGAGCGACGCGGTAGGACTTCCGGCAAATCCACAATTTAATCGCTGGACCCTTTCAGTTCAAAAAAGAGGAGAAAACAAATGTGTTTCCGTTCCATCTTTTTCAGTACGATCAATTTCCGTCCGAGTTTCCATACAATCAATAGAATTCGTTTGGCTGTTTTCGCGTTTGCGATCATGGGGTTCACGATGATGGGCGCAGTTGGTTCCGCTTCGGCGGCAAGTTGTACGCTTAAGAGTTTCACGGGTGTGTACGGCTTTTACGCCACCGGGTATGACGGCAGCGACCCATTCAGCAGCGTGGGACAGATCACCTCCAATGCCGACGGATCAGTGACTGGAACACTCACACACAGCGTGGATGGGTCAATCGGAGCGTTCTCATTTACCGGAACCTATACGATGGCGAAAAGCTGCACGGGCACTCTCACGCTCTCGGTCGATGGCGTTACCGAGGACTTCAACATGGTTCTTGACGACAGTAATAAGAATTTCCAATTGATTCGGTCCGATAGCGGATTCATTGTCAACGGATCGGCGATTCCCTTGGGGACGGCGACCTGCGGGTTGAGCGGCAAGTCGGTCAACTATGGGATGAACGTGTATGGCGGCGTTGACAACAAGGGGATCACCTATGTCGGTCAAGTGACGTTGAACGGCAAGGGGGCGGTCACGGGAACGATTACCATCAGCTTCGCGGGAACCATCACCAGCGGAGTTGCGGTTACGGGTACTTATACCCAGAATGCGAATTGCACGGGGACCATGCAGATCACGCCTGCTGGATTCTCGACGATCAATTTCACGACCGTTGCCCTGGATTCAGATAAGGAATTGCTGCTGATTGAAACCGACAGCGGGACGGTAGTTGGAGGAGAAATCGACTAAGCGGCGTCGCACATCGTATGGCAGGGTCGGTAGTCCCACCTTGCTTTCCAATGTTGGAATCGCTTGACGTCTTTCGCATGGCGGCCAAAGAAAAAAGGGACGGACAAAATGTCCGCCCCTTCCTCAACTTACTCTAGCCTATTTAGACGACTAGTGAATGTCGAACTGCTCCTGATGCAGGGCTGGGTCCGACTTCACGATGATTGTCTTCTTGGTGAGCTCTTCCATCTCGTTCAAGAGCTTGGCGTTGTTCAGCTTCAGCGCCTTCGCGACTTCCGGGTTCACGCGCAACATGACGTCGCTGTGTTCGAGATGGTTCGAGATCTTGCGCATCTCGACATACACTTCGTTGCAGACGGTATTCACCGATTTCACAAAGCCGGTGGACTGGCAATAAGGACACGGCGTTCCGATCGTGCGTTCGAGCGATTGCTTCACGCGTTTGCGGGTGATCGCGACCAGTCCGAAATCATTGAATTGCAGCACTTTTGACGGTGCGCGATCGAGGCGCAACGCTTCCTCAAGCGCCTGCATGACCTTTTGCCGGTTGCGGCGCTCGTCCATATCGATGAAATCGATGATGATGATGCCGCCCAGATCGCGCAGTCGCACCTGGCGCACGATTTCTTTAATGGCATCGACGTTGGTTTTCACGATCGTGTCTTCGAGGCGAGCGGTTTTGCCGACATACTTGCCGGTGTTGACATCGATGGCGACCAGCGCTTCGGTCTGATTGATGACGATGTAGCCACCGCTCTTCAGCCAGACTTTCGATTTGAGCGCCTTGTTGATCTCTTCGTTGAGGCCGAACTGATCGTAGAGGGGAGTCTCTTTGGTGTAGAGTTTAACCCGTTTGACCAAGCCAGGCTGGAAGCGGTTGGCGAAGCGCAGAATGCGTTCGTATTCCTGTTCAGTGTCGACCCAGATGACGGAGAAATCAGAACTTACCTGGTCGCGCAGCACGCGCTCCACAACGTTCAGATCGTGATAGATCAGCGCGGGAGACTTGCTGCTTTCGGAGCGCGCTTTGATTTCGTTCCAAAGATTTTTCAGGAAACGAATGTCAGCACGGAGCTCCTCATCGGTCGCACCAGCTGCCGCAGTGCGCACAATGAAACCGCCGGCGCCATTCTCGCGCTCGCTCTGAATGATGCGCTTCAACCGCTGGCGCTCTTCTTCTGAGGAGATTTTGCGGGATACGCCGGTGTGGTTCACGGTTGGCATGAATACGAGGAAGCGGCCGGGCAGCGCGATGTGACTGGTGATGCGAGCGCCTTTTTTCGCGATCGGCTCCTTCGCGATCTGGATGAGAATTTCCTGGCCTTCTTTGAGCAGTTCGCTGATTTGCGGCACGACGGTGTTTTCGCGGCTGCGGAAGCGACGACCACCACCACGACGTCCGCGGCCTCGGTCAAACCCGCGCTCAGGGCCACGACGCTGGGTGCGCTGCAATAGTCTGGCCTCGGGTGCGGGGCCACGGACTTCGGCGCTGGCATCAAGAGTACCTGCGCCGATCGCTTCGGCTTCGAGCAGAGCTTCAGCTTCGGCCTGCGCCTCTTCAAGTTCCAACTCTTCTGCTTCACGCTCTTCAGCTTCGACTTCAGCTTCGACCTGTCCTTCGGCTTCGTGAACGGCTTCGGTCACAGTCTCGCCGTCTGCGGAAGGTTCTCCGTCAGATGCCGCGATCGAAGCGGCATCTACGGCAACGGATTGTGGTATTTCTCCCGCTGCTCGTGTTTCTTCCTCCAACTCCTCAAAGCCGTCGTCGTCTCCCGGCTCTTCACCATAGGACGCCAAGTCGGCTTCTTCTTCCTCGATCTCCTGCTCTTCGACGGCAGCATGCTCATGCGTGACTTGCGGTAGGGATGTAAAGTCGCTCTCCGCCGCTACGCTGGCTGTGGCCTCATACGCTTCTTCCTCGACTTCAGCATGGGACACATGCTCGTGCTGCTCGTGGAGCGGCTCGGTTATCTCGGCAAAGATGGGTTCATCGTCGGGGAAGTTGGCGATGATCGCGGCAGGCATCTGCCGTTCCGCGACGGTGCTCTCGGCGGAAAAAGCCCCGGCTTCGCTTCGGGCGTCGTTCCGGGCGTCGCTCCGGGCGTCGCTCCGATCAAGGTTTTCGCTCTGGCCTAAGTTTTCGCTATGGCCCAGGCTTTCGGCATGTCCTGAACCTTGGCGCTGGTACTTTGAGATCGATTCGCCGGGAAGGACAATAGGTTGATAGCCGGGGGGTGGTCCATAATCGTAGTCGCGGCCGACGCGGGTGGTCGGCGAAGGCGTGCGCTGGAACCGGGAATCTGACCCGGTGCGGCTGGAACGGTCGCCGCGGCTGAAGCGGTCGTTTCTGGGCTCGGGCCGATGGTCGGATCTTGGCTCGTTGCGTTGATCGTTACGGAGATCGCGCGGTGCGCCATAGGATGAATCGGCGCGCGGCTCGCTCGAAGCTTCGTTGCCGATATCGGCGCGCGGTTCAGCGCGGACTTCGCCACGCTCCGGGCGATCGCCACGGCGTCCACGACGACGACGGCGTCCGCGAAAGTCGCGCCCACCGCCTGTCGCATTTCCGGGCGCTCCCGCTGCAGCCGTCTGCGACTCTTCGGACTCTCCATTGGTTTGCGAGAACGAACCCTCGGAGGAAGATTCCGCTTCCATGCCCCGCGGACGAGACTCCCCTGCCGGACGATTGGCTGGGATGGCTTCGTCCAAGTCTTCATCTTGCTGTTCCAAATCCATGAAATCGGAAACGTAGAGGAAGGCGTCACGTTCGAGTCCAATGTCGACAAAGGCGGACTGCATGCCTGGCAGCACGCGGGTAACCCGGCCTTTATAAATGGAGCCGGCTAAGGTGTATTCATTTTCGCGTTCGAGGTAAATTTCCGCGAGTTGGTCGTCTTCCGTGATCCCCACTTTGGTTTCATGGGGTGTGGCCGATACAAACAGTTCCTTGTTCATTTCTACTCCGGTGTTCTTCGCCGGACCAGAAGCGCAAGGCGGACCAACGGATTGATAGCGTTCAGCGCTGCTCCGGGTAGGAGCGGGCGCGGTCCCGGAGTTCTTTCCGGGCCCTACACTGCAGTGAATTGTTCGTGCTCGTCTGCACTGATCGCGTTGAGCCTTGTGTCAGGTCTGTGGCCACTCTCTCGCATTCCGCTGAGGGGGCCGTTCCCCGCCTGACTGGCTTCAATCCTGTCCGGCTTCGACTTCTGCCGACGTTCTGCCCTCCTTTTTCGCGAGGGCTTTCGTAATCTTTCGTCTTGCTGAATCCTGGTATTGAATCTTGTTTCGCGGCGCGGTTCTCGTCGTAACGGAAGAACCGAAGACGAGAAGAGCGCCCCAACCTCTGCCAAGCCGTTTCAGTTCACAAAGCGGCGCATCCTGATGTTCATCACAATCCCCAGCGCCAAAAACATGAAAAGAACGGAAGACCCACCGTAACTCATGAGCGGCAAAGGTATTCCGGTGACGGGCATAAAGCCAACCACCATGCCGACGTTGACCAGAATGTGAAAGCTAAGCACAGCCACCACACCCATCACCAGAAATGCTCCGGCGCGGTCGGGCGCCGTTTGAGCATTCTGAGTCAACCGCATCAGCACTATAAAGTATAACAGCAGAACTCCCAGAGCTCCTACAAACCCATGTTCTTCGGCAAAAGCGGCAAAAATAAAGTCGGTTTGGGGTACGGGAAGAAACGCAAGATGTGTCTGCGATCCCTGGCGGCTGCCAAAGATGCCGCCCGACCCTACCGCAATTAACGACTGGTTAACTTGATATCCGGAGCCTTTGGGGTCTGAGTCCGGTTCACGGAAACTGAGTAAACGCTGCTTCTGATAGTCCTTCATGTGGTGCCAAGCTAACGGGAGGCATAGTGCTCCCAAGAGAACAACGATGGCCGCCTGCCGGAATCTGAGTCCTCCGAGAAAAAGACCCATCAAGGCGATGGGGAGGTAGGTCAGCGCCGTGCCAAGATCGGGCTGCGCCAGAACCAGCAGCATGGGGAAACCTACAATCGCGCCAGCTTTCAGGAAGTCGGACCACGACAGTTCCCGCTGCTGTAGATCGGCGAAGTATTTGGCCACCGCCAGAATCAGGATCAGCTTGACCCATTCCGAAGGCTGAAAGTGGCCGCCACCTGGAAGTTTGATCCACCGCCGCGCGCCGAGGTATTTCTGGCCAAACAGAATTACACCAATCAGGGAGGCGAGCGATGCGATGTACATCCAGTGGACCTGTTCCAGCATGGCCTGATAGTTGAGTAGGCTGACCAGGAACATAGCGCCCACGCCGGCCAGAATCCAATAGATTTGTTTGATATGTGCACCGGCGAACTTGGTGTGCTCGGTTGCACTGTAGATCTGCAGCACGCCGAGCGCGCAGATTACCAGCACGAAGCCCAGCAGAACCCAGTCGAAATCTCGGTAGGAAACGTAGCGCGACATTGAATTCAGTCGCCCACAACAGAACCGGTTCGGGAGAACCTACAGTAACAACTCACAGCCAAATGAATCACCAGCAGATCCATTACTCGCAAGGGTTCGAAGGACATGCTGGACTGACCGGGGATGGTGATCGGGTCCAGATCCAAATCGCAGCGCCACCCACGCCAGCTAACGCCCCGTAGACCACTGGAGCGGAACTCATGATTCCTCCCGTGGCGGCTGGCGCTGCACCAGTACGACGTTTCTTCTTTTTCTTTTTGTCGGTATCGGCGGTGTCATCCTTCGTAGTCTGCTGGCCCTGGGTCACGGTTGTTGTCTGTCCCTGAGCGTCTTGCACGGTGACGTCGCCTTTATTGGCTGCGATCTGAACTTGTCCGTTGGTATCGATCACCTGAAATTCTGTCCAGGCCTCGGTTGCCGGTTTGATGGTGACGTCACCAGCGCGCGCCGACAATCCGCGGGAAGTTGTCACACGCACGCCGCCGTGCTCAAGTTCCACAGCCGGCCCTTCGAATTTCACCAGCGAGTCGGCCAGCACCATCACATTCGATCCGTTCGACTGAATACTAGCAGTAGAATCGGGCCTCGTTTGCAGCAAGTCTCCGGAGAACACCGCGGCCGATTTGGGCACTTCGTTCCCGTTCAACCAGGCGGCACCGTTGGTATAGAGCATGGCCGACGCAGTTTCTCCCGCCAGCATCACTTGCGCCGGAAACAGGATCGCCAGCGTACAGCACATCGCAGACCGGAGCCTTGACTGTGACATGGGTTCAGATCACTCCAACGTTTCTGGTTTTTCGTTATGTTAAGCCTATAAACATCTGCGGGTCAATCCGTTTATTCACTTTGGTGCACTTCGGAGTCACTAGCCGCCACCGACTTGCCGACTAGCATCTCGCCGTTCACCCTTTCGATGTCCACAGCCTTCCAACAGTTGGCCGCATGACGTCCGGAGATTTTCATCTTCAGGTAATTGTCGGTCAGTGCCTCGGTGAAGTTCGCGTCGCCGATCCGAAGCGTGATCGCCTCGACCACCGTCCCGATCAGCGACTGCATGAAGGTCGCTTTTTTTCGGGATGCAATCTCGCGCAGCACGCGATTACGTTCCCTAGCCACAACCACGGGAACCTGGTTGGCATGCTCGGCAGCCGGGGTTCCGGGACGCGCCGAATAGGTGAACACATGCAGATAAGTGAAAGGCAGTTCTTCGATCATGCGCTGCGTCTCAGCAAACTCGACGTCGGTCTCTCCTGGAAAACCCACCATCACATCTGCGCCAATTGCAGCAGTGGGCATGGCGGCTCGAATTTTGAGAATCTTTTCACGATAATGCAACGGCCGGTACCTGCGGTGCATGCGCCGCAGGACGGCATCGCTTCCGGATTGCAGCGGCACATGCGCGTGCTTGGCAATGCGCGGCGATGACGCTACGAGCGAAATAAGTTCATCGCTCCAATCCATGGGCTCGACTGAGCTGATGCGCAATTTCTCGATGGACGTTTGATCGAGAATGGCGCGAACCAGAAAGACAAGTCGGTGGTCGTCCTGAAGATCCCTTCCCCAGCGACCCAGATTAATTCCCGAAATCACCACTTCGCGGTACCCCGCATCAACCAGGGTTCGAACTTCTGCGATCACGCGATCGAGTGGCAGAGAACGGCTCTGGCCGCGAACATACGGGATCACGCAGAACGAACAGCGGTTGTCGCATCCATCTTGTACCTTGAGGTTCGGACGCGTGCGTTCGTTGGCCGCCTCGAACACGGGAGCCGCCAGCAGCTCGGTATGCGCGAAGATGTCACCGACAACGACTTCGGCTGGCGGGGTAGCGACAGATAACTGCTCGAGCGAAACAAAGCCGCTCGGCGCGGAAGGTGGTGAAGAAAGCGCCGCCGAAACGGAGGATGAGAGCGAGGATGTCGCAATTTCCGCAGCCTGATGTTTGTGCGAGTTACCGACAACCCAGGTCACGCCCGGCAGCGCAGCTAGTTCTTCCGGCGCGCGCTGGGCGTAGCAACCGGTCACGAGGATGCGGCAATCAGGATTCACCCGCTGCAGTCGCCGAATCGAAGCGCGTGCGTCTTTGTCAGCGGTCTCGGTAACGGTACAGGTATTCAGGACAACGATTTGCGCATCGCGGGCTGCTCCGGCGCGTTCCAATCCGCGATCGAGAAATTGGCGCTCGAGCGCTGCGCCATCGGCTTGGGTGGCGCGACAGCCAAAATTTTCTATGTAGAAGCGGGCCACGCTCCTATACTAAATGAGCGGCTGGCGCGAACAAACCGCCGGGGACTTCGATACGCCGCATTTTCAGTTCCCGCCGAAAGAGGTGCATGTGAAGCGCCGTATTCTTCTTGTCGACGACGATCTCGCCGTTCTGCTGACCTTGAAAGCGGTGCTCGAACTTCAGGGATTTGAAGTGGAAACTGCCGGCAGTTCGGCAGAGGCTGTTACGCGCATGGAATCGGGCGTTTACCAGATGGTGATCAGCGATTTGCGCATGGAGACGGAAGAGGCCGGTCTGGAAGTCATCCGCGCTGCGCGCCGCCAGGCATACAATCCCGCAACCGCGCTACTGACGGCGTTTCCACCCTCGGAAGAGCATTGGGGTGGCGAGCAATGGGGCGCAGAGCAACGGGGCGCAGAGCAGGGGAACGGTGAGCGATCAACCATGGAAAACCCGGGATCGTTGCTGATTAAGCCGCTCGGCACCGAGGATCTGTTGCGGCAGTTGGAGGCGCTGCTGGTGCGGCACGCCGACAGGAAGCTTCAGCAACAAAACTCCGCCACCAGGGCGCAAGAAAACCTTCGCCGCGCAGGATGACCCTGCTGCCGCCCGTTTTCCCCAAAAGTTGCCGAATAAATCAGGCGCTGGCTATTTGCCGGCCATGCTGGAAGCACTCACGACACAGCACCGGACGCCCTTGTGTCGGCCGGAACGGCACTGTGGTCTCTTTCCCACATTGCGAGCAGTTCGTCCGCGTCTCTGTCCGCGCGTAAGAATGCCCGCCTGCCGCCCCATTCGATGTAGCTCCTAGTACTGATACCCGTTTGCCCTTGCAGTTCTTGCACCGCTTGGGTTCGTTCTTGAACTGCTTGTCATGGAAAAACAGCTGTTCACCCGCTGTGAACACGAAATCCGTGCCACAATCCACACATTTCAGAATCTTGTCCTGGTATTCCATTGAAGAGGCGCTCCCATTTCCGCGTCCCTGCTCTGCACGTGAGACCCGAATAGGGAAGGATCCGGTTCACTCTGTGGGCAGGAGATTACATCCCCCTCGTGCTGACCCTTGGACTCGGCCCGCCATGCGGTGTGCACCACATGGTTACTGCTTTGAAGCAACCATCGGAGAAGTTCGGTCGACAGCGCTCAGAAAAGTCAGTGCGCGTCTTACCGTGTCTGGTTTCAACTTCTAACTGAAACTAATAAGGTGTTCACCCTACACCGAATTCGCTCTTCTTAGTCCCGTTTTTCGCGTTTGTTAGGACGGCGTCTTTGCGCCAGCGCTTGTGAACTTGTTAGTTATGGCAAGCATTGCCCTCCTAAGTCAAGAGGAATGTGCAAGCGTTGTGACTTAACTTTAGAAATTCAAACGCATTGAGAGTTGCAACTGACGCGGGGCAAAGGCACTGGCAGGCTTCATAAGACTCGCAGGTTGCTGATAATAAGCGGGATAAAAGGTATTCCCGACAAACTGAGTGTACTTGACGAATTGACCCGCCGTACCTTGGAAGCCATTGTCGGTGATTTGCAGACGCTGATTATCACGATTGAAGAGATTGAATGACTCGGCCGAAAGATCGAGATGATAGTGCTCGCCCAAACTCATCATTCTGCCCATCTTCAGATCTGCACTGGCGTAGTCGGGGCCGTTAAAGGCATTGCGTCCATAGCCGGAGAGACGGTCGTTGCTGGTGTTTTCGTCCTGATTGGGATCGCCCGAAACCATGGCAGTGGCGGGGCGTCCGCTGCCATAAGTCATAATTCCGGAGAATTTCCAGTGATTGAACACTGCCGCCTGAAGCTTCTGTCCGTCGGCGAAAAGATGCGGCTCGTCAATTGCGGAGATTGTCAAACGATTGCGCTGATCGGTCACACTTGGTCCGCGTTCGCTTTTCGGCGCGTAGGAGTTTTGCACGGTCACCGGTTGTCCCGCCACCAGCGCGTCCTGTCCATCGTCGATCGCGTGAGCCCAGGTGTAGGCCAGGTTGAAATACATTCCACCCGAGGTTCGCTTGCGCAGAGAAACGGTCATGCCGTTGTAATCGCTCGAAGACGCGCTCTCAAACTGGTCAATAGCGCCGAGCTGCGCGATGGGACGGCTCAACGTATTGATGCACGGTGGATAGGGGCAACTAATGCTATAACTCGTCTGCCAGGTTGCGAACGACTCCACGTTATAAAACTCGTTTTGAAAAGTAGTATCGGATGCATTGAATATGGGGTAACTGTAATAAGTCGGTGGCGGAAGATTTACATCTCGAGCGCGAATCATATCGACACCGTGCACCAGCAAGTAGGAAACCGTGCCTACGACTTTGCCAGGCAACTCCCGCTCCAGACTCAGACTTGCCTGCTGCACGCGAGGCGTCTTGAATCCCGGCGCAAAAGCCGCCACTTCGCTGGTGGCGTATTGCTGCCACGCCGCCGGGATCGTGCATGCGACCGGACCGGGCGGACAGTTCACCGCTGCATTCGGATACGCCGGAAACACCTGCGCCTGGTAATAATTCGTATTGTCCAGAGAGATAAAGTTATCGTTCAGGCCGTTGTCATCGATTACCGCGGTCTGATAGGCCTGCGGGATGCGAGTATAGAAAATCCCGAACCCGGCGCGCACCATTGTGGGCCGGGCATTGGTATTGCCGAACGAATATCCAATTCCGATACGTGGAGCGAAATTCATCCCGTTCAATGGCATCTTGCCGACTTGCGCCCACAGCGGATTGGATATCATTCCCGTTTTCGAAAAGGTCTGCAGGTCGTAGCGCGCTCCAAAGCTCAAACTGAAATGCGGTGTCACCCGAGCTGTGTCCTGCACAAATGCTGCGTAGTCGTTGCTGTTCGGGTGCGACACGGGATTCCCGAAATTCTGCTCGTAATATCGCGGCACATTGTGTGCCCATGCCCGCAGTGGCGTCAACTCTAATCCCTCTTCCATAGGGACGAACGTAAACGGATTCACAGAAATGTCGTCATATAAGAATTCCCCGCCGAAGAGAGAGGGAGAATAGTCGTAGTCCCATGTCGCCATTCCATCGGCGCCGAACTTCCACTGGTTGCGCCCATGATTCCAGCTCAACGTCTCAGCCAACTGGAGCCGGTGTTCGCGCGTGGTTCGGGGCAAGTAGGACGACTGTCCGAAATCCTCCATCCAACTGTAGATGCTGCTCTGAGTCCCGGTCGTGTTAGGAAACTGCTGCTCGAGGTCGCGGGAAAACTGCACCCGCGCATGGCTGGTCAGGTGGGGCGAGATGCTGCTCAGTAAACTGAGCGAACCGCTTTCCGTTGCTATGTCTTCGATTCCGTTCGCACTGATTGAATTGAAGGTAATGGGACTTCCCGGATCAAAAAAGACGTTGTTCGCTCCGTAGGAGCGCGACGTGCTGAGCCGCGCTGTAAGAAACGAATGCGGCGAGAGAACGCGGTCGATTTTCATGAATCCCGTTTGACCCAGGAGCTTCGCGTGGAACAGGCCGCCCATGGTGGAAAGCTGTGCTGCCGAGGCGAAGACCAGCGCCTCGTCGCACGCTTGCCCGCCAATCGCAGGATTGCAGATCTCGTAGTCTCCTGGAGTCGGATAGATTCCCAGCTGCGGCACCACCACGGTCTGCCCGTTGTCGAACTCCACCACCGCCGGGACATTGAAGATGTGCTGGTCGTATCCCGCATAGAAGAAAGTCTTGCGCTTCTGGATTGGGCCACCGAGAGTCGCGCCAAACTGGTGCTGCAGGTTGCTGGGATTGAAGCCAACAAACGGTGGCGCAGCCCCACCGAGTTCGCTGTCGCGAAAATGATAAAAGGCGCTGCCATGCCACGTGTTCGTTCCCGACTTGGTCACCACGTTCACGACCGCGCCACCAGCCCGTCCCGACTCGGCGCCGTAGCCGCTCGATTGCACGCGGAACTCCTGCACCACGTCGTCGGAAAATTGATAGGGCGCGTGATAGCGGCCCAGCGCCTGGGCATAGAAACCATTGTTGTTATCGAGACCATCGATCAGGTAGCTGGTGTTATAGCCTCGAATTCCGCCGTAGGAAAGGTCGCCGTTCGATCCCGAAGTCAAGCCTCGGGGATCCTGCGTAACACCTGGCGACAGCAACAGCAGATCGGTGTATCTGCGGCCGTTCAGCGGTAAGTCTTTGATGGCTTGTTCGTCGACCAGCGCCGAGACCGAACTAGGATCTGTAACTTCATTCGGCAGCGTTTCAGAAACCGTGATCGACTCCCTGGGTCCGGCAACTTTCAGTTTGAAGATCAACTGCGCTGCAGCTCCGAGTTCCACTCGGACAACCGGAGAAATCTGCGGCGACATCCCTTCGGCTTCGGCTCGCGCCGAATAGTCGCCAGGGGGTAGAAGATCCACCACAAATCGTCCCGCGGAATCGGTAGTTGCGTGGTAGCGAACGCCGGTCGCGATACGGATGGCCACGATATCCGCAGTCGTTACCAACGCTCCCTGGGGGTCGAGAACAACGCCTCGTAACGCGCCCGTAGACGCATCCTGGCCGCGCGCGCCAGAAGAAATAAGGATGAGCTGAAAGAGGAACAGGCGAATGGTAACGAGTCGAAAAATGTTGCTAATCGTAGCCAGAAACGGGTCGGAGCGTCGGAACATGGCAATCCCCTCGTGTCCAAGACTTCGGAACCGGAGGGGATTCCAGAAACCCTGTTCATCTATATACCAAAGCGTGTCTTGCCAGAATGTGACGCAGGCACCCGCAATATGTTCAGTTTTCCGAAGTTCCGTGTAGGGGGGAGACTTCGATGCGTCAACTTTGAGTTCTTGCCGGCTTCCGGCTGCTACAATCGCGTGATGTTCGGAATTACAACAGCAAGCTTTATGCAAAAGCGATTCGCACAAACTTTTCGGGCACTGACCGGCGTGGCGATCTTTGCCATGGCAATCTTCGCGATGGCAATCTTGGGAGCTCTAGTTGGGACTGTCGCGGCCGACGCAGAGGAAGTGTCGCGACCGGCCGTTCCGGATGCGATTCAGGCTCCCTCTGGCGAGGCGGTTGTTTTACTGGCGCACGCAGCAGGATCGCAGATCTATACCTGCCAAAATGGCACCGACGGCAAGTTCGCGTGGACATTGAAGGCTCCGGACGCAGAACTGAGAGACGAAAGCGGCAACCTTCTCGGAACCCATTTCGCCGGTCCGACGTGGAAACTTAAAGATGGCAGTGAAGTCACGGGCAAAGCCACCGCTCACGTTGATTCTGATGATCCCGGCTCAATCGCGTGGTTGCTGGTCAACGTCACGGGGCATTCTGGTTCAGGAATGCTGGCAGCGGTTACGACGATTCAGCGCGTCCACACTCACGGCGGCAAAGCGCCGGCCCAGGGATGCGACGAATCGCATCGAAACGCGGAAACAAAAAGCGGTTACACGGCGGACTATTACTTCTACGCACCGAAGAAGTAATGCGGGGCGTCGAAACAAGCGCTGCGATTCCAGCTTTTCTTTTCTTGTAGCTTGGCTTCTGTCTGGCTAGTTTTTTTTCGAACGCGTCTTCCGCTTCGTCTTCGGGCGCGTTTTCTTCGTACCGGCATTCTTTTCCATCCGAAGCGTCCATGCCACGCGCAGCGCGCCGGTCAGCACGTCTTCGCTTGCTTGAGCGAGGTGGATGTGAGTTGCACCCATCTTGCCCCAACCGCCAGGAATCGGCAGAAAGACTTCCGGCAGCTCGCCCACGAACTCCGCCTGCTGGTCGGGCGTGAGCATCAGGTTGCCGTAGCCCTGCTTCTCGGAGGCCAAAGTGGCAAAGATCCGTCCGCCGACGCGAAAATCGGGCGCTCCCATGTGCGAGCTTTCCTCTGCACCTTCGAAGCTTAGAGCGATCCGGCGGAAGTCGGCTGCTTTCATTGGCAAGGTCTCCTTATGATTGCAGGATTGACCCCGAGATTTTACTGCGCGAAAAGACCAGGTGTCAGGTCTTAGGTCTTGGGTTTCAGGAAAACCAACCCCGCCCCGGAGAAAAGTACAGGGACCGCAGTCTGACACCTAAGACCTGACACCTGCTCTTGTGTTATTTTGTCTGTTCAGTTTCTCAATCCCATGATCCGCTCCTATAGAGGCGTCACTCCCCAATTCCCTACAACTGCTTACATCGACGACTCCGCGCAGTTGATTGGCGATGTCGTGGTCGGCGAGCATTCCAGCGTCTGGATGAACGCCGTGCTGCGCGGCGATGTTCATCAGATTCGCGTAGGCCACTACTCCAACATTCAGGACAATTCCGTGCTCCACGGCATGAAAGAGCAATATGGAGTCCACGTTGGCGATTACGTCACTGTTGGCCACAGCGCGATTCTCCACGGCTGTACGATTGAGGCGCGCTGCCTGATCGGCATGGGCTGCATTATTCTCAACGGAGCGGTCATTGGATCCGGCTCCATCATCGCCGCTGGCACGCTGATCCCGGAAAAAACGATTGTCGAGCCGAATTCTCTGTGGATGGGCTCTCCGGGAAAATTCCGCCGCCAGCTCGATGAAACCGACCAGGCGACTATTCTCCGCTATGCCGAAAACTACCTGGGATACAAGAAGTCGTATTTGATGGAGAGGCAGGGCAGCTGACTAGCCGCCATTTGAAATTCGTGATTTTGTTCCCGCGTGACGGGCGCGATGCTGCTCTCGCCGCGAATCCGTTGGCGTTGAGGTTGCCCGGCCTCGCCGCTTGGGTGGCGGCTGTGTGGGTTCGTGGGTTGAGGGCCGGGCAATTTCCTCGCTTCCAGGGATTGCAATGCTCATTGTTATAGCGCACGCGGCTTTGCCCTGTCTGTGACGGCCATCACCGATCTGGGTGATAAAACCCCCCGGATGAAAGCCGCACGAGACAAGCGCAAAATAGACCCTCCAACCGAAGCTGATTCAATTAAGCTGACCCAACTTAAGCTGACCTAGCCCAGGCTGACCCAACTCAGACTGACCCTGAGATTTATGTTCCAGGCGCAACTCGCCACTATGACGACCGGTAACTCCCGCCCTGGACTATCTCCTTTGCGCGAAGGGGAAGGCAGTGCATAATGCTCCTTCGACTGGAGTCCCATTTGCCATGGTTTCTCGCGCCCTAATCGCCGTCATTCTATCTGTCTTACTTCTTCCGGCTCACGCTGCCAATAGCTCGGGCGACAATCCGGCAGCCGCTCCGGCGGCTCCGCCCAACTCTGACCCGACTTACCAGCAGCTACGCAACCTTACAGTCGGAGGCGAGGCGGTCAGCGTCTCTAACTTCGAACTGAAGCGCGAGGGCGGCACGTTCCATCTGCATTCAGGTACGGTGTGCTTTGTGAATCCGGTGCAGGGCAAGATCACGGGAGCAGTTTTTGTTGGAGATGGCAATTTCGTTCTCGATCCGCCGTCCGAATCGGAACGCAGGAGTTTGAGGCTGCTGACGAAAGAAGACGAGTTTAGCGAGAAGTTTATTCAAGCCGTCTTCCGTTTCACCGATTCGACTTATGACGAAATTAAGAAAGGCGGCACCGTCGCGACGGTTGGCTGCGATCCGGGCGTGCTCAGGGACAGCCAGAATACGACCCGCCATAAATTCAAGAACAATCTCGAGGCCCGCATTCTCGAAGATGTGCTGAGTCCCGAACCCGGCGGCCTTTTCTACGCTTTTATCCACGGCAAACACTACAGTGATAAAGAAATCTTTGAAATTGAACCGAGAAGAGATGAAGTCAGCTTCCGGACCTATGACGAGAACAAGTGGGGTGAATGGGCACAGTTCAAAATTCCCGGTAAACACCGGCACCAAACCGGCCGTCTGCTGCGGATCGAACATCAGCAACTCGATGTGACTTTTGAGAAAAACGGGGACCTCATAGGAAAGGCGACAACCGACTTCATTGCGCGGCGCGATGGCGTGCGGGTGGTGGCCCTCGACCTGTTTCGGCCTCTGCGGGTGCAGAGCGTGACCGAAAACGGGCAGTCATTGTCGTTTATTCAGGAAGATAAGAACGAAGACGGCAACTTTGCGGTCATCTTGCCAAAGGCGCTCAACACAGGGGAGAAACTGACATTCACGACGACTTATGGGGGAAAGGGTGCGGTCAGCAACGAGGGGGGCGGGAACTATTTTCCGATTGCGCGTGACAATTGGTATCCGAATAACCCCGACGGCGCTTTGGGGGAGTACGTGCTTTACGACATGACGCTCCGGATTCCCAAAGGGATGAAGATGGCGGCCACGGGAGCGCTTGTTTCCGAAAGCAATGAGGGCGGCCAAAACGTGACGGTGTGGAAAAGCGAGAATCCGCAGACGGTGGCCGGCTTCAGCTTCGGCCGTTTTAAGGAAGAAGAAGTGAAACTCACCAAGCCGGAATACTTGATCCAGGCCTATGCCAACGAGGAACTCCCGGACACGATTGCCATGATACAGCGGAGTGGAGTCGGCGCGCTGGGCTCGATGAGCACAACGCAGTTGAACAAGAAAGCGCTGGCGGAGGGCGCAGTTGCGGTGCAACTGTACTCGGATTATTTCGGACCGTCGTTGTTCAAGCACATGCAGATCACGCAGCAGACCGCATGCAATTTTGGCCAGTCGTGGCCGGAACTGGTGTGGATCCCGATGTGCTATTACTTCGACACCACCGTGCGCCATCAATTTGGTTTGGATTCTGACCGCGGATACTGGAAAGTGGTAACGCCGCACGAAGTCGCGCATCAGTGGTGGGGACACACGGTCGGCTTTGCCAGCGGGCGCGACCAGTGGATGAGCGAGGGCTTCGCCGAATTGTCGGCTTCGCTCTATATCAGTCTGATCGAAAAGAACCCCAAGAAGTTTATCGAGTTCTGGAACGACGAACGTGAATTGCTGCTGGAAAAAGACGCCGAGGGTTTCCGCGCCATCGATGTTGGCCCACTAACCATGGGGTATCGCGCCAGTAACTCGCGCACGGGCTATAGCGTGACCCGGCGCCTCATTTATCCCAAAGGCGCTTATGTGCTGCATATGGTTCGGATGATGATGTGGGATCGAAAGACGGGCGATGAGAATTTCAAAGAGACAATGCGGGACTTTGTGAAGACCTACTCGGGCAAGGCGGCGACGACCGAAGACTTCAAGGAGATGATGGAGAAGCACATGACGCCTGAGATGGACCTCGACGGCAACCATCGCCTCGACTGGTTCTTCGACGAATATGTTTATGGCACGGCGCTCCCGACCTACAAGCTAACCTATACGTTCGAAAAGAATGCGGAAGGCAATATCGTCTTCGGCTTCAAAGTCACGCAATCGGGAGTGGATGAGAAATTCAAGATGATTGTTCCCATCTATCTGGAACTGGCGGATGGCCGTACCGTCAACATAGGTCGCGCGCGCCTGATTGGAAACAGTTCGGTCGAACAGAAAATCCCCATGAACGGATTGAAAGACCCACCCAAGCGGGCGGTCGTTAATTACAACGACGACGTTCTGGCCTCGAATTGAAGTCCGGCGTTGGCCGCTATGGAATAGATTTCGGCGATTGTTCCCGAGGGCATCCAATCAGAAAGGTAACAGGGACTCTCCCCGACCGCTCCATGTCTATATCCCACTGATAGTCGGCGGCATCGAGACTGTCAACAATCTCCCGCAGTTCTTTCGTAGAGTAAGTTCGCAGGCAGGATACGACTCCATCGAAAAGCAAAACTCCCGGGATCACCGGGACCACATACGTCCAGAACAAGCGCGACCAGCGAAACGGACGAATCCATGGCGTTCCCACCCCCAGCGCGAAAACAAAAGCCAGAGTGAGTGCGATCGTGGAAACCGAGCGGCGCGAGATTTCGAACACGCAGATGCTCGACCGGGCATCGACGGCGTTTTGCAAAATGGCGCGGGCCATTTCCGGTGCGAAATGATGGAATGAGGTAAACATCGTACGCAGTCCCTTCAGTTCACGAGGAACATTCGTCACATCCACCGGCTCAGGATAATAGCTGATGCGATTCTCGGAACTTCCCTCGACATTCTTGAGCGCCGCGTGATTCGGGTATTTGTCCGTCAACCAGATCTGCAGGCCTGAGTCTTTTCCGTGGAGCTTGCGCGATAAATCCAGCCACGGCCCGCCGCCGCCCGAACAGAGATCGACAATCGATCCGCTTCCCTCCGAGTCAATTATGCTTTGCAGCCGCGGAGCGATCGAGCCGTAGGTCTTAAACAGATTGAAGCCGAACTGCAGCGCATCGGTGACCCCGTCGCGCAAAAACGATGGGAACCAAGGCTGTTCATGAATCTCGATGAACTGGATGCGGCGCACGGTGGCTGGGCTCTGGTGAGTAGTATCAACTGCGAGACCGTTCTCGTCCAACATTCTCGCGCCACTGCGCGAATCTGGCGGTTCGACGGTAAACTAATCTATCGAGAACGACGAACAGCAAATGACAAAATGATTAAATCTCCCCGAGGAACCCGCGATCTTCTCCCGCCCGACACTGCGCTGTGGAACTTTGTCGACGCCGCTGTGCGTGACGTTTTCCGCGCCTACAACTTTCACGAAATTCGCACACCGATTTTCGAGTCCACGGAGCTGTTCGCCCGAGGCGTCGGCGAAGAGACCGACATCGTCTCAAAAGAAATGTTTACGTGGGAGGATCGCGGCCGCGCGGAAAGCGATCGAGGACACTCGCTCACGCTGCGTCCCGAAAATACGGCCGGCGTAGTCCGCGCCTACATCGAGCACAAGCTCTGGGACCGCGGCCTCAACAAGCTCTTTTATATAGGGCCGCAATTTCGCCGCGAGCGTCCGCAAAAGGGACGCTACCGCCAGTTCTACCAGATCGGAGCCGAGGTGATTGGTCCGGCGTCAGCTGGCAGCCAGTCTCCGGCAAGAGATGCGGAGATTCTCGAACTCCTCGCCACGTTGCTCGATCGCGTCGGCATTACTGGCTGGACGCTCGAACTGAATTCCATCGGCTCGCCCGCAGACCGGGCAAAATTCAACGAGGCTTTGCGCAAGGCGCTCGAACCTGTAGTCGGCAAGATGTGTGCCGATTGCCAGCGGCGCGCTGTCACGAATCCGCTCCGCGTCTTCGATTGCAAAGTACCCGAGGATCAACCCATCATCGAGACTCTGCCCAACATCGGCCAGTTTCTCGACGAAACCTCGCGGGCGCACTTCGATGCGGTAAAACAAATCCTCGACGCAGTTGGTATTCCTTACACAGAGAACCCGCGACTGGTGCGGGGGCTCGATTACTACACGCACACCGCGTTTGAATTTACCCATGGCGCCTTGGGTGCGCAGAATGCGATCCTCGGCGGTGGCCGATACGACGGTTTATCGGAGGCGCTCGGCGGCCCACCGGCTCCGGGGATCGGTTTCGCCATTGGAGAAGATCGGCTCGTACTCTCGCTCGCGGCCACCGCCGAGTCAGTGACGCGCAAGCCCGATGTTTATATCGCTCCGCTTGGGGTTGGAATGAATCGTGAAGCCGCCCGCCTGGCGCGCGAGTTGCGACGCTATGACCTTGTGGTTGAACTCGGCGACGAGACCTTTCGCTTGAAGAAGTCCTTCGAGGCAGCCGACAAGATCGGGGCGCGGTACATCCTCATCGTGGGAGAGAATGAAGCTGCGGCGAATGCCTTTGCGCTCAAGCATCTGGCGTCGGGGGAACAGGTTATTATTCCGCGCAATGCGCTTGCGCAGCGGATTTTGCAGAAGTAACGACGGTCGGCCGTCAGTTCTCGTTCTCAGAGTCGTATTTCGGGAGGCAATCATGCGAGGAATTCTTCCATTGTTCGGTGTGGTTCTGGCTTGCACATGTCAGGCGCTTTCTCAATCCCCAGCGGCCAGCCCCATCTCCGTCTTCGAGCAACAGCTCATCGAGCGTGAAAAGCAGCTTCTGCAGGATGTTCAGAACCAGAATTCGCCTGCGGTCGATCGCTCAATCGCGGATGATTTTCAGGGCATCGGAAGCAATGGCGACTTTTACGACAAGAGTGAAATCGTTGCCTCCGCGGCGGCAGAAACGCCGAAGGCAAAAGACAGAGCCACGCGGGCCTATGATTTTCGCGTCGTCAAGTTGAGCAACGACTCTGCCGTTGTCGCCTACAATTTGATCGTTCCCGGGGAGCATCCGCGCTATCGCCACATGACCGACACCTGGGCAAAGGTCGGCAGTCAGTGGAAGTTGAAATTCCGGCAACTCACTCCTAATTTGTGGAGCGAGAACGATCTGGACTAAATCGCCGAGTTCCGCCCGCGCGAACGAAAAATCCCAAGAACATTCTCCGATCGGAACTACAAAAAGTATGGCGCGTTCCCGAGTACACCGAGAACGCGCCACTTGAAGCCACCCGTTTTTCTTTCTTACTCTTTCGCCCTACTCCACGTTGATCGTGAACGTCTCCTGACTCTGGCAACCACTGGAGTTCGTATAGGTAGCGACGAAAGTGTTGGTGCCCCAGTTCAACGGAATGTTGTTGATCTGACGCGACGTGGAGGTGTAACCGTTCGGACCGGTCCAGCTCCAGGAACCGCCGTTTAGCGGTTGCGGGCCCAGGTTGACCTGGGATCCGCCATAAACGGACACGCTGTTGCTCTGCTGCCAGCTGGCTCCGTTTACCTGGATGTAGGGAGTGATCGGTGACGGAGAGCAGCTTTGCTGGCTGCACGATCCGTTGCCGGTGCCACTGAACTGTCCCGTGTAGTTGTTGCCACCGTGGCATCCTCCAGGTCCGTCGTTAGGACCGGGAATCTGATCCTGCTGGACCTGATTGTTGGTTGGTGAACCAGCGTTCAGGTTGCCCTGGTAGGCCAGAATCTCAGCCTGGTTGTTGCCCGGCCAGGAACTGTATGCGGCCGCGCCCCACTGCCAATCGAAAGACAGGTTATCGTCGGTCGATTCGGTGGTAAAGGTGATGGTGGCAGTGCCCCCGCCGGAGAGAGTGGAATCGACCGGCAGAGCCTGACCATCGAAGAACAGCTGATTGCTCAGATGGCTCGGGTTGACAGTCGTCGTCCAGGCCCCATTTGGCTGATATGCCGAGTTGTAGGTCGTTGTGGGAGTCTGAGGCGCCGACGGATCGAAGATCAGGAAGCCATCCGGCAACGCGTAGGTCTTGCCATTAATCACGAGGCTGACGTCGGTGAACTGGACGGTCGTGACCTGTGATGTCGAGACGCCCTGCGGCGATCCGATGTGAGCGTTGATCCAGAGCACATTGTTTGAGCCGTAGGTCTGGAACCTGCTCCATTGCACTCCTGCAACTTGCGTCTGCGAGGGTGGAATGGTGCAAGAGTAACCGGTCGGCGTCACCGTGATCGTGCAACTGGTAGACGTCGTGCCTCCCTGTGAACCGGACGAATCCACAACTTCAGCCGTGAAGGTGTAGGGATTCGCGGTGGTTGGCGTGCCGGTGATATCGCCATTGCTGGTATTGAGCGTTAGACCAGAAGGCAGGCCGCCGCTGGTGATGGAGAACGTGTACGGCGCCTCACCGCCGGTGGCGATGAGTTCCGAACTGTACGGCGTTCCCACGATCCCAGTGTTTGCCGGGCAGGAGAGCGTAATCTGTTCCGCACTGCAAACCGGCAGCGTGTTGATGGTGGTGTTGCTGCCGCAGGAAGCGATGTTAATCGAACCTCCCGAGATGAACTCGCTGGTATGTGTCCCGCCCATGATCGAGATGCTGCGATCCGGAGCCAGGAAGATGCCGGCAGTGTTGGCAGAGTTGGTCTGAATCTGGCTTCCCGATCCAGGGAAGTAGAACATGACCTGATCCGGGGAAATTCCGCTCAGAACCACGTTCGCCTGATTCAAATCGAAGCCGCCAGAGATATTGAAGATGAACGTATCGTTGGCGCCTCCCGAGATGGTCAGGTTCTGTCCATTCGACAGGTTCACCGAGCCGTTCACCAGGATGACGTTCTGTCCGCCGTTGCCGGTGATAGTAGTTGCGCTCTGGATTGAGCTCAACGTTTTGGTTGGCGTTAGTGCGCCGACCGCACTGGCCTCATTCAAGGCAGCGGTCTGGATTGCCGCCATCGATTGGGTCACGATGCCGCCCGCGAAGGCGCCATGGTTGACCTCAACTTTGGCGCTCGGATCGGCATAGAGCGTGCCCGGGAACGTGTCGCCGTTAGAAACCTGGATTTGGCCATTCGCGCCGATTCCAACGTTTCCGCCAATCGACAGTTGACCGCCCAGTTGAATGTTCGCTCCCTGCAACCCGAGGACCGAGAAGCCGGCCGCGGGACCCAGTTGCGAAGTGAGGCAAGGAGCCGAGACGATCGTAATCGGACAGGTTGTGGTCGCGACCTCGCCGAGCGAGTCCGTGACCTGGATGCTGAATGTTCCCGTCGCCGTCGGAGTTCCTGTGACCGCGCCAGTAGAGGTATTCAGCGTGAGGCCTGCCGGCAACGTCCCGACGATGGAGAACGTGTACGGCGCTACGCCGCCCGTTACCGTGATGGGACCGCTATTAAACGGTACGCCCACCGTGCCGGTTGTCGTGCCCGAGCAGGTGATAGAGATGGACGGGACGATAGTGATCACGCAACCCGTTGCGGTTGCGCCAAGAGCGTCCGTCACCTTAATGGTGAAGGTGCCCGATGCCGTCGGAGTGCCTGTTACGGCACCGGTGGAGGTATTCAGAGTGAGGCCCGCCGGCAACGTGCCGACGATCGAGAACGTGTACGGCGCTACTCCACCCGTGACCGTGATCGGACCGCTGTTAAACGGTACGCCCACTTCGCCGGTGCTGGTTCCCGAGCACGTCATCGAGATCGAAGGAGTGATCGTGATGACGCATCCCGTCGCCGTTCCACCCAGTGAATCCGTCACTTTAATGGAGAAGCTTCCGGATGCCGTCGGAGTGCCCGTAACCGCGCCGGTGGAGGTGTTCAGAGTCAAGCCCGCCGGCAACGTGCCGACGATGGAGAACGTGTAAGGCGGAACCCCGCCGGTTACTGTCATCGGCCCGCTGTTAAACGGTACGCCCACTTCGCCGGTACCGGTTCCCGAGCAGGTCAGCGTAATACCGGGAGTGATGGTGATGACGCATCCCGTCGCCGTTCCACCCAGTGAATCTGTCACTTTGATGGAGAAGCTTCCAGACGCTGTCGGAGTGCCCGTAACCGCACCGGTAGAGGTGTTCAGAGTCAAGCCCGCCGGCAACGTGCCGACGATCGAGAACGTGTAGGGCGGAACGCCGCCCGTCACCGTGATCGGTCCGCTGCTGAACGGTACTCCTACTTCGCCCGTGGCCGTTCCCGAGCAGGTCATTGAAATCGGGGGAGTGATCGTGATCACGCATCCCGTGGCGGTAGCGCCGACGGAATCCGTCACTTTAATAGAGAAGCTTCCCGAAGCCGTCGGAGTTCCAGTGACCGCGCCGGTAGAAGTGTTGAGCGTGAGTCCCGCCGGCAGCGTGCCGACAATGGAGAACGTGTAGGGTGGGATACCGCCTGTGACCGTGATCGGTCCGCTGTTAAACGGCACTCCCACTTCGCCCGTGCTGGTTCCCGAGCAAGTCATCGACATCGGAGGTGCGACGGTCACCGAACAATTGATCGTCCCCTTGTTGCCCTGGGAGTCGGTTATTGTGACCGTGTAGCTGAACGTGCCACTCACTGTCGGCGTTCCAGAAATCGTGCCGCTCAGGGAGATGCTCAAGCCGGTCGGAAGGCCGGTGGCGGTAAATGTGTAGGGAGGGCCTGCGCCGCCGCTCGCGGTCAGAGTCACCGGCGTGATCGGCACGCCTTGCTCCGCAACGATGACGGCGCAATTTGCTGTAATCGGACTGCAGGTCAGAGGAGCCTGGATTACGCCATTAATCAGAATTGCGATCTGTTTGTCTTTGCCGACTTCAAGCGCGGCCGTTCCTGTCACCACGCAACTGCCAGTCAACCCGCCGCCGGGGAAACTTCCCGAAACCGTCACGGTTTGCGTCTTGGCTGTCGCGGTAAAAGTGATGGTGCCCGGCACGTTGACTGGCGAGCCGCCGCTGCATGTGATCGTAAAGTTATAGTCAATCGAATAGACCTTGCCGGGTTGGAGGTCGCCGGCAACCGCCGTCAGAGTGTAGCCTTGGCAGTTTGCTGTGGCGGTGGCGCTATCCAATTTATTAGCGAGCGCGGGACGCGCCGAGATGGCCAGAATACCGAGTACGATCCAAAGAAGGGCAGAGTGCTTCTTGAACATGATTATCCTCTTAAATTTTTTGGACTACGAAGCGACGGATGTGACAGGTTCACCCTGGGGGGAGCTTAACCGACGCGCAAGTTTGCCGCATGTAATGCACTCGTGTCAACATGAAATATGTTGGAGTGAGTGTGCAAAGGATTACAGTATCTGCACTTTGGGGAGCCAACCTTCACAAAGAACTTGTTCTATTGCTTGCAGGGTCGTGCAGGATAAGCGCGCACTCCATATTGCAAGCAGTCTCTTGGCCACTTGCGAAAGAAAGCGACCCGTTTGCACGCTTGCTCGATCGCGAGCTTGAAACCAGTTCCCATTTATAATCTTTCCTTCGGCTCATAACGCAACATTCGGCTCACACCGAATCTTCAACTAGCTTCGGTTCGGAAAAGTAGGCTTTCGTACAACGAATTTCCGCACAACAAGGCAGAAAAGTGCTTGATTTTCTCGGCAATCTCAAACGAACTCACATGTGCGGAGAGCTCCGACTCTCTGACGCTGGCAAGAAAGTTGTACTCATGGGATGGGTCAACCGCCGTCGCGATCTGGGCCAGATCATCTTCGTCGACCTGCGCGACCGCACCGGGATCATGCAAGTCGTTTTCAACCACGAATTGAATGCCTCCGTTCATCAGAAAGCAGAAGCGCTGCGGAATGAATTCGTGATCGCCGCCATCGGCACCGTCAGGCGCCGCGATGCCGACACTATCAATCCCAACATTCCCACCGGAGAAATCGAACTCGTCGTCGAAGAATTGCGCATTTTGAACGTCTCGAAGCCGCTGCCGTTCTTGCCGTCGGACACGGTGCTGGCCAACGAAGAGATGCGGCTGAAGTATCGTTACATCGATCTGCGCCGCGACGCCATGCAGTTCAACATCGAACTGCGCCACAAGGTTGCGCTGGCCATCCGGGAGAACCTGGCTTCGCAGGGATTCTTCGAGATCGAAACTCCGTTCATGACGCGCTCTACGCCGGAAGGCGCCCGCGATTATCTGGTCCCCAGCCGCGTCTCGCCAGGATCGTTCTACGCTCTGCCACAATCGCCGCAACTGTTCAAGCAGATCCTGATGATCTCTGGCTTCGACAAATATTTTCAGATCGTGCGCTGCTTCCGCGATGAAGACCTGCGCGCCGACCGCCAGCCCGAGTTCACCCAAATCGATCTGGAAATGAGTTATCCGCAGCCCGAACGCGTCTGGGAAGTGGTGGAGAATTTCTTGACGGCGGCTTTCGGTGCCGCGGGTCACGAAATCGAAGCCCCCTTTCCCCGCATGGATTTCGACGATGCCATCCGCCAGTACGGCATCGACAAACCAGATCTGCGCTTACCGGCGTTTACAGAAGTTGGCGATTGTTTTGCAGCGGCCGACCTGGAAACGCTGGCCATTAATCAAGCGCTGCCCGTCATCGCCATCCGCATTCCGGGCGTTGGCGAGTTGTCGCGCAAAGAGCGCGACGATATCAAGCCGCTGTTCGTCTCCAAGGGCGGAGCGCGAGTGTTTGAGGACTTCAAGCGCATCGAGACGAAGTTTCCCGATGCCGGGGCGAAAATTCGCGCGAAAGCTGGAGCAGCAGCGGACGACCTCATCGTGCTCGTTGTCGGTTCGGCGCAGTCAGCTTCCAGCGCTCATCCCGCCAGTAAGCGCAAAGTCACTCCCGCCGAGATGGCGATCTACGCCTCGGCAGGGTTGCTGCGCGTGGCGCTGGGGCAGAAATATTCCGACCGCCACAAGCTTTTTCAGAAAGGCGATTACCGTTTCTTGTGGGTCACGAACTTTCCCCTGTTTGAGTACGACGAAGGCGAAAAACGCTGGATGGCGGCGCATCATCCCTTCACTTCTCCGCATGATGAAGATATGGACAAACTTGAAACTGACCCGGCCATGGTGCGCGCTCTCGCCTACGACATCGTGCTGAACGGCACCGAACTGGGCTCGGGATCGATTCGTATTCACCGCCAGGACGTTCAAAGCAGAATCTTCCGTGCGCTCGGCATGACGGAAGACGAAGCACGCTCGCGCTTCGGATTCTTTCTGGAAGCGCTCGAGTATGGCACGCCACCGCACGGCGGCATCGCGCTGGGCCTCGATCGCATCGTGATGATTCTGGCAGGAGCCGATAGCCTGCGCGAAGTGATTCCCTTCCCCAAAACCGCCGCAGCCAAGGATCTGATGATGGAAGCGCCGACGCCGGTAGCGGAGAGCCAACTGCGCGAACTGGGCATTGGCGTGATCAAGAAATAGGTGGGGATAGTCCGGTGATCTCTTGAGTGTACAAACCTGCCGACGGGTTTATACTTCTCGTCGCCCACGTTTCCCCAAATTGCTCAAGGAGAAATCACTATGAAAAGACTATTGGCATTCTGTTTTGCTCTGGCACTTCTGACAGCCCTCGTCGCGCCGGGAGTTTCCATGGCCCAGGACACGATGAAGAATGACAGCATGCAAGCCCCCGCTAAGCCGGCGATTGACATCACCGGCAAAATCAGCGGCGACGGCAAGACGTTTGTCAGCGACAAAGACGGCAAGAGCTGGACCATTGTCAATCCTGAGGACGTCAAAGGCCATGAAGGTCATCACGTCATCCTCAACGCCCACGTTTATCCCGACAAGATGCAAGTGCACGTCATGTCGCTGAAGATGGCGAAGTAAGACCACGGCTGCCCGCGATGGGACGGTTTTCTACCGTTCCACCGCGGCCAGCACATAATCCGTCAGAATCTTCTCTGTCTGTTCGTGCAGGCGACTCAAATAAATCTGCGACAAACATTGCGAAACGGCAGGTGAGAGTCATAGGAACTCCATCATAGGAACTGCAGGCATTCGACGCGGAGCGTCGCATAGCGTGAGCAGGAGAAACTGGACCTCAGGAAGTGGCCGGTGCCGGGCTATTTAACCCTGGTCATTATTCGCTGGTCATTATTCGCTGGCCATTAATCGCTCATCATTAATCGCTGGCCGCTAAACGCTGATTCACCAACTCCGCGATCCGGTTGAGCACGTCGTCTTCGCTCATATGGGTCGAGTCGAGGACGACTGCATCCGAAGCCGCCACCAGCGGAGAGGTCGCGCGTGTGCGGTCGCGATGATCGCGCTCGCGAAGTTCGGCCGCCATCGCCTCGGCTGGCGCGCCCTTTACCTTTTGCTGATCGAGACGCCGCTGCTCGCGAATCACCGGATCAGCATCGAGAAAGATCTTCAGGTCAGCATCGGGGAAAACTTTTGTCCCGATGTCGCGGCCTTCCATCACGACGCCACCGCCGATGCCCATTTCGCGCTGGCGGGCCACCATCCACTTGCGTACCTCGGGATGCACCGAAATCTTCGACGCCGCCTCGGTCACATCGCGCTCGCGAATGCGGGCAGAAACATCCTTGCCGTTGATCAGCACGCGACTGCTGCCGCCGATGCTTCGATCAAGTGTAATGTGCGAATTTTCCGCCAGCTTCAACAGCGCAGCTTCGTCATCAAATGACGCGTCCCACTCGATGGCCCTGAGCGCCAACGCCCGGTACATGGCACCACTCTCCAGGTTCACGTAGCCGAGTTTGCGCGCCAGGCGGGCGGCAATCGTGCTCTTGCCCGCTCCGGCGGGACCGTCAATGGCGATGATCAGCTTGCGTGGGGAGGCATCGGTCATCGTCTGGTTCAAGCGTTCTGAAATCTTTTGAAGGAGGAATTGTACACGGAGCGCGGGAGAGCTTCAGCAACGGGGTGGGAGTTCAACGCAGCGACCGGGAGCCGATCAGCTCACGCGCACAGGCCTCGGCTTGGGAACGTATGCCTGCTTAGGCGGCGTTACTTGCAACAGCGACTTGCTGCCCACATGCACAAAACTTAGCTCGCGCGCGGAGAGCAGGGCGTGGATGGCCTCTTTCACCCGCGTCCGCGGAACGAAACTGGAGAGAAACTTTTCCACATCTCCTTCGTCCACTGCTACGGCGCAGTCGAGATACTTCGAGACCAGCGCGGAGAGCGCTTCGGGTACCGAAATCCCAACCCCCTCGCGCACTACTTCAGGCGCCCAGCGCGAAAGTTCGTCCCATACCGAGCCGGCTTCGACCGTGTAATCCACGCGCGTAATGCGCAGTTTAGCCCAGAGTTCGCCGAGCGCGCGATCGAGTCCGGCATTTGAGACCGAGCCACCCAGCATCTCGCCAAGCTTCGATTTCGAAATGGGACCACGCCGGCGAATGAGTTCGAATGCATCGCAGGCGAGGGGGGAATAAGGAGACCGCGGCCCCAACACGGGCGGCTGTTTTGGATTCCGCTCGCCAACCAGCGAATAAAAATAAGGAAAGACCGAAGCCGAAACCAGAAATGGGTTGTCCTCGTCACTCAACGGAGCTTCGTAAGCCGCCTGGTCGCGCAGCCTACGCCCCATCCGTTCGGTCGCCTCTTTGGCGCGCGGGTCACTAAATGCGTGCTGGCGCGTGGGAAGTTTGTCGTCCGCCCCCACCCACGCCCCAACGAAAGTTGGCAATAGAACCGCGGGACGCGTCGGATACATTAGACAAAAACCGACCGACTCGAGGAAGGTGCGCGCATCGTCAAGCGTGCGCACGGACTGCCCGTCGAGACGCCACTTTTGCGAGCGAGTTTGCAGAAGCTCCGCGTCGGTCATGAGTTTGATTAGAACACAGCTGTTGGCTGCGAGCGCACCAGCTAGATTCTCTTGAACGCCTTCTGAATATCCTGCATGGAGTAGCGGAGCACCACCGGCCTTCCGTGGGGACAAGACATCGGGTGGTCAGTCTTCGCCAGTTCCGCGAGCAGCCATTCCATTTTCTTCTGGTCCAGCGGCATGTTGACTTTGATGGCAGCATGGCACGCGATTGAAGCTGCGATGCGCGTCCGCACAGCTTCCAGATTGATCGCCTGGTCTTCGCGAGAAAGCTGGTCGAAGATTTCGTTGAGCATGTGTTCTACCTGAGCGGCATCGACTCCCGCTGGCGCAACTTTTACGGCCACGCTGCGCGCACCAAAAGGCTCGGCTTCAAAGCCGTTGTGCGCGAGTTCCTCGGCAATGTCGCCGAAGATCGCCTGTTGGGCGGGAGTCAGTTCGATGAGCAAGGGCATAAGCAAACGCTGGCTCTCGACCTGCTTCGCCGAGCGCTGCCGCAGCACGCGCTCGAACAACACGCGCTCGTGGGCCACATGCTGGTCGATGATCCAGAGTCCGTCTTCGTTGACGGCAAGAATAAAGGAATTACGAATCTGTCCCAGTGGGCGCAAAGTATGTAGAGACTCGAGCGTCGGGGCGGCTTGGGGTTCCTGGGGAATCGGCGGCGCGCACCCATGATCGGGAACTGGCCGAGCATCCGCCTGTGGAACCGTTGCAACTTCTGGCACGCGAGCAAGCGATAACGCGGCGTTGGCTTCAACCGCAATGGCTCCGTCGAACTCAAGGCGCCGCGTAATTGCGGGAACGGCGGGCGCGTGTAGCGCGAACCCGCCTGCTGTCGCTGGCTCGTACAGATCGCTCCGCGGAGGGAACTGCGATTGATTGCCGCTGAGCGACCCGTCAGTGAAGTTGGAATTACCGGCCCCTGGGCTGGTGAGTCCGGCACCTGCCGAGGGCTGTGCCCGCATCTCGGTCAGAAACTGCGGCACAGGGCGCGCTTTCATCAAGGCTGCCCGCACCGATTCGCGCACAAAATCGTGAATCACCGTCTGCTGCCGAAGCCGCACCTCAGTCTTCGATGGATGCACATTTACATCCACTTCAGCCGTGGGCATATCCATAAAGAGGAGAACCACGGGAAAGACTGTAGGCGGCAAAATATTGCGATACGCCTCAATGATCGCGTGTTGAATGAGACGGTCACGAATGAGGCGTCCATTGACGAAGATGTAAATCGAATTGCGGTTGAGCTTCTGAATTTCTGGTTTGGAGACAAAGCCGTGCAGCCTCACCTCGCCGAAATCACGCGGCGTGACCGCCTCCGCCGGCAAGTTTTCGCCTCCGATTTCGGGGTCTACTCGCTCAACCGCTTCAGCGGCGCGCCGCCAAGGCGGAGGCTGCGGCAGCCCGACGCGCTCCAATGGTTGCACCGCGGCCAGCGGAATAAGTTGGTCGAGCGTCTCACGTCCGAACACCTGATAAACGCGCTCGCGATGACCCGCTACAGGTGGCGCTACCAGGAGCGCGTTGGTTGCCGAATGCAACTCGAAATGCTTGTCGGGATGCGCCAGGGCGTAGTGCGTAACCAATGATGCGATGTGCGAAAGCTCGGTCGATTCCGATCGTAGAAACTTCTTGCGTGCGGGCGTATTAAAGAAGAGGTCGCGAATAGTGATCGAAGTTCCAAGAGGAAGGCCGGCTTCTTCGACGCGAATCAACTTGCCGCCGTTAATTTCCAGCATCGTGCCCGCCGCCTCTTCCGCGGCGCGAGTCTCCAGATGCAAGCGGGCGACGGAAGCGATCGACGGCAAAGCCTCGCCTCGAAATCCGAGAGTTGAAATGGTCAGCAGATCTTCGGTGTTGTTGATTTTCGAGGTAGCGTGGCGCTCGAAAGCGAGCATGGCGTCGTCGCGCACCATGCCGCAGCCATTATCGGTGATCTGAATCAGCTTCTTGCCACCAGCCTCAACGTGAATGCGAATGCGGGTGGAACCAGCGTCCAAAGAGTTCTCCAGCAGCTCCTTCACCACCGACGCGGGACGCTCGACGACCTCGCCGGCAGCGATCTGGTTGGCGACTCTCTCGGGGAGAACGTGAATTTTACCCATGAATCGGTGGTCAGTGGATCAGTCAGCGGATCGTGGCCAATGGTCAGTCTGACAGATTATCGGGCTGAGCGTAAAGGCGGGTCGAAGCTCGACGCCACTGCATCCAAAGTTGGCAAGCAGTATAGTTTTCCAGAACAATGGTTTCGCCGGAGAATCGCATGAAACACGCAATCCTGGGTGCGGGAGCAATCGGAGGCCTGATCGGCACTGCGCTGTCTTCGCTGGGCGAGGACGTAACCGTGGTCGTTCGAGCGGAAAGACTGGCGAGCTATCCCGCGGATTTGGTACTGGAACGTCCGTCGGGATCGATCGCGGCACCGGCAAAAGCGGTCACCATCTTGACTGCGCCGGTTGACGTGCTGTGGATCTCAACCAAGACTTATCAGTTGCAGACGGCGTTGGAATCTGTGCAGGCATCGTCGCGCTGCGTAGTTCCGCTGCTCAACGGCGTGGATCACGTTGCGGTTTTGCGTGAGCGCTTCGGAAATGAAGGCGTGGTTCCGGGAACGATCGCGGTGGAAGCTGAGAGAACTGCTCCCGGACGATTCATTCAGCGTTCGCCGTTCGTGCTTCTCAACCTCGCTTCCAGTGGAGAGCCTCTGCTCGGCAGCATCATTGCGCAGTTAGGCGATCTGGGATTTAAGTGCCAGTTCATTCCAAATGAACAGACTCTGCTCTGGGGCAAACTCAGCTTCCTGGCGCCGTTTGCGCTGACGACCTCGGCATCGGGAATGAATCTTGGCGAGATTCTGGCAAATGCCGACTGGAAACAGAAATTGTTTTCCGCGGTCACAGAGACATGTGACATCGGAAATGCGAGTGGCGCGCAGCTCGATGCCCAGAAAGTGCAGACCGGCTTTGAGAGTGCGCCGCCAACCATGCGGAGTTCCATGCAGAAAGACGTCGTTGCTGGGCGGCCGCTTGAACTGGATTCGATAGGCGGCCCCATTGTCCGCGGCGGCGAGCGCTATAGGATTGATGTTCCCACCACATTGCAATTAATGGCGACGATTCGCTCAAAGGCGCTGGCCGCGTAGCTTGGCCGACGAGTCGTCCGGCAGTTGGCCCTTGATCGCGGCGACGACTTGGGCTGGCAGGCGCGAAGCGGCGAGAATTTCACGAAGCAGAGCGGTGGGGATCTCGCGGCTGAATTCGAGCGCGCACGCTAGAGATAGATATTCGGTGCGCAGCAGCGCAAAACGGACTTCCTTGCGCCGGGACCACTTCGGGTGCCGTGCAACTAGATTTAAGAGCGTCGCGCCAGCGGAGGGATTAAGAATGGCACCGATGAGAAGATTTTCGGTGAGTCGCGGGTTGTCGAGCACAGACTGCAGGAGACGAGTCTGGCGGGCTGCGGCTTTCGCGTCGATTTTGCCATCAGCAATTTTGGCGTCGGCATCTTCCACATCCACAAGGAGCGCGGCGGCTATCCGGCCCGAGGCGCGGCGGGCGAGAGTCAACCGTTCGCCCAGTGTCACGCTCTTGAGACGCGAGATCAGAACACCTTCGACAGCGACCTTGCCATCCGCCGGAACCGTAGGGGAAAGAGCCAGAGTCATCAGATCGAAAGTGTAGAACTGACGCGCCAGAGGCACAGAAACGTGACGTGGCGTTCGCGGATGGCTGGCTAGCGCAATCCTAACCTTTCGGCTCTTCAGCGCGGCGGCATTCTTGCTCAGATGCTCGATAACTTCCGTGGGTAGATCTGGGCGCTTGAAAAGGGCAAGCGCCAAGTCTTCGGTCAGCGCGGGATCGGCCGCGATGGGCAGGAGATCCGCGATAGTTGAACCCGCTGCGGTTGCAGATGGCGTGACATCGTCAGTAACTCCGGCGCGGCGAGTTTTTTCTTCGTCCCCTCGCCCTTCGTGCACTCGCTCTTTGCCCATTTGCTCATCGAGCACTTTGCGTTTGGTCATCGTGATAGGCCCTAGCCAGACGGGAAGAGTCCCGTCTCTCTACATTCGTCTCGCTCTGGCTAACGCGCCGTCAACCGGATCGGCCAGGTTCTGATGCACTTCGATGCCGGGAAATATCTCCCGCAGTTCACGGTGGAGAACCTCTCGCACACTGGCCGACTG
>Ga0210385_10000228_pt1 | contig 50641 bp, 45 predicted proteins | sample IncBWH26OmetaG_FD_160107 | JGI IMG/M metagenome (GOLD analysis project Ga0210385, IMG submission 160107) | Forest soil microbial communities from Barre Woods Harvard Forest LTER site, Petersham, Massachusetts, United States - Inc-BW-H-26-O ... | reverse complement strand
CTGTGGATCGAGAAGGACACCCTGCTGATGCGCAGGTTGACGGTGCGTCGTGATCCGAGCGGCGCGTCTTTTACGGAAGAAGTGCACCAAGAGATTCGGGTCAATGAGCCCATCGACGACCGGCAGTTCAGCGCCGACACCTGAGTACGGGTCGCGCTGCGCCCGTCGGCTGGCCCTCGCTATAAGTGCGAACCGCGTCGCAGATTAAGAATAATTATTGCACTGCGTCATATCGGAGTCACCTACGGCGCCCAAGCTGCCTGCGTTTGAAGGATTCGCAGGAGTTACCGATGGACATGGATCTACTGGCGTTATCGCTGGGCGCGATCACGGTGCTGATGATCGGACACTTTCTGAACGTCGTTTACGACCGCTGGAGTCGCGATAAATAAGCCGCGATGCATTCAGCGAAGACGCCGCAGACTCTCAATGGAAGGGACGAAGTAATAAGAGCCCGTCAACGGCACGCTGAAGCGAGTGAGCGCATCGCGCTGGCCCGAGATCAAGCCCGCCATGCTCTCGAGCATTGCGGAAAGCCGCTTCTGGTCCGCACTGAACCCGACGAACATCGTTCCATGGCTCGCGACACTTCCATAGGGCATGTTGCGACGAAAGATGTGCCCGAACTGGTCCTGATCGGTGCGCGCGACGTGGGAGTCGGCGGGCTTGTTCTCGAGCTCGATGCTCTCGAGTTTGGTGCGCCCCATGACGCGTTCCTGCTGTGCCACGGGCAGTGCCTCCCACTCGCTGACCAAGTGCTTCCACTTCTGAAGCAACAGTACCGAGCCGGCGGCACCGGGGACGCCTTCGGGCACGAGTGCCGCGGCGGCAGCATCGAGCAGGTTCGGATTCTCCGAACCATCGATGAAACCGGTCAAATCACGATCGTGCTGATAGGACCAACACGAGCTCTCCTGCTTTAGCGAGGCTTGGCCCGCCAGCGCCCGGATGACGCAGCGAGCCATGTCGAAGACGATGTCATAGGCACTGCCGGACAGCCATACGAGCGCATCATGCTGTGTGCTTGGCATGACGAATCCATCGGCGCCGCGGATTTCCTTGTTAAAGCCTTCGACACCCGCAGGGGCATCATCTGCAGCAACGCCGCTCCAAAGTTCAGGGCGAAGGCCTATGACAACGTTCACTCCGCCGGTGGTGGTCCGTGGCTCGCGGATCGAGGCAAGCGCCGCGGCAAACTCCCTGGACCGCTTCGCATCCAGAAGGTCGAACTCCAGGTGTGCGTGAGACGATGTACCCAGCGCGAAGATTCCCGCCTGAGGGGTGCGCATGCGTTAGGCCCGCAATTCCGACAGCCAGCGCGCCGGATCGCCGCCGCTCTCCAGTACCTCGACCAGCGCTGAGCCGACGATGACGCCATCGACGTGGCCGCTCAACGCCCGGACCTGTTCGCGGCTGCGGATACCGAAGCCCGCGCACACGGGCACGGCCGAGGCAGACCGAACCCGATCCAGATACTGCATGACCTCATCCGGCACCGCGACGTTCTTACCGGTCACGCCCGTCATGGTTACCGCGTAGACGAATCCCGTGCTGGCACTGACCACCTGATTCAGGCGCTCGGGTGTCGTGACCGGGGTCACCATCTGCACCACGGCAATGCCGTGGCGCCCCAGAGCCTCCTGCAGCAGATCGCTTTCATCGACCGGCATGTCCGGGACGATGAAGCCGCTCACGCCGGCCTTGGCGGCGGCTTGCGGCAAGCGGTCGATGCCGTACGCCAGCAGCGGATTCAGGTAACTCATCAACAGCAGCGGCGCCGCGACTTTCGGCATCTGCGCCAGTTCGGTGAGTATCCAGCGCAGGCTGACACCCTGGGACAAAGCTGCCTGACTCGAACGCTGGATGGTCACCCCATCGGCCATCGGGTCGGTGAAGGGCACGCCAATCTCCACCACGTCGGCGGCCGAGGCGATCGCCCGCAGATGTTCGGTGAAGTGCGGCTTGCTCGGATAACCCGCCGTCAGATAGGCGACGAGTGCCGGAGTGCCCTTGTCATGGGCGCGCCGGATGGCGGTGCTGATCGTCTCGCCCGGAATATTCTGTTTCGCGCTCATGTCGCATCCGCTTCGAGATTGGCCAGCAGGGTCTTGAGCAACGTGGGCATGTCCTTGTCACCGCGGCCGGACAGACAGATCACCACTCGCGCACCGCGGTTCGCGGCGGCCCAGCGCTTCGCCCCGGCCAGGGCATGCGCGCTTTCGATGGCGGGCAGGATGCCTTCGGATTCGCAGCACTCCTTTACCGCATCCAGCGCCTCGACATCATCGACCGCTTCGTATTGGACCCGACCCGTGAGCTGCAGCAGCGCATGCTCCGGGCCGACACCCGGATAGTCCAGCCCCGCCGATACCGAAGTCGTTTCCTGGATCTGGCCGTCTGCATCCTGCAGCAGCATCGAATAGAAGCCATGCAGAACGCCCGGGCGACCGTAGCTCAGTGTCGCGGCATTCTGACCCAGACCCTTACCGGTGCCACCCGCTTCGAGGCCGATGATCCGCACGCCGCGATCTGCGATGAAGGGATGAAACATACCGATGGCATTGGAGCCACCGCCCACGCAGGCGAACACCGCGTCCGGCAGTCCGCCAGCGAGTTCCTGCATTTGCGCACGCGCTTCGCGGCCGACCACCGACTGCAGTTCGCGGACCAGGTAGGGGTAAGGGTGGGGGCCGAGTGCCGAACCCAGCAGATAGAAGGTGTTGGTCGGATCGGAGACCCAGGCGCGCATGGCCTCATCGATGGCCGCCCGCAGCGTCCGATCGCCGCTGGTCACCGGCTCCACGCGCGCGCCTAAAAGGCGCATCCGTCCGACGTTGGGCGCCTGGCGCTCCATGTCCACTTCGCCCATGTACACCACGCAAGGCAGACCGACGCGCGCACAGGCCGCGGCCGCGGCCACACCGTGCTGACCCGCACCGGTCTCGGCGACCACGCGCTGGGCGCCGATGCGTTTCGCGAGCAGTGCCTGACCGATCGCGTTGTTGATCTTGTGAGCACCGGTGTGGGCGAGATCCTCACGCTTCAGCCACACCTCGGCGCCCCAGCTGGCCGACAGGGTCGACGCATAGGTCAGGGCCGTGGGGCGCCCGATCCAGGTCCGCAGCTCCCGGCCCAGCGCCTCCTGGAACTCGGGGCTGCGCAGATGCTGGCGCACGCCCTGCTCGAGCCGGTCCATGGCCGGAATGAGGGTCTCCGGCACGTAACGCCCACCAAAGGGTCCGAAACGGCCCCGCTCATCCGGAAACCGGCCGGCAATGGCAGCCTGCAGCAGCTGCTCTTTCTCGGCTTCGGATATCTCGCTGGTCACTGTCGTCTCTCCGTAAATTTATTGCATCAGCACTTCATGGGCGGCGCGCGCCGCCGCCACGAAGGCGGCGATCAGCGTCGGGCTCTTGCGACCCGGCTGATCCTCGACACCGCTTGAAACATCGACCCCGAAGGGCCGCACGGTCGCGATGGCCTTGGCCACATTGTCCACTCCCAGACCCCCGGCCAATATCAGCTGCGACTGGGTCGCGAGCCGCGCGGCTTCACTCCAGTCACCGGTCACGCCCCGGCCGCTCACCGGTCCTTCGAACAGGAAGCGTCGTGGCGGTGACTCCAGGGCCGGCGAGCCGCTGCGCAGCACCGGCAGAATCGGCAACTGTCGGGGCACCTTGAGCACGCTCAGGTCACCGATGTCGGTCTGCCAGCCATCGGGCTTGAAGTCGCGGAGGATCTGGTCCAGCAAGTCCTGCTTCGGATGGCGCGTCACCGCGAGGCACAGCGCCTGGCCCCGCGCCGCTGCCGCCAGCCGCGCCGCCTGCGCCGGCTGCAGCTGTCGCGGCGAGGGTGAGAAAACAAAACCTATGGCATCGACGCCCGTCTGCAGCGCCGCGCTCACCGCTGCCTCATCGGTGAGGCCGCAGATCTTGATCCACAATGGCGGTTTGCTGATCGTCACGTCAGTACCACTGATGACGCGCGCGGCGCCCGGCCAGAATCATCTCGTGAGCCAGCGCACCCGGATCCGTGCCGCTCATGAGTGCGCTGCCGACGAGTGCCATGTCATAGCCGGCCGCGGCCACCCGGCGCGCATCCTCGGGCGTGGCAACGCCACTCTCGGCCACTCTCGGCACCTGCGTCGGCAGCCGCTGCACCAACTCCTCGAGGCGGCCCGGTACCACCTGCAGCGTCGACAGATCGCGGCAGTTGACGCCCACCAGCCATTGCACCGGTGTCATTCCCGGCCGACTGCGGCTGTTCGCGCTGCGACTCGGACCGGCGCGAAACGGAACCGGCTCCTCGACCTGCGCCGCAAGAATTTCATGCGCCAGATCGATATCCGCCTCGTCAAAGGCTTCGAGCAGGGCGAACAGTCCGCAGGCCTTCGCGGCCGAGCACAGCTCATCCAGTTGCGGCCGGGAGAGCATGCGCAGAATGATGAGTACGCCACCGGCGCCGGCCGCGCGCGCCTCCACGATCTGGTAGGGATCCACCAGGAAATCCTTGCGCATGGCCGGAATCCGCATGGCGCGCAGCGCCCCGCCCGCGGCACTCAGATGGGCGAGCGAACCATCGAACCGGCTGGGCTCGGTCAGCACCGAGACCGCGGCCGCACCGGCTTCGGCATACCTCAGCGCGCGCTTGGCCGGATCCTCCTGCGCCGCCGCGCGCAGTTGTCCCACCGCCGGCGAGCGCAGTTTCAGTTCGGCAATGAGGTCAAAGCCGGCGGTATTGCGCACCAGCGGCGGCGGCGGCGCGGTGGCCATGGCCTGCTTCAACAGACCGTTCTCGGAAAGCTTCTGACGCGCCACGAGTACCCGCTGCTGGCTCGCCTGCGCCATCGCCTGGAGGAAATCCCCGCCGCTCATGCGACACCGGCGGTGGCGCGGGCGAAGTCCGCCACGGCCGCGACAGTACGGCGTGCCGCACCCGAATCGATGGCGGCCACGGCGGCGTCGATCCCTTCGCGTGCGCAGCGCGTGCGCCCGGCGACTTCCAGCGCCAGAGCCGCGCCGAGCAGCAGGCAGTCGCGGTGTGCACCGCGATCCTCACCCTGCAGCACGGCGCGCAACGCCCGGGCATTGTGCTGCGCGTCGCCACCGGCCAGCTCCTCGTTGCGGCAACGGGCCAGGCCGAAGTCCGCCGGGTCGCGCAGCTGTTCGGTGACGTGACCGGGATGGACATCGAACAGCATGAACGGCCCCACCGGCGTCGGCTCGTCCCAGCCGTGACTGCCATGGACCACGAAGGCTCGCTCGATCGGCATGCCGGAGACGGCCTCGGCCATGAGCCGCGCGACCTCGGGGCTGTAGGCGCCAATGACGTACAGCGGCGGCGCCGCCGGATTGGTGAGGGGTCCCAGGATATTGAATATCGTGCGCACACCGAGCGCGGCGCGCGCCTGCGCGACGGCCTTCATCGCCGGGTGATAGTACGGCGCGAACAGAAAGGTGAAGCCGGTGGCCGTCAGACACTGGCCCGCGGCCTCCTCCTCCATCGGGATCTTCACCCCCAATGCTTCGAGCACATCGCCGCTGCCGCACTTGCTCGAGATCGAACGGTTGCCGTGCTTGACCACCGGTAGTCCGCAGGCCGCCGTCAACAGCGCGGTGCCGGTCGAAATACTGAACGACCCCGAGGCGTCGCCGCCGGTGCCGACGATGTCGATGGCGCGCACCCCCGGCGGAATCTTCGGCCGCAATGCCAGCGCTCGCATGCCATCGGCAAAGCCGCGCAGCTCCTCGGCCACCACACCCTTGGCCCGCAGCGCCGCGAGCACCGCGCCCATGAGGGCCGGATGCGTGTCGGCGGCCGTGAGCTGCGTGAGCAGCGCCGCGGCCTCGGCCTGCGCGAGATGCCGCCCGTCGAGCAGGTTTTCGAGCGCCTTACGCACGCGCACCGCCGCTTTGCTTCAGGAAATTGCCCAGTAGTTGCGGCCCGTCCGGCGACAGGATGCTCTCCGGGTGGAACTGCACGCCCTCGACCATCAAGGTCCGGTGACGGGCACCCATGATTTCATCCTCCGAAGTCCGCGCACTGATCTCGAGCACCTCCGGCATTTTCGAATTCTCGGCAATCAGGGAGTGATAGCGACCGATCTCGCACTCGGCCGGCAGACCGACGTACAGCGTGCGACCATCGTGCGTGATCCGCGAGGTCTTGCCGTGCATCAGACGTCGCGCGCGCACGACTTTGCCGCCAAACACTTCGACGATCGATTGGTGCCCGAGGCAGACGCCCAGCACCGGCACGCGCCCCGCGAAGGCGCGGATCATGTCCATCGACACGCCGGCGTCGTACGGCGTACCCGGGCCCGGCGAGATGCACAGATGCGAGGGGGCCAGATCCAGGGCCGCGGCGACGCTGATCTCATCGTTGCGACGGACATCGACCTCGGCACCCAGCACCAGGAAGGCCTGCACCAGGTTGTAGGTGAAGGAATCGTAGTTGTCGATCAACAGCAGATGCGGCTTCACAGCCCCTCCTCGGCCAGCGCCAGCGCGCGCACCATGGCGCCGCTCTTGGCCAGCACTTCATCATGTTCGGCTTCCGGGACGCTGTCGGCGACGATTCCGGCACCGGCCTGGAAGCTGTATTCGTCCCCCTGGAAAACCAGGGTGCGGATGGTGATGGCCTGGTCCATGTCGCCGTGCGCGCCGAAGTAGCCGACCGTGCCGCCGTAGAGGCCGCGACCCACCGGCTCGAGTTCATCGATGATCTGCATGGCGCGCACCTTCGGCGCACCGACCAGGGTCCCGGCCGGAAAAGTGGCCGCGAACAGATCGAAGGCGTCCTTACCCGGTGCCAGGTGACCCTTGACCCCGCTGACGATGTGCATCACGTGGCTGTAGCGCTCGATGTGCCGGTACGGATCCACGTGCACGCTGCCCGCCGCGGCCACGCGGCCGAGGTCGTTGCGCGCCAGGTCCACCAGCATCACGTGCTCGGCGTTCTCCTTGGGGTCCGCGCGCAGTTCGGTTTCCCGCGCGACATCGACGGCCACATCATCCGAACGCGGCCGGGTGCCGGCGATCGGTCGCAGCTGCGCCTGGCCGGCGCTCAACTTGACCAGCGCTTCGGGCGAGGAGCCCACCACCGTGATGTCGCCGAGCGCGCAGTAATACATATAGGGTGATGGATTGATCAGCCGCAGGGCCCGATAGGCCTGGAAGGGATCCAGCTCATGCCGGCCGCTGAACCGCGAGGCGAGCACCAGCTGATAGACATCACCGGCCGCGATGTATTCCTGGGTGCGCTTTACGCCCGCGATGTACTGATCGCGCGTCATCGAGGGCAGCGGCTGCTGGTAGCGGCCGGGGCGGATGGTGTTGGGCAAACCGCCGCGCAGTGCGCGGATGATTTCCCGACGCAGCGCGGCGCGCTCCGACGCCGCGCCGGCATGCAATAAGGCGATGCTGCGCGTCAGGTGGTCGAACACCAGCAGTGATTGCGGTGCCACGTAGTGCAACGCCGGCACGCCATCGGCGGTCGCGACCCGCTTCGGCAGATGCTCGAAGAAGCGCACGACATCATAGGAAGCGAAGCCCACCAGCCCACCGGCCAGGGGCACGCCCGCAATCTCCGGTTCGGGACGCGGCGCGGCCGCGAGCGCCTGGCGCAGCCGATCCAGCAGCTCGACCGCAGTGCCGGGTCGCGCGTGCCGCTGCCCGCCCACCTGCAGGCCCGCGGCGTCGAGTTTGACCTCCAGGCTGTCGCCGAAACCGACGAAGGAATAGCGCGCCAGACGCTCTCCCCCTTCCACGCTCTCGAGCAGGAAGCGGGGCCTGAATGCCGCGAGCTTCATGAAGGCGGAGACCGGCGTGTCCAGATCTCCGGCGATATCGAAAGGCGCTTTCATTTGATTCCTGGCTTCAAAACGTGCAGACAACAAAAAACCCATCCCGGGGCATTTCCGGAGATGGGTTCTGGCGACGCTCGAGTCTTTTAGAGAAAAATTAAGGCGGCAGCATCCAGGCCCACTCCGTCAGGAAGTGCGCCACCACCAGGTGCGAAGCTCGTTGCGAGGCTGCGTGGACATAGGCGGGGGAGTATCGCCGGAAGGCCCGGAGCCGTCAAGAATCGCCGCAGAACGGTTAGAATAGCCGCCATTCCCACCCTCGTGCCCGGAGTCCCTTTCGTGAGATTCAAAGCTTTGCTCGACAGCTGGCAGGATGCCGCTGCCGGTTCCCGCACCGCCCAGGAATACGCCGTCCGGCTCCCCGTCGATGATGCCGCGCGACTGCACGCGCTGGCGGAGATCTTCCCCGGGCGCACCCCGGAGCAGCTCATCACCGAACTTCTGGGCGTGGCACTGCAGGAAGTGGCCGCCTGCATTCCCTATGTCCCGGGGCAGAAGGTGATCGCGAACGATGAGCAGGGCGACCCACTGTACGAGGATGTCGGTCTGACGCCGCGGCTGGTCGAGCTCACGCGCCGCTACCGTCGACAGCTGGAAACGGCGAAGTAGACGACATGCCCTCGTTCGACGTGGTCTCGGAGCTGGACTCCCACGAAGTCACCAATGCGGTCGATCAGGCCAACCGCGAACTGAGCCAGCGTTTCGATTTCAAGGACACCGGCGCCGTCTTCGAATTGAACGACCTGACGGTCAGCGTCAAGGCGCAGGTCGAATTTCAGCTCAAGCAGATGCTGGAGATCCTGAAGCTGCGGCTCGCGAAACGCGGCATCGACGTCATGTGCCTGGAGATCAAGGATCCGGTGGTCAATCTCGCGGCTGCGATCCAGGAGGTGATCCTGCGCCAGGGCATCGATGCGGATACGGCGCGCGTGATCGTGCGCCAGATCAAGGACTCGAAGATCAAGGTGCAGGCCAGCATTCAGGGCGAGAAGGTGCGCGTCACCGGCAAGCAGCGCGATGACCTGCAGGCCGCCATGGCGCTGCTGCGCAAGGCCAAGGTCGAAATGCCCCTGCAGTTCAATAATTTCCGCGACTGACGAGAACTCCAAACAATGACCGTCAAAGCCGTATTCCTGGATTTCGCCACCGTCAGCAATGACGATCTCGACCTCGGAGCCCTCAAGCGCGTGCTGCCGCACGTGGTCCTGCACGATGTCACGCTGGAGGCCGACATGGCGAAGCGCATGGCCGGGGCCCAGATCGTCCTGACCAACAAGCTGTATATCACCCGCGCGCTGATCGAGGCGAATCCGCAGCTGCGCTTCGTCGGCGTCTCTGCGACCGGCACCAACAATGTCGATCTCGAAGCCGCACGCGAGCACACGGTCGCGGTGTGCAATGTGCGTGACTACTGCAGCCGTTCGGTCATGCAGCATGTGCTGGCGGTGATCCTGGCGCACACCCATCGTGTGCGCGAATACTCGCGCCTGGCGGTCGATGGTTCCTGGACACGGATTCCGCAGTTCACCATGTTGAACTACCCGATCCGCGAACTTTCCGGTCGGGTTCTCGGCATCGTCGGCTACGGCGCGCTCGGTCGGGCGGTCGCGCAGGGCGCGCAGGCCGCGCTCGACATGCGGGTGATGATCGCCGGTCGTCCGGGAAAGCCGGCGGCACCGGGCCGCGTTGATCTCGATGTGCTGCTGCGCGAAGCGGATGTCTTGAGCCTGCACTGTCCACTGACGCCGGCCACGGCCAACATGATCGGGGCGCGCGAACTCGCGCTCATGAAGCCGGACGCGCTGCTCGTGAACACCGCCCGGGGTGGTTTGATAGATTCGGCGGCACTGGTCGAGGCGCTGCGCAGTGGCGGGATTGGTGGCGCTGCGATTGACGTGCTACCGCATGAACCCCCGATCGACGGCAACCCTTTGGTCGACCCGTCGATTCCCAATCTGATCCTGACACCGCACATTGCCTGGGCTGCTCGGGAGGCGCGCCAGCGCTGCCTCGATGAGGTGGCCGCCAATATCGCCGACTTCCTCAAGGGCGGGACTCGTAACCGGGTCGTGTGAGCGCGCGACGCCAGCGGATGGGACCTGCGTCTAGGAACCTCTTGCGCGCTTTGCCTAGCATCAGCTCCCATGGCCGACTCCCTGCAGGAAACCCTGCCCGATCTCATCGTGCTCGTGCAGCGCGAGGGTACGGTTGTTGCCTGCAGCGGCGGGGCTGCCGTAGGGCGTTTGCGACCTTCAACTCCCGAAGGTCAGCGTCTGGAGTCCCTCTGGCCGGCCGCGGTCGCCAGGCTCCTCAAACAGCTGATCCGCAAGGCAATTTCCACGCGCGGACAGGTCGAGGCGCACTTCGACGACGAGGGCCGCGCTTTCGAGGTGCGCGTCACCGCCCAGGGTCCGGAGCGCGCCATCTGCCTCATCCGGCCGACACTGGTCGCGGCCCCGGAGGACAGTCTGGACCTGACCGAAGAGCGGCCTCGCGCCCAGCTTGATCGGCGCGGATTCCTCAAGCGCTTCAAGGAATCGGTGTCGCTGGCGGCGCTGCGCGAGAAGCAGATTGCGATCGCCGTGATCTATGTCGACGGCATCGCCGATATCGGTCAGGTCATTGCCGGCGATATCGCCGAACGGGTGATGAGCATGGCCATCATGCGGCTGCCCACGCTCAATGGCGAACAGAGCGATGGCGCGGCACGTCCCTGGTGGTATCTGGGCCAGTTGAGCGAAAACCTCCTGGCAGTGCTGATGGAGAGCGCCGACCGCGCTGCCATTGAAGCCTGCATCACCGCCCTTTGCACCAGCCTGCGCCAGCCACTGGACCTCGGTGGCACTGCGTTTCATCTGACACCTTTTGCGGGTCTCGCCGTTCTGGGCCAGGACGCCTCCTCACCCCGCACGCTGCTGGATCAGGCGCGTGCGGCCGCCACCGAAGCGCGTCGCTCGGGCAGCGTGGCCCCGCGCTTTTTTACCGACACGCTGCAACTGCGGTCGTTGGCGCGCCTGGACGTCACCCGCGAGCTGCGCGACGCCATCGACAACGGCGACATCGGCCTGCGCTACATCGGCCGCCACGATCTTCGCAGCGCGCAACTCGTGACCTGGGCCGGTTATCTGCGCTGGCAACATCCCCTGCGCGGTGAGATCCGCCCGGGTGAGTTCCTCAAAATTGCGGAAGCCACCGGGTTCGCAACGCTGCTGTCGCGCGTGGCGCTGGCCAGCCTCAGTCAGGACTTCGCAGCCCACGCAGCGCACTGGGATCCGAACGTTCGGGTGTCGTTCGGCCCCTTGCGACATCATGTTCTGCACAAGGATTTCATCGACGACGTCATTAAATTCCTCGCCGACGGCGTGGTGCCGGCCGAGCGCCTGGAATTGCGCATCGCCGAGAAGACCTTTATCGCCAGGCCAGCGAGCGACTTTGATCCCCTGGCCAGCCTGGGCGTGCGTCTGGTCATCGATGAGGTGGGGCGTGGCATGGCCTCCCTGGATTGGCTGGCCCGCGGGCGGATCTGGGGACTGCAGCTGGATCGTGCCTGGGTCACCGCGCTAACCACCGATGCGGCGGCGCTCAAAGTCTGCAGTGCGGGCATTGCCGTGGCGAAGGCACTGCAACTGACACCCATTGCCACCGGCGTTGATAATCAGGCGTTATGTGACGCCCTGCTGGCACTGGGATGCCGCCAGGGAACCGGCGACCTGCACCAGCTGCTCTTTCCCGAAGTCGCCCCCACTGTCCAAGTGGCCTGATTTTACACATCGATTATGTGACGTGCGTCACCCTGGGACCTCGGATCCGTGAGGTCCGTCACCTTCGAGCGGCAGCCCGTTCGCGAGACCTTATGCATCGCACAACGCTTCGGAAACACCCGAAGTAAGAGGATCAGGCGATGCGTTCCACTCAGTCGGTATGTGAACTGCGAGTTGCTTCGTTGCTGGTGGCTTTGCTGGCCGCGAGCGCGACCGCAGCTGCGACGCCCGAGTCTGCGGACCCCGCACCCGGCGCGTCGCGCTACCTGGTGCAGGCCGCAACGCTGAGCCTGGCGCAGCGCGACGTACGGCAGGTCGGCGGCAGCATCGAACGCGACCTGGAGATCATTCATTCCGTGTCGGCGTACCTGGATGATGCGCAAGCGGCGAGCCTGCGCGCCCGCGGTGATGTGCGAGTGTTTGCCGACCGCAGCATGCACACCCAAGGCCTGAATTCACTGCTCGGCTCGGTGACCTCCGCGGTCGAGTCGACAACCAACTCGGTCAATTCGGCAGTGGCGACCAACCCGGTGGTGACCGCCGTCACGGCCGTCACGACACCGGTCACCGCGACCGTGACGCAGGTGGCCGCGCCGCTGGTATCTCCCGTGACCGCGCCGGTGGTGGCGGCGGTCAGCAGCAATACGGCACTGACGGATGGCACCGGAGTCGCCGCCTCCACTCTGGTTTACCAGACCAATTACCCGATGCTCGTTGGCGCCAACACCCTGCAGCAGAAGGGCATTACCGGAAAGGGCGTCACGATCGCCATGCTGGATTCGGGTCTGTGGGAGGATGTGACACAGAACTACGGTTCGCGGGTGCTCGCCAGTGTTGATGTGACCAACCGCGGCTCCGGGCCGGTCACGGGCGACCCCTATGGGCATGGCACGCACGTCACTTCGATCGCGGCCGGCGGCGCCGAGAATGTGGCGTTGCAATACCTGAGCATCGCGCCTCGGGCCAACCTCGTCATCGTGCGCGCCTTCGACGGCCAGGGCGGTGGCCGTTATGTGGACGTGATCGCCGGCTTGAACTGGATCCTCGCCAACCGGCAAAAGTACAACATCCGCGTCGTCAATCTTTCCTTCGGCTCGAGCCCTGAGTCCTTCTACTGGCAGGATCCGGTGAATCAGGCCGTGATGGCGGTATGGCAGGCCGGCATCGTGGTGGTGGCTGCGGCGGGCAACTCCGGCCCGGCCCCGATGACCATCGGCGTACCCGGCAATGTGCCCTACGTGATCACGGTCGGTGCACTCACCGACAATTACACGCCCTACAATGCCGCAAACTTCAGTCTGGCCTCGTTCTCCTCCACGGGTCCGACCTACGAGGGCTTCGTGAAGCCCGAGGTCGTCGCGCCCGGCGGCCACATTGCCGCCTCGATGTCCAGCAGCAGCTACCTCGCCAATATCGATCCAAACTCGATGTCGGTGGGCGAACAGATGTTCACGATGTCGGGCACTTCGATGGCCACGGCCGTGACGAGCGGGGTGGTCGCGCTGATGCTGCAGGCCAATCCGGCGCTGACACCCGACACGGTGAAGTGCCGGCTGCTGTCATCGGCGGCCGCGGCGGTGACGCCTTCGGGCACTCTGGCTTACTCCGTGTTTCAGCAGGGCGCGGGTTTCATCAACGCGGTGCGAGCCGTGAGCAGCACGGCGACCGGTTGCGCCAATCAGGGCCTGAATATTGCCGCCGATCTCGCCGGCACTGAGCACTTCGGTGGCCCGGCCAACGAGAATGCCGCTGGCGATTTCTTCATCATGAACATGGCGGGCGCCACCTGGGCCACCTCGCAGTCCGGTCAGGGGCTCACCTGGTCCACCGGCTATCCCTGGGGCCAGGGCTTTCAATGGAGCTCCGGATATCTGTGGAGCCAGGCCTATGCCTGGAGCAACAGCTACGCGTGGAGCAACAGTTATGCGTGGAGTCAGAGTTACGCGTGGAGTCAGGGCTATGCCTGGAGTACGTCGGTGCCCTGGTGGCTGAACCGGACGGGCTCGGCCTCCTCGTCCGCCGCGACGTCAATTCTGCCCTGGGTTCCCAACGAATAGCCCAACTGTGACGCACTTCTCGTAAGTGGCGAATTTGCCCGAGCGCTCCTGAAACACGTCAATGTTCGCGGGAGCGGCTTGGTGCATCGTCTCGCTGTGAGTACCCATCCACTTTGGCGCGCATGGCGCTCGCGCCTCGCCTTCTGGCTTCTCGGCATGACGGCCGCAGCGGCCGTCCCGGCGGCCGAGGCGCCGGGCCTGATCCTGCAGCATCTGACCACCGCCGACGGTCTGCCGCAGGGCACCGTCTACACGACGCTGCAGGACTCGCAGGGGTTCGTGTGGCTGGCGACGGAGGATGGACTGGTCCGCTACGACGGCCGGGAACTGAAGCGCTACGCCTACTCCCCGAGCAGCGGGAACGGACTGCCCGGGAACTTCATTTACGATGTGGTCGAGGATGCCAATCACGATCTGTGGCTGGCCATCAAGGATACCGGCCTCGCCCGCTGGAACCGCGTCACCGACAGCTTCACGATCTTTCGCCACGACCCGAGAAATTCCGCCTCGCTGGGCAGCGACTCAATACGCTCACTGCTCGTCGATGCACAGGGCCAGCTGTGGGTCGGCACCACGGACGCCGGAGTGGATATCCGGGATCCTGCCAGCGGGCGGTTCGCGCATCTGCGCCATGACTCGCGCGTCGCCGTGTCGCTGCTCGATGATCGCATTCAGAGAATCGAAGCCGATCGCACCGGCACGGTGTGGGTATCGACCCTCACCGGTCTGGACCGCTGGCTGCCGCGGCAGCGCGGCTTTGCGCATCTGCAACACCTCGCCGGAGACGCCGCCACTTTGAGCGGCACGTACATCTCGCACGTCCTGCAGGATCGCAGCGGCGCCTTGTGGGTGACGAGCATCGGCGGCGGCCTGAACCTGATGGACCGCAGCGGCCATATCCAGGCGGTCTATCGTCACGACCCGAAGGATCCCGATTCGCTGGCGAGCGATGACGTGCGTGCCATTCTCCAGGATCAATCCGGAGATCTCTGGGTCGGCACCAATCAGGGGCTGGACCTGCTCGATCGCGGCAACAATCAGTTCCACCACTACCGCCATGATCCGAAGGACGCGGGCACGCTGCCGGACTCCGAAATCCTCTCGCTTTATGAGGACCAGAGTGGGCTGGTATGGATCGGCATGCGAGCCGGGGGGGTCAGCCGCTGGAATCCCCAAAGCTGGGAGCTGGGCGGTCAACGACCCGCCTGGCTGCAGGAAAATCTGGCGATGGCCTTCGCCGATGCGCCGGACAACCGCGTCTGGATTGCCGCAATGGGCGGGGGGCTCAAGCAGTTCGATCCCGCCACCGGCCAGGTGCTCGACTTCGACGCCTTGATCGGACACCCCAATGCTCTGGGGGATAAGCAGGTCATGTCGCTGCGCGAGGATCGCCACGGCGCATTGTGGATCGGGACGAGGAAAAGCGGCCTGCACAGGTTCGCGGCCGGCAGGCTCACCGCCTATGCCGTCAAAGCGGCCGATGCCCACAGCCTGAGCGCCCCCGGCATCATGAGTATCTTCGAGGCGCGCGACGGCATGATCTGGCTGGGCACCTTTGGCGGCGGCGCCAATGTGCTCGATCCCGGCACCGGGCTGATCCGCCAGCTGCCCTTTGGCGACTCCCAGCCCGGTTCGATCAGCGGAGCGAACGTCAGCTCCATCGCGCAGGACGCGCAGGGCAATCTGTGGCTGGCGACCGACGGAGAAGGGCTCGATCTGGCGCGGCCCGACGGGCGCGTGGTCAGGGTTTTCCGCCACGACCCCCACGATCCGACCACCTTACCGGCCGATGCCGTGTATGCCGTGACCGTCGATGCCCGCGGCAATATCTGGGTGGGAACGGACAGCGGCGGACTGGCACAGGTCGTGGGTTCCTCCGCTTTCCCCGAGGCCATTCACTTCCGCACTTTTTCGCACGACGAGACCCTCTCCAACCACACCATCTATGGCGTGGTCGATGACGCCAAGGGGCGTTTGTGGCTGAGCGGCAATGCCGGTCTGGCGCGCTTCGATCCGGACACCGGCGCCGTCAAGACCTACCATCGGGAAGACGGCCTGCAGGGCGAGGAGTTCAATTTCGGCGCCTATACGCGGCTCAGCAACGGGCGCTTGTGTTTTGGCGGACCCGGCGGCTTCAACATCTTCGACCCGCAGCGCCTGACGGAAAGCCGGCCACCGCCGCACCTGGCGTTGACGCGGGTCGAGATACTGGGCGTGCCGGCGCCCACCAGCCGTCCCTACTGGCTGCTGCAGCGGCTGGATCTCGATCATCGCGCCAACATTCTCTCCCTCGACTTCGGGGTACTCGATTTCACCTCTCCCAAGCGCAACCACATCGCCTATCGCATGGCCGGTCTGACCGACAAGTGGATTGACCTCGGGGCCGAGAATCGAATCACGCTCACCAACCTGGATGCCGGTGATCATCTGCTCGAGGTACGCGCTGCGAACTCCGACTCACTGTGGAGCGCTACGCCGCTGCAGCTGCGCATCCACAAGGACCCTGCGCCCTGGCGCTCGCGCGAGGCCTACGCTGTCTATCTGTTGCTGGCCCTGGGCCTGATTGCCTACCGCGTGCACCTGCAGCGTGCGAAATTCAGGCGCGTGGTTCAGGAGCGGCAGCACCTGGAGAGCGAAGTCGCGCTGCGCACCCGCGAACTGGTCGAATCCAACCGCCAGCTCGAGGAAGCCTCGCAGGCCAAGACTCACTTCATGGACCGCATGAGTCACGAGTTGCGCACGCCGATGAATGGCGTCGTCGGCATGACCGAACTGCTGGCGCGCACCGAGCTGTCGGCCAAGCAGGCGCGCCTGACCCATACCATCCGTTCCTCCGCGCAGACTCTGTTGCAGATCGTCAATGACCTGCTGGATCTTTCGAAGATCAGGGCCGGCAAGCTGCAGACCGAAAATCTGCCCGTCGACCTGGTGCAGGTGCTCGAGGAGTGCACCGGTCTGTTCGCCGGTGCCGCCGATTCGAAGGGCATTGAGCTCATCGTTTGCCCGCCGGCCCAAGCGCATCCGGCTTTGCTCGGTGACCCGCTGCGCATCCGGCAGATACTGATGAATCTGGTCGGCAATGCCGTCAAGTTCACCTCCCAGGGGCAGGTGGTGGTCAAGGCCGATCTGAACATCGGGGAGCCCGGCATGGCCACCCTGGAACTGTCCGTGACCGACACCGGTATCGGCATGGACGCCGCGACGATTGCCAAGATCTTCGAGCCGTTCACTCAGGCCGATGAATCCACGACCCGCCGTTTCGGTGGCAGCGGCCTGGGACTGGCCATCTGCCGCGACCTGGCCCAGATCATGGGCGGCCGCATCCGCGTTGAGAGCCATCCGCAGGTCGGCTCCAGCTTCGTGCTGTCACTACCCTTGCAAGTGGCAGCAGAGCCCGTGACCGCACCGGCCCCCTTGCCGCCGCACAACGTTCGGATCCTGACCCAACATCTGGCCATGGCCGAATCGCTCTCCCGCCACCTGACGGCGCTGGGACTGACCCCGCTCGGGCAGGACTGGAATGCAGCCACCGCCATCGCCGATCTGATCATTGTCGATGCCGGCAGCCAGCAGGAGTACCTGCGTGTGCGGGCCGCGGCCACCGGTCAGGCGCCGCCACTGGTACTGGTCGCATCGTCGGCCGAAATCGAGTCTCACCGCTTTGATGGCATCGTGGCGAGTGATCGCATCGTGCTCAAGCCGGTGCATCGCGAAACATTGAAGGAGGCGATCGCCGCTGCCCTGGGACTGGCGCCGGCGCCAGCCGCCGCCGCCTCACTGCTGGCCGCGCCGCAGACCCTCGGCGGACACGTGCTCCTGGTCGAGGATGAGCCGGTCAATGCCGCGGTGGCGCAGGGCTATCTGGAAGCGCTCGGCTGCACCTGGGTGTGGGTCAAGGATGGTCCGGAGGCCGTGGCGCGCACCGCCGCCGAACACTTCGACCTGATATTGATGGATCTGAGTATGCCCACCATGGACGGTTACGCGACCACGGCGCTGATCCGCCAGCGTGACGCACAGCGGGCGCGCGTCCCCATCGTCGCGCTCAGCGCGCACGATGCAGGAACCTACCGAGCGGCGTGCCTGGCAGCCGGTATGGATGACATGTTGAGCAAGCCCTACACACTGGAAGCCTGCGCGGCGCTGCTGTCTCGTTGGCTGAAGCGGGACGCGAAGCGCCTCGCGGTAGAGCTGCCGCAGGCGGTGCCGCCGCTCGCGCTGGAGCTGGCCGCGGTGGATGCCAAGGCCGTCGCGAGCCTGCGCAACCTGCGCAGCGGTGGCGGCACGGACCTTTATTCAAAGCTGGTCGCGCTCTTTGAGTCCGGATCGGCTGAATCGCTCGCCGCGTTGGACCGCGCGTTGGTCGGCTCCGACCTGGCCGCAGCCGCCGCGCTGTGCCACAAATTCAAGGCCAGTGCCGCGAATGTCGGGGCGCTGGTGTTCTCACGCGAGCTCGGATTGCTGGAGGATGCGTGCGCTGCCGGCCAGCTCGAGCAGGCACGGCAGCTGTGCGCACGCGCGCGGGGCGCCTATCCGGCACTGTTGGCCGAACTCAATAATCTGACCTTACGGGCGAGCGCATGAGCCCGAGCCCGCACCGCCCGGCCGTTGCCATCGTCGCCGACGATGAAGATCTGGGCCGCCTGCTGCTGAGCGAAGCGGTGGCGCAGCTCGGGCTCACCGTCAGCGCGCACGACAATGGATCGGCGGCGGTTGATGCCGCCCTGAAGCACAACCTTGCCATCGTCCTGCTGGATGTGGACATGCCCGGTCTCGACGGCCACGCGGTATGCCGGCGGCTGCGCGCGGAACCGCGCTTTGCCAATGTCCCCATCGTCATGGTGACCGGGCACGAAGACTCCGCGGCCATCGATCTGGCATTCGATGCCGGCGCGACGGATTTCATCGCCAAGCCGGTCAACTGGGCGCTGCTGCCACGGCGTCTGGGCTACATCCTGCGCAACGCCGCCGCGGCCGAACGCATCGAGCGCCTGGCGTACTTTGATCCCCTCACGGGGTTGCCGAACCGGCAGCGCTGCATCGAAACCGCCGAAAGTCTGTTCACGGCGGCGGCCGCCAACGGCGAACAAGTGGCCATCATGTATCTGGATCTGAACAGCTTCAAGCGCATCAACGATACCTTCGGTCACGCCGTGGGCGATGCGGTGCTGCGCGTGGTGGCCGAGCGGCTGCGACATACGCTCGATCAATTTGATGCCGGGCAACAGCATGTCACCGTGGCGCGCTTTGGGGGCGACGAGTTCGTCATCCTGCTGCGGCATCCGGCCGCGCAGGCGCTGGCCGCTGACGTCGCGCAGGCCTGTTGCGCCGCCTTCAAGGAGCCCATCGCCTACCAGGGCCTGGAGTTCTACTCAGCTCCCAGCATTGGCATCGCGGTCTACCCCGCGGACGGTGCTGACGTGCAGACGGTACTCAAGCATGCCGATACGGCCATGTACCAGGTGAAGAGTGGCGCCGTGACGGCCGTGGCGACCTATGCACCGGCCATGAGCAGCCGCCTGCGCAACTGGCTGGATCTGGAGGCGCGACTGCGGCGCGCGCTGCAGGAAGACCTGCTGACCCTGCACTATCAGCCCAAGTTCCGCATCAGCGACCAACGGCTGTGCGGCGTCGAGGCGCTGCTGCGCTGGTGTGATTCGGATCATGGGGACATCTCGCCCAATCGTTTCATCGAGATCGCCGAAGACAGCGGCCTGATCATTGACCTGGGCGCATGGGTGACGCGCAATGTCTGCCGGCAGCTGCGCCAGTGGCAGAATCGGGGCTTAGCGCTGCCCATCGCAATCAACGTCTCCGGCAAGGAGCTGCTGCACGGCGATCCGGTACGAGTCATTCAAAGCGAGGCTGAGGCGGCGGAAATCCCTGCGTCGCTGATCGAGGTGGAGATCACCGAATCCCTGCTGGTCAAGGATTCGGCGGCGGTTCGCACGGCGCTCGAGGGATTGCGACAGCTGGGTTGCCGGATCGCTCTGGATGATTTTGGAACCGGGTATTCCTCGTTGGCCTACATCACCCGCTTTCCGCCGGATCGCATCAAGATCGACAAGGCATTCGTTACCAACGTAGACCGCTCGCCCGCGGACGCCGCCGTCGCCAGCGCCATCCTCTCGCTCGGCCGGAATCTGGGTGTCACCGTGACGGCCGAAGGCATCGAGCGCAACGGCCAGCTCGAATGGCTGCGCGCACGCGGCTGCGATGAGGTGCAGGGATTTCTGCTGTCCAGGCCGTTGTCCGTCTCCGATCTTGAGCAGCGCTTCCTGCAGCGTTCAGGATGGACCGATGGGCAGGAGTCGACGGTGACGAACCGGCAGGAGTGAGGCTGGGGATCGCCGAAGAGCGCCCGTTGGTCGGGCGAACTTGACATTACCGGCTTTGTCGCGCCGCAAGATGGGCGGCGATTTCCGCGCCATTGCGTACCTCGGGCCGGTAATTGAGACTTGGATGTCGGTGGCAAGCATAGAAAGATAAGAAGATAAGAAGAGCTGACGGGGGGTTAAAAAGTGATGGCACGTCTTGGGGCCCATGGCTTCGCGTTCTTGATGGCCGGAATAATAACTGTCCAATCCGCGCGGGCGGCCGACTGGCTGCCGATCGATCCGAAGGAACTGCAGATGACCAGCGAGCCGAGCGCCCCCGGGGCGGCCGCCGTCTATCTGTATCGCCAGGCCGATCGCAGCGACCGGTACTATCAGGAGAAAAATTACGTCCGCATCAAAATTCTGACCGAAGAAGGGCTGAAGTACGCAAATGTCGAGCTTCCTTTCGATGGGCAGAGTGAATCAATCGGTCAAATTCAGGCGCGAACCATCCAGCCGGATGGCTCGAGCATGCTGTTCGACGGCAAGGTGTTCGACAAGCCGATCATTCAGGCCCGGGGCGCGAAGCTGCTGGCGAAGACCTTCACCATGCCGAACGTTCAGGTCGGCAGCATCATCGAATATCGCTACGTCCACTATTTGCGTCAGGGTTGGATCTACGACTCGCGCTGGATCCTGAGCTCAGAGCTTTACACCGAACACGCGAAATTTTCCCTCGAGGCCGTACCGCAGTTATCCCTGCGCTGGAGCTGGCCACGGGGTCTGCCAGAGGGCTCCATCGGACCGAAAAAGGACGGGGATAGCATTCAGCTCGAAGCGCACGGCATCCCGGCTTTCGTGGAAGAGGAATATATGCCGCCGGCTGACGAGCTGCGTTCGCGCGTCGACTTCATTTACGAGGTGGATCCGTCGGCGCCACACACTCCTGACGACTACTGGAAAAGCCGCGGCCGCACGCTCTACCGGAGCGTGCAGAAGTTCGCCGTTTCGAACCGCACGATGACGCAGGCAGTGGCCCAGATCATCGCACCAACGGATTCGGTGGAAGAAAAGCTGCGCAAGATCTATGCACGCGTTAGCCAGATCCATAATCTGAGTTACGAGTCCGACTCGCAAAGGGAGGCAAGCCAGGAGAAGGCGGACAACATTCACGACGCCGCGGATGTCTGGCAGAAAGGCTACGGCGAGAATCTGCAGATCACCCAGCTGTATCTCGCGTTGGTTCGGGCTGCCGGCATCGACGCCGATCCGGTGCTGGTCGCGACGCGGGACCGGTACTTCTTCAGCAAGAACTTCATGAACGCCGGCCAGCTGAACGGCGCCATGGTCGTGGTCACAATCGACGGCAAGGACGTGTATCTGGATCCCGGGACGCCCTTCACACCATTCGGTCTGCTGCCGTGGTGGGAAACGGCAGTTCAGGGCCTGCGACTGTCCAAGGACACCTCGAAATGGATCGACACACCATTTCCCGGACATGCGGACTCGCGAATCGAACGCAAGGCCTCTTTGAAATTCGACAACGGCGGGCTCACCGGCAAGCTCACCGTCACCTATTCCGGAATGGAAGCCGCCCAGCGGCGCCTGGACCAGCGTTCCGAAGACGAGACCGCCCGCAAACAGTATCTCGAGGACGAGGTGGAGCGAGCCATTCCGGTAGGCATCAATGTAACGCTGACCAACAGTCCGGACTGGAACAGCTGGGATACTCCGCTGGTTGCGCAATACGATCTGGAGGTTCCCGGCTGGGCCAAATCTGCAGGCCGCCGTGCGCTGCTGCCGGTGGGACTCTTCGGCAGGCAGGAGAAGGGCGTGTTTGCGCATGCCGCGCGAGTACAGCCGCTGTACTTCGCCAATTCCTACCAGCACACCGACGATGTCACGATCGAGTTACCCGCCGGATGGATTGCGGAAAGCGTGCCGCAGGCGCGCAACATTGACCTGAAGCGGGTTGCCTTTCGAACCACCCTGGAAAACGGCCGGCGGAGCCTGCACTTCACGCGCCAGTTCGACTTTGACCTGTTGATCGTCGATGCGAAGGGCTACGACACGGTGCGCAACTTCTACCAGACGGTTCAGGGCGCCGACGAAGAGCGTGCCGTGCTGACGCCCGATCCGGGCCCTCACGCAGGGCGCTGACATGGTCAAGAGCCGCACTCCGGTGATGCTTGCGGCGCTGCTACTTGCCGGCGCGGCTTCGCGCGTTCTGGCGGTGACCGTGCCACCCTGGATCCAGGCTCAGCTCAACGTGCCGTTACCCGATCATGACGCCAGGACCCCTGCCGTAGTCCTCTACAGCGAGACCACGCTCACCGTCGAGCCCAACGGCAAGATGCTGCGCGTCGAACGTCAGGTCATCAAGATCTTACGTCCCGAAGGTGGCAGATACGGCATCATCCGCGCCGACTCCAATGTGCAATCCCGCATCATCGGCATGCATGGCTGGAACATCGCGGCCGGCGGCCAGCCGACCGATGTAAGCGACCGTGATGCCGTGGAATCAGCCGTGATCGGTGTACCGCAGGGCAATCTGGTGGCTGACGTGCGCAGCAAACTGCTGCGGATTCCCGGCGTCCTCCCTGGTAATGTCGTTGCCGGTGAAGTCACGGAGGAGCTACAGCCCTTTGTACCCGCCGACGACTGGGTCTTGCAGGGTGAGATCCCCATTCGCGAGAGCCGCTTCAGCCTCGAGGTGCCCAGCGGCTGGAGTTACAAGGCGCACTGGGTCAATCATGCCGATGAGGCTCCCGCCATCAACGGTGCCCGCTCCGTGTGGACGCTGCGCGACCTCAAGGCCATCCGGGAAGAGCAGTTCATGCCGCCCCTGGACGCCATCTCCGGAAGACTCGCCCTCTCCCTGGTGCCGCCGACCGGACACGGCCAGGGCTTCGAGAGCTGGTCTGATGTCGGCGCGTGGTATCAGAATCTGGCGCAGAGCCAGCGGGCCTCCTACCGCGCGATCAAACAACAGGTCGCCGCTCTCACCGATGCACAATCAACCCTCCTCGGTAAGATCCAGGCGCTGGCCAATTTCGTACAAACGGACGTGCGCTATGTCGCCATCGAACTGGGCATCGGTGGCTGGCAACCCCATGCGGCCGCGGATGTCTTCACCCACCGGTACGGCGATTGCAAGGACAAGGCGACACTCCTGGCGACCATGCTGAAGGATATCGGTGTCGATGCCTCGTACGTGATCGTCAATACTCGACGTGGCGCGGTTACGCAGTCGACGCCGCCGAACCTTGGTTTTGACCATGTGATTCTTGCCATCCAGCTGCCCGCCGGAGCGGATGATCCGGGACTGCTCGCACTGACCACACATCCCAAGCTCGGGAGGATCCTGTTCTTCGATCCTACCGACACGTACACCCCATTGGGCGGGCTGGCCGGGCCCCTGCAGGGCGGATTCGGACTGCTGGTTACGGCCGATGGCAGTGAAATCGTGCACCTGCCGACACTCCCGGTGACGGCAAGCTCACAGCAGCGCACGGCGCACCTGACGCTCGACGCGGATGGAACTTTGCGCGGCGAGGTTGTCGAGGTTTCCACCGGTGATATGGCCGCATTCGCGCGCAGTGCGGTGGATACTACCGCCCAGGATACCGATCACATCAAGCCGATCGAATCGGTGATGGCACAGTCCTTTGCGTCGTACACCGTGACCAGCGCCGTGATCCGCAACCGGCATACGCGCGATATGCCGCTCGAATGGACCTACAACATCGACGTTCCGCGGTTCGCCGAATCAAGCGGTGACATTCTGACGTTGCGACCGCGCGTGCTGGGATCCCAAACGACGGGGTTCCTCGAGACCAAAGAGGCCCGTGAGAACGACATCGAATTCGAAGGTCCGCACAGGAATACCGATGTGTTCGAAATCAGCCTGCCACCCGGCTACGTCGTGGACGATATGCCGCAACCGATTGACGCCGATTATCCGTATGCCGCGTATCACAGCAAAACCGAGGTTGCGGGCCGAACACTCAAATACACGCGCAGCTTGGAGATCAAACAGGTCACAGTCCCGGTCGGCCAGGCCGAAAATCTGAAGCAGTTTTTCAGAACCATCTACAACGATGAGAGCGCAGTCGTCGTGCTGCGGCGTACGACGGGCAACTAGGACACCGCCCCTGGGCGGCGGCCCGGCCTGATCTGACCTGCCGTCGAATCTTCTGGTCCCAGTCATCGCCGCCGCGAAGTTCGCTCTGGTCGAACCAGACCTCGACGCCGGCGCTTCGCAGCGCAGAGCAGATCTGGCGGGCCGCGGTCGCATCCTCCGACGCGTAGCTCAGGAATACCGCTTTGGGGGACTCGGTCATTGATGCACCGCAACTGGCCGCCTGCAGACGGATTCTGCGGCATTTCCGTTGCCGTCAGCTTATCCGAATTCGACCGGACGGCGGATCTCCCAAGCCCGTGGACCCGGGCACGAATCGATCTTTTCAATGACTGCGTCGGATACCGCAGCCGTCTAAGACCAGGGCAGCAATACGATCTTGCCGCCCAGTCCACCCCCGTCGATGCGGGCATGGACCTCCCTTGCCGCTGCGAGCGGCAGTCGGTCCGCGACGATGGGACTGATGGCGCCGACGCGTAGCGACTCAAACAGAGTCGCCATATCGGCCTTGAATTCCTCCGGGTGACGGGATCGCCGCGCCGTTATGCTGTAGAAGACCGCGCTACGGCCGCCGAAGGCGAATTTAAATGTGCTCCACAGCTTGAGTCTGACGATGCCCAGGCCGGCCGCAATCAGGGACTCATTACCAACCCCCATCGTCTGCGACCCGTAACCCACAAGTAGTCCATGGGGCGCGAGACAGGCAAATGATCGGGCGAAATGCCCACCACCGATGGCATCAAAGGCAATATCAACTCCCGCGCCGCCCGGCGTGATTTGACGTACGGAATTGACGAAGTCACCCTGGCGATAATCAATCGCCGCTGCTCCGAAACGCTCAATCACCGCAAGGTTCGCGGCAGAAGACGTACCTATCGCCCTCAGTCCGAGGTGACGCGCAAGATCGAGTAACGCTGTACCGACCGTGCCCGATGCGCCGATGACGAGAATCGTGCTACCGGGCGACAACTTGCGGCAGCGAGTCAGCATCTGAAAGGCCGTCAGATAAGCCAGAGGGATGCACACCGCCTGCGCTGGGTCGACACCTTGAGGGACGGGCACGAGACGGTCCGACGGGCGGATCGCGTACTGCGCATAACCACCCACGACACACAAGTCGGCCACGATCTCACCTGCGCGTGGCGTGGCCACGCCGGCGCCCGTTTTGTCGACCACGCCGACGATCTCGTAGCCCGGGATGAATGGCAGCGGCCCCTTGAAGTCGGGGTACCGCCCTCGCCGAATCATGGTGTCGGTGAAGCCGGTGCCCGCGGCGAGGACTTTGATGCGAACCTGCCCCGGTGCCGGCTCGGGAACCGTCGCAGCGGTCACCAACTCGAGGACTTCGGGGCCACCAAATCGACTAATGCGAACATGTTGCCAAGGCATGCGACCACCATAGACGCCTGCCCTTCCCGCGTCGAGTCGATCAGCGCCTGACCATCACAGAGGCCACGGAAAAAGGGGCCGATCACGCTCGGCCAACGGCTGAAAGTCGATGGTCCTGTGGGCGAGATCGAAATGCATGGGCTGTCCCGTGAAGGGATTGGCGTAGCGGGCACCCGCATTCAAGGCGAGTTGCGCGAGCTGTTCGTCATTCACATGCTGCAATCGGGCCTTCAGTTCCAGGTCCACGATGCGCAGCATTCCATCCAGATCGCACATTGCATGCAGGTACTCAATGCCCGTCGGCGAGGCGACTTTCGACATCGTGTTGCCAATGGGATTGTAGAAAATCTCCGCGAGGCTCACGGTGTTGTGGCTCCGGAATGCCGTCTCACCCGACAGGAAATTCGCGCAGCTGCCGCGGCTGAGTGCGATCTTCTGCGTCAGGACCCGCCACTGCGCATTGAGTGTTGGGTTGTACTTGATGAAATGGTACGACAGCCCACCCGCTATCGCCGGCCCCCCGGAGGGCCTGGAGGACACAGGTCCTGAGCCGCGCTGGGGATTCATGAGATCCCGGACCATCGCCGCGAAGGCAGCAAATTCGCGCATCAGCGGCCCGGCGAGTGAGCGCTCATCGTCAGTCATCGGCGTAAGCGCCGTGCGCAGCTGCGCATAACCGGTATCGCTCAAGGGCTGTGTGCGCACCAGGTCGGACACCACCCCCAGACTGTCTCTCAGGCTTGCCGCCAGAATCATCTTGTCGAGGATCAGGATGTCTGGCTGCGCAAGCAGCCGGCGCGTGAAAGCGATATCGGCACCCAATCGGGTGACCGCCTGCGCCCCCTCTCCCGCACCGGCCTGAAGAACAATATCCGTCAAGAACAGACGCTTGCCCAACATGAACGGCGACCAGGATGCAACCGGCGAGTTCACGGTGAGATGGACGGGGTTCTGCAGGCGGGTATAGCCCGCTACACCCTCGTAGCGATCCATCAACCAGCGGTTTTCGGCAATCAGCCGGCGCAGTTCGTCCGGGTGCGCGGCCGCGCGTTCGACACAGTCCTCCGGTTTCCCCCGGCCTCCACACAGGCCCGCCTTGTCCCCGACGAATGTCTGTCGCGCAACCGGCAACGCGTTATCGAAGGTAACGTCGGAACTGGCTGCAGTCGCTCCGCGCGCGAGGTACGCGGCGTAGATCGCCTGCCCCTGCCGGTTGATGTCCTCGGCATCTGCCGAGTCGAAGGCGATCAGCGCAAAGAACAGGTTATCCTGGGGCGGCAGATTGTCGTGGTGTCGCTGCAGGACGTCGGCGATGCCGGGGTCGAGAGCCCGATCAGAAATGTTGAGCAGATACCACGCTGTCAGCACAATCGCGACCAGTAGTACGACTACCGCGATCAATACAAGAAATACGAATCCGTGCTGTCCGCGACGGCTGGCAGCCAATGTCATTTCGGATGCCTGTTGGAAGGGAGGTTTAGATCGGGGTCAAGGTCCGCGTGCGTTTGATCGGTCAGGACGCCAGCCCTCGGCTCGACTCCGGCATTTTTTAGGCGCACACGAATGTACAAACTATAGGATGAGGGGGCGCGGTGCTGCAAGTCCGAAGGGACCGCACTCACGGTTGCCGCGCCCGATTCAGTGTTCATAATTTGCGGCGAGAGGTATGTCAGATGTATGTAATGCGGCCATCGTCCGAGAGGCGCGTCGTAGCCGTGCTGGTGATGGCGATGACGCTCTGCACAACGCAGTTGCCGACTGCGCGCGCGGAACCCGCGACGGGAGAGCAGGGTCAGACATGGGCGTCGATTGCCAAGCTCCCAGACTGGCAGGGCATATGGGAGCTCGACTGGGAACACAATCCAAAGCTCCTGGGGGGCGGCATGACACCGGGGCCTCTGACGCCGCGCGCGCAGGGCGAACTGAACAAGTACCTTGCGCTGCAGAAGAAGGGTGAGAACCTCCAAACACAGGATGCCAACTGCCTGCCAACGGGCATGCCTGGAATCATGACGGAACCTTACCCGATTGAGTTCCTCTTCAACCCGGGCATGGTTGTGATGTTGATTGAAACATTCAGTCAGGTTCGTCACATCTACACAAACGGCGAACAGCACCCTGCTGATCCTGATCCGGCATTCAACGGCCATTCGATCGGGTACTGGGACGGCGATACGCTGGTCGTCGACACGGTGGGCATCGATACGACCACCCAAATTGCGCCGGGAGTACAGCACAGCGACAAGCTGCACATTGTCGAGCGTATTCGCAGGATCGACGCGGACCACATCCAGATTGAACGCACGATCGACGACCCACGGGTGCTGGCGAAACCGTGGAAGGTCGTGCTTCCCTACGCCCGGATGAAAGGGCACATGCGAGAGTACGTGTGCGAACAGAACAATCGGGACAGCGCTGACGCGCAAGGACGCCCCGACTTCCGAATCGATGCGCCGAACAGACGGTGATGCCTGGAATGCGGCTGTGACGACTCTTGACCCGCCTCGTTTGTCCCCTGTTCGGGGGATGTGTCGACCTGCCATGCCGCCATCAAACTGTCGAGGTCGATTCGACCGGTCACTGGAATTGGACTATGCGGTATTCCGACTACAAGTGTTTCCAGTTCCGATTTGATTCCGGAGTGGCGTTTGTCAGCATCAATCATCCGCCGATAAATCTGCTCGACGAAGTTCTGTCGCAGGAGTTCGACAGACTCGGCAAGGAGCTCGAGGCGGACGAGAGCGTCCGGGTTGTGGTTTTGCAGAGTGCGCTAGCTGATTTCTTCATCGCCCACTCTGGTTTGGGAAGGGTCGGAGCTGCGTCCAAATTTGTATCCGTTACGCGCAGCTTTCGCTTTACGCAGACGATCGGCGAACGGTTCCGGAACATGCCCAAGGTCACGATTGCCAAAGTCGAAGGTCGAGCCCGGGGCGGAGGCAGCGAAATAGCGCTGGCCATGGACATGTGTTTTGGTGCCCAAGGCAGGGCGATCTTCGGCCAGCCGGAAGTGGCGATTGGGCTGGTTCCCGGTGGGGGCTCGACGCAAAGACTGCCACGGCTCATCGGGCGTGGACGCGCCCTGGAGGTGCTCCTGGGGTGCAATGATTTCTCGGCGGAGCTGGCGGAACGTTACGGCTATATCAATCGGGCATTGCCGCCGAGTGAGCTGACACCGTTTGTCGAGGGCCTGGCTCACCGCATCGCCTCATTCCCGGCGCACGCCATCGCTCACGCCAAGGTTGCCGTGGATGCGGGAGCGTTTGGCTCCATTGCAGAGGGACTTCTCATTGAGGCCCATGAGTCCGATTTGAGTGTCGCCAGCGAAGTGACGCAGGCACGCGTGAAGGAGGCCTTGAAGGCCGGCGCCGAAACATATGAAGGTGAGCTGGAATTGGGCTTTATCTCGAAACTGACCTAGGCGCCGCGACTGTCTTCAGTCAGACGCAGGTAATCTCGCGATTGCGCAAGGTGCAGACCGAGCGCGCGGGCGCTATCGCAGGCCCGCACTCTGAAAATCCGCCTGGTGTTAGACCGCAGTCCCGCCGGTGCGATTGTCCTGGATAATATTGGACTCGAGCAGCACTGACACATTTGAGATTCGAGACTGTCAGCGGTTAATGCTTTGCCGGGCTTGTCGGCACGCGACGCCAAACGCCCCTCCCCAGTCTTCCCGTCAGTATCCAGGTATCGGGAAGCTTCAGGATGTAGGTACCGCCATCAACCCATCCTGGATAGCCGCTGTTGGCGGTCAATGACCAGTGTCCGTGACTGGCGCCAAACGAGCCGATATGGGAAGGGGCGCCATCGCCGGCTTCGCTATGGAATTTGTAAGTTCCGTTCCTGCTCACCTCCAGCACCCACGGCCCACTCGGCTGTTGGTAGATCCAGGTACCGGCGATGTCGGGATCAACCCCAGTCACCTTTTGCGCCTGTTGGGACTGCGCTTTGGCGAAATTACACGGTCGCATCGCATTCTGTTCCAAGTAGCACGGAGGAATAGAGGGTTGCGGCATCGGCGGTGTGTTCGACGGCGGCACGTTCGTGTTATTGCATACTTCAGTGCCTCCTACATCAAAACAATCTGCACGTGCGGATCTCGCCGCGAGCGTACCGATGGTGATCATCGCCAGTGCGGCAATGCCGCGAGCTACCGGTCTCGTCGATACGCTCATGTTGAGATCCTCCGAAGGCCGATGATCACCGCGTGGCGGAAGAGGGCTCGTCGTTCTTCACATTCTCGCCCAGCTTAATATCACTTTGCGAGGTCCGCAGTGGAGTCGCCAATTAGCCTGCCTTGCCTACCGGACGCTTGCTAACGTGTCGAAGTTTGGTTGGTCAAGGGCTGCAGTTGGGGTCGCTCGCCAGCCTTGATATGCTCGACCGATGCAAATCATCGATCTGACCGAGGCCGATTCCGGTCGCATTGAGCAGATCGCCGCGCTATTGAGCGACGGCTTTTCTGACACGGGGTCGGAGGCCTGGCCAGGCCGCGACGAAGCGTTGCTTTCGGTGCGGGAATCGTTACAAGAAGGATGGATCAGTCGGGTTGCCTTGGAGAATTCGGGGACGGCAGCCGGATGGATCGCTGGTCACGCGATCTACAAGGGGCGCGTGTGGGAACTGCATCCGTTGATTGTGCGTCGCGATTGTCGCGGTCAAGGTGCGGGTCGGGCGCTGGTAAATGACTTCGAGGAACAAGTCAGACTCCGCGGTGGTTCGACGATCTACCTTGGCGCCGACGATGAGAACAATCGCACGAGCCTTGGCGGAGCAGATTTGTATGACGACCCATTAGGCGCCGCAGCTCGCATTCAGAACCTCGCGCACCACCCGTTCGAGTTCTATCGGAAGGTCGGATTTGTAATCGTCGGTGTGCTGCCGGACGCGAACGGGTTCGGGAAACCCGACATCTTCATGGCGAAGCGAGTCCAACAAGGCGGTTGATCGGCCATCAAGTGTTTGACCGGACGACTCGAAGCGTCGTCGTCGCGGCCTCAGCCGGCGTCATTTTGCATTTGTGAACATGCGATCTTCCATTGAGGCAGTTTCAATCGGCGCAGATTTTCCGCATAGCGCGGATCTGCTCGCAGTGAGTCCGCCTTCAGGGACATCACGCCATTCGCGGGTTCTACGATGTTAGAGCCCAAGCCTGCCTCAAGCTCCGGGTGGCCGCTGCAACTGACTCATTTTTTGGGCTATTAGCGGCTGCATTGACCCCGGAGCAGTCGTTGACATCCGTCGGGCCGCGGGAGCGAAAATGGCCTGTTTTCCAGCGACTCGTCGGTCGCGCGCCGGACTGGATCCAGGAAACTCGCCGTGAACCACAAGCAAGCTCTGTTCCTCCCGTTGGTCTGCGTCATGTCACTGGCCGCCGCATACTCGGTCGCAACCGCCGGCGACGGGGCGAGCCCGATGCCAAAGGACCCGGACGACACAATCCAGGTTCCGCCGATTGATGAAGTCATCGTCAGCGGTCACAAAGACAAGCTGAGTGCCCTGCGGGCGGAAATCGTCAAGGCCGAGGACGCCTACTACGATGCCTACAACCAGATCAACACCGACGCGCAGTACCGCACCTCCTGTCACATCGAGACGGCTACCGCGACGCGGCAGAGGGTGCACGTGTGCAAACCGCAGTTCGTCGAGGACGCGTATGACGAGGCGCTGATGACGGGAGGCGACCTGGGGAGTGACTTAGCGTTTGCGAGTTTCCGTATCGAATCGAGAATGCCCATGTACAAGGCACACATGCGGGAACTCGCTCACAAGGATCCCAACCTGCGCAAAGCGCTGGGCCGCTACTACGCCCTCACGCAGCAATATGGGGCAGTCCGAAAGGAGAAGTTCAAGGGCAAGTGGCTGGTTTGGGATTAGCCGCAGGACCCCGCGCCAAGCTAGATGGTAAAACCAGCAACTCGGACGCGCGTCATTTTCATGCCTTCCTTTCGATTGAGCCCCGACAGACGTCTGTTGAATACATCCGCTCCGCTTCCTGTGAACCTAGCCTGCCGGAACCAGATGGAGTAGGCGCGGCGCGGCCCACATGACGAACAGTATGGCCGGTAGTGCAACGATCAATGTGGACGCGTACTCGACCCAGGTGCTGGAGCTCGTCAAGGTCTTGACCCCGAAACCAAAATCCAACCACAGGACAATGCCGAGGAGCGCCATCGCAAAGGCGAGGAGCGCCGCGATCAGTCTCCCGGATGTCACCTGCCATTGCTGACCACAGCCCGGGCACTTGAGCACTGGCTTCCCTGGGAATGTGCGGGGAAGTCTCTGGGTGCGAAACCATTCGTCGGCGACCGGAATTGGTACGCCGCAGGCCGGACATGGCGTGCCTTTCAGTAGTGGCATGTCTCCGATATTCTACAGTGCAGCAACGGCTCAACCAAAGTCGGGATTGGTTGGCAGGCGCCACCCTTGCACATAGAACACATCGCACTTTGGACGAACGACATGGAACGCTGCACCGCGTTCTATGCGACCTATTTCGACGCGACCGTGGATGCTGTCTACAGCAACCCGAAAAAGGGGTTTCAATCCTGCTTTCTTGGTTTTGGCAGCGGTGCGCGCATCGAAGTCATGACGACGACGAGCCATCGACCGGTTGTCATACAACCGGGAGCCGAACGCATGGGCCTGACTCATATCGCCATTTGCGTTGGCTCCCCAGAGAGGGTCGATCAGCTCACGGCCACCATACGGGAAGCGGGCTTTGCCATCCTGGACGGCCCGCGTCGAACGGGTGACGGTTACTATGAAAGTGTTGTGCTCGACCCTGATGGCAATCGTGTAGAAATCGCGGCTTGACGCCGACCCGCTTCATGCTCCCGGAGGTGGCAATCATCGCGTGTTGAGAGCCGGTCGTGCCCTTGATCTTGACGGTTGCCCACAAGCTCGACAACGTCCTAGCCGACAAGGTCTCGGCTCCCGATTGGAATTGGGGTCTGACAGGGATGGCATCCATGCATGTTTGTGAACCAGTGGTTCAGGCTTGAAGCTCTGGCCGCTCATTTGGTCGGCCTTGTGGCGCCGGCCGGTTGAGACGCTGCTCGTATGGCTCGCGACGACGGCCGCCTTTGCGCTGCTGGGACTGATGGTGGGTCTGTATGTGCACACGCAGCGCATTGTCCGCGAGCAGCGCATGGACAGGCTCTTCGTAGTCCAGCGCTTTCCGGACCAGCCCTATACGGGTCTCCCGATCGCACTCGAGAACCAGATCGCAGGCATCGATGGGGTGATCGGTGTCGGCACCTCTCACAACGTTTTCGGCTATCACGTGAACCCCCACGAAGGCGCCGGCGTGATGACCGTCGATGAGGGCATCCTTCGCGGTTGGCCTGAGGCGCCGCTCACGCAGGCACAGCTGCAGACCCTCATGGCGACGCCCGATGGCATCTATGTCTCGCGAAAAGCGGCGGTGCACTGGCAACTCAAGCGGGGCGATCGATTCTCGCTGACGACATCTCCGTCGAATCGCGCCGATGGCAATCCGACCTGGGTATTCGAGGTACTGGACATCATTCCCGATGCCCCTATCTGGAATGGCAACCTCATCATGGGCAACTATCACTACATCGACAATGCCGAGCCACGAGAGAGTCAGGGCCTGGGCAATACCTTCTTCGTCGCCGTGAGGGATGCCGCGCATGGCAGGGAAATCAGCCACACCATTGATCGGCACTTCGCCAACTCCGGTTCGCCAACGTTTTCCGTGCCACAGCGTGAAGACGCCGAGGGGTTGGTGAACTCCAGTGTCAATATCGCCGACGTGACCCTCTCGGTCGGCGGCGCGGGTCTGTTCATGATCATCTTCCTGATCGCCAACGCCATCATGCGCTCCGTGCGCGAGCGCATCCCGGAGTTCGCGGTGCTCATGACAGTGGGCTATCGCGAAGCGCAGCTGGGATGGCTGGTGGTCGCGGAAGCTGCGGCGCCGTGCTTGCTTGGTGCCCTCCTGGGTACCGGTGTTGCCGCACTGGTGGCGCGCATACCGCCGCAGGCTCTGAACGGCGACCTACGCCAGTTGGTCACCAACTCGGATATCCCGCCCGCCGTACTCGGCGTGGCGCTGGGACTTGCGGTGCTTCTGGCCCTGGCGAGCGCCGCGGCGCCGCTGCGGCGCCTACGGCGCATCAGCGTAACGGACGCGTTGGCGGGGCGTTAAGGCATGCCATTGCGTCAGATCCTCACGGTGTCGCGCCTGTCGCTCGCGGGCCTGAGGCAGCGGACTGGCGCCTCGCTGGTGATCGTAATCGGCATGGCCTGTGTGGCCGGCGTGCTGATCACGATCCTCTCCGTGACCGTCGGTATCCTGCGCGTCGCGCGTGACTCTGGAGATCCCGGGCGCGCCCTCGTTTTTTCGGCGCGCAGTGTCAACGAGTATGCGGGCGATCTCGATCAGGCGACCGTCGATACCATCTTCGATGCTCCCGGCATCGCGCGCGATGCGCGCGGCAAGCCCCTCGCCGACGCCGAATTACTGCTCAACGCTCCCCCCGCCGACGGTTTCGCCCAAGGTACGCTCGCGATCCGCGGCGTCGGACCGCAAGGGCTGGCGCTACGCCCTGAGTTTCGGCTGACCGGCGGCCGTATGTTCGTCGCCGGGCATCACGAGCTTATTGTCGGGGAAAGTGCGCATCGCACCTTTCACTTCAATATCGGCGACCGGATCATCATGCCCGACGGGGAGTGGCCCATCGTGGGCAGCTTCGGGGGCGGAGGACGCCTCGAAGGACAGCTGCTGGGCGACGTGACGACGCTCATGGCGGCCTCCCGACGTACGAGCGTCGGAAGCGTTCTGGTGCGGTTAACGAGACCCGCGGCATTCGACGCTTTGAATCAGTGGCTTACCCACAATCCGGCGCTTGCCGTGACTGCCCTGCGGCAAGGCGATTACTACGAACGCCAGGGTGCACAAGACACTTTCTACACTACGATGGCGATCCTGGTATGCGGTGTAATGTCCGTTGGGGCCTTGTTCGCGTCGGTGACCGTACTTTACGCCGCGGTGCGCACACGGACGCGCGAAATCGCTACGCTGCGCGCGCTGGGCTATTTGCCGGGCGCGTTGGCTGCCTCGGTATTTGCCGAGGCATTGTTGCTCGCGTTCGTCGGCGGGCTCGGTGGATCTTTCATCGCCTGGATGTGCTTTGACGGGCACGATTCCGTACTCTTCCGCTGGTCCATTCCGCCGGACCTGATCGTGCTCGGCACTGCCTGGACGCTGGTCCTGGCGCTGGCGAGCGCCCTGCCCGCCGCGCTGCGCGCGGCGCAGCTGCCGCTCATCACGGCCTTGGGAGAATAGTCACGTCGCAGCGCGCTGGGGCGCCGTATCGCTAAGGCGGCAGTGCGCCGATAAAGGCCGTCATCTCCCGCAGCACATCCGCTTCGTTGGAGATGAAGACGTTGTGATTGGCGTGTGCAAGTCTGACCACCCGTGCCGAAGGATTGGCCCTTTGGAATGCCGCAGCCTGCGCCTCGATGTTCAACTGGTCGCGCGCTTCGAATACGGCGCGGACCTGCGGATCCTGCCCCTCGAGCGGGCCCAGATCGTGGGGCACGGCGAAGATGGCCAGTACGGGTGCGCCCACGCTCGCATATTTCTGTTCGCCAGCCCAAATGGCCGCAGCGACGGGCGGTGTCGCCGGCGCCGGATTCTGTGCGCTGCGGAACGCGGGAGGCATCGCCTGCTCGTCCTTTTGCCGCTCCTGGAGATCTCGTTCGAACCTTGGCAAGTCCACCGTCAACAACTCCTGGACCACTTCGGGATTGAGCGTATCCAGTTTCTTCTTCAATTCGACCAAGTCGAGATTCAGATCGCCGCGTGACGCATCGTAGTATGCGTAGGCGTACGCGGCATCAAGGTAGATCAAGCCGGCAACCATTTCCGGATGGCGAGACCCGATCGAGCTGAGCTCCTCGCCTGCGATCGAGTGACCCGCGATGACGGGACGCCTGATCTTGAGCCGATCCATCGTCTCGATCACATCATCGCCAAGCCGGTCCGCAGAGTAACCCGCAGACGGGGCACTGGAAGCACCGTATCCCCGGCGTGTGATGCCGTAGACGTGGTATGAGGCGGTGAGCTTTGGTGCGAACTTGTCAAAGACGTGCGCAGTTCCTCCGAGACCCGTGAGGAGGATCAGTGGGCGTCCGGTGCCGCCCCAGTCAAGCACTTCCAACTTCACGTCATGGTCCACGGTCACGAACCGCACGGTATGCGGGCTCGTGTCCAGTGGCCACGCCGTTCGTGCGGTGGCGCGTTCAAGCTGCAGCGGCTGAGTCATTCTCTGAGTCCAGGTTCCGTTGATGGTGACGCCGGAGACACTCAGCTTGCCTTGATACATTCCGTGTATTGCATCAACTGACAGGCCCAGGACGTCACCGTCGAGTCTGACCTTCACGGGCGTCGGGTCTGGACCCTGGTCGATCCAGTACATCTTCGCCTGCCAGCTACCGCCTTCGCGCGCGATCATAAATACTACGCGATAGGACTGGGCGCCCGCGTGCAGTGTTCCCTGCCAGCGGCCGGTTGGATCTGGCTGCCGTTGCGCCGCAACCAAAATACCGCTGGCGCTCAGAATTACCAGCGCGGAGAGCCTTATCAGGTAGATGCGCACTGACGATCTCGTTCCACGTGTCGGACTCGCACGCCGCATATGGCGGGCCGGAAATCGGCGGCATATCGGCCACCGCGGGGCCTACTGCCAAGACCAATGTCACGGCGGGCGCGTTGAATGCGATGAGGGGTATCTTCAGCGGTACGAACCCGAATCTGCCGTTTTGTCCCGGCCGCCACAGTGGGCCGGTATCCTCCAACGCTTGAGCTATGAGTGTGCTACCCACGCGTTGTGCGAACCACAAAACATACGACCGCTCAGGTTGTTTAACCATTGGCTCGACGGAGCTAAGGCGCAACCAGTGGGCTCACCCTCACTGCCGCTCGACGCGGGGAACATCGACCAGTTCGGTGGCCCAGGGCAATGCAGAGCGACACCAGATTTGCCGCGTAGGCCATAGGTCGCGGCGCTGCCTGAGGGTTCCGACCCGGATGCCGTACGCCCGCGGTTCCTGCAGATCCGTCGAATAGATCGGTGTGCCGCAGTTGGAGCAGAAGGCATGGGCGCGCCTATTACCGCTATCAGCCGTCTTGATGTAGGTCTTGGGAGTACCGGAGTGCAGAAGAAAACCACCGACCGTCGTTTGTACGGTGACCCGGTAGGCCGAGCCAGTGAGCGTCTGACAGTCAGTGCAGTGACAAATCCGAACCGCGGCCGGGTCGATTTCGGCCTCAAAGGTAATCTCTCCGCAGTGACAACCGCCCTCGACTTTCATGGCCGTCCTCGCCAGCGCAAATTCCCCGGCCGGGAATTATAAACCATCGACATCGTTCAACCTCTGGTCTGCCGCGTGTTGCTCCAGATGACCTGTCCGATCCCAAGCAGCGCTAAAATCGCCCCATAGAGGACCCAATGCCTGTCGCCAACCATGAAACCGACCCGGAACGCCAAGTTGAATCCCTGCAGAATCCAGATCGTTCCCATTACCATCAGCACGATGCCGAGCAGTGTGCTGAATATCCGCATGATGACGTTGAACATGGCGCGCATCGTGTCCCTCAAAAGCAGTTCAGCAGTCCGTCAGAATTTCCAGCTCAGGCCAAGCGACCGCAAGCAGGGGTCCCCTGAGTTGCATCGAGCGAAAGGAGCCTGAGCTGAGGATGAAGCGTGCCATTTTGACCAGCAATTGCATCATGGCTTTCAGTGCTTGCTTCTGACCGATAACTGAGTCGCCAGTAGCTCCGCGGCCGCATTCAGACCTTGTCGCTGCGCCTGCTCTATGGTTGTCGTGCCATCTTCGCTGACTGCCTTCGGGTCCGCGCCGTTCGCGAGCAGCAGTTCTGTGACTTCAAGAGCGAGATCTTCATCATCCGGCAGAGCGAAAAGCGGAGAGGGTCGTTCATCCGTCGATGTTAGCAGTTGCGGGTTTTCAGTGAATAGTTGTCGCAATCGCGCCGCATTGCCCATTCTGCAAAGCGCCCTGACGTTGCGGCTCACCGCACCGAGAATGTTCATCATCCGATGGTTGTCACCGTGAGTGGCCCAGCCCAGCGGAGTGGCGTTGAAACGGGTCTCCTGAGGGTCGACTTCGGCGCCGCGCTCTATGAGCAACGCGCCGACCGCCACGGAGTCGTGGCTGGCAGCGGCGTGAAGGGGTCGAAAGCCGGTGAAGTCCGACACATCCGGTGACATGCCGACATCAAGCAACAGCTCCGCAACTTCTTTGAGATCGCGGGACGCCGCGAGCAGCAGTGGCGCCGGATTTATCAGGTACTCGGGATGGGCGTTCGCGAGACGCATCGCCGCCTCGCGATCCAGCCGGATGCAGGCGGCCTGGAATGCCTGCCTGCCGCTGAGCGGTTCAGCGAGGGCGCCGAACTGCACAAGCAGGTCTGCGATTTCATCGTGGCCATTGATGACTGCCTCGGTATGCAGACCATGCCGGACATGGTCGGAGGGTTGGAGGCGCGGGTTCGCTCCGTGTGAGAGCACCCAGCGCGCGCGCCTCACGTGATTGCGATGGACGGCGGCGATGAGCAGGTAATCCATCATCGGCATCTTGGGCCAACCGGACGAGCGTTCGGTCCATTTGCCGGTATTGCCACGTTGCACGCAGCGCGTATACAGGAAGTCGAGCCAGAACGGGTCATCCTCGCCGAGGGAAGTGTTGTACAGGGCCTGCACATCGAAGGGATCGGCCCCGCGCTCTATCAGCAGTGCCGCCAATGCCTCGGCCCGCGGATGGGGCGGCTGACTGGCCTCCCCGCCTCCGATGGCACCGGTCAGCGGCTGGAAGCGCGCGCGGTCGTCATCGGGTAGCGGATGCTGGCAGGGTGCACCCAGATCGAGCAGTGCCCGGGCGATAGCGATTGAGTTTTCACCGGCGCCAGCAATCGGCAGTCGGCCGTAACAGAGGTATTCAAGCGGCCACTGCCCATCGAACGCGGCCTGCTCCATTGCCGCCGCCGGATTTTTCTTGAGAATCTGCTCGACCTCGCCGAGGTCGCCGCTGACGGCCGCCGCGTGAATGTTGCCGGTGATGATTCGCGGATGACGCTGCAGGATGCGTGCGGCGTATTTCCACCGCGGCGGATCATCGTAATATCTTTCATTCCAGGTACTGGCGCCCGGACGGATGCCATAGCGCAAGCGTGCGTGCTCGAGAAACTCCGCTAGCAGAAATTCATGACCCCTGTCGCCGACGGCCTTTTCGACAAGGGCGGTTTTGAGAGTCGACCAGCCGTCAAAGCCGTGTTCGCGAGCGAGCGCGTACTGAACATCCCGTAAACCTGGCTGCGGGGGCGCCCCGGGATATGCGCGGCGGAATCGCTCATGCGCCTTGGAGTCCTGCGCGCGCAGCGCCTTGAGCCAGCGCTTGGCTTCCTTGCGCAGCGTTTCGAGTTTGGCATGGGTTGAGAGCTGTCGATTCATGACGACTTCCTTCCGTTGCGCCTGAAGTCCGCTGAGCACAGGCTGGAAGAAAGTATCGGACGATCTTTCGGATCGCTTGGGTGGGAGTCATCCCCCTTGCCGCGGACAGGTGGCGCCCCAACGCGCGCTGAACAGATCCTGAGCGCGGTCGCGGACCAAAGTCAACGATGGTTGTCGCCGACAGTACCCGGGAGGAGGGCGAATTGTGTGGCATCGTGATCGGCGTGGGCGTCTCGTTGCTTGCGATTCACAAGCTGGCCTTTACGATCAATAACGGTGGCGCCCAGCAGAACCTGGCACTGCAGTTCGTCCCCGATTCCCTGACGCTCGCTCTGAGCGTCGGCTACGTCCTCGTGCTGAGCGCCCTGAGCAGCATATTGCCGTGCTTTCGCGCCTTGACCGCACCGATCCCGACTGGCTTGTCGCAACAGTGACATTCACTTTTCACTGCGTCTGCGCCCCGCGATGAATCCACCCGACGCGCCGCCGATGACCTTGAGGAAATGCGAGATTACGTAAGCGGTGGGTAAAGTCTTTCCCCAGGTCAACGCTACGTAAATGAGCGCGGCAACCGTTCCGACCAGTGCTCCATGAAGGACAAACAGGCCCTGCGCCTTTCGTGCGACGTAGAACCCAACCAGGAAAGTCATGCACAGGCACGCAATGGGAACGGCATGGAGCAGCGCAGCGGTACCGTTCGGCAGAAGGTAGAATGCGATGGCGATGATGAACAGGCCTGCCTCTGCGGCAATTCCCCCGAGCACTATCCTCAACCACTGGATCCGCCGGCGAGATTCGGCCGTGCGGGTGATGCCGCCCCCGATGTCTTCAGTCCCCATGGGCTCCCCCGGAACTTCCACTTTGGCATCGAGATTGTCAGGCGCGCTCCCAAATACCGATTGTAGAAATTTGCCCGGGCTTCATCAGGCATGGGTACCTGACTGAAAGGGCAATGATTGAAGTACCGCACGGGTCGATTGGCCCCGGTCAGTCCGGAAATCTTGGTCAGATCAAGCACTTGAGAAAGGCGACCAGCGCTCGAGAGCCCGCAGGTGGGAACGGCAGGCGGTCCTTCGAAGCGACGTATTAGCCCTGAAAGCCGGCAGGCCTCATAATCGCGGCTGTGGGAACCGCCCTCCTCGGCCGGATCCCCCTAAATCCCATGACTACCCCAGCGCTACCCAATCGGCTGCGGCCGTTCCTGCTCCATTTCTTCCGCCAGTTTCGCTGGGGAGCCCTGGGTCTGCTCACCTTCTCCATTGTCGGCCGCGGCATATTTGCCTCGATCGCCTACGCCACCAAACGTCTCACCGATGCCGTCCTGAGTCTGCCTCACGGGGCGACCGACCTGCATGTGCTCTATGGGCCCGTAGCACTGTTCCTCACTCTCGTGGTGGCCCGTTTCGCCTCCGATGGGGTGATGTGGTTCTGCTCGTACAACACCCGCTCACCCATGCTGGTGCGGATCAAGGAGGAGGTATTCGCCTACTCGCAGCGGCTCTCGAGCACCTATTTCGAGAACACGCTGTCGGGCAAGATCGCCCACCGCGCCGTGCTGCTGCCCGATCAGGCGCTGATGATCTTCGACATGATGGTGTTCGATTTCATCCCCGGCGCCTGCTTCTTCATATTTGTTGCCGCCTACTTCTGGATCGCAAGCCCGACGTTTTGCGGCCTCGCTGTGGCCGGCATCACCATCTACGGCGCCGTGAGTCTGTACATCGGCCAGGAGTGCACGCGCCGCGCCGCCGCGAACAACGAGGCGCGCGCCGCCGTGACCGGTCGCGTCGTCGATGTGATCACCAATATCCGCAATGTGTTTTTCTTTGCGAACCAGCGCGTGGAGGACCGCGAGCTGAAGATCTACACCAGCGAAGAGCGTGAGCGACGCCGGGCCTCCTATCGCGCCGTCGTGCGGCTGCGCTGTGTCCAATACGTCATGGACATCGCCATGTGGATCGTATTCGTGGGTGGCGCACTGCGAGCCTGGGTCCACGGCAGCATCGGCCCCGGCGATTTCGTGATGATCACGGCGCTCACGAGCTCGCTCCTGCAGACGGCATTCGACATGGGCCAGCGCATCCCCGAGTTCTATGATCAGCTCGGCTCCGCCGTCGAAAGCATCGAGACGCTCATCGTGCCGGCCACCATTGTCGATCGGCCCAATGCGCCGACCCTGCGGGTACCGCTGGGGGAGATCATCTTCGATCATGTGCACTTTGCCTACGGCGATAGCGGTCGCAGCGCGCGGGCCGTACTGAAGGATCTTGATCTCAGGATTCCCCCCGGCCAGCGCGTCGGGCTCGTCGGTCCGAGCGGTGCCGGCAAGACCACTCTCATGGGCTTGCTCATGCGGATGCACGATGTGAATAGTGGCGCGGTGCGCATCGACGGTCAGGATCTGCGCGACGTCACCCAGGAGAGCCTGCGCCAGTCACTTGCGCTCATTCCGCAGGATACGAGCCTGTTTCATCGCAGCCTGATGGAGAACATCCGCTACGGACGCCCCACCGCCTCGGATGCGGCGGTCGAGAGCGCTGCCCGCCGCGCCCACGCCCATGAGTTCATCATCGAACTCGAGAACGGCTACAACACTTTGGTCGGTGAACGTGGCATCAAGCTCTCGGGCGGTCAGCGCCAGCGCATCGCCATCGCGCGAGCGATACTGAAGGATGCGCCGATCCTGCTCCTGGATGAGGCCACGAGCGCCCTCGACAGTCACAGCGAACAATTGATCCAGCAGGGCATGCGCGGGGCCATGGCCGGCAAGACCGTGATTGCGATCGCCCATCGCCTGAGCACGATCATGGACATGGATCGCCTGATCGTGCTGGACCGTGGGGTGATCGTGGCTGATGGCCGCCATGAGCAACTCCTGCAGCGGGGCGGACTTTACGCCGAGTTATGGCGCAAACAGTCCGGCGGGTTCAATCCGGTGCAGCGGGCCGTCACCGAGGTCGATCCGCTCGACGAGTTCACGGAGCTCGACGAAGCTCCCACCTCACTTAACGAGCTTGCAGGCGAGCGTCGCCAATAGACTTTGTGAAGACGCCGGATTCGCACGTTCTCACCAGACGACCGGCGATAACCGCAGCTCTATCGGGGGGCTTGGTTGCGGGCACTCTGGATGGTGGTGCGGCGTGCCTCATTAGCTGATGTCGATACTCATCGCGGCGCTTGGTTCGTAGTCGCCTATTTTGCCGGCGCCGCACGCCGTGCCGACTATCAGGCTTCCTGGTCTAAATATCCCAGCTGACAAGGTGATTGACGATGGGGCTGAACTGCACGCCCACGATCTCTGCCGCCCTACGGGCGTCAACTATCATTTCCTTCAAGTGACCCATCTGTTGGGCGTTGTCGTCACTGTCCCAGACACTGACGTGCACCACAGACCCGGAGGGCGATGTTGCGGCAACATAGCTGATCAAGCCAGGCAATTTCTTGATTGCCGGGATCAGAAAGGCGCTTGTTTCCCGCGTCATTTGCTCGACCTCTGCGAACCGCTCTGGCTCAAAAGTCCCACGCGAGACTCGAAGTACCGCGGTCGGTGGTGCTGGCTCTGTCATGCGTGCTGATCTCCTTCTGCTCCGGCTCAATCACTCACACTTGAGAACTTGCGCGCCCGCGACTCGGATCCTCGCGCTCACGACTTCGTCGGTAGCGGCGCGCGTCGCCTCAAGCTGGGCTTTTGCGAGCGCGCCCCGTGTGCAATTGGAATCCCGGCCGCAAGTGGGCGCCAATGTGCGCGCCAGCGCCTGCACCATGTCCGTGTACTCCCCTGAGCAGCCCTTCATGGCCGCACGCGCGACGACCTCCGAGGGAGATTGCGGATCATCGAGCCGCGGTATTGCGGCCCGGACACATTTCGCCCAAGCGTTGCGTGTGAGGCCAAGCTCATCGCGAGTGGTCTCCGGCCGTACGTCCGGAGTGTGCTGCGGCGCGGGCGCGCCCGCACATCCACTCAGTGCAGCCGTCACGACGACCGCCGCCAAAAGCTCGATCAGGTTCATGCGGTTCATGGCCGGAAGATCATACACCCCGGCAGTGAGCGACTACATCAGGCAAGATATCGGAAATATTACAGAATGAAATGCCACGTCGCCCGTGTCGCTGCTTTCCTCGAGGTATAAGTGAATCAACGACGACGCGTCCCTGCCGCCTGGATTCTCAGCCTCCCCATCCTCACCTTCGGCATGACATTTGGTTTCATGATCGTCCCCTTCCCACAGCTGCTGGCTGAGCAGGGAGTTCCCGGGGGCCGCATCGCCAAGCTCGTTGCGATCATAACGTCGCCCGCCTTTTTTGGTTTCCTGCTTGCACCATTTCTAGACGTGCACTTCAGCCGGCGCACCTATGCACTGTTGTTCGGCGTGCTGGCGGTCGCCGCGACAGCTTTCACCGTGTTTCGGCACGCGGCTGATCTCGAAGTCGAAGTGGTCATGTTCATTGGCTGTATCTCCATCGTTCTGTTCGGCTACGCCGTCGGCGGTTGGGGTGGCAGCCTCATCGAGGAGCGTCAGGCGAGCCATCTGGGCGCCTGGAACACGGCCTTTAACATCGGCGGTGGCGGAGTCGGGATATTATTTTCCGGTTATGTGACGCAGCACTTTGCCGCCGAATGGGCTGCAGCCCTCATATTCATCGTCTTTCTTGTTCCGCTGCTCGTATTTCCGATGATACCCGCCACGCCGCCCGGCGGCACACTCGCCAATGGAGCGTTTGGCCGCTTCTTCCGCGAGATCGCCGCACTCCTCAAGCGTCGGGAGGTATTGGTGGCGCTGTCGCTATTCACACTCCCGGCCGCATCGTTTGCCCTTACCAACGTGCTGGGCGGCTGGGGCAACAGCTTCAGGGCCAATCCCGGACTGGTCACCCTGCTGGGGGGCGCCGGTAGCGTGGCGGCCGGAGTCGTCGGCACCTTACTGGTACCCACCTTCGCGAAGCGGCTCCCCCTGCGGCCGCTATACCTCACGATCGGTTTCGTCGGCGCGGCGTTCACGCTGGGGCTATTGCTCTTTCCGCAGACGTCGTGGACATACGGTGCGGCATTCGTTGGGGAGAACATCTTCCAGGCCGCCGCTTTCGCAACGGCCCTCGCGATTGTCTTCGAGGTCATTGGGCCCGGGAATCCGCTTGCCGCCACCATTTTTGCGCTACTGAGCGCGGCACTGAATTTGCCGGGCACCTACATGGAAGTCATCGACGGTTACGGCTACGACTGGCACGCGGTCAAAGGTGCGTTCCTGGCGGATGGTGTGGTCAGCGCCGGCGCCTGCGTTCTATTGGCTATCGTGCTTCGACGCGGGTTCTTCCGCCCAGTTCCACACCAAGACTCCGCATAGGACGATTCGCCGCTCGGGCGGCGGCGGTTTGTCATAGTGCAGCGGCGCCACCGAAATTCGTGCTTAAGTGAACCCGGGCACTGTGCGGCGCATTTGCCCGCTAGACTCTGGTTCACGCCCGTAGCGGCCGATGCGCTCGGCGATCCAATAACTAGAGTGGGGGCGCCATGATTCAGCTACTGCGATCACTGTTTGCCGCAACTCCCCGGGAGTATCCCCTCAAGAAATCGCCACCCCCCGTGGGATCCGTACGAATGAACGCGGGGAGTAACTATCGCGCGGTGTCACTGGAACCTTGTCCCAAATGTCCCGCGGCCGTTGAGTACGGCGCGGGCAGGCGCTATCTGCTGCGCGAGATGCCACGCATACCCTTGGCGAACTGCGCAATGTCCGCCAGTTGCTCCTGCAAATTTCACAAGCATTCAGACCGCCGCGACGGCGATCGCCGCCTGCTCGGCGAGCTTGCAACCACCCGCTGGTACACGGGCTCCGAGCGTCGCGATGCCAAATGTCGCAGGTCGGCCGACCATTGAGAAGGATGGGTTCGTCCCGCTACTTCCTCTCGATCTGGCGCATCATCTGATCGCGGATGTCGACGCGCTCGACATTGAGATTCTTTTCCAGATCGGCCGAGTACAGACCCATCAGATAGGCGCGATCCGCCGCAGTGAGCGAGTCGGCCACGGGCGTGGCGCAGCCGCTGGCCAGCAGATCGGTGATGCTCGGCAGCGGCGCGCACTGATCCAGCTGCTCCATGCGGGCCAGCGACAACATGGCAAGGTAGTCGGCGATCGAGTGCATCGAATAGCCGGCCAGTTGAGCGCTGTCGGCAATGATCAGCACATGGATGAACTCGCTTCGCACCTGATGGCCCAGAAAGCTTCCCAAGACGCCGGCAGGCTGGGCGCCCATGGCTGTAACGTCTGAATCGACCTGCGCCCCGGAAAAGATCGGGAATTCCCCATTGCCCGGCTTCGACTCCTCGGACGGATCGTTTCGCGGCGGCCCAAAGCCCTCGAGCGTCGGGATCTGAAGATCCATGGAGCGGGTCCCGGTTTCATACCATGCCTGGATGGGACGATTGAAGGTGGTCACCTGTTTGACCTGAGACACGGGATAAAAGCCCAGCAGTGGCTTAAAGGTCTTCGCAATCCGATCCAGCAGCCCCTGCGGCTCAAGAGTGAAGACTATCTCCACGGTGACGTCGCATTTCTTGCCCACCGGCGTCATGGGCGCGCCCACACCCCTTGCCACGTCCAGTATTTCCCGGGTGACGAAGTCCCGAGCCGGGGGCTGCAATCCCGTGACCAGCGGACACACTGGCTCGTGCCCCCGGCCGATCTGATTGGTCCGGACAGCAGGCGTGGAATGTGACGTCACGAAAGTACTGACTGCACGCTCCAGTGCGCGGTGCCCCTTCAGCCGCTGGGCGATGACCGTCACCTCCTGAAGCGTCTGTTCCGAAGCTGACTGCGAATCGCGCGACTGGGCACCAGTGATGGCTGGGTAAGTTGCGAGCGCGCTAAACACGACATAAGAGCAAGCGGCAAGGCGGAAACAGTCGGACAAAAATCGCATTGGCTGCTCCTCGCTTACCTGCCCTCGATCTGCCGCATCATCTGTTCGTGGATGTCGCCACGCTCGAAGCTGAGGTTCTTCTCCAAATCGGCCGAGTACAGCGCCTTCAGATACGCTCGATCCGCCGCCGTGAGTGAGTCCGCCACGGGTGTGGGGCAATCGTTGGCAAGAAGATCCGTGATGCTCGGCAACGGTGCGCACTGGTCGAGCTGCGCCATGCGCGTCAGCGACAGCAGTGCCAGGTAGTCAGAAATCGACTGCATCGGGAAGCGTGCGAGCTGGCCGCTGTCGGCGATGATCAGCACATGGACAAACTCGCTGCGCACCTGATGTCCCAGGAAGCTACCCGCGACGCCGGAAGGCTGCAGGCCCATGGCCGTGACGTCTGAATCCACCTGCGCTCCGCCCAGGAGGGGTACAGCGGACACCGGGCCGTCCGGGCCCTGAGGACGGATGTCGAGGTGGCCGCTGAAGTCAGGGCCATTGGAGTTATGGAAAGGCAAGTTGAAGGCGGGAATGGGCATCTCGATGTCCATGGACCGAGTCCCGGTTTCGTACCATGCTTGGATGGGACGATTAAAGGTGGTCATCTGTTTGACCTGTGATACAGGATAAAATCCCAGCAACGGTCGATAGGCTTTTGCGATGCGATCCAGCAGCGCCTGCGGCTCACGGGTGAAGACAATCTCCACAGTGACTTCGCATTTCTTGCCCGCCGGCTCAGTGGGTGCACCTACGCCTCGTGCCACGTCCAGTATCTCCCGGGTGACGAAATCCCGGGCCTGAGGTTGCAGTCCCGTGACGAGCGGACACACAGGCTCGTGCCAGCGGCCAATCTGATTGGTCCGGGCGGCAGGCGTGGAATGAGAGGTCACGAAGCCACTGACCGCACGCTCCAGCGCGTGGTGGTCATGCAGTCTCCGGGCGGTGACCGTCACCTCCTGAAGCGTTTGTTCCGAAGCTGACTGCGAATCGCGCGACTGGGCAGTAGCTACGCCTGCGAACGCACTAAACACGACATAAGACCAAGCGGCAAGGCTGAAACATGCAGACAAGACCCGGTGCAAATATCGCATAGGCCGCTCCTCGCTACTTCGCCTCGATCTGCCTCATCATCCGGTCGTGAACATCAGCACGCTCGATGTCGAGATTTTTCTGTAGATCCGCCGAGTAAAGCGACTTCAGAAATGCGCGATCCGCCCCAGTGAGCGAGGTGGCCACGGGGGCGGTACAACCGCTGGCCAGCAGATTAGTGATGCTCGGCAGCGGTGCGCACTGGTCTAGCCGCGCCATGTGTGCCAGCGACAACAAGGCCAGGTAGTCCGCGATCGACTGCAGCGAATAGCTTGCGAGTTGCCCGCCGTCGGCAATGATCAGCACATGGATGAATTCACTTTGCACATCGCTGCCCAGATAACTGCCTCCGACACCGGAAGGCTGCCGACCCATGGCCGTAACGTCCGAATCGATCTGTAACCCGGACAGGATCGGCATATCGACCATGCTCCCTCCACGTTGCTCGGGAAGCTCCGTGAGTGCCCCGAATCCCGTTGCCGCTGCGTTGCCGTGGGACGCAGCGGGCAGAGCATTCATGGAGCGTGTCCCAGTTTCGTACCACGCCTGGATGGGACGACTGAATGTCGTCATCTGCCTGACCTGGGAGGCTGGAAAGAAGCCCAGCAGTGGTCGATAGGACCTCGCAATGTGATCCAGCAGCGCCTGTGGGTCGCGAGTGAAGACAATCTCCACGGTGATCGGGCATTTCTTGCCCTCCGACACGGTAGGCGCACCGGCGCTCCGCGCCACGTCCAGGATGTTTCGGGTGATCATATCCTCGGCGGCGGGCAATCCAGTGACCAGCGGGCACACCGGCTCGTGCCAGCGGCCAATCTGGTTGGTCCGGGTGCCTGGTGCCGAATGTGACGCAACGAACCCGGTGACCGCGAGCGCCAGCTTGCGATCCTGCAGCCGTTCGGCGGTGACCGTCACCTCCTGAAGCGTCTGTTCCGAATCAGGCTGCGATCCCTGCGATTGTGCATTGGCGCAGCCCGGGTAAGGCACGAACGCACAGGCCAGGACACAGGTCAAATGGGCTACGCAGCAGCAAGCGGACGAGCTGCGGATTCTATCCGAGGCCATAAGAGTTGAAGCACGGTCGCAAAAATTTCGCACTGGCTGCGCCTTATGGCAGGGTCCGCATATAGAGCGTGAGCACTTTGCCATCCTGAGCGAGTTCACCGATTCGGAACTCCAGCTGCCCGTTCGCAAATGTTGCGTCGTAGACGTCCAGGGCGTCTGCCCCAACACCTTTAAAGGCAAGAGACTGAAAAGCTCCCCGCGGCTCGATCATCGTTGTCCATATGTATGATTCGCGTGCTCGCGCGAACTTTGCCAGATTCGGTCCCATGACAGAGTAATCAAACGTGCCTGTCACCATCGCTTCGATCTGGTGACGCAACGCCGCCTCGGTGCCGGGACTGGCGGTGTTGGCGGCAATGTGCTCCGCCATCTGCGCCTCAACGCGGCTTGCGATACTGTCGTCTACCTTCGAAAATCGGCCCACCATACCCTCCTGGTGCAAGAACAGGCCCGTAGTGTGACCATTGGAATCGCTTACAAACCTGACCTGCATCGGCGTGGTCTTGACGAAGAACTTGGTGGAACTTTCTGGAAAGGTTTCGAGTTGAGGCTGAAGCGTGGCTTGGATGAAGTAATGATTCCCGTTGCGAGTCACATGAAGGAAGACGATCGGGGTGATCTGGTAGTAGCCCACGTACTTGTCGAAGTCGGGCGGATTGAACCGGACTGCGGTGCGCGGCCTTGCTTGTTCGTAGGCCCGCTCTGCCACCTGTGCGGGCGTTGGTGGAACCGACGCGTCGACAGGGTCATCGGCCGCGATGGCGTTTGCCTTCAGAACACCGGCTCCGATGGGCAGTGCGAGGGTCAACACGGCGGCCATCATGATGACGGCTATCTTGAAGGAATCGAGCTGATGCGCGCGCGAATCGCTCATGATGAGTTCCAGTCGGCGCTTGAGATCGGCGCTGGATACGCCTGCTGCGCATGCCATGGGCACATGCACGTAGAACTTGCAAACCTTCAGGATGCTCTCGGCATAGACCGCGGGCTCACTTCCTCGGGAAAGCACCGCCTCATCACAGGCGCGCTCGCGCTCGACGTTGAGCCGCCCCCCCAGCCACCAGGTCACGGGGAAGAACCAGAATACCGCCTCGACGATCACATGAATCGCAGCAGTCAGGTTGTCGTGGCGGCGAAGATGCGCGACCTCGTGGGCCAGAACGGCTTGCAATTCCTCCGGCGTCAGCCGCTCGATCAAACCTTCAGGCAAGAGCACCACGGGACGCAGAATCCCGACCAGGGCCGGCTCGATCGGCGAGGTCGAGCACTTGACGGATACGGGCGCGGCAAGCTGGAGCGGTCGCGCCTCGCGGCATAACTTGAGGATCGGCACCCAGCGTGCGAGCCAAACTGAACAGACTGCAACGGTGCCCAGTGCCCAGAGCGAAGTCAGGAGCGCGGCGAAGCTGAAATGCGCCGTAATCGGCAGGCCCGGGTAATGGAAGCCCGCAAAACTTGCAGGTGTTGCAATGGCCGTACCGAACTGCTGCAGAAACGGAGTGGCACTCCCCGCCCCGGTCAATATGCGCAGTGGCGGCGCCAACCGCGCGCCCAGCGCCGTCAGAACGGTTAGGGGAAAGAGGAATTTAATGGATACGGCGAACCACAGCGCATAACGCACCCGAGCGCCATTGCGCTTGAGCATCAGCGTCAACAGGCCTGCGATACCCGCAAATAGCGTGGACTGCCACAGGTGATCCAGAACCGCGGTGATCATCGCCCTTTACGCTCCTTGATCAGGGCACGTAAGGTCCTTTCCGCCTCCTGGATGTCCTCCACAGTAAGCTTGCCGGCCTCTATTAAGTGATTCACGACCGGCTGTGCACGCCCGCCGAAGATCGCCAGGAAATCATCGATCGCGCGGCGGTGAGCGACGCTGCGTGAGACCGTGGCTTCGAAAACGTGGGCATTGCCGATCTTCTTGGCGCGCCGCAAGGCCTTCTTCTCTTCGAGTCGGTAGACGACGGTTTGTACCGTCGTGTAAGCGGGGCGACCGGCTTCGGGAAAGCATTCCTGGATCTCGCGGATGCAAATCGGTCCACGCAGCCACAGTGCTTCCATTACGCGAAGCTCGAGTTTACTCAGGGTCCGCACTTCGACTCCATCTACTACAGCCGTCATAGATGCTACTATGCGTCCATTTCGCGTGCAATGGGGCAAACGCTGGCCCTTCTGACAGACAAGAGCGTCCGCGCTCGGCGGTCCGATCGGGCTGATGTTATTTTGCTGCGGGGCGAGGGCAGAGCGCGATGTCACCCGCGAGGTCTTCCGGATCGATCGAGCTTGCTCCGGGCGAGGAAGTAGTCAGGTGCGGTTCGGCCTTGAGGTCGAAACCGATCGATCGAGTCATGAAGCCTTTTGCGGCACCCGTGATTTCGTAGTGTCCAGGTGTCAGGTCAGCGAACCTGTATCGACCAAGCGCGTCCGTATGTGCAGTCCTTCGTAGCCCATCTTCGGGTCGAAGTAGGTTCACCGTGGCTCCCGCAAGTCCGTCATCGACTTTTTGAGCGCTGACGCGCCCTGCGATCTCCCCTTGCCGAGGCCCGGTGGTGAGCAC
>Ga0210385_10000227_pt1 | contig 50650 bp, 39 predicted proteins | sample IncBWH26OmetaG_FD_160107 | JGI IMG/M metagenome (GOLD analysis project Ga0210385, IMG submission 160107) | Forest soil microbial communities from Barre Woods Harvard Forest LTER site, Petersham, Massachusetts, United States - Inc-BW-H-26-O ... | reverse complement strand
CCGCGATACTGCATCGCCGGCACACTGTAGAAGTCGAAGAACGACTGTGACAGACCGGCCGTCATGCCCGCCCACTGGACGAAGGCGCGGTTGGCGCTGTCCACGAGGGAGGCCACTTGCAGGCCGACGTCGTTGGTGTTGAGGCCGACCGCAATGTAACCGCGGACGGTGCCGTATTCGGTCTGGTTCCGAACGTCAGCCGTGATGTAACCGCGGGCCCGCAGCGCTTCGTTGCTGGTCAGGCGGTTGTTCACGTTGCCGTTGAATGGGCCCCAGGTCATGTTGCCGTTGGTGCCATAGGCAGCTTCGGCGCGGACCCAGCCGCCGACCTTAATGCACAGGTCGGTGCCGGGCATATAGTAGAATCCTGCCCCGTAGAGGCTGCAGACCTTCACGTACTCAACTGATCGGTCATCGGCGCTGCAAAAAAAATTTGTCGAGTCAGTGGTGCCGGCGGATCAGCGGGGCGCGATGACACCAAGACGCGAAAAGGAGCGTCGGCCAAGCCCGGGTATTTCCAACGCCGTTGCTGCGCATTTCCAGATCAACCGGCAAAAAGCTTAAGCTTCCGGTGCTGGGTATGTGCTGGGTCAGGATGTCACGGACGCCGTCGGCGTGACCGAAAAACGGTGATCGATTGTTATTGCTGAGTCGCTTGCGACTTCGAAATCCGCAACGGCAAACAGCCGCCATACCGCCTTGCCGATCGACAACGGTGGCGCGGTGCATTTCCGCGCGCGTGATCTGTTGGCTGGAACGCGTGGCAAAATCGAGGGCCGTGCGATAAAGCCGGTGCATTGACGCCTTTGACGGCGGCCGTTACCCCGTCCCGGCGAGAGGCTGCCGATGAACGTCAAGGAAAGGGTCGCACTTGGCTCGATCGCCGCCTCGGCGGGGCTCGCGGCGGCCAAGGCCGCTGTTGGCCTCCTCACCGGCTCGCTGGCGATCCTGTCGGAGGCCGGCCACTCGCTGATCGATCTTTCGGCGACGGTACTGACCTATTTCGCCGTGCGGCTATCCGGCAAGCCGGCGGACAAGGAGCATCAATACGGCCACGGCAAGGTCGAGAGCGTCACCGCACTCGCCGAAACGGCGCTGTTGTTCCTGCTCTCGGCCATCGTGATCTGGGAGGCGGCGCAGCGGCTCATCGGCGCGCAGGCGCACGCGGTCGAGGCGACTATTGCGGCCTTCGCCATCATTGCCTGCTCCATCGTGGTCGACTTCTTCCGCGCCCGCACGCTGCGCCGCGTCGCCGCGGCAACCTCAAGCGAGGCGCTCGAAGCCGACGCGCTGCATTTCGGCTCCGACATGTGGTCGTCGGTCGCGGTGCTGGTCGGGCTGTGCGGCGTCGCGCTCGGCTATTCTTGGGCCGACGCCACGGCGGCGATCGTCGTCGCTGTCTTCATCTGCATTGCCGGCTGGCGGCTCGGCCGCCGCACCATCGACAGCTTGACCGACACGGCGCCGGAAGGCGTCAGCGAGCGCGTCACCGCAATCGCGCGGCAAGTGCCCGGCGTGGTCAGCGTCGAGCGGGTGCGGGCACGGCCGGCCGGCGCCGTGCTGTTCGTCGACCTCGCCGTCGGCGTCAGCCGCACGCTGCCGCTCGACCGCGTTTCAGCGATCAAGGAGCGGCTGACACGCGCCATCCGCGCCGACAAGCCGAATGCCGAAGTCACCATCACCACCGAGCCGCGCCCGCTCGACGACGAGACTGTGCGCGAACGGGTGATGATGATCGCGCGTAATCGCGGACTTGCCATTCATCACGTCGCCGTGCAGGCGATCGAGGGCCGATTGGCGGTATCGGTGGATCTCGAAGTCGAAGGCACCATGGCGCTGAACGCCGCGCACGAAGTCGCCAGCGGCCTCGAAGAAGCCATGCGCGATGAGCTTGGGCCGGATGTCGAAGTCGAGACCCATATCGAGCCGCTGCCGGCTGATGTCCTGCCTGGCCGCGACGCTGCGGCGGCACGCATCGTCGAGGTGCGCGAAGCGCTATCGGCGCTCGCCGCCGAAGTCGCCGAAATCGCCGAAGTGCACGATGTACGCGTGCGCGAGACTCAAGACGGCGAGATCGTCAATTTCCACTGCCGCGTCGATCCGGCGCTTTCGGTCGGCGCCGTGCACGACATGGTGGATGCGCTGGAGCGCAGGCTGCGGCGGCGGTTTCCCACCATCCGGCGCGTCATCGGCCACGCCGAGCCACGGCAGTAATCGTCTGCTTTCAATTCGGCCACAAAACTCCTACATCGAGGCCACCATGCGCACCGAAGAACACCGCCCCATCCGCCTGCAGGATTACCGCCCGCCCGACTGGCTGATCGAAACCGTCCATCTGGACGTTTCGCTGCATCCGACCGCGACGATTGTCCATGCCAAGCTCAAGCTCAAGCCCAACAGCGCCGGCACGCCGGCGCCGCTCGTGCTCGACGGTGAAGACCTGAAGCTCAGTTCGCTTGCGCTCGACGGCAAGCCGCTGCCGGCGGAGAACTATGTCGCGACCCCCGAAAAGCTCACCATTGCCCAGCCGCCGAACCGTCCGTTCGAGCTCGAGATCGAGACGATCGTCGATCCGACCAACAACACCCAGCTCATGGGCCTCTACCGCGCCGGTACGACCTATTGCACCCAGTGCGAGGCCGAGGGTTTTCGCCGCATCACCTATTTCCTCGACCGGCCGGACGTGATGGCGGTCTATACCACGCGCATCGAAGCCGACAAAAGCGAAGCGCCGGTGCTGCTCGCCAACGGCAATCTGACGGCGCAAGGCGACGTGCCGGGCACCGCGCGGCATTTTGCGGTGTGGCACGATCCGTTCCCAAAACCGTCTTATCTCTTCGCGCTGGTCGGCGGCCGGCTGGCGCGGGTCTCCGACAGTTTTACGACCATGTCCGGCCGCAAGGTGGCGCTGCACATCTATGTCGAACCGGGCAAGGAGGACCGTTGCGGCTTCGCCATGGACAGCCTCAAGCGCGCCATGCGCTGGGACGAAGAGGTTTTCGGCCGCGAATACGATCTCGATATTTTCATGATCGTCGCGGTGTCCGCGTTCAACATGGGCGCCATGGAGAACAAGGGCCTCAATATCTTCAACGACAAATACGTGCTGGCCTCGCCGGAGAGCGCCACCGACGGCGACTATGCCAGCATCGAGGCGGTGATCGCCCACGAATATTTCCACAATTGGACCGGCGACCGCATCACCTGCCGCGACTGGTTTCAGCTCTGCCTCAAGGAAGGGCTGACTGTTTTCCGCGACCAGGAATTTTCCGCCGACCAGCGCTCGCGCGCGGTCGAGCGCATCAGCGACGTGCGCGGCCTGCGCGCGCACCAATTCGTCGAGGATTCAGGCCCCCTCGCCCATCCGGTGCGCCCGGAAATCTATCACGAGATCAACAACTTCTACACCAGCACCGTCTACGACAAAGGCGCCGAAGTGGTGCGCATGATCAAGACGCTGCTCGGGCCGGATCTGTTCCGCAAGGGCATGGATCTCTACTTCACGCGCCACGACGGCCATGCCGCCACCGTCGAGCAATTCGTGCAGTGCTTCGCCGACGCAAGCGGCCGCGACTTTTTTCCGCAATTCATGCGCTGGTACGCGCAGGCCGGCACGCCGGAGATCAAAATCGCGCCGCATTACGACGCCCGTGCCAAGACCTACCGGCTCGACGTCACGCAGACGATCCCGCCGACACCGAACCAGCCGAGTAAGCTTCCGATGGTGATCCCGCTCGCCATCGGCCTCGTCGGCAAGGCCGGCGCCGATCTGCCGCTCACACTCGATGGCCGCCCGCTGTCGCGTGGCGTCATCGAGCTGCGGCAGCCGAGCCAGACCTTTGTCTTCAGCAACATCGCGGAACGGCCGATCCCGTCGATCAACCGCGGCTTCTCGGCGCCGGTCAAATTGTCGCTGCCGATCGAGGCCGGGGATCTGCGCTTCCTCGCCGCCCACGATTCCGATCCGTTCAACCGCTGGCAGGCGGTGCAGACGCTGGCGATGTCGCTGTTGACGGCGAATGTCGCGGCGGTGCGCAACGGCGCAACCGTGCGCGATGACGACGGTTTGATGGATGCGCTCGGCGCCCTCCTCGCCAATGACAAGCTCGAGCCCGCTTTCATCGCGTTCAATCTCGTGCCGCCGAGCGATGCCGACATCGCCCGCGAGATCGGCCACGACGTCGATCCCGACGCGGTCTTTGCCGCGCGGCGGAAACTCCGCGTCGCCATCGGCACGCGGCACGCGGCCGCGCTGGCGAGCACTTACGAGCGGATGAATACCGGCGACCGCTACAGCCCGGACGCCAAAAGTGCCGGGCGGCGCGCGCTCAAGAATGTCTGCCTCGATCTCATGGCGATGACGCAGGACAGCGCCGCGATCGCGCGCGCGGTTGCCCAATATTCGAGCGCCGACAATATGACCGATCGCATGGCGGCGCTGGAGACGCTGGCGCAGCATGATCGGCCGGAGCGCGCCACCGTGCTCGACGATTTCTACCGGCGCCATGCCGACGATCCGCTGATCATCGACAAGTGGCTGTCGCTGCAAGCGATCATCCCCGAGCCGGCGACGCACGACCGCGTGCGCGCACTGACCGGCCACCCGGCCTTCTCCATGGCCAATCCGAACCGGGTGCGCTCGCTGATCGGCGCCTTCGCGCAAGCCAACCACACCCAGTTCAACCGCCTCGACGGCGCCGGCTACGACTTCGTCGCCGACACCGTGCTTGAGCTCGATCCGAAGAACCCGCAGGTCGCCGCCCGCCTCATGGGGGCATTCCGTTCCTGGCGCGCGCTCGAGGCGCGGCGGCGGGCGCGTGCGGAGGCGACGCTGCGGCGTGTCGCGGCGACGTCCAATCTGTCGCCCGACCTCCACGACATCGTCGCCCGCACACTTGGCGATACCTGATCCGCGTCTTGGAGAAACAGTAGACCCTGCATCGCGCGCGCAACATCGCCGCGCAAGTGACTCTGCCGACGAGATTTTTTTAGTTCGAGCGGCGCCGCAAAAAGCGTGGGACAAAAGTTAAAAAAATATTGACTCTCGACTCTCGACAAATCGATTCGCGTCGATTCAAATGGAGTGATTCGGGGGCGATGCGGCACATTCCTCCGAACTGGGTCTAGGGGATCTCGTCCAAACGGAGGCAGGCATGGCGCGCGCCGAAACGGCGAGTGCGTCTTTACGCTCGGATTCGATCAGGGGAATGGCGCAGTCGATCGCCAACCCGACGTACCGGCGCCTTCTCACCGCCGAGCCGGTGCTGCGTCGCGCCGTCCCCGTTCTCATCGTCGCCTTCATGCTGACGATCTGCATCGGCGCGGCGGTGCAAGTGCTCGAACATCGCCGCCAGGTTATTCTCGATTCCATCCGCACCAGCGAGGCGCTCGCCGATCATCTGGCCACCGCCCTCGACCGCACGGCGCGCGACGGCAAACCGACGCTGCCGCGCACGTCACAAGCGCTGGCGCACGCGCTGCCGGCCTGGGCGGCGGGCGCCGGCCGCAGCATCCTGGTCGCCGACGTTGACGGCGCGATCATCGCCAGCGTGCCGAACGATCCGTCGATCGCGGGACGCCATATCCTCGACCTGCTTGGACCCACGCAGCCGTTGCCCACCGCCAATACCACCGGCACCACGGAAAACATGTCGCCGGACGGCGACGCCGTGTTCGCTACCATGCGGGCGCTGCGCAATCCGATCGGCTTCCTCGCCGTGGTGCAGCCGCGCAGCGAAGCGCTTGCCAGCTGGCGCTCGACCACCGCGCTGACCGTCACGCTCTCCGCCACCACCGGTTTCGTCGTCCTCATCCTCGGCTTCGCCTTCCACTGGCAGGCAACGCGGGCGCGAGAGGCGGATTTGATCCACGATACCGTGCGCTACCGCATCGACACCGCGCTCAACCGCGGCCGCTGCGGGCTGTGGGATTGGGATCTGGCGCGCGGCCGGGTGTTCTGGTCGCATTCGATGTTCGACATCCTCGGGCTGCCGCCGAAGGACGATCTGCTCACCTTCGGCGAAGTCACCGCGCTCGTGCATAAGGACGACATCGATCTCTACGCGCTTGCCACCCAGGTCGCCGACTCCAAGGTTCAGTCGATCGATCATGCGTTCCGCATGCGTCACGCCGACGGCCGCTGGCTGTGGCTGCGGGCGCGCTGCGAATTGGCGCGCCAGGAGGGCGAAGGCGGCCTGCACCTCATCGGCATCGCCGTCGACATCACCGAGCAGAAGACCCTGGTCGAGCGGACGATGGCGGCGGACTTGCGGCTGCGCGATGCCATCGAGACCATCCCGGAGGCCTTCGTGCTCTGGGACGCCGACAATCGCCTGGTGCTGTGCAATTCGAACTTTCAGGAGCTGCATCACCTGCCCGACGAGGCCGTGCTGGCCGGCGCGCGCTACGAGAGCGTCGTTGCCACGGGCAAAAAGCCCATTCTGCGCACCACGGTGGCGCATGACGACATCCAGCCCCCCGGCGCCGGCACGTTCGAAGTCCAGCTTGACGACGGCCGCTGGATGCACATCAGCGAACGACGCACCAAGGACGGCGGCTACGTTTCGGTCGGCACCGATATTACGAAGATAAAGTTGCACGAGCAGAAGCTGGTCGAGGGCGAAAAGCGCCAGGCCGCGACCATCAGCGACCTGCGCAAGTCGCAGGAAGCGCTGCAGCTGCAAACCGATCAGCTCGCCGATCTCGCCGAGAAATACGCCGAGGAAAAGACCCGCGCCGAGGAAGCCAATCAGGCCAAATCGAAATTCCTCGCCAATATGAGCCACGAGCTGCGCACGCCGCTCAATGCCATCATCGGCTTCTCCGAGATCATGGAAGCCGCCATGTTCGGCCCGCTGGGCGCGGAAAAATACAGCGAATATTCCCGCGATATCCGCGAAAGCGGCCAGTATCTGCTCGAGGTCATCAACGACATCCTCGACATGTCGAAGATCGAGGCCGGCGGCATCCGGCTCGCGCCCGAGGAGACCGACCTCGATGCGGTTTTTGCCGACTGCCTGCGCGTGGTGTGGGCGCGGGCCAACGAGAAGCATCTCAGCCTGACGTCGCACATCGATCCGGCGATCCGTTTCAAGGCCGACCGCCGCGCGATGAAGCAGATCGGACTGAACCTTCTTTCCAACGCCGTAAAATTCACGCCGGACGGCGGCGCGGTCACCGTGCGCGGCCATATGCGGGCCGGCAAAGTCACCATCGCCATCGAGGACACCGGCATCGGCATCCCCAAAGACGCGCTGCGCAAGCTCGGCCGGCCGTTCGAACAAGTCGAAAGTCAGCTGACCAAGCGCTACCAGGGTTCGGGCCTTGGCCTCGCCATCGCCAAATCGCTTACCGAGCTGCACGGCGGCGCCATGCGCATCAGTTCGCGGCTCGGCAAAGGCACCACGGTGGTCGTACGGCTGCCAATCGAGGGGAAGGTGCCGCCAGCCGCGACCATCACGGACGCCGCAGCCTGAGCGTCCTCGCGCCAAGCGCGATTATGCATTACTTGCTTGCCCCATCCCTGCCGTCCCGGCGTCCACCGTCATGGCCGCTTTCATCGGCAAAGCGACATTGACACCCCCGCTTATTCGACGACGATCCCTTCATGGGATTCAACAGGCGCAAAATGGAGTACCGATGATAGGAAGCTGCCGAGAAGGACGCAGTTGCGCGTACGGGTCTCGGCGTCCAGATCATCGCCGGTAATTGCGCCAATTGCCGCGATTGGAACGGCAAGGGCGTGCAATCGCCCTACGCCGACTTGCTCGGTAGCCGTACCGTCAACGACCCCGACGCCACCAACCTGACGGCGATCCTACTCGCCGGCTCCAACGCCCCGCTGCCGGTCGAGCTCGCCTTCATGCCGCCGTTTGGGTACGGCCACAGCAATGACCAGCTCGCCGCGGTTGCCAATTTCGTCACGGGTTCTTCGGGAACGGTATGGCGAAGGTGACGGCTGCGGATATCGACAAGGCGAGTAAGGCGCTGCCTTAGGGCTTGTTTGCGCGGTTTAATCCCTATTTTTTCTTGTTCCGGCGACGTAGGAAGGGCGGCAGACTAGGGCATAGAGCTGCCCGCTCAACGCCAACGAGGTCAAGAACCCATTCGTGGTGTCTTGGAAGTACCCTCATTCTGGCGTCGCGCAGGGCTAAAAACACCGCCTCTGCCAAACGGTCGAGACCGAGCGCCTCGCACACCAGTGGATGCCCGAACAGGTCAAGGCTTGATGCGATCAGCAGTGAAGGATGGCGAACCGCACATATTTTTATAGCTTTGTCTTCGTCGATGACGGCGACGCCATTTCGTTCAATGGCGTAGGCAATAGTTGCGGCCTCTCCGTCGTCCAGCGTCTCTGCCGCTGCGCCGGTAACTAGCCGTTCAAAGTGTGTCCATCCGCCATCTCCGAGAGACACCACCTCCAGGTGCTTGGCGGCCACCAAAGCGCTTGTAAGTTCGGCGTCGCGTCGACCGCGTTCTCGCCCCAATTCAAGCTCCTTTTGGATGACATCAACGATGGCAATCTTGTACGGCAGCGAGTGCAAGATCTCCGCTGCGCAGCCGGTGGCGTTCAAGTTGATCGCCGCACTTGTATCGACGACCAGCAGCGCGGAATCATCGTAAAGACAGGACAGGGGCCTCATCGGCCATGCTCCCGTCAACTTCGACGCCGTCAAGCAATTCTCTTAGCTCGACGCGCGACAAATGAAGCAAACGCGCGAGTTGGCCTTCACTTAGAAGAGACCGTCTGTGCGCTTCGGCTGCTAACATATTCAGCCGCAACGTCGTAGGGCGATCTGCTTCAACTTTTGACGCGTCAGGAACAATTAGATCGCCAAGAACCTGCCTAGCCTGTTCGTCAGTAATACCTCCATTCTCCTCGAACCAATCCCAAGAACCGCGCATGACCAGCGCCAGTTCTTCAAGGCGGCGTACAGCGGCCTCCCGCGATACCCCAAAATAGTGAGCAAGAACGATGATATGTCGCCGCGTGAGCCGCGCTGAACCGGCAGTTAGATCGTTGAATTTCTGCGAAACAGCTCTCATAGGCATAAGCAGATTGCGCGCAAAGGCGTTGCAATATCGCTCCTCGGGAGAACGCTCCGGGGCCGACTCGTTCAGTACATCGGGTTGCCCGCGGCTACACAGAAGATGCCCAACTTCATGCGCAGCAGTCGCAGCGCGACGCTCACGAGGATGGTTAGCATTCAACAGTACGCAAGCCCCTAGTTTCTCATCATAGGCAAAGAGACCTGAAATTCGTGTGTGGAGTCTGCGCACGAATATACGTACACCAAGATCAAGCTCTAAAATCGTTACCAGGTCGGAGATCGGCGCGAGCCCGAGCCCCAATCTTTGGCGCAATTCGAGCGCGTCGTGTTCGGCCTGTCGACGCACATCGGGCGACACCAGGGGCCGCTCTGGCGGATAGTTGCGCGGCCAACGGATACCGAGGAGGTTTTCCAATTCAACTTCTGCAGCAGCCAGATCGGTGAGCAATTGTGACGCCGCACGTGAAGCATCGTCATCATCGGAAATGAGCTTTCTAAACCGGGGGGTAAGATCGACGTGGACGGCCTCTTGTCGGAGAAGTGCGTTGACAGAAACATTGTAGAGAAGAGCTAGATTCTGCAGTTCGTCGATACGAACCCGGCGTTGCCCTTGCTCCATTGCCACAAGCGTGGTTCGGGCAACTTTAATAGCTTCCGCAGCATCCGCCTGCGTCACGCGCGCGGCCTCCCGCACGATTCGGAGGCGTTCGCCCAATTCATCCGACGAAAGATAACTTCCAAAGCTGTTCATGCTGCCGACGCCACCCAATTACGGATGAATGACTTATTTCCAAGGGAGCGGACAAAACTACGCCATTCCGACTCATGCTTTGAAAGAAGTCGGTTGAGATTGTCTTCTGCTTCCTTAGGAGACAGCCCTGTCGATCTAGCAAGCTGGTGTGCTTGTCGTTGGACCGTTCCGGCATGCAGCGCTGAGCTCCGAAGCCCAGCCAAATGATCAAGATGGAGCGTACCAGCGACTGCGTATTCGCGAAGCGCGCCAGTTATCTTGTCGAAGGATTTTACAGCGCCACCTTCAAAGGTGGCGGCATCCAGGTTCTCCCAGAGATAAGTTTCTCGGGGTTCTTTCAAACCCGCTGCGTGAACACTTAGTCGACGAAGCATACAAGCCGCACAGATGCCACAATTCCTCCAATGTTTCTGCACGGAGACCTGACGGCTTTGTTGCCAGCAGGAGCGCGCGTCTATATGCGCCTTGGGACCGCATATCTCAGCATAAGCTGCGAGCGTCTCACCCTTTGTGAACCACAGGCGCGGGAAGCTAAAGCGAATATCTCCTCCAAATACGGCCTTGAAATAACGTTCCATCCGATCGGTGAAAAATGGGTGATTGCGAAAATCCTCGTAGCCTTGCCCGGTCGGAACCAAAACCGGACCCAAAGCGCCTTGGCCACTTTCTGGTACGACAATCTCAGTAGCACCCACGAGGTGAGCTGCGATGCCGCTGACCGTTGCAAACTTGAAGCCCCGAGAGCGTGCGGTCGGCTCGCCAGACTTCTTCCCGGTCTTCACCTCATACGGAACAGTCGTAAACAGCCGTCTTTCCCAGCCTGAAATATGCTTATCAACGGTCTTCGGCCCGAGGCGCACCCTGCACACACGGCTGTTGCCAAGTTCTTTTTCCTTGATCGCAGAAACCGCGCGTGAATCGATGCCATCACTAAATGGAATGATAGTGGTAATGCCGGCAGGAATGGGAAGATAGGTCTGCTGGGAATTCTGTTGAGGCTTTCGCCGAGCCGTAAACTCGATCTGCCATTTATCACCGGTTAAGAATTCCAACGCGTCGACCAGCGCTGCGCGTACGGGCTGACCGTTCCAGTGGGTTACATCGTGGACCGGGATGGTTAGTGAGAAATCGCGACCCCAGCCTAATGCCGGGCGTTTCTGTATGCGATCGCAAAACTCAACGGCTGCTGCAACGACGAGCGCATCAAAAACCACTGGCTTCCAAGATGCGAGGCAATATGATTCCAACCGCGTCGTCGAAAAATCGAGGTTGGTCCCGATGATGCAGGCTTGCCATTTCGCAGGAACTCGCTGGCCTTTTTCAAGGACAGCTACCCGCATCACAGGCAAGGGCTTGCGCCTATTCGTCGTCATCGTATCCCCACTCCATCATCGAGACCGGCATGTTTCGCCGGCGCTGCATTGGAAGATGCGGCTCCAGATCCAAGCTTTTGCACTAGTGACCGGATAGGTACCTGCGACATAGCCGAGGCTAAACGGCCACGAACATCGCTTGCTTTCTGCCCACCGGTTTCGCGCAGCACATGCTCTTCCATTTGTAGGCTGTTACGGGCCAGCCGGTCCGTTAAGGCTTGATGGAGGGCTTGATCTATAGCTTCTTGACCCGTCATTCCTTGCAGCAGAGCCTCATGAGCGCAGTCGGCGATCACTGCACCAAGCGTCCCACGTCCAGCAGCTAGGTGCTTCAACTCTTCCAGACGGGCGATTCGGTCATCGAAGAGGTCTGCATCCTTGTCCATGCAATAGTCGCGAAGCGCTGGCATGAAACTTTGGTGATCTCCCAAACGCAGTCGCGCTCTAGGGCCGGGCAGATCGCGTCGATCACGTCCTGGCTGTCGAAGGCCCACTGGTATGCCCGCTGCAAGAGTCGCTTCCATTGCTGGCGCAAGTTCAGCGTACGGTAAGGCCCATCGCTCATGGCATCTCCTCACTTAATGAAGAATGCCACCATTATCTGACATTGTCAATATTTATATATCGTAATCTGACATTACCCTCTATACCGTTGAATTACCAAGATAAATCAGCCACAACTCAAACCCCCGTCACCGCCTTCACCCGCTCCGGCGACAACGGCAGCGCGCGGAAGCGTTTGCCGGTCAACTTGAACACCGCGTTGCCGACGCAGGGCGCCACCAGCGGCGGCAAGTTTGTAGCCCGCGGAGCCGGACCTTCGTTCCCGGATTTCGCTGCGCTCAATCCGGGCTACGAGGCGAAACGGACGTAACGGAAGACCGAAAGGCAGGCCCCACCCCTGCCCTTTCCTTGGACCGGACCGATTTCGCCCTGGACGTGACCACAATTTCGCAAGCGCGCGCTCGGTTCTCTATCGCGCGCCAAAAACTCGGGCGCCAATGCGCGTCGCGAGAACGGGGGCGCTTGCCATGAAGCTTTGCAGACGCTGGCGCAAGAAAGTCCGGCGCGCGACAGATTTCACGGCATCTTGCCGAGAATGCGCACGAAGCACTCGCGCACCTGGCGCTGGGTTTCTGCGACATAGGCCGCGAGCGCCGGGAAATCCGGCAGGTCGGCGGCGCGCGCCAACAGCGCGAGCACGCCGGCGCCGGCGGATTTCGGGTCGAGCGTGCCGGGAAGGCACAGCCGGAGCACCTGGGTGAGATCGTGAAAAAGCCGCACCGCCGGCCGCAACACCGCGGCGTCTTCGGGCGCCAGCACGCCCAGTCGCGCGGCCTTGTCCAGCATGCGCGCCGTCGAGGTGTCGAGAATGTCCGGCAGCGCCGCGGCGTGCACCAATTGCAGATATTGCGCGATGAACTCGATGTCGACGAGACCGCCGGCCGCATATTTGAGATCCCAAGGGTTGGCGTCGCCTTTTTCCTTGGCGATGGCGCCGCGCATCTCGACCACGTCGGCGGCGATGGCACGCGCGTTGCGTTTGCGGCACAGCACTTTGTGAATCACCGCGTCGACGCGGGCGGCAAAAGCTTGCGGCGACGACACGACGCGTCCGCGCGTGAGCGCCATGTGCTCCCAGGTCCAGGCCTCGCGTTCCTGATAGCTTTCGAAGCCGCCGATCTGCGTCGCCAGCGGACCGGAACGGCCCGACGGCCGCAGCCGCATATCGACCTGATAGAGCGCGCCGTAATTGGTGTGCACCGTCAGCGCGCTGATCAGGCGCTGGGTCAGCCGGGCGAAATATTGCGCGCCGTAGAGCGGCCGCTTGCCGTCGGAATTCGGGCTGTTCTGGTCGAAGTCGTAGATCACGATGAGGTCGAGATCGGAGCTTGCCGTCATTTCCCAGGCGCCGAGCCGGCCGAGCGCGAGGATCGCGGTCTCCTGGCCGCGGATGCGGCCGTAAGTGGCGGCGAAATCCTCCTCCACCTCGCGGTGCACGGCGCGGATGAGGACATCGGCAAGGCGTGCAAAAACCTCGCCGGCCTGCTCGGCCGACACCGAGCCCGACAGAATGCGCGCGCCGATCAGGAACATGTGTTCCTGGCCGAACAGGCGGATGGCGTCGAGCACGTCTTCGTAGCCCTTGGTCTCGACCAGCCGGCGCGCAAGCTCGGCTTCGAGCTGCGTTTCGTCGGGCAGCGCGCCGAAAAAACTCGGCTCGATCAGCGGATCGATCAAATTCGGGCTTTGCGCCAGAATATCAGCGAAGCGCGGCGCCACGCCGAGGATCAGGGCAATGAAGCGAATGAGCTCCGGGTTTTGCCGCAACAGCGGCAGGAACAGACCGCCGGAGCGCAGCCCGGCGAGAAAGCGATCGAAGGTCGCAAACGCAGCGTCGGGATTTTCGGCGCGCGAGAATTGCTCGATGATCAAAGGCACGAGCTCGATGACATTGTTGCGCACCTGCTCGCTGCGCAGCGCCCGGTATTCCCCGGCCCGCCAGCGGCGCACCGCGGCTGCGACCTCTTGCGGTTGCCGAAAGCCCAGCATCGCCAGCCGGTCGAGCGTGTCGCCCTCGACGTCGGTGCCGACGAACGAGAGGTTCTGTTGCTGGGCGAGGAACGCCGGCGCGCGCTCGAACAGTCTCACATAGTGCTGCTCGACCTTGTGCAGATGAACCAGCAGAGCATCGGCGAAATCATCGCGGGCCTTGAAACCGAGAAAGCGGGCAAATTCGCCAAGCGCCGCGCTGTCGGCCGGCAAGGTGTGGGTTTGCTCGTCGGCCATCATTTGCAGCCGGTGCTCGACGCGGCGCAAGAAATTGTAAGCCGCGGTGAGCGTGTCGCGCGCCTCGGCATCGATCCAGCCGCCGTCGGTGAGCGCCGCGAGCGTGGCGACCGTCTCACGGCCGCGCAGCTCGCTGTGGCGGCCGCCGGCGATGAGCTGCTGGGTCTGGGCGAAGAACTCGACCTCGCGGATGCCGCCGCGGCCGAGCTTGATGTTGTGGCCCTCGACCGCGATCTCGCCATGACCGCGATAGGCGTGGATCTGCTGCTTCATGGCATGCACGTCGGCGACGGTCGCGTAGTCGAGGTATTTGCGCCAGATGAACGGCGAGAGATCGCGGATCAGCGCTTCGCCGGCGGCAAGATCGCCGGCGCTCGGCCGCGCCTTGATCAATGCGGCGCGCTCCCAGTTCTGTCCCCTGCCCTCATAGTAGTCGAGCGCCGCTTCGGTCGAGATCGCGATCTGGGTCGAGGACGGATCGGGGCGAAGCCGCAAATCGACGCGGAACACGTAGCCGTCGGCCGTGCGCTCCTGCAGAAGCTTCACCAGGTCGCGGGTGAGCCGCACGTAAAAACCTATCGGCTCGACGTTCGGCGCAAGCTTGGCGGCCTCCGGATTGAAAAAAATCATCAGGTCGATGTCGCTGGAAAAATTCAGCTCGTAGGCGCCCATCTTGCCCATGGCGAGCACGATGTAGCCGGAGTTTCGCCCGGGACGACTCTTGTCGCCGGACACCAGCTTGCCGCGACGCACGGCGTCGCGAAGCAGATGATCGACAGCGGCGCCGAGCGCCATGTCGGCCATGTCGGTGAGCGCGCGCGTCACCCGCGCCACCGGCCAGACGCCGCCGATATCGGCAAGCGCAATGAGAAGCGCCGCTTGCGCCTTCATGCGGCGCAGCACGCGCATCAGCACGGCCTGGCTGCGCGCCGCCGCGGCACTGCGTTCCGCCTCGGCAAGCAATGCGGCAAGCGCGGCGTCGGGGTCGCTCGCGATCAGGCCCGCGAAGCGAGCCGGATCGGCGCGGACGAGATCCCACAGATAGGGCGCGGTTTCGGCAACGCTCGCCAAAACACCGGCCAGCGGCGGATGCGCGGCGGTCAGCGCCGCGAGCGTCTTGCCGGCGGCGCTGGCTTTGATGTCGGCAAGCCACGCCGTGACGCGCGCGGTTCCTACCGCGGACGATAGCGGCAACGCGCCGCCGAGGCGCCGGACCAATGCCGCTTCGTCAAGTTTTTTCCCGGACCGCTTTTTGACCGGGGGCCGGCTCATGCGGTCCCCGCGGGCCCGGCGCGCGGCAGCGCGATGGTGGAGCGCAAGCCGGGATGATTGTCTTCGAGCTTCAATTCGCCGCCGTGCAGACGCGCCACCGCAGCGGCGAGACTCAAGCCCAATCCCGAACCCGGCTCCGACCGGCTCTGCTCCAGCCGCACGAAGCGTTCCACCACCCGGCCGCGGTCGGCCTCGGCAATGCCCGGGCCGCGGTCGGCGACGCTGAGCGCAATGCGGTCGCCGTCGTTGCCGGCCTTGACCACGATCTCGGCCGGCGTGCCGTTCACTTCGCCGTTCGGTCCGGCGTATTTGATGGCGTTGTCGATGAGGTTGGCCAAGGCCTGGCTGACCAGCTCGCGATTGCCGCGCACCGGCGCCGCAACCGGCGCATCGACCGTTAGCGCAATCCCCTTCTCGTCGGCCAGCGGCTCGTAGAGCTCGCCGACGTCGCGAGCGATTTCGGCGGCGTCGAATTCGGTCATGTTGTCGCGCGCCTGGCCGGCCTCCGCGCGCGCGATCATCAACAACGCATCGAAGGTGCGGATGAGATCGTCGGATTCCGCGATGGTGGATTCCAGCGCCGCGCGATAATCGTCGACGCCGGCCGAGCCGCGTAGCGCCTGTTCGCAACGGTTGCGCAGCCGCGTCAGCGGCGTCTTGAGATCGTGGGCGATGTTGTCGGAGACTTCCTTCAGCCCGCGCATCAGCGCCTCGATGCGCTCGAGCATGGCGTTGAGATGTTCGGCGAGGCGGTCGAGTTCGTCGCCGGTGCCCGCGACCGGCAGGCGGCCGGCGAGATCGCCGGCCATGATGGTCTGCGCCGTTTCGGTCATGGCCTCGATGCGGTTGAGCACCCGCCGGCTGACGAAGAAGCCGCCGGCGAGCCCGAGCACGATGACCAGCGCCAGCGACCATTGCCCGGCATTGGCGATGATGCCGAACAGGCGCTCGCGCTCCTCGAGGTCGCGCCCGACCAGGAGGCGGAAGCCGCCGGGCAGCTGCACCACCTGCACCAGCGCGCGATGATCGGTGCCTTCCGGCGCTTCGAGGCGGCGATAATTGGTCTCGAGCCAGCCCGGATGGTCGAGCACGCCGGGCTCCAGCGAGCCGACATTGCCGGCAAGCCCCTCTCCTGTCGCCGTGGTGACCAGATAGAGGCTCGATCCCGGCCGCCGCGAACGCAGGTCGACGACGATGACCAAGCGCCGGATGCCGCCTTGATTATACTGCTCGCGCAGCCCGGTGATTTCGGTGTCGACCGTCGTCGTGATCTGCTCGGTGATCAGGCGGCGCGTATTGAGCGCGAAATAACCGAGCAGCGAAAACGCGAAGACGATGAAGATCACCAGATAGACCAGCGTCAGCTGGAACGCGGTGGTGCGTAGTAACTTGCCAAGCGCGGTCAAGGGTCAGGCTCTTTCGGGTCGCTTGCCGATTTCGTTCTCGGAAAAATCCTCTTCCCAGAACTCGGTGGAAGCGCGTTTGCCGCCCCGCTGGTTGTCCGCTTCGGCCCGCCGCAGCTCGACTCTGCGGATTTTGCCGGAGATCGTCTTCGGCAGCTCGGCGAATTCGAGCCGCCGCACCCGCTTGAACGGCGCCAGCGCCACCCGGCAATGCTGGAAGATCGACAGCGCCGTGTCGCGGTCCGCGACATGGCCCGGCGCCAACGCCAGAAAGGCTTTCGGCACCGCAAGCCGCATCGGATCGGGCGACGGCACGACGGCGGCTTCGGCGACGGCCGGGTGCTCGATCAAAACGCTTTCGAGCTCGAACGGGCTGATGCGATAGTCGGACGATTTGAACACGTCGTCGGCGCGGCCCACATAGGTCAGATAGCCGTCGTCGTCGATCGCAGCGACGTCGCCGGTGCGATAGAGCGCACCGTCCATGGCGCGCACGCCGCCGTCATCGGCCTGATAGCCCTGCATCAGTCCGGTCGGCCGCGGCTCGAGCACCAAGCAGATCTCGCCTTCCTCTTGCTCTTTGTCGTTCACATCGAAGAGCGCGACCCGATAGCCCGGCAGCGGCCGCCCCATCGAGCCCGGCTTTACGGTCTGGCCCGGTGAATTGCCGATGAGCGCCGTGGTTTCGGTCTGGCCATAGCCATCGCGGATGGTGATGCCCCACGCTGCCTTGACCCGCTCGATGACTTCCGGATTGAGCGGCTCGCCGGCGCCGATCAATTCGCGCATGGGCATGGTCCAGGCGCTGAGGTCCTCTTGGATCAGCATGCGCCACACCGTCGGCGGCGCGCAGAACGTGGTGACGCCGCAGCGTGCGATGGTGTCAAGCAAACCCTTGGCGTTGAAGCGGCGCTGATTGACGATGAAGATCGCCGCCTGCGCGCTCCACGGCGAGAAGAAGCAGCTCCAGGCATGCTTGGCCCAGCCGGGCGAAGAGATATTGAGATGGATATCGCCGGGTTTTAGCCCGATCCAGTAGATGGTCGACAGATGCCCGACCGGATAGCTCTGGTGGCTGTGCAGCACGAGCTTGGGCGTTGCCGTGGTGCCCGAGGTGAAATAGAGCAGCATCGGATCGTCCGCCCGCGTTTCGCCGTCGGGCGCGAACTCCGCGGACGCTTCGTAGCCTTTTTCGTAGGACACCCAGCCCGGCACGGCGCTGCCGACGGCAATCCGCGTATAGTCGCCCGGCAGGTCGGCGAATTTGGCGGCGCCTTCCGAGCTAGTGATGACGTGGCGAACACCGCCGCGGGCGAAACGGTCGGCGAGATCGTTTCGCGTCAGCAGCACGGTCGCCGGCACGATCACCGCGCCGAGCTTCATCGCCGCCAGCATGCATTCCCATAGCGGCACGACGTTGCCGAGCATGAGCAGGATGCGGTCGCCGCGGCGCACGCCGAGGCCGCGCAGCGCATTGGCGACGCGGTTCGAGCGCTCGCTCAATTCCGCGAAGGAGAGCTTGGTGTCGCCGGTATCCTCGTCGACCAGCCACAGCGCCGGCTCCCCATTGCCGCGCGCCATTGGATCGAAGTAATCGAGCGCCCAGTTGAAGCGATCGAGCTTCGGCCAGCGGAAATCGCGGTAGGCGGTCGTTAAGTCCTCACGGTGGCGCAGCAGGAATTCGCGCGCCGCAAGGAAGGGGGCCGCATCGTTGGCGCTCATGTGATCTCCCGTGATCCCGCGAGCAGGATGAAATCGTTCCGCGCCGTCAGCGCGCGCCTTCGCGGATCATGTAACCCGCGCCGCGCACGGTATGTAACAGCGGCTGCGCAAAGCCTTTATCGATCTTCGAACGCAGACGCGAAATGTGCACGTCGATCACGTTGGTCTGCGGGTCGAAATGATAATCCCAAACGTTCTCCAGCAACATGGTGCGGGTCACGACCTGCCCCGCGTGCCGCATCAGATATTCCAGCAGCCGAAATTCGCGCGGCTGTAATTGCAGCTCCTGCCCGGCGCGGCTGACCTCGTGCGACAGACGATTGAGCTCGAGATCGCCGACCCGATAGACCGTCTCCTCGCCGCGCTTGCCCGGCCGTCGCGCTAGCGCCTCGACCCGCGCCAGCAACTCGGAAAATGCGTAAGGCTTGGCCAGATAGTCGTCACCGCCGGTGCGCAAGCCTTTGACCCTGTCGTCGACCTGGCCGAGCGCCGAGAGGATAAGCACCGGCGTTTCTATCGATTTGCTGCGCAAGGTGTGGATGATGGACAGGCCGTCGCGCTTGGGCAGCATGCGGTCGATGATCAGCACGTCGTATTGGCCGTCGAGTGCCAGCGCCTGGCCTTCCTCGCCATCGGTCGCCTGGTCGGCAATATGGCCGACCTCACGGAACGCCTTGACCAGATAGTCGGCCGCGTCGCGATCGTCCTCAATAATGAGAAGGCGCATGATGTGCTGCCGTGGTCAGGGAGGCATGCCGAGCGGCCTCCAGCGTCGAATCATATTGTCTGCCAACCACCTTCGGCAATATCGATCCAGGCATGAGCCAAGGCGAGACGCGGAGCGGCGATCGGCCGAGCCGCCGTGCAGTCGCAATTATTGCATAATCGGCGCCGTTAATAGTGAGGGGGTGGCGAGCAGTGCCCGCCACCCCCTCTACCCACTCTACTCCGGCGGGGGCGACATATGCCGGGAGGCAGAGTTGGTATTCGGCGGGGACGGGCCTTGCGGCCCGTCCCCAGGGTACGCCCGCCAGCGGGGGCGACGGATGCCAGCGGATCGCCCCATCCCTCAGGCGTTGCCAAGCGGCAGGGCGACGAACTTGGTGCCCTGGCTCGACTTCACCCGGAATAAGACAGCGCGTTTGCCCTCCTTGCGCGCATCGGCAAGACTTTTGCGGACGTCAGCCGGCGTCGATACCGTCTTGCCGCCCACATCGAGAATGATGTCGCCAACCTGGAAACCGTGATCGGCCGCGATGCCGCCATCGGCCACCGCCGTGACCACGACGCCATTGCCGTCACTGCCCTGGACCTTGCTGGCCGGAGCCAGCGTCAGGCCGAGCTTCGGCATGTCGCTGTCCGGCACTTCGCGCTGGTTCTGCGGCGTAGCGTCGGCCTGCTTCTCGTTCGGCAAGGTGCCGAGCGTCAGCGTCACCGTTTTTTCCTGGCCCTGATGGATCAGCCCGAGCTTGACGGACGCGCCCGGCGCCATGGTGCCGATCCGGCGCGCCAGTTCGCGCGCATCGTGGACTGCGGCGCCGTCGACCGTAGTAATGACGTCGCCGCTCTGGATACCGGCCTTGACCGCCGGGCTGTCGGGCTGCGGCTCGGACACCAGCGCACCGGTGGTCTGCTTCAAGCCCATGCTGTCGGCGAGGTCGGGCGTCAGCGGCTGGATCTGCACGCCGATCCAACCGCGCGTGACGCTGCCCTTGTCGCGCAGCTGAGCGACCACGCTTTTCACGGTGTCCGCCGGAATGGCGAAGGCGATGCCGACGGAACCGCCGGACGGCGAGAAGATCGCCGTGTTGACGCCGATGACATTGCCGTCGACGTCGAAGGTCGGGCCGCCGGAATTGCCCTTGTTCACCGGCGCGTCGATCTGGATGAAATCGTCATAGGGACCGGCGCCGATATCGCGGCCCCGCGCCGAGACGATGCCCGCGGTCACGGTGCCGCCGAGGCCGAACGGATTGCCCACGGCCAGAACCCAATCGCCGATCCGTGGCGAAGCGTCAGCCAACTTCACGAACGGAAAGCTCGTGCCGTCGACTTTGATCAGCGCCAGATCGGAACGCGAGTCGGTGCCGATGACCTTGGCGGTGTAAGTCTTGCCGTCATCGGCGGTGACGGTGACGGTCTCGGCGTTCTGCACCACGTGGTTGTTGGTCACCGCGAAGCCGTCCGCCGAAATGAAGAAGCCCGAACCCTGGCCGGTGACGACCTCTTTGCCGCCCGGGGCGTTGGGCCCGCCGAACTTGCGGAAAAATCGCTCGAACGGTGAGCCGGGCGGGAACGGCAGATCGTCGTCGCCGGGCCCTGCACTGGCCGGGCGTTCCAGCTTGACGCGTACCGAAATCACCGCGGGCTTCACCTTCTCGACGATGTCGGCAAAGCCGACCGGCCGCTGCGCCAGCTGTTGGACTTTGTCGGTGAGATTCTGCGCCTGTGCCGAGCTGCCGAACAAATCGGCATGCGGCGCGAATACGAATGCCGCCGCGCCAAAGCCGGCGACCGTGGTCGCCAGCAGCGCCAAACGCCGCGCCGACAGAGTTGATGGTGACCTGTTGCCGTGCATTCCCGTCTCCAAATCACTACGTCGCCCTGCGACGGATGCGCCCCGGCCCCAGATGTGAGCGACAGGATGGGACGGTCAGCCTTACGGGCTTCTGTCGGTGGGATTAAAACTTTGTAATGTTTTGTTTCGATAATTTATTATTATAAATCAAATACTTGATCGGACAACTTCAGGTGCTTTCGCGGCTGGACAAGAAAATAAATGAGCAAAACTTACCGGCCGCAGCTACGTCGCCGAGCGATCGCGCAAAAGTTCCGCCAAGCGCGCTTCTTCGGCCGCTGTGAGGTTTGCCTGCTCTGCCGCCGTCTGCCCGCTTCGCCGACGTCGTAAATCCACCAGGATCACCACCGCCCCGACGAGCAAGACAGTCGGCGGCAGGCCCCACAGTGCCACCGTGTGCCATGACAGGCGCGGCTTGAGCAGCACGAATTCGCCGTAACGGGCGACCAGGAAATCGAGCACCTGAGCGTCGCTGTCGCCGGCCGTGATGCGGTCGCGCACCAGCACGCGCAGGTCATGGGCCAGCGGCGCTCCGGAATCGTCGATCGACTCGTTCTGGCACACCATGCAGCGCAATTCCTTGGACAGCGCGCGGGCGCGCGCTTCCAAAGCCGGATCCGACAGCATCTCGCCCGGCTCGACGGCCCAGAGCCGTGTCGGCGCAAACAGCGCGATCAGCAGCAGGAACGCCTGCAGATATTTCACGGCACTCACTCCGCCGCCTGCAGCGCCGGCTTATCCTTGGCTTTGGCCTTCGCCGGCCGCGGCGCGCCGACGCGCAGCCGCCGGTCGGACAGCGACAGCCCGCCGCCGAGGAACATGATGATGGCGCCGAGCCAGATCATCAGCACCTGCGGCTTGAAGAACAGCCGCACCGGAATGGTGCCGTCCGGGTTCGGGTCGCCGAGCGACAGATAAAGCTGGCTGAAGCCGCGCGACATCAGCGCCGCTTCCGTCGTTGCCATGTTGCGGGCCGGGAACGTGCGGCGGCTCGGCTCCATGACGCCGATCACGTCGCCGCTCAAGCGGTGCACGGTGAAGTGGCCGACGACGTCGCGGTAGTTCGGACCCGGGCGGTTGAACACGCCGTCGAAAGTCACCCGATAGTGGGAGATGTCGATCGTCTCTCCCGGCTTGACCGCGGCAATCCGTTCGCTGCCCCATGCGGTCACGGCGACGATGCCCAGAAGCGTCACACCGATGCCGAAATGGGCGAAGGCGGTGCCCCACACCGAGCGCGGCAGGCCAATCGCCCGCATCAAGGTCGCGCGCATCGGCACGCGCATGATCATGGTGCGCTCGGCAATGTCGGTCACGGCGCCGGCCATGACAAACACCGCGATCCCCACCCCGAACGGCGCCAGCACCGGGCCGCCGTGCTCGATCGCAAAGGCAGCGGCAACGGCGACGGCGGCGAGCACCGCGGCGGCGAGCAGGCGCTGCGCCGCGCCGACGATATCGCCGCGCTTCCATCCGAGCAGCGGCCCGAACGACATCGCCAGCATCAGCGGAATGAACAGCGGGCCGAAAGTCGCATTGAAGAACGGCGGACCGACGGAAATCTTGTCGCCGGTCAAAGCTTCGAGCGCCAGCGGATAGAGCGTGCCGACGAAGACGGTCGCGCAAGCCGAGGTCAGGAACAGATTGTTGAAGACCAGCGCGCCTTCGCGCGAGATCGGCGCGAACAGGCCGCCCTGTTTGAGCAACGGCGCACGCCAAGCATAAAGCGCCAACGCGCCGCCGATGAAGACGACGAGAATGGCGAGAATGAAAATGCCGCGCGTCGGATCGACGGCGAAAGCGTGCACCGAGGTGAGCACGCCCGAGCGCACCAAAAAGGTGCCGATCAGCGACAGCGAGAACGCGATGATGGCGAGCAGGATGGTCCAGACTTTCAGCGCGCCGCGCTTTTCCATGACCACGGCGGAATGCAACAGCGCGGTGCCGGCGAGCCAGGGCATCAGCGACGCATTCTCGACAGGATCCCAGAACCAAAAGCCGCCCCAGCCGAGCTCGTAATAGGCCCAGTACGAGCCGCCGGCGATGCCCAGCGTCAGGCACATCCAGGCGCCGAGCACCCACGGCCGCACCCAGCGCGCCCAGGCCGCGTCGATGCGGCCTTCGATGAGGGCTGCAATGGCGAAGGAGAACGCGATCGAGAAGCCGACATAGCCGAGGTAGAGCATCGGCGGATGGAACGCGAGGCCGGGGTCTTGGAGAATCGGATTGAGATCGCGGCCCTCGAACGGCGCATCGGCGACGCGCAGGAACGGATTCGACGTGGTCAAAATGAACAGATGGAAGGCGGCGGCAATCCAGGCCTGTACGGCGAGCGCATTGGCCTTGAGCACAGCCGGCAGATTGTTGCCGAACAGTGCGACCAGAGCGCCGAAGAACGCCAGGATCGACACCCACAGCATCATCGAGCCTTCATGGTTGCCCCAGATGCTGGTGAGCCGGTAGATCAGCGGCATGGCCGAATTGGAATTCTCGTAGACATTGAGCACCGAGAAATCGGATGCGACGTAGCATTCGGCGAGCGCCAAAAACGCGATGGCGACGAAGACGAACTGCGCCAGCGCCGCCGGCGCGGCGATGCTCATGAGCACCGGATCGTTCGTTCGTGTGCCGACGATCGGCATGATGCCCTGGATCAGCGCCAAGCCGAGCGCGAGCATCAAGGCGTAATGACCGAGCTCTGGGATCATTTGTTCGCTCCCGTCACCGGCATCGCCGCGCGCTGCGCATAGTCGTCCTTCCAATGGCCCGACTTTTTCAAGGCGTCGGCGACTTCCTTCGGCATGTAGGTCTCGTCGTGCTTGGCGAGAATGGTATCGGCATTGAACGTGCCGCCGCCGTCGATCACGCCCTCGGCAACGACGCCCTGCCCTTCCCGGAACAGATCGGGCAGCACGCCCTGATAGGCCACCAGGAGCTCGCTCTTGCCGTCGGTGACTTCGAAACGCACGCGCAGATCGTTGCCGCGAACGATGCTGCCGTCCTTCACCAGGCCGCCGAGCCGGATGCGCGTGCCCGGCCCGATGTGCTTTTCGGCAACGTCGCTCGGCGAATTAAAGAACACGATTGAATCGCGGAACGCGTTGAGCATCAGCGCGACCGCGACCGCCAGCACGCCGAGCCCGGCGCCGATCAGAAGGAGGCGTCGCTGCTTGCGTGTCATGATGTCTGCTTTCGCCGCATGATGCTGCCGTCAGCCTTCCAACCCGAGACCTTTGACGAGATCGTCGACGCGCTTGATCTCGTCAGGATGCTCCGCCAGCGCGTGCCGCGCATCGGCGGCGGCATCCTTGGCCTTGTCGCGATCACCGAGTACCGCATAGGCGCGCACCAGGCGCAACCAGCCTTCGACGTCGCCGCCCTGGGCGTGCAGGCGATCGGCTAGCCGGCCGACCATGCCGCGGATCATCTCGATGCGCTGCTCGTCGCTCATATTCGCCGTGGCCGCGATGTCCGCATCACTCGGGCCCGCCGCTTCCGGAGCAGGCTCGCCGCTGACGCGGCCCAGCGCGGCGCGCACGAACCCGACCCACGGCGCGTCGGCAGGCGCCTCCGCGAGCATGGCACGCCAGCGCGCGGCGGCGCCGGTGCGGTTGCCGTCCTGCTCGTCGGCGAGACCGAGAAAATATCGCGCCTTGGCCTCGTGCGGATCGCGCGTCACTGCCGTTTCAAAAACGTGCTTGGCCTCATCGGTCACGACGCCGTTGGCGGCAGCAACCAAGGCCTCGCCGAGATCGGCATCGCGGGTCGCGGTTTCGCCGTTGAGCGTGAGCGCCTTGCGCCGCGCCATGACCGCGTCGTCGAAGCGGCCGAGCCGCAGATAGACCGGGGCGATCACCTCCCAGCCATTACCGTCATTGGGGCTTTTTGCCAGATGCGCTTCGACCTGGCCGACCAGCGCGTCGATCGACTGGTTGCCAGGCGCTGCCTTGACGCGCGCGAAGGCCGGCTGCCCCGGAACATTCGGTGCGCCGAGCTCGAGATAAAAGCATAGCGGCAGCAGTGCCAGCACGATCAACGCCGCGATAGCTGCAGCGCGACGGCGCCACATCGACTGCACCGCACTCGCTGTCGGCTGAACCGCCGCCGCCTGCGCATCGGCCGCGGCCAACAGCCGGCGCGAAACCTCGACCCTCGCGGCCTCGGCCTCGGCCTGGCCGATCAGGCCGGCGCTGCGATCACGGCCGATTTCCTCCAATTGATCCTGGTAGACCGCAAGATCGTTGCCGCCGCGGCCGGCGGCGGTCTTTCGCCCAAGCGGCCAAAGCACGGCGAGGATCGCCGCTGCGGTCATGAAGGCGAAAATGATCCACAGAATCATGAGTGTTTCTTCGATGCCATTCTAGCCGCGGGCCGAGGTCGTCACAGTGACAACACTGCGGGCATAAAGCCGGTTGTCGGGCGCCGCGTCCTTACATCACGGCGCGAATGCGGCCGCAATGGGAACCTCGGCGCGGCAATTGCGCACTGCGTCACGCGCGGGCGGATTTGCGCTCGGCGGTCGCGGCCTGCACGGCGACGTCGGCGGCCTTGGCCAAGGTTTCGGCATAGTCGATGCCGAACAACGATCGGCACAGGCGGATCGCGGCCTCGACCTGCGAGTGCCGGAACGCGCGTTCGCCGGCCCCGGCGTGACGCAAGGCGTCGAGCAGCACTTTGGTGCCGGTCTCGAGATATTGCGTCAGCTCCGAATAGGCGCGCAGCGTAACTTCGCTCAACGCAAGCTCGCCGGCGTAATTGCGGCAGGCGCCGACGAATTCGACCCGCGCCTGCACGTCATCGACGTCGATGCTATCGACCGTCGAGCCGGGATGGATTTCCTTTGCCGGAGGCGGACGCAACAGACGGCGGACCCGGCCGGGCGTCGCATCGATCTCGGGCTTGAGCATGTTGGAAACGTCGCTGCGGATCGCGGCCAGTTGCCGGCTCCAGGTCGAGTCGACCGACAGATCCATTTCCGTGCGCAGCCCGCGCGCGCCGTCGTGCAGCTCCTTGAGCATCGACGCGACGGGCTTGCCGGCCTTGAACGCGGTGCGCAACTCGGTGACCGTGCTCTCCATCTCGCCGAGCACGATCGTCACCGCCACCGCATAGGGCGTTTCGGCAACGCGCGCCGCAATGTCGCTCTCGGCGACGCGGGTGGCGAGACGAATGAGCTGCCACGGCGCCGCAAGCCGGTTCATCAACAGCACAAGACCGTATCGGACGACGTCGGCTTTGCGCGAAGGATCAACGCCGAACGACTTCGCCGCACTCGCGGCATCGATGTGCGCCTTGGCCTGCTCGACTACCTCGCGCTCGAACGCGCGCACATAGTTGGGCAGCCGCTTGGCGAGGTCCGCGAGCGCGTCGCGGACTTCGAGCACATGCAGGAGCATTGCGACGTCGTCGGTCGCCCGCGGCGAGCCGACCTGGATGGCGAGCCGGCGTTGCGCCTTGTCGTCGGTACCGACCGCGGCAAGGGTCTCCCGCATGCGCAGGATGGCGCGCTCGTGCAGCGCGCGGACCAGTTGATCGGCCTTGGTCTTGTCGGCGGCGAGAAGTGCGCGATTGATATCCTCGCTCAGCGCCTTGGTTTCGGCCGGGATCAGATCGCGGCCGATCCAGCCCCAGATCGGCTCGAGCGAAAGCCGCGCGATGCGCCCGACCCGCTTGTGGTCGGCGGGAGCGTCAATCAGGAACGGCTCGAACGGCATGAAGAACAAGCGCGCCGCGTCGCCGATGCGCGGCACGCGCTGCGCCTCGGTGCGGATGGTGCGCCGCAACTCCTCCAGGACCAGCTCGCTGCCGGTCATGTCGTCGCCGCGCAATTGGGCGCGCTCGAGCTCTGCGATCAGCATTGCCCGCGCTTCCGGCTTGAGATTCCGGAGATATTCCCGCAACCGTTCGACGGATTGCCCGTCGCTCGTCATCACACCCGCCTCTGGAGGGCCACACCGTTAATGTTCTACTAGCGGGTCGCTTAAGAAGCGGTTACGCAAAACACCCGGTTTTCAAGGTGATAGGGCGGTCAGTTGATCGTGGTCCAGGTGCCGTCGGGGTTGCGGCAGGCGGTGCCGCGCGCGCTTTGCGGGGTGCCGTCGATATAGACCGTGTGGGTATATTGCCGGCAGGTGGCGCCGTTGGCCTGGTAGGCGGGGCCGGGCACGACATTGCCGTAGCGGCCGGAATCCGGGTTGCGCCAGGCCACCGGAGCGCCCGACGGCCCGGTTTCCAGCGCCTGCATCTGTGCCGCATAGGCGCGCTGCCTGTCTTCATCGTCCATGGCAGCGCCAATCCGGTTGCCGAACAAGCCGCCGACCGCGGCGCCGATCACGGTTCCGGCGAACCGGTTGCCGACGCTGCCGCCAATGGCATTGCCGATCAGGCCGCCGGTCACAGCGCCGACCGCCGTGCCGCCGGCCTCTTTCGGACCGGAGTCGGCGGCGCAGCCGGCGACGCTCAGGCCGAGGAGCAAGAACGCGATGAGACGGCTGGCGGACATATTCCCCAAAAGGCCCTTCCGAACAGTCCCCGCTGTCCGGCACCTAAGCTAGCGAACCAAAGGCGGTTATTGGGGCAAAACTCTGTTCGCGTCGGCGACGGCGCCGCGGCATGGCAGCGCTGCAAGCCGCTTTGTCGCGGAAACGCACCCTGGCGGCTGTGGCACCGTTTCGCTAAGTTCCGCGCGATCCCACCGACACTCCCACGAGCAAAAGCATGATGTCGAAAAACCGCGCCGTGTCGTCTCGGCGCTACGGACGGGCGCTGCCGGCTTTGGTGCTGGCGCTCGCCGCCATGGCCGTCCCGGCGCAGGCGCAGGATTTTCCATCGCGCACGGTGAAAATCGTGGTCCCCTTCCCCGCCGGCGGCACCGCCGACGTCATGCCACGCATCATTGCCGACTGGTTGTCGCGCCATTGGGGGCAGGCGGTGATCGTCGAGGATCGCACAGGCGCCGGCGGCAATGTCGGCGCCGAAGTCGCTGCCAAGTCCGATCCCGACGGCTACACGCTATTGGCATCGCCGCCGGGACCGTTCGTGATCAATCAAAACCTCTATCCGCATCTCGACTTCGATCCGCTGCAGTTCGTGCCCGTCACCGTCATCGGACGGGTGCCGAACGCGCTGGTGGTCAATCCGGACAAGATCGCCGCCAACACGGTGAAGGACTTCATCGCCTACGCCAAAGCCAATGACGGCAAGCTCACCAACGCGACGCAGGGCAACGGCACGACGTCGCATCTGACGTCCGAAATGTTCCAGATGATGGCGCAGGTGAAATTGCAGAACGTGCCCTATCGCGGCTCGGCGCCGGCGCTCAACGATCTGGTGGCCGGCAGCGTCGACTGCATGTTCGACAATCTCGGCGTCTCGATGCAGCTCGTCAAAGCCGGCCGGCTGAAGCTCCTCGCCGTCGCGTCGCCACAGCGCGTGGCGAGCTTGCCCGACGTGCCGACCGTCGCCGAGACGCTGCCGGGCTTCGCCTCGGTGACCTGGTATGCGCTGGGTGCGCCGCCGAACACGCCGGCGGCGATCGCCGAGAAGATCAGTGCCGCAGTGAACGAAGCGCTGCGCGATCCCGACGTGCAGAAGCGCCTCGCCGATCTGTCCGCCGAGCCGGTCGGCGGCACGCCGCAAGCCACCGCCGCCTATTTTCACGACGAAGTCGGGCGCTGGAAAAGCGTCATCGCGTCCGCCCATGTGACATTGGATTAAGTGAAGTCTTGGGACTAAGTGAAGCCATGAAACACAGTACCGATCGCATTCTCACCACCCACGCCGGCAGCCTGCCGCGGCCGCCCGATCTGTTGGCGCTCATCGAGCGCGACGGGCCCAAGGCGTTCGATACGGCGGCGGCGGCGACGCGGCTCACCGCGGCCGTCGGCGAGATCGTGCACAAGCAGATCGATCTCGGCGTCGACGTGGTCGACGACGGCGAATACGGCAAGCCAAGCTTTGTCAGCTACATCAACGAGCGGCTCGGCGGTTATGAGGTCGATACCCGCGCCGGGCCGCGCAACCAATGGGCCACGTCGCGCGAGGGCCTGTCGTTTCCGGAATTCTATTCGCAAACCCACGCCGCCTCGACCCACACCCACATGATCTGCACCGGGCCGATCACCTACAAAGGCCACGACCGGCTCAAACGCGACATCGACAATTTCAAGAAAGCGCTCAACGGCGCCAAGGTCCAAGAGGCGTTCATGCCGGCGATCTCGCCGTCCAACATCGAGGACTGGCAGAAGAATGCCTATTACAAATCGACTGAAGCCTACATTTTCGCCATCGCCGACGCCATGCACGAGGAATACAAGGCCATCGTCGATGCCGGCTTGCTGCTGCAGGTCGACGACCCGCGGCTGGTCACCTATTACATCATTCACCCCGAATCGAGCATCGCAGATTGCCGCAAATGGGCGGAGGTGCGGGTCGAAGCGCTCAATCACGCGCTGCGCGACATCGCGCCGGAGAAAATCCGCTTCCACACCTGCTACGGCATCAATATGGGCCCGCGCATCCATGACATGGAGCTCAAGGACATCGTCGATATCATTCTGAAGATCCGCGCCGGCGCCTATTCGTTCGAGGCCGCCAATCCGCGCCACGAGCACGAATGGAAAGTGTGGAAGGACGTCAAGCTGCCGGACGGCAAGATTTTGATCCCCGGCGTGATCTCGCATTCGACCATCCTGGTCGAACATCCCGAGCTCGTCGCCGAACGCATCGTGCGCTACGCCAATGTGGTCGGCCGCGAAAACGTCATCGCCGGCTCCGATTGCGGCTTCGCCACCTTCGCCGGCTCGAAGGAAGTGCACCCTTCGATCGTGTGGGCGAAATTCAAGGCGCTCAGCGACGGTGCCCGTATCGCGTCGAAGGAATTGTGGGGCTGATAGCGCCGAGGCGTGCGATGGCGAGCGATTACGGGATTGGCGCCAGGCTGCCGCGGCTCGAGGACGCGCGCTTTCTCGAAGGGCGCGGCCAGTTTTGCGCCGACATAGCGCTGCCGGGCACACTGCACGCCGCTTTTGTGCGCAGCCCCCATGCCCACGCCCGCATCCTCGCGGTACGCAAACCGCAAGGGCTTGGGGACCGGATCTATCTGGCCGGAGACCTCACCGACGTCGGCAAAATGCGCTCGACCGCAAAGCTGCCGGGCTTCAAACCCTCCGATTGGCCGATCCTGGCCGCGGGCAAAGTGCGTCACGTCGGCGAACCGATCGCGATGGCGCTTGGATCGACGCGTGCCGAGGCCGAAGACTTTGCCGCCCTGGTCGAGGTGGATTTCGAGCCCCTGGCGCCGGTGGTGACCATGGCGGATGCGCTCAAGAAAGTGGCGCCATTCGTTCACGACGAATGGGGCGACAACGTTCTGGTCGATATCAAGCTCGAGGCCGGCGATCTCAACGCGGCGAAAGCCGCCGCCGCCCATGTGGTCGAACGCAAGTTTCGCATGAACCGGATGCACCCGCTGCCGCTCGAGGGTCGCGCCTGCATCGCGTCCTACGGCAGCAGGCTCGATGAGCTGGTCGTTTACGTCGCCCATCAATTGCCGGTGCCGCTGCAGATCGGATTGGCGCAAGTGCTCGGCATCAGCCAACGCCGGCTGCGTGTGGTCGTCCCCGACGTCGGCGCGTCTTTCGGGCTGAAGACTTATGTCGAGAGCGAAACCGTGTGCGTGGCCTGGGCCGCGATGCGGCTGCGTCGTCCGGTGCGATGGATTCAGGATCGCTACGAATCGCTGGTTTGCGACGCCACCTGCCGCGACTACGCGTGCAAGGTGATCGGCTATGCCGATGGGCAGGGCCGTGTGCTCGGTCTCGAATGCGACGTCACCGTGGATTCGGGCGCGTATTCGCCGTGGCCGTGGCCTGCCGGAATCGAAGGCGGTCTCGCGGTCGGCAACATGCAGGGCTGCTACGACATCCGGGCTTTTCGCGGCCGCGCCATCAACGTCGTCAGCAACAAGCCCGCCGGCCAGCCGTTCCGCGGCGTGGCGCGCCCGTTGTCGTGCATCGGCCATGAGATCGTCATGGATGGTATCGCGGCGGCGGTCGGCATCGATCCGGTCGAGGTGCGGCTGCGCAATTTCGTCAAGCCCGCGCAGATGCCCTATGTGTCGATCACCAAGAAGACGCTCGACAGCGGCGATTATGCCGCGGCGCTCAAGCGCGCAGCCGAGCTTATCGATCTGCCTGCCGTGCGGGCGCGCCAGAACAACCGCGAGCCGGACGGCCGACTGATCGGCATCGGCTTTGCATCGTTCTACGAGCAGACCGCGTACGGCACGGGACCGTTCGGCTATTCGGCGTGGGGCATTGAGCTGGTGCCGGGGATGGAGCCCGCGGTGGCGCGTCTCACCGGTGACGGCGAGCTCGTTCTCGAAGTCGGATCGCATTCCCACGGCCAGGGGCACGAAACGGTGTTCGCCCAGGTCGCCCACGAGGTCTTGGGCATCGCGCCGGGCAAGATCGCCGTGCGCTTCGGCGACACCGCGACCTCGCCGGTCGGCACCGGCACCTACACGTCGCGTTCGATGGTCACCACCGGCGGCGCGATCGCCGAAGCCTGCCGGCTTTTAACAGCGCCGATTGCAAAAATCGGCGCGCATCTGATGCAGTGCAAAGCCGGCGACGTCGAGATCAGGAACGGCCGCGTCCACGGCCCGCAAGGCAGCGTGGAATTCGCCGAGATCGGCCGCGCCTGGTATCACCATCCCGAAGATTTGCCGGCCGACATGGAGGCCGGCGGTCTCACCGCCACGGCCGGCCACAAGGCTCATGACCCCGGCGTGTTCTCTTATTCCGCCCACGCCGCTGTCGTCGCCGTCGATCCGGAGACCGGCGGCGTCGAGGTGATCGACTACGCCATCGTCGCCGACTGCGGCACGCGCGTGAACCCGATGCTGGTCGAAGGCCAGGTCGTCGGCGGCTTCTCCAACGGCCTTGGCAACGCGCTGTTCGAAGAGAACGGCTACGATGCATCGGGCCAGCCGACGACCACGACGCTTGCCGACTACACCGCGCCGAACGCGGCATCGATGCCCGACGTCAAACTCGATTTTATCGAGACGCCGTCGCCGTTTTCCATGTTCGGCATCAAGGGCATCGGCGAGAACGGCGCGATCGGCCCGCCGGCGGCGATCGTCAACGCGGTCAACGATGCGTTGCGGCCGCTCGGCGCGGCGGTGTTCGAGACGCCGATTTCGCCATGGCGCGTTCGCGCGGCGATTGTTCGCGCCCGGTCGGCCGCCGCTTAAGCGTTCAGCTTCAACAATCGGTCGGCATTGCCGTGGGCGAATTTGGCGCGATCGACGGCCGATAGCGGCACATTGTCCAAAAACGCCCGGCCGTCGGCGTTGCTGGCGTAAGGGTAATCCACCGAGAACATCAGCCGGTCGATGCCGAATGTTTCCAGCGCCGCCACAAACGGCGGGTTGGTGAAAAAGCCGGCCGAAGTGACATAGACCTGATCGGTGATGGTCTTGGCTAGCGGCCGCGACAAAAACGAAAGCTCGTTGCGGAATTGATTCTCGCAGCGCGCCAGCATCACCGGCAGACCCTCGCCCATATGGCCGATGATGAAGTTCAGCTTCGGGTACTTGTCCATCGTGCCGGACACCGCGAGCCGCATCACGTGCAGCGCCACTTCGTAGTGCCAGCCCCAGGCAAAGGTGGCGAGCCCGAAATTGATGTTTTTCGAAAATCCCTCGTAATAGGCCTTGCGCACCTCGGCGGGCGGCATGCCGGGGTGGATGTAGATCGGCACATCGAGCTTTTCCGCCCGCGCGAGCAGCGGCGCGAATTTCGGATCGTCGAGGAACGCGCCGCGGATCGTGCCGCTGATCAATGCGCCCTTGAAGCCGAACGCGGTGACGGTGCGCTCCAATTCGTCCGCCGCCGCTTCCGGGATGCTCGCCGCCAGGTGCGCGAAGGCGGCGAAGCGGTCGGGCCGCTCGGCGATTTTTTCGGCAAAGCCGTCGTTGAATTTCTGCGCAAACGCGATCGCCTCCTTGCCGTCGAACTGATCCGCACTGGGCGTGATATGGACGCCGGCCTTCGACAGCACCTGCACGGTGATGCCGTTGCGGTCCATGTCGGCGAGCCGGCCGTTGCCGATGTCGGTCATCTTGTCCGCCGCATTGGCGACAACGTCGGGCACATTGCCGGCGGCGGGCGACGGTGCCGCGAGATTTTGGCTGCCCGGCATCAGCAGACTGAAATGTTCCTCGAGCGTGACGGTACGCATCTTTTCTCCAAGCCATTGGCGTTTCGTGCGGCCATGGTATGACAAGCGCATCGGCGTTGACAGGAGGCGTCAATGAAACAACTCGCGCTTGCCGTGACCTGCGCCGCGCTCGCGGCGATAGCGTTTGACGCCGATGTGCGGGCGCAAGAGCCGTTTCCGACGCGTCCGGTTCAAGTGATCGTGCCGGCGACGGCCGGCGGTCCGGTCGACACCGCGGTGCGCATGATCGCGCCGGCGTTGGAGACGGCGCTTGGGCAATCGGTTGTGCTGCTCAATCGACCTGGCGCCAGCGGAACCGTAGGCATGCACGACGTCGCGACCGCCGAGCCCAATGGTTACACCATTGGACAAGGGGTGAATTCGATTTTCACGATTACCCGCATTTCCGGAACGACGGTACCGTTCACCCTCGACGACTTTAGCTTGCTGGGCAATTACGCAACCGACGTCAGCGTGCTCGCCGTGAGCGCGGACGCGCCATGGCGAACGCTCGACGACATCGTCGACTACGTTCACGGCAATCCAGGAAAGCTCAATTACGCGTCGGCCGGCGTCGGCACCGTATCGTCGCTGAGCATGCAGGCGCTGGCGCACCACTTCAAACTGACCATGGTCGCCGTGCCGTTCCAGGGCGGCGCGCAACTCACCACGGCCATTCTCGGGCGGCAGGTCGATATCGGCATGGTGCCCTACACCACGGGCGCGGCCATGTTCGAGTCAGGCAAGCTCCGCGCCCTGGTCACGACGGCGCCCCAGCGCCTGCCGAAATTGGCCGATGTTCCGACTCTTGCAGAAAAGGGCCTTGCCGCGAACGGCCTCAATCTCATCATGGGCCTCTACGCTCCGCGCGGATTGTCGGACGGAATACGGAGCACATTGGTCGATGCCCTCGCCAAAGCGGCGAAGGACCCTGCGTTTGTTGCCAAGATCGAAGCGATCGGCCTCTTCGGCCAATACGAGGATCCGGCGGCGGCGCGCAGCCGTCTGGAGTCCGAATACTCGGACATCGTCGCGCTCAACCGCGCGCTGCAAAACTGATCATTTCAGGAAGCTGATTGAAATCCACGGCACGGCGGCGACGACGATCGTGCCGATGACGAGGGCCAGCTTATAACCCCAGATCGGCCGCACGCCGTCTGCCGGCGCGACGCGGCCGATGGCGCAGGCGTGGTCGGCCGCGAAGTGGCAATAATCTTCCGCACAGCTTCACTATTGTTCGTCGAACAGCGTTTGCTCGACCTGGTGCATGACGCAACGGTTTTTCTGCAGTGCGATTTCCTTCTCCAAAGCTTTTTTCTCGATCCCAGTCCCGTCGCTTTGCTGATCCGCCGGCGCTAAGGGAACGGTTGCGGCACAGGGCTCCGGCCGGCCGATGAGGAATGAAATCAGATTGAAAGTCGTCTTTGATATCTTCCACCCGAGCGGCAGGGAATATTTCTCGTCGTCAAGCTTGACCTCCAGGATCTGCCAGTCCGGCGCGACCTGTTGCCCGGGACATGGCACCGGCGATTTGAGATGGTCGTACGCTCGTGTGACGGCTTGACTGCCGATCAGCCCCCGGACGCTGCTAATTGCCTCGATCGGCGCCATCGTGTCGTGAAAATCGCTCCCGTTGAGATCCTGGAAATTCGGCCGTGGATCGGCACTGGTCAGCAGAATGACTTTGAGGTCGACGTGCAATTTGCAACTCCTCGGCTGGAGCGCGTTGAAAAGCGCAAGAGCCGTCGCCGCGCCCGATGAATCGGCATATCCGCCATCGACGAAATTCCACCAGCGGTCTTGAGGCTCTTCGGCGGACATACGAGTTTGAGGCATCTTGACGGACATAGGAGGAAGAATTCCGGGAAAACGGGCACTGGCCACGGCGGCTCGCATCAGCGGAATTTTATCTTCGCCGGGCATGCCGGAATCGGCAAACGAATACAGAGTGCTGTCCTGGACCGCACCGGCCTGGGCCGCACTGGAGTGCAACCTGAACGGCGCGAACGCGACGCGATACCCCGTTTCGGCCCATGTTGTATTCAAAACCAGCCCGAGAGCTGCATCGTCGTTCGAATCGGAATTGAGAAACGGTCGCTTCAGCCGATCCACGACCTGGAAATCCTTGAACTCCCCTGGGGGATCCTTAAAATCCTCGAAGCTTTCTTCCAAGGCTTCGGCGCGCCCGATCGGCTCTCCCAAAAGATCGGAAACGATCGATGACACAACCGGCGAGAAATGGTCGCGCTCCATGATGTCGGTGACTTCTTTCGTCAGCTGTCCGTCGGATTCCAACACGTGGCAGGCCTCCCGCGACGCCGGCAAAGACTGAGACAGTGCCTTGAAGATCGTTGCACCTATGGCGCCTCCCGACACAGCGCTGATCGCGAACACGTGCTGGGTGAAACGCGGACAGTCATCCTGCAACTTGGCAAGGAACAGCGATGCGGCTGCGGCGGCGTATATTCCGCCCCCTTCCGCGGAAATGATAAAGGCCGGATATGGTTTCATGGTCGCACCGGGGGCGGGCGGGCGACCGTCCGCACCGCGATCCCTTTGCGCGAACCACGTGTCGAAGCGACGTTCCAGACTCATGACCGCGGTGCTGGAATCCCCCAACGCGCTGGCATCGACGTTATGTTGCTTTTCGCGATATGTCGTGACCAGTGCCAGCGCGCCGAGTACGCCCGCCACCAGCGCCACGAACCAAAGCCGCGAGACGAGCGCCAAAACGACGAACACCACGCAGGCAACGAACGACCACTTGGCCGTCGTTTCGATTGAAATATGGAACAGCACGCTTAACGCAACTGCCATCGACGCAAGCATGAGCGCCGGGAATCCCGACCGCTGCGAAAGGAGCGCCAGCAGGACAAAAATTGAAAGAATGAAAAGGTAGGCGAGCGCCAGCGATCCCAGGGGGCCGACCCCGCGAAAGTCCCCTATCACGTTAAATCCGAGTCGCGGCAGCGGTATCACTGCAGCGGCAAATATTGCAATGGCTGCCGCCGATGCCACGATCCAAGGCGTCAGCGGCATCTGCCGGCTCACATCCATCGCCAGCACGACCAGAAGCCCGACGGACACAATACAGATGATCGCCACGGAAATTATCGGCCAGTCGCCTGTGGCCGGAAGCCCATTCAATAAGACGGCAATTCGCGGAAACTCATGCCCAAGCCACCCCGGATCGACGAAGTCCTTCGCAAAATACAGTCCGATCACGCTCCAAGGAGTAAGCGCCCAGAAAAAAGTCGCCAGCCGTTGCCGCCGGCGCGGATTGATGCCCGTATTGCGATGCCAAAAACCCGAATAAACGCAATTGATGCGCCTGGTATCGAGCAAATAATGGATGCCGTAGTAGAGCACGGTGACAAGCAAGATTGCGGCGAGCAATTTGGCGGTATGGACGGTCGCAATCGCGCGCAACTCCGTGGAGTCCGTCGGATATGAGCACGTTAGGAGCAAAAAGACCGCGGCGCAGGCACTCGGCGTCAGCAGTATGATCAAGCCCTGTACGAGGCGGCTTGTCCGGTGGAGGTCAAACAATACCGCGACGACAAGCCCCAATAAAATGACCGACGCGACGATGGCGCCGGGCCCCACCGCAGGTAACGCTATAAACTTATCGATATCGGTGTATTCGCCCAAATTCCGATTGCCAACTTCGCTGTGCAAAATTTTCCTAATCACCTCGAGATGAACCTGGAGGAAAAAGAATCCCACGGCCAAGCCAACCCACGGCAGGAACGACCAGACGAATGCGGCCGCTTCTTGCAGCCTCCGCAAATTGATTCCTGTATTAGGATTTGAAAAGTTCGAATAGATCACGTCGATTCGCATCGTGCTCAGCAAATAGTGGGATTGGTAAAGCACGGCGCTGATCAGCGCAAAACCGGCCACTGCCCACACGATGTGCACAACATGCGTGTCTTCCAAATAGGAAAGATAGATTTCGCGAAGTTGCGCAACATTGAACAGCAGCAGGAACAGGATCACGGCGGCCAATGCCGGCAGAAGATGAAAAATTCCCATCATCCATTGAAGCGGCCGCCAAATCGCGCGCCGCAGCAACTGCCCGAACTCAAAAGTCACCTCGCCGATCGAAGGCACACTGGCCATCTAGCTCTCCAAACGAACGAGAGTGCCGTTCAGCCGGGCTTCTTCCAGCACCCGATCGCAGGCCGCAGCGTCCCGCGAGGCGTAGGCGAGAAAGTAGATTTCGCTTAGGATCGAGGCCGGATTATTTTGCAGGTATTTTATGGCGACCGGGATAATCGTCTCGGCGACAGCGTTGATCGGCAATCCGCCATCGCCAGCGCCCAGCATCGGGAAAAGGATTGACTCATGCCTAATCCGCCAAAATCTGCTCCATAGCCGCTGATTCCGCCGTTCCGCTTCTCGCAGGACCTCTTTCACGCAAAACTCCAGATCGGACGCCTCGGCTCGGACGCCACGGCCGTCACCGACGCTCCTGACAGAGGCGACGTGAAGGATACGCATAACACCGTTCCCGGTCCTGAGCGCGCCCGATACGGTATCAAGCACCGTCCCGATCGCGACACGTTGGCGTTGCCCGATCGCAGTGCGCAAGGACTCGTGTATCGTATCTTCGATCGTGGTGCCGTCCTTGCTTTTGTTGGAGCCGAGACGACGGATGTTAGCCGAGATCGTCTTTCCTATGAATCGGTCCATGAGCATGTCTTGATTTTCGGAGTTCACCCACAGACTCACGCCCTTGATGTTCTCGATGTCGCCGGTCTTGTAGCCGACAGTCAGACGCAGATTATCCTTTATCGCGTACCGGACCGTGCCGAATGTCAGCGCGCCGCCACCGGCCGCTTCCTGGCGCTGCCCGCTTTTAGCCGCGGCGGCGGCTGGTTTTAGATCGTCGATGGACTTGAGGTAATCTTGCAGCCAGTAACCCGCGATGATGAGTTTCGGGTCTTCGATCGATCCAATCCTCAGTTGGCGGAATAATTCGCCAAGCGGTATTTGCAGGACTTCGATGTCTTCGTCTTCAAGGCCGCCGCCCGGTCCGCTCCTGTCGGAATCACGCACCTCCGCAAAGTAAAGAAAAATACGCTCCGAGGTGCCGCCGGGGGAGGAGAAAAACTTGGCAATGAGCCGTGGATTATGGATTTGATAGCCGGTTTCCTCCATTGTCTCGCGGATGGCGGTCGCCTCCGGTGTCTCATTCTCGTTGATCATTCCGGCGATGGCTTCGGTAATCCACCCGTCCGTCGTTGCTTCGAAATCGCGCCTGCGGCCTATCAGGGCTGGTAGCTTGAATTGCCTGACCAGGACGGCATTCCTGCTGTCGAGATTCAACAACAGCACCGCCACGGAATCTCCCCGCTCGAACACCAGCCGCCGCTGATCGGCGCTCATCGTGCCGTCAAGCTGTTCGTGGGAGACGCTGAACTCGTCGATCTTGAAAAAACTATCGAAGACGCGTTTTTTCCCTGAAATGACAACCTTGCGGACCATGTAAGGCCTCCAACGCGATCAATGAATTACCGCGGCCGCGCGCTCAAACTGCATTGTTTAGTTGATGTAAAGAGGTTCTGCAATCAAACTTGACCGATCCGGGCGGTACGTCCTTATCCGGGAGGCGCTGAATTTCACTTCAAGAATCCGGTCGAAATCCACGGCACGGCCGCGACGACGACGGTGCCGATCACCAGCGCCAGCATGTAGCCCCAGATCGGCCGGATGCCGTCCGCCGGTTCGACGCGGCCGATGGCGCAAGCCGCGTAGTAGCCGACGCCGAACGGCGGCGCGAACAGTCCGATGCCCATGGCGAGGATGACGACCATGGCGTAATGCACTTCGTGGATGCCGACCGCCCTGGCGATGGGAAACAGCAGTGGCCCGAACAGCACGATGGCCGGAATGCCTTCGAGCAGGGAGCCGAGCACGACAAAGGCCGCGATCGAGGCGGCCATGAAGGTGAAAGCTCCGCCCGGCAGCCCGGTCATCGCGGCGGCGAGCGAGCGCGAGAAGCCCGATTGCGTCAGCCCCCACGCCATTCCCGTTGCCGTGCCGATGATGAGCAGGATCGCGCCCGACAGGCATGCGGTCGCGACCAGCATCGGTTTAAGCGCCGCCCAGTCGAAGCGGCGATAAACGAGAAGACCGACAATCGCCGAATAGACGATACCGATCGTCGAAACCTCGGTGGCGGTGGCGACGCCTTCGACCACAGCGGCGCGGATCAGAAACGGCAGCGCCAGCGCCGGCAGCGCGATCACAAATGTGCGGCCAATCTGCTGTGCCGTCGCACGCTTCACGTCGCCGAGATTTTCCCGCCGATAGCGCCGGTGCACGACAAAGCAGAGCAGGATCGCCAGCACCACGCCGGGCAACAGCCCACCGGTGAACAGCGCGGCGATCGATACGCCGGTCACCGAGCCGATGGTGATCAGGACGAGGCTCGGCGGAATGGTCTCGGTTTGCGCCCCGGTCGCGGCCAATAGCGCGACGAGGTCGCCGGGCTTGGCGCCACGCGCTTTCATTTCGGGAAACAACACCGGCGCCACCGCGGCCATATCGGCGGCCTTGGCGCCCGAGATGCCGGACACCAGATACATTGCGGCGACCAGCACATAGTGCAATCCGCCGCGGACGTGGCCGAGCAGATTGGCCAGAAACGCGACCATGGCGCGGGCCATGCCGGTCATCTCGATGAGCAGGCCGAGAAAGACGAACAGCGGCACGGCCAGCAGGATGAGATGGCTCATGCCTTCGTCCATGCGTCCGATCAGGACCATGAGCGGCGTATGCGTGGTCAGCGCCAGGTAGCCGAAGATAGCAAGGCCGAACGCGAAAGCGATCGGCACACCGGCAAAGACGGTAGCCGCCACGACGCCGACGAAAAAGATCAACAAGTTGAGGTTGCCGAGCTTGAGGAACAGCGGCGCTGCGAGCCAGAATGCCGCGACGATAACAACGACGGTACCGACCGAAATAAAGATCGAACGCAGCGATCCGGCGCGGGCAATGCGAAGGAGCGCGAATAGTGCCATCAGCCCGATTCCGCTCGGCAAGGCGGCGGCGCGCCAGGCGTTGTTCAAACTGAGCGCCGGCGTAGTGATGAAGGTTTCTTCCCGGGCGTATTGATAAGCCGGCCACGCGATCAGCAGCAGGAACGCAAGCGCTGCACAGGTCGCGAACAGATCGAACGTCGCTCGTGTTTGCGGCGGCAAGCCGCCGACGGCGGCGGTCATGCGCATATGCTCGTCGCGGCGGAACGCGATCACCGCGCCGAGCATCGCCAGCCACAGGAACAGGATCGACGCCAGCTCATCCGACCAAATCAGCGGATGGTTGAGGACGTAGCGCGCAACGACAGCGCTGAACAGAATGATAATCTCGGCAGCAACGAGCGTTGCCGCCAGAAACTCGACGGCAGCGCCAAGCACGAAGTCGAGCGCCGTCGTCACGGAGCGCACGGCTGACTACGCGAGCTTGCCCACCGATTTTTCTAGAATAGCCCAAGCTTCATCGCCGTATTTGGCCTTCCACTGGGTGTAGAAACCGGCAGCGCGAAGCTTGTCGCGGAACGGCGCCGGGTCGGGTTGATTGAATACCAGGCCTTTGGCCGCCAGGTCCTGTTGCAGTGTAGCGTTCAGCTTGGCGACATCGTCACGCTCTTTGAGAGCCGCGGCATTGACGTTCCTGGCGACGATGCCGCGCACGTCGTCGGGCAGCGCTTGCCAAGCGCGCCGGTTGGCGAGGAACCAAAAGCCGTCCCACATGTGATTGGTCAGCGAGCAGTATTTTTGCACTTCGTAGAGTTTCGCCGTGGCGATGATCGCCAGCGGGTTCTCCTGGCCGTCGACGATCTTGGTCTGCAGCGCCGAATAGACTTCATTGAAGTTGATCGAGGCCGGCGACGAGCCGAACGCCTCGAACATCGACGTCCACAGCGGCGACGGCGGCACGCGGATCTTGAAGCCGCGCAAGTCGTCGGGAGACACGATCGGCTTGGTCGACGTCGTGGTTTGCCGAAAACCGTTGTCCCAAATCTTCTCCATGACATCGAGATTGGCCTTCTCGATCTGCGCCCGCACATAGGCGCCGAGATCGCCGTCCATGGCTTTCCACACCGTGTCGTAGTTCGGGAAGGCAAAGCCCATGCCGTTAATCGAGGCCGGCAGCACCAAGGTCGACAGGATCAGCCCGGACAGCGTGAAGAACTCGACGCCGCCGGAGCGGACCTGGCTCAGCGTGTCGGTATCGGAGCCGAGCTGACTCGACGGAAAAATCTGCAGGTCGAAGCGGCCGTTGGTCTCCTGCTTGATCGCCGTCGCCATGTCGCGTGCCCGAACGTTCATCGGGTGCGTCTCGGGAAGATTGTTGGCGTATTTGTAGGTCCATTGCGCTTGCTGGGCGCGGGCGACGAATGGCGAAGCGACCACGCTCGCCAGAACTGCCGAACTTCCGGCGGCGAGCAAGCGACGTCGAGATACGTTCATGGGCAACCCTCCCCTGATGAGTGCCTTTGGCCGCATGCTGCCGACGCAGCTACGGGGGATCAACCCCCCGGCAGCGCCAATTCGGTGCGCAAGCCCCCGATCGGCGCGGTACCGAGCGTGAGCACGCCGCCATAGAGGCTCGCCAGCTCGACCACGATCGACAGGCCGAGGCCGGAGCCGGGCTTGGTCTCGTCGAGCCGGGCGCCGCGCAGCGCCACCTGTTCGCGCTCGGCGGGGGACAGGCCGGGCCCGTCGTCGTCGACGATGATGCGCACGCGCGATTTGTCGCCGCTGTCGCCGGCTTCGTTCTTGGCGTTGTCCGCCGCCGGCCGATCGGCCACCACCTCGATGGCGACGCGCGACTGCGCCCATTTGCAGGCATTGTCGACCAGATTGCCGACCATCTCTTCGAGGTCCTGCTGCTCACCGCGAAAGCGCGCATGCGCCGGCACGTCGACGGCGATGGCGATGTCGCGCTCGCGGTGCAGTTTTTCCATGCTGCGGGCGAGCGCGGTGACGACCGGCGGCACGTCGATCAGGGTGCCGATTACCGTGGAGCGCGCGGCGAGCCGGGCGCGCTCGAGCTGGCGCGCCACCTGATCGCGCATGATATCGGTCTGCTCCAGCACCTTATGCGCCAGCGGATCGTTGCCGCGGGTCGTGGCCTCGTTGACGATGACCGAGAGCGGCGTTTTGAGCGCATGTGCCAGATTGCCGACATGGGTGCGCGCACGCTCGACGATCTCGCGGTTGGCGTCGATCAGCGCATTGGTTTCGCGCGCCAGCGGCGCAATCTCGACCGGGAATTCGCCTTCAAGCCGTTCGGCGCGGCCGGAGCGTATCGCGGCAAGACTTGCCGAAATGCGCTTGAGCGGCGCCAGGCCGAAACGGACCTGCAAGGCCGTGGTTATAAGCAGCGCCGCGGTGAGGGCTGCAAACGTCATGCCGATGGCGCGGTCGAAACTTCGGGTTTCATCGTCGATCTCGGACGCGTCGCCCGCGACCGCGATCAGGTAGCGACCATCGTCGCCGAGATCGATATTGCGCTCGACGATGCGCAGCCTCTGGTCTTCCGGACCGTCGGCATAGCCCTGCCGCGCTTCGGCAGTGGACGCCGAGCGATCGACCGGCAGCCGCGGCAGCCCTGAATCCCACAGCGAGCGCGACGAGTGGACTTCGGGCTTTTTGCTGTCGAGCCGGTTCACCTGCCAGTACCAGCCCGACAGTGGCAATTCGAACAACGGCTCGCCGATCGATTGCGGAAACTTGTCGTTGCCTTCCTCGGGCGAAGCGACGTCGGCGACCAGCGTTCGCAGATAAACGTCGAGGCGGCGGTCGAAGGCGCGCTCGACGGCGTGACGGTAAAGTGTCGACAGCGCAAAGCCGGTGGCGATGAGGATCACCACGGTCCAGACCATGGCCCACAGGAACAGGCGGAGCGCGAGCGAGTTAGCGCGCATCGGGCGGCGTGAGCAGATAACCGAGGCCGCGCACCGTCTGGATCACGTCGACGCCGAGCTTTTTGCGGATGCGGCCGACGAACACTTCGATGGTGTTGGAGTCGCGGTCGAAATCCTGGTCGTAGAGATGCTCGACGAGCTCGGTGCGCGAGACGACGCGGCCGGTGTGATGCATCAGATAAGACAACAGCCGATATTCGTGCGAGGTGAGTTTTACGGGATTGCCGTCAACGGCAACGCGCCCGGTGCGGGTGTCGAGCCGGACCGGCCCGCAGGTGAATTCGCTCTTGGCGTGGCCGGCGGAGCGGCGTAAGAGCGCGCGCACGCGGGCCAGCACTTCTTCGAGATGGAAGGGTTTTGCGACATAGTCGTCGGCGCCGGCGTCAAAGCCTTGCACCTTGTCGCTCCAGCGGTCGCGCGCGGTGAGGATCAAAACCGGCATGGCGCGGCCAGCGCGGCGCCAGGATTCCAGCACCGAGATGCCGTCCATTTTAGGCAACCCGATGTCGAGAATGACGGCGTCATACGGTTCGCTCTCACCGAGATAATGCCCTTCCTCGCCGTCGAAGGCGCGGTCGACGACATAGCCGGCGTCGGTCAGCGCCGTGGCGAGCTGCCGGTTGAGATCGGGGTCGTCTTCGACAACGAGAAGGCGCAACCTATGGGCTCCGCTAAAACCTTCGCTTAAAGCCCGCCGACGAGGGTACCCTTCACAGCGTCGACGGTCAGGCGTGCCACTCTGCCATCGCGCGCCAGGACTGTCAGCACATAGACGAGGCCATCGTTACCGTGGCAGAGCCGCGCTCGCACCACAGTGCCGGGCATTTTGCTCCTCGCTGCCTGCATGGCGGTGTCGAGCCGCACCACCCGGCCGCTCTCGATTTCGGCGCGACGTTCCTTTTGATCGAGGCAATTATGCGCAAGCTCGGCCGCCCGCGCCGGGGCGAGCGCAAGCAGGATCATCGCCATGACGGCGAATCGCTGAGCAAAATGCATAGCTTGTCCTAAGCGCCGCTCACTGAACCGCGCCTGAACGGCCGATTTAGGGCGAGCCGTTATGGCCGGGCTTGTCCTTGATAATAGGCACGACGGCTTGCTGCGGATAATTGATGGGTTGCAGCGGATCGCGGTACCAGTCGTATTCGGCGGCACTGGCGGCGATTTCCGCGACCGCCCGGCCGGCCATTCGCGATACCAGATAAAAGCCCATGTCAGTGCCGGCCGACACTCCGGCCGAGGTCACGTATTTGCCGGCGTCGACCCAGCGCGAGACGTTGTCCCACAGCACCAAGGGGCCGTGCCCCGCGACCCATCCGAACACGCCGTGGTTGGTGGCGGCCGGCAGCCCGTTGAGGAACCCGCACTTGGCGAGGACGGCGGCGCCGGTACAGACCGACGCCATGATGCGCACCTTCTTGTCCATGGCGCGCATCCACTTGATGAGCTTGGCCAGCGAAGCCTGATCGCCCTCGACCAGCGGCCAGGTTCCACCGCCGCCGGGAACCATCAGAAGATCGAGCGGCTTGCGCAAGGCTTGCGCAAAATCCCAGTCTGGCATCACCGACGGTCCGTTGGTGCTCTTCACCTTCGCGATCTCTTTGCCGATCAGCACGATTTCGAAAGGGTAAGGCGGCTTGCTGCCATAGTCCTCGCCGAGGAAGCGCGCGATCGAAAAGGCTTCGACGAAACCAAAGACGTCGATCGGCTCGAAGCCGTCGAATACAAAAATGCCTATGCGCTGGGTCGGTGGAAACGTCGGTTTGTCTGCCATCTCACGTCTCATCCCGGTTCCGCCGTGGGCCAATCGCAAGGCACGCGAACACGATATGCGCTTTGTCGGGTGACAACAATTACTAGCCAGCCGAACCAACTGTCACACGCACAGCTTGAGTAAATGTCCCGGCGAAAAATACCGGCGTCGTCGGCGTTATGGTTGCGCCGCAAATCCCTCGAACGTCGCAAACGCCGCTAGTGGTTCGCGCGGCGAACGCCAGGAATTGATCGGCGCCGCGGTGTCGGCGTAGCCGAGCGCCATGCCGCAAAACAGCATCAGTTCTGGCGGCAGCGGCAGGAATTCCCGCATGGTGCGCTGCCAGGTGATCCAGGCCTCCTGCGGGCAAGTGTGCAGGCCATAGCCGCGGGCAAGCACCATGATGGTCTGGATATAGCCGCCGAGATCGGCCCATTGCGCCGGCAGCATGGCGCGGTCGATGGCGAAGAACAGGCCGACCGGCGCGCCGAAGAACTCGAAATTCTTGGCGTATTGCCGGTGGCGGCCGGGGCGATCCGCGCGCGCGACGCCGATTGAGCGATAGAGCTGCTCGCCGACGGCGAAGCGGCGCGTGCGATAGGGCTCTTTGAGATCGGTCGGAAAAATCTGGTATTCACCGCCCTCGCCTTTCGGCAACTCGCTCCGGCGCGGCGCCAAGAGCGCCTTGAGCGCCTCGACCCGCGCGCCGGCGATGGCGTAGACGCGCCAAGCCTGCAGATTGCCGCCCGACGGCGCGCGCGCCCCGCGCTCGACGATCTCGCGTACGGTTGCTTCGGGCACGGGGTTGGGCAAGAAAGCCCGGCAGGAATATCGGCTGGCGACAGCCTCACGCACGTCCATCATAAAGTCTCCGCGACAGAATGGCCTGCACTGTGAACGCTGCCGGCATAAGATGAAAGTGACCATGATTTCCATTCGCGCCTTCACCTTTGGCTTGATCGCCTTGTTTGCGATCACGCCGAGCCGCGCCATGGTCGGCGGCGCGCCGACGGCGGCTGACGGCGCCGGGCGATCGGTGGTGATGATCTTGGGCGAAGGCGGCACGCAGTGCACGGCGACCGCGATTGCGCGTGATCTGCTTTTGACCGCCGCGCACTGCGTCCAGCCGGGCTCCGAATACAAGCTCGTCGCCAGCGCGCCTGGCGAAAGGCCCGTGCTCAAGGACGTCGCGCGCATCGAGCGCGATCCGCAATTCGATCTCAAGCGGCTATTCGGTCATCTCGCCACCGCCGACGTGGCGTTGATCAAGCTCGCGAAGCCGTTGCCGGCGAAAATCCCGCCGGTGCCGCTCGGCGCCGAAGAGGAACCGGTCGTGGTCGGCGACGCGTTCGTGGTCGCGGGCTACGGCGTCACCGTGCGCGGCGACGGCCGCACCGGCGGTACGGTTCGTGCCGCGACGCTGGTCGCCACCGGCCAGCCCGGCAGCCTGCAAATTCGCCTGTTCGATCCCAAGACCAAGGGCGACAGCCCGGGGCTCGGCGCCTGCGGCGGCGATTCCGGCGCGCCGGTGTTTCGCGACAAGGACGGCCGCACCGTCGTCATCGGCGTGGTGAGCTGGTCGACCGGGCCAAAACTCGAAGCCGGCTGCGGCGGGCTGACCGGCGTCACGCCGCTTTCACGTTATCGCGCCTGGATCGTCAATACCGCGCGCATGCTCGGCTCGCCGCTTGCGCCGTAGCAAGGCGGCGGCGTAGGCTTGCCGCAAGAATAAAATATCGCCGGGAGAAAACCGCATGAGCCGCCGCGCGTGGATGATGTCGCTTGTGCTTTGGCCGATTGCCGCGGCAGCGCAGCCGGCGAACGGCAACAACGATCAAACGATGCTCGGCATGCGGCTGTTCAACCAATCCTGCCGCGTCTGTCACACCAAGCCGCAGCTGGTGAGCCCGCAATATGGACCGGTGCTGTCGATGAGCACGCTCGGCGGCAAGGCCGACGTCATGCGGGACGTGATCAGCAACGGCACGCCGCGAATGCCGGGCTTCAAATATCACTTCAAGCCGGCCGAGATCGACGCCATCGTCGCCTATATCAAAACCATTCCCGCGCCGTCCGACGCGCCGCCGCCGGTGAAAGCCGGCTCGTCGCGCGACGCCGACTAGAAATAGATATGGAGAACCCCATGCGCCGCGGTTTTATCGTCCCGACCCTCACCGCCGCCGCCGCGATCCTGATCTCGGTGCCGGCTTTCGCCGACGCGCTATTGAGCGGCGCCGTCAAATCGTCGGACGGCAAGGCCATGGGCGGCGTCACGGTATCGGCCAAGCCCGACGGCGGCACCATCACCACGACGGTATTCAGCGACGACGCGGGCAACTTCTATTTTCCGGGATTGGCCAACGGCAGCTATCGGGTCTGGGCACAGGCGCTCAGCTATCAAACCGCCAAAAGCACGGTCGACCTGTCGGCAAACCGCAAGCAGGATTTCACGCTCACGGCGATGAGCGATCCGGAAGCGACGTTCAAGCAGCTTCCCGGCAATCTGATGCTCGATGCCTTGCCGCAGCGCACGCCGGTGGAAGGCCGCATGAAGCGTATCGTGCGTACGGTCTGCACCGGCTGCCACACCGCGAGCTTTCCGCTGCAGCACCGCTTCGACGAGGCCGGCTGGAACGCCATCATCGAGCTGATGAAGAACGCCAATGTCTACGGCACCTTCGTCGGCGGCGAGCGCAAGCCGTCCGGCATTCTCGATTATCATCAGAAGGAGCTTGCCGCCTATCTCGCGCAAGTGCGCGGCCCTGGCGGAAGCGACGTGCGCGTGAAACTCGAGCCGCGGCCGTCGGGCGAAGCGGCGCGCGCGATGTTCAAGGAATATGACGTTCCGCTCGACCCCGATTCCAACCTGCCGGCCAACTTCGTGCAGAACGACGGCAGCGACTGGTCGCTCGGCACGCCTTCGGTGCTGATTCCCGGCTGGGGCATCCACGATTCGTGGCTCGATCTGACCGGCAATCTCTGGTTCACCTGCAACATCCCCAATAAGCGCACCACCATCGGCCGCATCGACACCGCGACCGGCGAGGTCAAGCTGTTCAAGGTGGCGGGGCCGAACGGGCTTGCCGCGCAAACCCACGGCATGACGCGCGATCCGAACGGCATCATCTGGTTCAACATCAACAATGGCCGCGGCGGCATCGGCCGGCTCGATCCGGCGACGGCGGAGATCAAAGTCTACCTGCCGCCGAACGGCATGACCCAGACCGGCGGCGCCGCCACGGTCGACTACGACGGCAAAGGCAATATCTGGTCGTCGGCGCCCGACGGCGCGCTGCGCTTCGATCCGGTCGCGGAGAAATTCACCGAGTTCAAATCGATGACCTACAAGACCGCGAACGGCACCGGCGTCACCTACGGCACCGCCGCCGACCGCGACGGCAACGGCTACTGGGCCGAGATGGTGCTCGACACCATCGGCGTCGGCGACGGCGCCTCCGGCGGCGTGGGCGAGATCAAGCTGCCGCCGGACAAGATCCAGGGCGCGTTGCTCACCGCCGACGAGATGAAATTCTACGAGACCTATAATCAGCCGGATTTCAACAATCCGCTGCCATGGGCGCAAGGGCCGCGCCGCATGGGCACCGATAAGTTTGCCGACGTGCTCTGGGTCGGCGATTCCTGGGGCGCCAACCTCGCCCGCATCGATACCCACACCCGTCAAGTGAAACTCGTGTTCCTGCCGGGCGAGCAGCAGCCCTATCACGTCGCGGTCGACAGGAACCACGACGCCTGGACCAACATCTGGGGCGCCGACCGGGTGATGCGCTACGACCCCTTCACCCGCGGCTGGACCGCGTTCGACCTGCCGACGCGCGGCGCCGAGCCGCGCTACGTCTCACTGCTCGAACGGCAGGGCCAAGACACCCAGGTCGTGCTGCCCTACTTCCGCGCCCGCAAGGTCGCGGTGATGACGTTACGCAGTCAGGACGAGATCGACGCGCTGAAGGCGCAGGCTGCGAAGTAACGATATAAAGCGGACGCGCCGGGCGGACGATCTGCTCGTGCGACAATACCTTCGGCGCGTCACCTTTCCGCCGGCCGCCGGATCACTTCGGGGCAGGCGGCGCAAGCTTTGGCCTTGTGTTGCGCATACCATCGGCAGGTCGCGCGAATGCCGCATCTTGGCAACTCATCGGGACCTGACGTGATCGCCAAAGCGGCGATGGCGCGATCGACCAAACCGCAACGGCCGCCGCTACTGTCGCCGTTCCATTGCTCGCACCCATGCTCCATGCATTTGCACGAGAACCGCATGCGGTTCTCGATGGGAATGCCGCTCTGCGTCAGCCCGTCGAGCAGTTCAGTGGTCACCGGAATGCCCGGGCTCAGATAAGCCACCTGTCCGGGCGCGACCACCATGCCCAGCAGAACCGAACCGGGTTCGGCCGGCCCGCTGGGGCAGGTCTTGGTGAACGTGTCGAGACTTTCTCCGTCGCGGCGCGGTGCGTCCGCGGCACGCTCCGTCATCGCGCGCGTCGTGGACACGTCGTCAGCCTTCCGAGTCGGCCACCAATTCGGCGACCGACTGCTTTGCGGCCAGCGCGGCAGGAAGCCAACGGCCGCCTTGGATCTTGACGACGTTGAGAAATTCGCTTCGCATCGCTTTCGGAGCAGCACCAACCAGGACGCGCGCCACGGCGGCGCCGATTTCCCGCGAGATCGCAGCTTGCTGTTCCTCGGACAGATCGACACCGGAGACTGTGTAGACAAATTTGCTGTCGGCCATGGCGTTTCTCCAAGCAGGTTGACGGGCGCTGCCGCAGGTCTGGTGATGTTTGTGGCGAACCCCCGGACTGAAATGAAGACAACCTATGATCGACGGCGATTAAGACCACAATAAGTCACAGAAATTGCGGAAATTTTTCAACGATGCGCCCGCGCGAAAACGACGCGCGGGCCAATGCGGCTTGCAAATCATAAGCTTACGGCAAGCCGTCGGGTAACAATAATGTAGTGAGGCCGAAACTTAAAATCCGATCATGTCGAGCCTGGTCAGGGTCACCTGATTGCTGATGCGCGCCGCATTGGCGAGGTGCCAGGCGGTGTAAGCTTCCGGGAACAGATCGTCCGCCGACATGGCATCGACCGGCACGATCACCTTGAAGCCGCGCAACGCCGCCTCGCCGCCGGTGTGCAGCACCGAGGTCTGCGCCTGGGTGCCCATCGCCACCACGGTCTTGATGCCTTTGTCCTTGAGCGTCTTTTCCAGATCGCTGTTGATGAATTTGTCGGGACCGAGCGGCGGCAGGACCTGTTCGCCGGCGGCCGGCGTCAAATCCTTGAGCACGTCGGTGGCGACCGAGTTCGGCACCGCGACGCTGTAGATGATCAGCGCGCCGTGCTCGCGCGCGGCTTCGACGAATTTTTTCACTTTCGGCACGGAATCGGCGCAGCGTTTGCGCCGCTCCGGCGTGCAGGTCTGCACGGTGAAATCCATCACCAGGAGCGCGGTCTCCTTGGCAACGAGTGTCACCGGTTTGAGCGCCGGCGGCGGCGGCAATTTCACTTGGTTCCAATCGTCGATGACGGTCTGGGCGCGCGCCGGATTTGCCGCAAACAGCGCCGCCGCGATGCCAAGAGCGGTCAAGATGGATTTACGATCCATGAGTTCCTCCCGTTTGGTTTTTTGCAAGCTTAAGCCGCGGCGCCGGACGGCGCTACTCCGCCGGCGCCCGCGGCGGCGTCTCGCGCGTTGCCGGCACGGCCAGCACGGTGGTGCGCAGCGGCCGTTCTTCCATGATCATCAGCGCCACGATGCCGATGATCAGGAAAATC
>Ga0210385_10000226_pt1 | contig 50751 bp, 40 predicted proteins | sample IncBWH26OmetaG_FD_160107 | JGI IMG/M metagenome (GOLD analysis project Ga0210385, IMG submission 160107) | Forest soil microbial communities from Barre Woods Harvard Forest LTER site, Petersham, Massachusetts, United States - Inc-BW-H-26-O ... | reverse complement strand
AGCGGGACGGTGCAGTGGAGCGCGAATACGGGTTGCGGCACGACCCCGGTGACAACGGGCAATCCGGGAGTAGCGACATGCACGACATCCAGCCTGCCAGTGGGAACCGATACGATTACAGGGACCTACTCGGGCGACAGCAACCACGGCGGAAGCACGGGCACGTTAAGCGGCGGTCAGCAGGTGCTATCAGGGTCGGCGACGGCGATCAACGTGACCAGTGTGAGCCCGGCCACGGAAATCTACGGCCAGGATCAGTCGATCACGATTACGGCAGTGTTGTCGTGGACGGGCAGCGGTGTTGCGCCGACGGCAAGTGACGTGACCATCAACGGCAACGGTCCGAGCGGCACTTATGGGGCAACGAGTTGCGGCGCTCCGAGCGGCGACGCGATGACCTGCACGGCTACCTATACACCAACGGCTGCGGATGCAGCGGGCTCCTACACGGAGTCAGCCACGTTCGCAGGCGACAGCAACTACAGCGGTTCGAGCAGCACGCAGACCAACAACTTCGCTATCGCGCAGGCGAGCTCGAGCACGTCGGTGACTTCCGGAACAAATCCGTCAACGTATGGTCAGTCAGTGACGTTCACGGCGACGATCGACGGCGAGTACGGACTAGTCAAGGGACGCAACAGAATCGTGCTGGGTCGAGGGTTGATGAAGAACGGCGCGAAGTCGCAGGACGTAAGCGGGTCGGTGCAATGGAGCGCGAACACCGGCTGCGGCACGACCACAGTGACGGCGGGCAATCCGGGAACGGCGACGTGTACTACCACGAGCCTGCCGGGAGGGACCGACACAATCACGGCGACCTACTCCGGTGACAGCAACCACAGCGGGAGCACGGGAACGCTGAGTGGCGGCCAGGTCGTTAACCCAACGACCCAGACCATCACCTTCACCATGAACGCTCCTGCCAAGGCGGTATACGGCACGAGCTTTACGGTAGCGGCAGGTGCCAGTTCGGGATTGCCGATTACTTATGGCAGCGGAGGATCGTGCAGCAATATGGGCGCGACCTACACGATGACCAGCGGCACCGGGACTTGCACGGTAACCGCGAGTCAACCCGGAAATAATGATTACCAGGCCGCGTCACCGGTCAGCGAATCTACGACCGCCGAGCGGGCCAACCAGACGGTGACATTCACGGGCGCGCCGGCGATGGCACCGTATTCGAGCACGTTCGTCATGACTGCGAGCACCGACGCTTCGACGGTGGCGTACATCACGACTAGCAGCCCGACTACCTGTTCACTGTCCGGACCCTATTCGCCGGTTACAGTGACGATGCTGAAGGATACCGGCAAGTGCACGTTCACGGCTTCATGGGGGGCGGATCAGAACTACAATCCTGCCACCGCCACTCAGACCACAACTGCGGAAAAGGCAACGCCCGTGATTAGTTGGGCGACGCCGGCGGCCATAACATATGGCACGCCTCTGAGCGGAACCCAACTGGATGCCTCAGCCAATGTCGGTGGGACCTTCACTTATTCTCCCGCATCGGGGAAGATAGAGGCTGCCGGCAATGACACCCTGAAGGTGACCTTCAAGCCGAGCAGCGCAGACTACTCCACGACGACGGACTCGGTAACGCTGCAGGTGCTCCCAGCGGCAACCGTTACGACGACCACTTCGCCGAGTCAAACAATCACTCTGAGCAAGGTGGGCGTTGCCACGGCAACTCTGGATTTCAACGTTACCTCCTACGAGCCAACCGGGAGCGTTACGTTGACCGCGACCACCGGCGAAACATGCTCGGGGACACTCACTCCGACGACTGGAGATGGAAAGTGCAAGCTGACCTTCAATACTCCTGGGGTGAGAACGATCACGGCCACCTATGGAGGAGACAGCAACCATAACGGAAGCAACTCCTCTGGGCAAAACCCGCCGGTTACAGTGACGGTGAAGCCGTATTGACATGGCGGTATATTCCTGGACGCGTGTCAGGGGCTGGCGGACGCTCCGCCGCCCCGACACGATCCGGGAGATTGACGAAAGAAGCCGCCGTGGCATGTGGTGCAGTCGGCTATCGCTCAGCTGCTTCGTCCGATTTCTTACTCGCCAATGCCTACGATTACCGGGGTTCCACGCGGCGATTCATGTGAACCGCTTTCAGGTTCCAGAGTCACGACAAAGTTCTTGGCCGCGACACCTTGGGGCAGCGGCGGATTCACGATCGTAGCGCCGCCTCGGGCGTCGGGCTTGAATAATCCGGCGGCAATCGGCGCGCCGCCGTTGGCAGGGAACAACCACAGTTCGTAGATTTTCTCCGCGGGCAGGGCGGGCAGATTGCTGGCGAAGAAAATAAGGTTGCGATTGCGGCGCTGGTAAATTGCCTTGCCTCGCGGCTGCGGTTTGTTGCCCACGGCGACCAGTTCGATCTTGGTTGCTTCGGGATCGAGCAGTGTAGCCACGATCTGAGTGGTCTGATCGAGCTTGGCTCCCTGATCGGTGAACTGCGCTTGCAGCGAAGCCACACTCTGCCGCAGGTTTGAGTTCTGGCGCAGCAGACCGATACAGACGATCACGGCCGCAGCGGCGGCTATCCATCCAAGATTCGGCAACCAGCCGAGCATGGGCCACCAAGAGCGGCGTTCAGGTGTACGCGTGGCCACAACGGCGGGCAGGCGCGGTTCGTTAGCGATCGCCGACATCAGACGCTGGCGAGAACGTGCGGGAGGCTTTGGTCCGGCGGTAGTGAGCGCGAGCAGGCTGGTGTCGCCACGCAGCAACTCCAGTTCGCGCCGGCAGGAGGCACAGTTCTGCAGATGGGTTTCGAGCGTCTGGCGCTCGACGCCCTCAAGCGATCCTAGAGCGTAGAGCGCCAGGTCATCGGTGAATTGTTCGTGCGCGCTCATGTGGCCAACACTTTTCGCAACGATAGCAAGCCGGTGCGAATCCTTGTCTTGATTGTGCCGAGCGGTTCGCCGGTTTTTTCGGCGATCTCGGAATGAGTCAACCCCTCGAAGTATGCCATCTCAAGCGCGGACTTCTGCGGAGGCGGCATGGTATTGAGCGCTCCGCGAACTTTCTCCATGGCGCGGGACCGGTCGGCATCGCTGGCGAAGTCGGGCTCGACGGAGACTATCACGTCGGCGATATCGTTTTCCGGACGGCGTCGACGTAGAGCATCGATAGCGCGGTGACGCGCAATGACAGCCAGCCATGCGGCCATATTCCCACGGCTGGCGTCGAAGGCTCCAGGATGGCGCCAGAGTTGCATAAAGATGTCCTGTAAAACGTCCTCGGCTGCACCGGTATCCTGTAACACGCGAAGCGCGACAGCATATACGATGGACGAATAGCGATCGTAGAGCGCGGCCATGGCACTCTGGTCGCCAGATCGAATAGCCGTGACTAGAGCGAGATCCGACGTTATCGCGTTGGGGGCAGCGCTCGGCACGCCGATCTTCATCCTCCTAAAGTACGTTTCAGAATGATGTTTGGATTGCTTTTGCCCATCCGGGATAATTCCCCGGCACTGTACTTTAATAGATCTTGGATCAATAGATTTCGGACTTGGCTGCGCGCGTCATTAATTCTTCAATCGCCTGTTGTGGCGGCCTGCCGTTTTCGAGGATGGCGAACATCTGCTCGGTGATCGGCATCTCGATATTATTTTTGCGGGCCAAGCCGACCGCGGCCTTGGTGGTGAAAACTCCTTCTGCGACTGCCCCATGCATGGCGGTGATGATGTCAGACAGTTTGCGTCCTCTGCCTAACTCGACGCCAACGCTGCGGTTGCGCGAGAGGTCTCCGGTGCAGGTGAGGACGAGATCGCCGAGGCCGGCGAGTCCAGCCATGGTGTCGAGGCGGCCGCCGCAGGCGACGACCAGGCGCGCCATTTCAGCGAGTCCTCGGGTGATGAGCGCCGCGATCGAGTTGTGGCCGAGGCCGAGGCCATCGCAGATGCCGGCAGCGATGGCGATGATGTTCTTGAGCGCACCTCCGAGTTCCACTCCAATCACGTCGTCGTTGGTATAGACGCGAAAGCGGGAATCGTTGAATGCCTGCTGTACGACGCGCGTCACTTCTTCGTCGAGCGAGGCCACGGTGACTGCGGTCGGATCGCCTCGCGCAACCTCTTTGGCAAACGACGGTCCGCTGAGCGCGGCCAGGCGCGGCGTGAAGTGGCGGATGCGCAAAACGTCAGCGATCACTTCGGTCATGCGCAGCAGAGTGACGTCTTCGAGCCCCTTGGTGCAGCTGACGAAAAGCGTATCGGGTTGCAGGGACGGCGCCATGCGTTCGAAGAGATCTCGACAATGTTGCGAAGGCATGACGCTGACGACAATCTCGGCTTTGCGGAGCGCCGTTTCCAGATCGCCAGTCGCGCTGATGGATTCGGGAAGGGGGATGCCGGGCAGGAAGCGTTCGTTGGTTCGGCGTTTGGCGATGCTCTCCACCACTTCCGGCTCGTTGGCCCAGAGCGCGACCTGATGTGTTTTTCTTCGTCCGAGGACGATGGCCAGGCCCGTGCCCCAAGCTCCGGCGCCGATGACTGCGATGCGGCTCATTGGTGAGTTGCTCCAATGCTGGCTGACTTGGTTGCGCCGGATTTAGTAATGAGCGACGATTTTGTGCCTAATCTGGATTCGGTACCGTCGGCGAGGCGAGCGATGTTTTGCCGGTGTTTCCAGATAACGAGCAGCGACACAGCGGCGATCAAGAGTAGTTGCCGGGAGTCCGCATATTCGTGGAGCGCCCACGCCAGCAGGGGAAAGGCAACCGCTGCGGAAACGGACGCGAGTGAAATGAAGCGGAAAGCGACGGCGATCAGCACAAACAGAGCGAACATGCACAGAATGGATTTGGGAGTTAGCAAGATAAAGGCGCCGAGACTGGTGGCAACACCTTTGCCACCGCGAAATTTTAGCCAGACGGGAAAGAGGTGCCCGACCACGGCGAAGAAGGCGGCCACGGTCAATAGAAGTTGAGGACGAGGCAGATCGAACCAGGCGCGCGCGATTACAACCGCAGCTATGCCTTTGGCAGCGTCGAGCAGCAAGGTAGCGACTCCCAGCGCGGGAGATTTGCGAGCTACATTGGTTGCACCGATATTTCCGCTGCCACTCGAGCGCACATCTTCATGTTTGAAAATCCGAACCAGCAGGTAGCCAAAGGGAATTGACCCCAGCAGATAGCTGAAGACGGCGGTCGTGAGGTAAGCATTCATGGTCGTCGATCTAATCGATTCTTACCGCAGCAGAAATCGCTGCAACTTCGTGTACTTCGATCCTCGCGGGGAAAGCTCGCTCTGATAAAGGATAAACTCGCGGGCCGTCATTCTGCCAAAATCGAGCTCTCCCATCGCCGCTAAGCGTTTTTCGAGAACAGCAAACGCCGACTTCGGAGCGTCGTGGTTGCGCGACTTGGGAGCTCCCGAGCGGCCCCCGGCGCGTGCCAGAGTGAGATGCGGACTGTAGGGACGCTCTTCGCGCGGGATACCGAGTTCGGATGTAGCCGCGTCGATGTTGGCCGCGAGTTCCACGAGATGGGCGTCCGCTTGAATCCCGATCCAGAATACGCGCGGGGCCTTGGCGGTAGGGAAGAATCCGTAGCCGGTGAAGCGAAGTTCGAATGGACCGCTCTGGACGCTCTGCAAGTGTTGGGTGAGGAGCTCGACGTGTTCTTCCGGTCGCTCTCCGATGAATTTCAAAGTAACGTGCAACGATTCTGGTCGCATCCAGCGCGCGTCGGGCGCGAATCCCTGCACGCCTTCGATGAAGCGTTCAATGTGGGTGCGGAGTTCGGGGTCGAGATCGATACCGATGAATAATCGCATTTGTGAAATGAAAAGTGGCTACAGCAGCGCCCGGCGGACCATCTCCAGCGCCTGTTGCGTGGAGAACTGACGGACACGCTGGCGGTCGCCGGGGAAATTTCGTTCGACAATTTGCGTGCCCTCTTCTCCAGCGAGCGCAATGTAAACCAGTCCCACCGGTTTCTGTTCGGTGCCGCCGGTCGGGCCAGCAACTCCGGTGATTCCGACACCGTAACTCGCAAGACAACGTTTGCGGATGCCTTCCGCCATGGACGCGGCAACTTCGCGGCTGACGGCTCCGTGCCGGTCAATGAGTGATTTCGGAACATTGGCAAATTGCGTTTTTAACGCGTTGGAATACACTACAGCTCCGCCGAGAAAATAGCGCGAGCTGCCACTGAGCGAAGTGATGCGCTCGGCCAGCATGCCACCGGTGCAGGATTCGGCGGTGGCCAGGGTCATGCCGCGCATTTGCAGCAAGTAGCTGACGATTTGCTCGATGGTCTCGCCTTTGCGCGAAAAAATGGCATCGCCCATCTCGTCTTCGATCTTTTCGGCGAGTTCTTCGACACGCGCTTCAGCTTCGGCTTGCGAATCCTTGTGGCAGCGCAGATGAAGCTGAATCTCGCCGCCGCCGGCCAAAATCGTGGTGGCAACGTCTGTGTAGGTCTTGTAGATGGGAGCGACCCTGGCGTCCACTTGCGATTCGGGAATCATAGCCATCTTGAGGGTGCGCGTTGCGATGTGTTGCTCTGGGATACGGGCGCGCAGCCGCGGAAGGCATTCGGTTTCAAACATGGCCTTAAGTTCGTAAGGAGGGCCGGGAAGCAGAATCAAGATTCGATCTTGCCCGTCGTATTTTCCGGCGATCCATTGTCCCGGCGCGGAGCCGAGCGAATTGGGCAACGCGGCAGCGCTGGCGATAACGTCGGCCTGCTTGGCATTGTTGGGCGTCATCTTGTAGCCACGTTTCGCAAACCGTTCTTCGAGCTGCGCGATGATTTGCGGATCGCGCAGCAGCTTCAAACCCAGCGCTTCGGCCACCGCTTCGCGCGTCAAATCATCTTCGGTGGGGCCGAGGCCGCCGGAGAAGAGAATGATGTCGGAGCGGCGCATGGCCAGTTTCGCGGCCGCGGTGAGTGCTTCAAGATCATCGCCTACGATGCATTTGAAGCGGACTTCCACGCCCAGGTCGTTCAATTTTTCGGTGAGGTAGAGCGAGTTGGTGTCCTGACGATGCGGGGTGAGCAACTCAGAGCCGACGGCAATGATCTCGGCGTTCACGGGTAAAAGTGTAAATGATTCAATGTCGTGACAGCCGCCCTTGTTGTCGCTAAGTTATTTGCGGTTGCTGCTGTGTCATGCAATGTAGCGCGCCAAATCCCCAGATCAGGTCGCCGGAATAGATTGGGATGATTTCGCGTATTGGAAATAATTTTGCCAGCGTGTTGAGCGCAATGCGGTCATTGGGGTCGTTGAAGACCGGCACCAGCACGGCTCCGTTGGCGATATAGAAATTGGCGTAGCTGGCGGGCAATGGGCGACCTTCGAAGACTACCGGACGCGGCATAGGAATTTCTACGATCTCGAGTTTCTTTCCATCGGCGGTGCGAGCGTTTTTCAGGCGGCCGAGGTTGGCGCGCAGGGGCGCGTAGTTTTCGCTGCGTGCATTCTGCTCGATCATCGTGACTACGGTGTTGGGAGCGACGAAGCGGGTGATGTCGTCGACGTGGCCGTGCGTATCGTCTCCGGCGATGCCGCTATCGAGCCAGATGACGGACTGCACGCCGAAATAGTCGGCGAACAGTTGTTCGTAGGCGGCGCGATCCATGGGCGGGTTGCGCTGTTGCGTGGTTGAGAGCAGACATTCTTCTGTAGTGAGCAGAGTGCCGCAGCCGTTGACGTCGATCGATCCGCCTTCGAGCACAACGCGGTGCTTTTTGCTATAGGGCTCGACGACGCGGGCTCCGGCGGCGTTTGCCATGTGCCCGCCAACCTTTTCATCGTGCGCATAATTCGGATACTTCGCCCAGGCGTTGAACTGGAAATGCAGCGCGAGCCGTTTGGCATCCTCCTGTCCGGCGGACGGGGTTAGGAAGATACAACCGGAGTCGCGCGTCCAGACGCGATCGGTGCGCCAGTGGTGAAAAATAACATCATCGGTAAGCGCGTCGGCTTTCTCGAGCACAGCGCGCACGCGCTTTTCCGAACTTGCGTCATTAACGATCAGATCGACGCGCTCATGCCGAGCCAGGTTGCGGACGATTTCGGCATAGACCCACGGGATCGGCTCAAATTTCCCCGGCCAGTCGTCGCGAAAATGCGGCCACGCAAGCCAGGTGGACTCGTGCGGCTCCCACTCGGCGGGCATGCGATAGCCCTGCGCTGCGGGGAACGATTTAGCCAGGCGTCGCGGGTTCATCGCAGTTCTCTATTGATCGATGCGCGCGGGGTCCGTTGGATCGAGTAGGGGTCCTTCGACTGCGCAGAAACTTCACTTCGTGAAGCTTTTGCTCCGCTCAGGATGACAAGCTGGGAGAATGTCAATTTTTGTCCCATCACTTCCCGTCGATCATGCGGCTGGTGATAGAAGCGTAGCTGTCGATGCGGCGGTCGCGCAGAAAGGGCCAGTTGCGGCGAGTGTCTTCCAGCAGACGTAGATCGACTTCGCCCAGCAGAATCTCCTCTTTGTTATGCGACGCTTCGGTGAGCACGCGGCCGAAGGGATCGCAAAAGAAAGAGCCTCCCCAAAATTCAAGGCCCTTGCCGGGTGCCGAGTTGCCGCGAATGTTGCCGGCTTCATGGCCAACCCGATTCACCACTGCGACGTAAACTCCATTCGCGATAGCGTGCCCGCGCTGAATGGTGCGCCAGGCATCGTGTTGCGCTCCGCCGAATTCGACCTTTTCATCCGGATGCCAGCCGATGGCGGTCGGGTAGAACAGAATGGTTGCTCCCTGTAATGCGGTGAGGCGCGCGCCTTCGGGATACCACTGGTCCCAGCAAACCAGCGTGCCGAGCCTTCCGGCGGAAGTGTCGAAAGCCCTGAATCCGAGATCGCCGGGAGTGAAATAAAATTTTTCGTAGTAGAGCGGATCGTCGGGGATGTGCATTTTGCGGTAAGTTCCGCGCAGCACGCCATCGGAATCGATAATCGCGGCGGTGTTGTGGTAGAGGCCGGGAGCACGCTTTTCGAAGAGCGAAGCGATCAGCACAACTTTATTTTTCTGTGCGGCAGCGGCCAGCTTTTCCGTGGTGGGACCGGGGATAGGCTCGGCGAGATCGAACAGCGCCGCATCTTCACGCTGACAGAAGTATTGCGTCTGGAAAAGCTCTGGCAAGCAAACGACATGCGCGCCGCGTTTGGCCGCGTCCGCCACGCGGTCGAGCGCTTTGGCCAGATTATCGGCAGGCTCAGGGCCGCACGACATCTGGATCAGGCCGACGGTAAATTTATCTGGCACGTAGTCTCCGGCTCATTTGATGCGGAAAAAAACGCGGCTGGCGCGTCTCTACAGAAATGTCTGATCGCGTTCTATTAGCAAACCCTAGAATATCAAAGTAGCTGAGAGTCGCGTGAAATGTTACGCCCAGATGAAAGCGCGTATCGGTGTTTCCTCACTTCTTTTCGTTCACTTCTAGTAAATTGTTTCTTCGGTCAAAATCATTAATTCATATGGAGGTTTTTCTTTGAAGAAAAAAAGTGTCGCGAAGCATGGCCATCATCCGCACAGCAGCCATGACGAAGGCGCAGGGATCGACCGGAAACTGCACGATCCGGTGGCGGATCGGCTGATTCCGCTGGAGCCGCTTGATCCGGGCAAGATCCATTCCATCGACGACCTGGTGCGCGCGATGTCGCATACCGCGTTTACGGGACGCCAGCTCGGCGAGGCGGCCGATGTGCTCGAAGCCATGGCGCGCGACAAAGATGCGTTCATCGTGATGACGCTGGCCGGCGCGATGACTGTGGCCAAGCAGGGCCTGGTGATTGCGGAGCTGATCGATCGCGGCATTGTGAATGCGATCGTGTCGACCGGCGCGCTCATGGCTCATGGGTTGGTGGAAGCGACTGGCCGCGCGCATTTCCGGCACAATCCCGAGCTCAGCGACGAGGAGTTGTATGAAGCGGGATACAACCGCGTTTACGATACGCTCGAACCGGAGCAGAATCTCGATGACGTGGAGCGAGTGATGCATGCGGTATTCAGCGCCTGGGATTCAGATGAAATCATGTGCTCCTACAAGTTGAATCGTGCGATTGGGGCGCACCTGGCAAAGACGGCCAAGGGCCAGCGGGGAATTCTGAAGTCGGCGTATGAGAAAAATGTTCCGGTGTTTGTGCCGGCATTTTCCGATTCAGAGCTTGGGCTCGATTACGCGTTGACGAATCGGGAGCGCGACAAAAAAGGGAAGGCGCGATTCCGCTTCGATCCGTTTGAAGACCTGGAGCACTTCGCAGCGACTCTGCTCAGCCAGAAGCGGTTAGGGATTTTTACGATTGGCGGAGGCGTTCCGCGGAATTGGTCGCAACAGTTTGGGCCGTTCATCGAGTTGCGTCACCGGCGGGGAGGGGAAGACCTGCCGCTGAAGCGCTATCACTATGGGCTGCGGATTTGTCCGGAGCCGGTCTATTGGGGAGGGCTGTCGGGCAGTCCTTATAGTGAGGCGGTGTCGTGGGGTAAGTTTGTACCTCCGGCAGAAGGCGGGAAGTTTGGCGAGGTGTTTGTGGATGCGACGGTCGGGTTGCCGATTATCGTGGCGGCGGTGCTGGAGCGGCTGAAGAAGAAGCCGGCAGGGAAGAAGGTCGCGAGTACTGCTAAGTAGTAGGCTACTTCTCGAACGCGATTCCGCGAGATCTCGTAGCAAGGTCTGATGCCAACAGGAGGCGGATTTCAGGAGCTTGTGTCGAAACGACATCGATGATATGCATTTCAGTGACGATGCAGATGTGAGTGAACGGCCCTGGGTACTGTGCGCTGGCAAACGAGGCGCGAGAAATGTATTCGAGAAACGGAGATTTTGCGTAGGTTCGGAACAGACGACCCGATGATCGTTCCACGCGTTCGTCGTCTGGCGAAGAGAAAGACTCATTCGTGACGCCATAGGCGATGTATTGATTCCATGTCAGTTCGAATATGCGGCTAACAGCGGTGGATTCGACTCGGTGTACATTTTCGATTGGGGTGCCGCACACCGTGCGAGTTTCCGCCTTCGGGTTTACGAAGGTCTCTTGAACCGCGAGACGAAGTACGTTGTCTTCTGGTTCCCAAATTTCGCGCAGAAACAGCGAATGACAGGAGTCAAGCGCGTCAGCGAGTTCTGGTTTGGCAGTCAAACTAGACATCTCTCTGCCGAAATCCGTCTCTCCGCCATAAGCAAGCGTCAGTCGAAGATCAGCACAGCCGAGGCGATCACCGTAGTCCAAAGCCCGCGCTTATCGCCGACTGCCGATTGGGTCACGTTCGCGGTGCGGACGATTTTATTTGAGATGCGGTAGATTTCTTTTTTCTCATCCCACGAGCGGTCGGAATCGAACTCCACGTTGAGCGTGGTGGCCAGCATTTCGGCGGCGAGTTCTTCGGCGTAGTCTCCGGCGGCGTCCTCGGTTTCTCCGAAGGAGTGGTGCTCGCTGAGATAGCCATAGGTGTTGCGGTCGGCGGGGATGGCGACTCCAATCGACGAGGCGAGCAGGCGATGGGGCTCGTGGGTGGAATTTTCGGCAACTACGGAAAACACGACTTCTCCGGGATGTAGATACTTGAGTCCCTGCGAGCGCGGGATCAGCTTGCAGTTGGGCGGAAAAATGGAAGAGACACGGACCAGGTTTTGCGCGGCGATGCCGGCGTCACGCAAAGCGAGTTCGAATGAGGTGAGGCGCTCCCGGTGTTTCCCCACACCTTTGGTGAAGAAGATCTTCTTGGGGACCATGTCCTTGCCCAATTCATTTTCCTCCGGGAAATTTGAGTTGATGCGAGAATGGCAAATCTAACACAGCAATTTGTGAAGATTGTATGAAAAAAAGGGGAAGACGAAATTTTTTCGCGCTCACGACGGAAGATACAGAACAAAATCCAGAACTCGGCAGCGAATAAAGTTCAATTTTCGCCGCGAACGCCGCTACGCACCGGGGGAAAGAGCGTGGGCGTTAGTTTTAGTTCTCGCGATGCCTGGATTCCTGGAGAGCTAGGCAGCTTCTTTGGTCACCAGGGAATGTGCGGCTTCTCGGGGCTGTGATCCGACAATCTTCATTTCCTGCCAGTCATAGCGAAATTCTCTGCCGCAATCCAGGCAAGCGACATAGGTGCCAGATCGCTGAGCCGCAGGCGCGCGGCGCGAACCGGCGCGCACGGTGATAGGAAAGCTGTAGCGAGCGTGCCGGCAGCCAAACATGGCATCCATCATCTTAGAAAACACTGGGTTGGCAAACATGGAAACCTCCACAGATTCGAATGCAAGGGACTGAGCAAGACAAAGCGACAAATCCGACCCATCCCATTCAATCTGCGGATAGGCGGGCACTAACTACTTAGATTCCTTGAGTCAGTAAAAGGTTCGCGTCAGGTTTACGCCGTAGGTACGTCTCTAAACGCGCACCGAAGGTGGTGGGTTGGGGATGAAGAGGGAAAACAGTCGAAATGCCGCACTGTTTTGAACGTCTTTGAGTTCTGGTTTGAATTCCGGGAAGACCACTCAGCTGGTCGGTGGATTGGGCTTCTTGTGCGATGCGCATTTATTCATAATGGCGGCACGGAGCCGGGTGCGCAGATCGTCGGGCAGTTCGTAGAGTTCGGAGTCACGGTAGATTTCGATGGTTTTGCGAGTGGTATCGCAGACCACGTAGCAGTTGTGGCACCACGCCAGATGATCGTCGAGCTCCGTTTTGGTGCGGGCGTCCAGTACGCCATCAAGGTAATTCGTCAGTTCGTTGAGAAATTCAGAACACTTCACTGGTCGCCATCTCCACTCGCTTTTTTCTGGTCGCCATCGCCGTTCGCTTTCTTCTGAAAGAACCGGTTAAGCCGTTCGCGCAATTGCAGGCGCGCTCGCAGCAGCCGCGACTTTACCGCTGGAATGCTCAACTCCAACGCTTCGGCCGTCTCTTCGGTCGAGAGGCCTTCCACGTCACGGAGCACAAACACCGTCCGGAACCCTGACGGCAACCCCTGAATCGTGCGCGTCAAAATGTCGCGCAGCTCCGCTTGGTTGTACATCTGCTCAGGATTGGGGCTCCAATCCGCAACCTCACGGGGCAGCGAGTCATCTTCAGTTTTTACTTCTTCGTCGAGAGAAACCGTGCGTTCCGGTTTCCTTCGGCGCAACTTCATCAGCGCTTCATTGACCGCAATCCGTACCAGCCAGGTGTAAAACTTTGACTGCTCCTGGAACTTGGCCAGGTTTCCGTAGGCCTTGAGGAACGCTTCCTGTACGACATCTTCCGCGTCCTCGCGGTTCTGCGTAATGTGCTGCGCAATACGGAAAACATTGCGATCATAGCGCCGCACCAGTTCTTCAAACGCGGAATCGTCGCCGCGCTTGGCGCGCCGGACCAGCTGCATTTCTTCGCTGACCGGTTGCTCTATGTTGGGTTGGATGGTACTCATTCGTAACTTGATGCAGATTTTTCCGACAGCTTCGTTAATCTCTGAATGCTATTGTAACGGTTGATTGCAATTTTCAGGGTATGTTTTGACGCGCACGGACAAGAAAGGCATTTTGGGCCTGGAGGTGCCGCTTTCGGGCACCGGTAGGGCAGGTACCAAGGTGTCCTGTGTGCGCCTACAAGCGGCCCTATAATCAGAGGTTAGAAGGGTTACGCCCTTCTCCCCCCAAAGACGTTCACGTCGGAGTTTTCATGAAGGAGCGCAGTTGGATTGAGCCAATTGTGGAGCGGGTGGTTGGCCAGGTCATGGACAGCCACGTGGCCCAACTTCGCAGCGAGATTGTCCGCGCGGTGATGGAAGAAATCGCCGCCGCCGCCGCCGAGCATGACGGTCAGGCCGCTCCACCCACATCGAGCGCGGCGGAACTAGCTCGCGCAGTCGCCGAAATCCAGCAGGGATCGTCACAGAAGGAAATTTTGCGGGCATTGCTCGATGCCAGCGCTCGCTATACGGCCCGAGTCGCGCTTTTTGTCGTCAAAGGTTCGCACGCCACGGGATGGCAGGGACGCGGGTTCGCCGATAATGACGCGTTGAAGGATTTCGCTCTCGATGAAAACGCTGCCGCGGTAGCTTCAGCCATCGGGGATCGGGTTGCGGCGAGTGTGCAGGTTGATGGGTTGGATCCGCGCTTCCTGAAGGAATTTGGCACGCCGGCAAGCGGCGAAGGCCGTGTTCTGCCCCTGATTCTTAAAGATAAGGTTGCCGCGCTCGTCTATGCCGACGCCGGAACGGACGCCGACGGTTCGATGGATGCCGCCGCGCTCGATCTGCTGGTGCTTTCGACCAGCGCGTGGCTCGAAGTAAATTCGCTACGCAAGCACGCGCAAAAAGAGCCTGCGCCCGCGCACGCGGAGAGTCATCAGGCTGAAAGTTATCCCGCTGAGAGCGGCGCGCCGGTAGAATCTCCGGCGCGCACGACTTCCCCGGCATTCAACGATCCCTTTGCCGCACACACTCCAGCGTACGCCTCCGGTCATGCTAAGGCTGCGGCGGCTGCAGCGGGTGAATCCTCGGTGTCGGCGGGCAGCGCTGCGGTTGCTGTTTCGTCGATGGTCGCTGAAGCGACTACCGCGGAAGGTCATAGTGCCGCCACCGAAGTCCAGTCTGTGGTCGAGGAAGCGGAGCCTGCGCTCGCCGAGCCGCTGGCGGTCGGTCATGTGGAAACCCAAGTGGTCGAGACAGCGCCTCCTGCTTCCATTTCGCCCGCGGACCAGGACGTTCATCGCAAGGCGCAGCGTTTCGCCCGGCTGCTGGTCGACGAGATCAAACTCTACAATCAGGCGAAGGTCGCGGAAGGCCGGAAGAATAAAGACCTCTATGACCGTCTGAAAGAAACGATCGAGAAGAGCCGCGCCACGTACCAGAAACGTTACGGGAGCACGGTTGCGGTTTCCGGGAATTACTTCCAGCATGAAATAATAAGAAGTCTCGCAGAAGACGACCTCTCCATTATGGGAGCCAATTTTCGGCAGTAGGTAGGGTTTGAGTGCGCCGTTTCGCAGTTGTTGTTTTCGCTGGAATCTTCTCCCTGCTCTGGCCTGGATGTTCTTGGCCGGCAGCCGCACAATCGCAATCAACCCCTTCTTCGGACAACGCGCCGGCCAAGAGTGTGCCCGCCCAAGGCGCGGAGAACCATAGCAGTCAGACTCATAGCACTCAGACTCATAGCACTCAGAACCAAAGCCCTCGGAATAAAACTGCACCTGCTAAGTCTTCGACGCCCAAGACATCCACAGTTAAACAGACACCCGCCGGGAAGAAGTCGTCTTCTACTACGACCACAGTCAGCACCAAGAAAAAGCGCAAGACCGTTTCTCCGCGCGTACGGCGGGTGCGGCAGGCTTTTGTTGCGTCGGCGAGTCTGCGTCCGATGGCGCAGCAACTATTGCAGGACCGGACGCCGATCGCCTATGCGGGAGTTGAAGCGTACGCGCGGCGGCATCCGAAAGAGGATGCTGGAGCGCTCGCCTGGCTGGTCATCGGATACGCTCGCACGCTCGACCACGACTACGGTAAAGCCATCGACCCGCTCAATCGCGCCAAGGCCGGGGCCAGCGAGCTGGGAGACTACGTTGCCTATTATTTAGGCGAAGCGTATCTGAATACGGCGCATAATGCCGAGGCGCTCGCCACCCTTGCCGACTTCTCCAAGAACTTTCCTGATTCGCTTCTGATCCGCGACGCTAATTTGGTTTATGCCAACGCGCTGCTTGAGGAAGCGCGAGCGCCTGAAGCCGTGGCACTGCTTGAAAAGCAGCGGGTTCCGGTCCGCAGTGATATTGAACTTGACGTCGGGCGCGCCTATGCGGCTGCGGGCGACAGAGAAAAAGCGGTGAGTGCGTTCCGCAATGTTTATTTCAACCTTCCCAACAGTTTCGAAGCGGATGCCGCTGGAACGGAGTTGCACAAACTGGGAATCACCGGTTCGCTGGCCGAGCGACGAACGCGGGCGGATTTGCTATACAAAGCCAAGCATTACAGCGAGGCGGCGCACGATTACCGCGAACTCATGAATCAAGAACAACTCACTCCGGCGGAGCGTCCGGAGGTCGAGTTGGCACTGGCTGGGGCGCTGGAAAAAAGCGGGAGCAGTCCTGATGCCCGCCAGATATTGACGGCCATGGGAGCGCAAACCGGTGACGCGGAAGCCGAGCGTCTCTATTTGCTGAGTGAAACTGCTCGTTCCACGAGCGACGAAGAAGCTGTCGAACGCACGCTGAACCAGTTGCGCCAGTTTGGTCCCACGAGCCCGTGGCTCGAACAAGCACTGCTGTCGGCGGGGAACATGTATCTGCTGAAGCGCGACTACGATCATGCGATTGATTATTTTCGCGAGTTGCAGCAGCGCTTTCCTACTGGCACGCGGGCCTCTTATGCGCACTGGAAGTCGGCGTGGCTCAGTTTTCGCCAGGGTCGCACCGACCAGGCGCGGCAGGGTTTCGAAAATCAAATTGCGCTCTATCCCGATTCCGCGGAAATTCCAGCGGCGCTCTACTGGCGCGCCCGCATCGCCGAAGAAGACGGCAATCCGGCGATGGCGCGGGCGTTTTACCAGAAGCTCTCCGACCGCTATCACAACTACTACTATGCGGAGTTGGGACGGCAGAGGCTGAAGCTGGTGCCGAGTGCAGGCAGCGGCGCTTCGAAGGAGCTCTCGCCGCACGAACCAGCGCCTCATTATGCGCTGCTTGATCGCGTTTCCGCGCTTTCGACGGCAGGGAAAATCACTGCCGCCGCTCCTCCCGACGACAACCTGCGGGTCGAAAGGGCGCGCCTGCTCTCGAATGGCGGGCTCGCCGATATGGCCGTGCGCGAGTTGCAGGCCGCTGCCAGTCAGGAAGGTGGAACCTGGGCTCCGCCGGAGATGGCGCGCGTTTTTCAGGACATAGGGCGTTACGATCGCGGCATCGAGATCATGAAACGGTCGACGCCCAACTACTTCGCGGTTGATATTCCCGACCTGCCACGGCCTTACTGGGAAGCGCTTTTCCCCAAAGCGTATTGGCCCGATCTGCGCAAATATTCCGAGCTGAACGGCCTTGATCCTTATCTGGTTGCGTCACTGATCCGGCAGGAATCCGAATTCAACGCCGGGGCGATTTCCCGCGCCAATGCGGTGGGGCTGATGCAGCTTCTGCCGAAGACGGGCAAATCGGTAGCCAAGCAAGTCAAACTCAAGAAGTACAGCGCACCACAACTTTATACTCCGTCCGTCAACCTCGAACTGGGCACGCGCTATTTCAAAGACATGGTCGACAAGTACAACGGACAGTTCGAATATGCGCTGGCCGCCTATAATGCCGGCAGCGACCGCGTCGGCGATTGGCTGGAGCAGGGCCACTACCGCGATCCGCAGGAATTCGTCGAATCCATCCCCTTCACCGAGACTCGCGAATATGTGCAAGCGATCTTGCGCAACGCGAATGTGTATCGACAGCTTTACGGCACGCCGTAAGCGGCCTAGCGGCCGCCTTCCAATGCGCTGCCCTGCAATATCATGACCGTCGAGGTGCCGTGCGCGAGTACTCGGCCATCGCGGGACAGCAATTGCGCTTGCGAGGAAATAATCCGCCGGCCCTGGGAGACGACCCGCCCTTCGGCGCGAACTCGGCCCGAATCCGGCGTGATGGGTCGTGAGAAGTTGACCTTTGTCTCGATCGTCGTGTAGCTCGCTCCGGGTGGGAGCACCGAGTGACAAGCACAGCCGGTCGCGCTATCGATCAGCGCCAGGGCCCAGCCGCCGTGCACCGTGCCCATGGGGTTGAGCAGTTGCGGTCCGGGATCACCTTCGAACACGGCAAATCCCTCGCCCACCTCGACCAGCCAAAATGACAATGTCGCCGCCATTGAGGGCGGAGGTAATCGGCCATCAAGGAGAGCCTGCAGCACTTCCTTGCCGCTCATGGCAGCAACTTCCTGGGAATTAGCTGAACCATCGCCGTGGGTTGTCATCTATTCGTTAGTCCTCATGCGCGAGGTGTACCGGCCCCGCCAGTTGCGAATCCGGGCCCGGTCCGATATTTGTTAAAAGCCTGAATTTCAAGCCGACTGCTGGCTGGGTGATTTCGCGAACACGATTTCGAATACGAGCAAGCCTGCTCCTACCACGATTGCGCTATCGGCCACGTTGAAAGCGGGCCACTGATGCGGGCCAATATAGAAGAGCAGAAAATCGACAACACGATGGCTGGCGAGGCGGTCCCACAGATTACCGATCGCTCCGCCCAAGATCAGCGAAAGCGCGATTCCGGTGGAGGTGAGGGTATGGCTGTTTTTCCAGAGCAGGGCGGAAACGATCAGCAACGCAATCACCGAAAAACCAATCAGCATGCCGACTTTCCATTCCGAAGGAGAGTCGGCAAAAATGCCGAACGCCGCGCCCGGATTTTCGGCATGGATGATGCGGAAAAATCCGGGAACCACCGGAATGCTGTCATGCAGCGAAAGCCGGCGGGAGATCGTCCACTTGGTGACGCGATCGAGAGCGACGACGGACAAGGCGATCAGGAGATGATATTTGCGCATGAAGGAAAAGCTTCTTGTCTGACTTGTCTATTCTTGCTTTCTATTTTGCTTACCTGTTTTGCTAACCATTTTGCCTAACTATGACTTTATCGCGTTTTGCTGAAGCCGCGGTCAAGCGTCTTTAGTTTCCGCCTTCAATTTCCTTGAGCACGGCGCTGCAGCGCTCGCACACCGTCGGATAGTTCTTGTCTTCGCCGACGCGGGTCGAATAGTTCCAGCAACGCTCGCATTTCTGGCCGTCGGCTTTTTTTATTTCCACACGCACGCTGCCTGTGCCGTTGCCCGCGCCCTCGGATAACGTGACAGACGAGACAATGAATAGATAGCGCAGTTCAGCTTCGTGCCGTTTCAGAAGCGCATACAGCGGATCGGAGGCGGTGAGCAGGACCTGGGCCTCGAGGCCGGTGCCGATCAGTTTGTTGTTGCGAGCTTCTTCCAAAGCCTTCAACACGTCGTCGCGGACGGCCCGCAGCGTGGTCCAGTCGCTCTGCATGGAATCTGGCGTTGCGTGGACTTCGCCGGTAATCTGGCCGGCGCTCGGAAAATAAGCCAGATGCACGCTCTCTTCGCGACCGTCTTCGGTGTTGGGCAGATGCTGCCAAACCTCTTCGCAGGTAAACGTCATGATGGGCGCTAACAAGCGGACGAGCGCTTCACCAATGCGGTCGATCGCGGTCTGCGCGCTTCGGCGCGCGGGCGATTTCGGAGCGGAAATGTAGAGGCGGTCTTTGAGTACGTCGAAATAAAACGCGCTCAGGTCGACGATGCAGAAGTGGTTTACGCGATGGTAGATTTTGTGAAAAGCGAACTCGTCATAAGCGCTGCGGACGTCGGCGGCAAATGCGACGGTTTGGCGCAACATGTACTGGTCAATCTCTTCCATCTTGCTGATCGGAACCGCATTGTAGGAGGGATCGAAATCGTAGAGATTGCTGAGAATGTAGCGAAACGTGTTGCGGATCTTTTTGTAGTTGTCGCCGATACGCTGCATCAGCGCTTCCGAGCCGACTACGTCTTCGCGGAAGTCGACCGACGCGGTCCAGAGGCGGACGATTTCTCCGCCGAGGCGGCCAGCGATATCGACGGGATCGACATCGTTGCCGCGCGACTTCGACATCGCCTGGCCTTTTTCGTCGAGCGTCCAGCCGGGCGTGACCACACCTTTGTACGGCGGAGTGGCGCGTGTTCCCATGGCGCAGAGCAGAGACGATTGAAACCATCCGCGATACTGGTCGCCGCCTTCGAGATAGAGATCGGAGGGCCACGGGTATGCGGGCTCGTCGGCGATAAGAGCTAAATAGCTGGCTCCTGATTCAAGCCAGACGTCGAAGATGTCGAATTCTTTTTCGAACTTTTCACCGCCGCAATGCGGACACTTGGTGCCAGCGGGAACGAGGTTGTCGGACTCGGAGGTGAACCAGGCGTCAGCTCCCGAGCGGGCGAAAAGTTCGACGACTTTGCGGTTGACGGCGTGATCGTTGAGCGGTTTGCCGCAGGCTTCGCAAAGAAAGACCGCGATGGGAACTCCCCACACGCGCTGGCGAGAGATGCACCAGTCGGGGCGGGTCTGGATCATATTGGAGAGACGTTCTTCACCCCACGCCGGATCCCACTTCACCGTTTTGATTTCGGCCAGCGTGCGCGTGCGCAAGGTGTCATCTTTTCCTTTGCCGCCGGGCATGGGCGTTTCCATGGAGATAAACCACTGCTCGGTGGCGCGGAAGATCACGGGATTGTGACAGCGCCAGCAGTGAGGATACGAATGCTCGGTCTTTTCCGAGTGCAGCAACGCGCCGCGGCTCTTGACCAGGTCGATGATGGGCTGGTTCGCATCCCATACGCGCTTGCCGGTGTATTCAGGCAGGCCGTTACGCAGGATTCCTTTTTCGTCGACGTTGCTGGTAGCGTCGAGGCCGTATTTGACGCCAGTGAGGAAATCCTCGGCGCCATGCGAGGGAGCGGTGTGGACGACGCCAGTGCCAGCGTCCATGGTGACGTAGTCGGCGAGCACGCCGAGGACTTTGCGGTCGAGGAAGGGATGCTGGAAGTTGAGGCGCTCCAGTTTGCGGCCGGGAAAGTGGGCGAGTTCGCGTGGATTCGAGAAGCCGCATTTGTCGGCGGCGTCTTTCGCGAGCTTGGAGGCAACGATGTAGGCTTCGCCGCCGGATTCGAGGGCTACATAATCTTCGTCGGGATGAAACGCCACCGCCATCGAAGCGGGCAGCGTCCAGGGAGTAGTGGTCCAGATGACGGTGTTAACTCTCTTGCCGGCGAGCGCGGGATCGATGGCCGCAGGATCGTTTTCCGGAGCATCGATCAACGCGTACTTCACCCAGACGGTCGGACTGGTGTGGTTCTCGTATTCGACTTCAGCTTCGGCGAGCGCAGTTTCATCGTGCATGCACCAGTAGACGGCGCGCAGGCCTTTGTAGACGAATCCGTTCTCGTAAAAAGAAAAGAACGTCTCAAGCACCACCGACTCGTACTGCGGCGTCATCGTGGCGTAGGGCTTGTCGAAGCGTCCGAAAACGCCGATGCGCTTGAACTGTTGACGCTGCAGATCGAGGAACTTTTGCGCGTATTTGCGGCACTCGGCGCGGACGTCGGTGGGCCGCATTTGCAGCTTTTTTCCGCCAAGTTCCTTGTCGACCTTGATTTCGATGGGCAAACCGTGGCAATCCCAGCCGGGGACGTAGGGCGCGTCAAATCCGGACATGGTTTTCGATTTGACGATGAAATCCTTAAGGCATTTATTCATCGCCGTGCCCAGGTGGATGGGCCCACTGGTGTACGGTGGTCCATCGTGGAGGATGTATTTTTCCTTCCCCTTACGGGCTTGGCGAATGCGTTCGTAGATGCCCATCTGCTCCCATCGCTCGAGCATTTTGGGCTCGTTCTGCGGGAGTCCAGCCTTCATGGGGAAGCTGGTCTTGGGTAAATTGATGCTGGATTTCAAGTCCATCGGCACTCGCTGAGTTCTCCCAACTGATTGAATCTTTTCATTATATAGGGAGCGCGAAATGGCGCGTTCCTTCGGCATGGCAAGGCGGAGGAATGCAAAAAGTACTGTTTCGCGTTTGCCAAAAACGTGTACAATTTTCAGTAGACGCAAGCCTGCAGGCAATCGAACTGAGCGGGAAATCTTGAGGCAGCAGAATGAGTTCGTTTTGCCCGCGTGGTGGATTATTGTCCAGCAATTTTTCCCGGTTTTTTTACTTGCTTTCCGGATTACGGACGCATCTAAGTTTGTGAACTGCATCGCATAGGTTTGGGTTTTTACTCCTCGGGAACATATGCCAGAGTTGGAACAACAGCAGAATCCAATCGATCCAGAGCCGGAATTGCACCTGCTGCTTTCCAACCAAACTCTGGACGAACCGGTCTGGAAATCTCTGTTCCGTAATCTCGATGAGTTCTTCTTTCCGAAGAAACTTCCTCCACTGGTGCTGACTTCGAAGCCCGTTCCGGTACGGGATATCTGGGGTTTCTACAATTACAAGAAGGGCGGAGTTTTCGGATCGACCCTCGTCCACGTATTGGCGATTGCCGCGATTCTACTTGCCACTTATCTGGGCAAGAGGATGGTGGACGTCGTTAAGCCGAAAGAGAACGTGATGCTGATCGCGCCTGATCTCGCGATCCCAGTTTCGAAAACATTGAGTGGCGGTGGCGGCGGTGGCGGTGATCGCGACAAGTTGCAGGCGTCGCCCGGCCGCTTGCCAACGCAGTCGCGGCAGCAAATCACTCCACCGATGGCGGTGGTCCGCAATCCGGATCCTAAACTTCCGGTTCCACCGACTATCGTCGCGCCGCCCTTACCACAGCCGAACCTCGAGTTGGGCGATCCGCTTTCGCATTTGCCGTCTTTGCCCTCGAATGGGATGGGCGCTGGTGGCGGCATTGGAGATGAAGGCCGCGGCGGTGGTGTTGGATCAGGCGAAGGCCCCGGATTTGGTCCTGGTCATGGTGGCGGCTACGGAGGCGGAGCGTACAAGATTGGCGGTGGAGTTTCCGCCCCGAAGGCGATCTACGCGCCCGATCCCGAGTACTCCGAGGAAGCCCGCAAAGCCAAGTTTTCCGGAACCTGCGTGCTCTGGCTGGTGGTTGGGCCGGATGGCAAAGCGCGCGACATCCGCGTAGCCCGCACTCTGGGGTTGGGTCTGGATGAAAAAGCCATTGAAGCGGTGAAAAACTGGCGCTTCGAGCCGGGCATGAAAGATGGCAAGCCGGTGGCTACGCAATTGAACGTCGAAGTCACCTTCCGCTTGTACTGAGGGCTGTTGGGAGGTGACGGATGTCTTCGCCGGTCCCACCTAGCGCTGCTTCTATTCTTTCAAAATCGTTTCTATTCCTTCAGATCCACGTGCACGACATTCTCTACCGGAAGCCCGAGGAACCGGGTTCCCATCTTCCTAAATTTTTCCGCCGAGTCCGTGGCAAAGAACTTGAGCTCCGGCGGGGCTGCGACCTGGTCGCGGTTATCGGAGCGAGGCACCGGCTGGAGCTTTAGTTGGCGAGCGACTTCTTCAGCAGTCGATTCGGCTGAATCGACGATTGTGATATGCGCCGGCGCCACTCGGCGTAACAGTGGCTTGATGAGCGGATAATGAGTACAGCCTAGGAGCAGCACGTCGGCAGCATTCACGTCATCAGGATGACGAACTTCCGTTGATCCGACATCTGACGCAAAGGCTTCCGCCAAATAAATCTTTGCCACCTGTTCAGTCACGGGATGTTCAATCCATCCCTCCTCGACCAGCGGCACAAAAAGAGGGCAAGCTTTTTCGCGTACCCGCACTTTTCTGGTTTCGAGCGCTTTCCGGTAGGCGTGGCTGGCGACGGTCGCTTCGGTGCCGATGACGACCGCATGTTTTTTCTTGCTGGCCAGGGCTGCGGCGTCGGCTCCTGGTTCAATAACCCCGATGACCGGCACGCGGGCCGCACGTTTAATTTCTTCGAGCGCCAGCGCCGTCGCCGTGTTGCAGGCAATTACCAGCAACTCCGCTCCTTGATCTTGCAGGTAGCGCACCGCGTCGACTGCGTAGTGCGCGACCGTGGCTGCCGACTTGGAGCCGTAGGGAAGGCGCGCGGTATCGCCAAAGTAGAGATAACTGGCGCCGGGAATGTGTTCGATCAGCGCGCGCAGAACGGTGAGTCCGCCAACACCGGAATCGAATACACCAATTGTCCGCCGGTTATGTTCCGGCGGATTACTTTGCAGATCGTGTGAATTGGACACAGTGGGAACGTCTAACCTTCCGCGGTCGCCGGGCCGATGACCGCGAATCGGATTCTAGCATTACTCAAAAGTCTGCCGGTACCTTCCCCGATCACACAGGTCCTCTAGGGCAAGGCGCTAACGGTGGTTGGCATTGAGCCGACGTCTTCAAACGAGAACGCGATCGAAACGTTGGGATACTCTTTTCCGCCGATTTCCACATACGGATAAACAAAGTAGTTCAGCGGCGGCCCATCCTGCGCAGGCTTGAGTGTCAAATCTCGGCCTTGCGTGAACTGCACGCGGTTCACATCGTGCGCGCCAAAGAAATAATCGTGTTTTTCGGGATGCTTCCAGGCCTCGGAAATATCCACCGGGACCCAGCCAGTGGAATCGAGATAGAACTCAGCCCAGCAGTGGTAGCCGGGAATTTCGGCGGAATGTTTGTCGGCGGGCAGCGGGAAGCCGATCTGAAAACGCGCCGGAATCTTCTCGGCCCGCGCCATGGAAATAAACACGGAATGGAAATCGGTGCAGTTGCCGTGCTTTGAATCACAAGCCCAGAGCGTGTCGCCATGGCCCCAACCCGTGCCCGTCTTATCGTATTTCATGGTGCGGAAAACATACTCGTAAATATCTTTGGCCTTTTCGAGCGGAGTGGTTGCGCCCTTTGTTTCCTGCTCGGCTAGTTGCGCGGGAAGTCCGGTGACGGGAACGAGCCGATCGGGCCCAAGAAATCGCGTCAGATCGAGGCGAGGGGCCTTTGGGGCTGCTGCATCGCGGACGGGTTTCCCGTTGACCAGCACAATGTGTTCCTTGCGCACGACATCGTAATCGACGGAAAACTTGTACTCAGGTTTATCTGCCTTTGGAGTTTCCGCGTATAGGACGTCGTTGCCATATTCCGGCTGAGCAACTTGTTTGAGCGGTAAGTCTCCGCTTTTGGCGGTGACATTCACGGTTTGATAAGTGTCGGAATGCGCCAGCGGAATCCAGACGCGGACCCGCTCACCCGGATTCACATTCTTTACCGTGAAGCTGTAGTGAAACTTAAAGTGGCGCTCGTTTGGGAAGGGAGCGGGTTGGGCGGCGACGGATTGGGCAAAGGCAAACAGAGGTGATGATGCAAGCAGCAAAGCGGCAAGGGAGCGGCGCGGCATGAAGCATCCTTTCGACAGATGATTCGTGTGGTGACTTTTGATGAATGAGCAGGGAAACGGCCAACGGGCGTTTTAGGCGTGACTAGCGTCAAGTAAAACCGCGGCCGGAGAGTCGAGGGGAGCAGCGCATGGCTAGAGCCAGTTATCGGATCCAGCTTCGCAGTTTGCCTGCGCCTGAGGGGCGCTGTCAAATCCACTTGCGTCCGCAGTTGCCTGAGTCCTCGATGGCCCGTTATCCTTCTCGCCATGCCCAGCACTCTTGTCGAATGCGTTCCTAATTTTTCTGAGGGCCGCGACGCGGCCAAGGTTGACGCCATCGTTGAAGCCATGAAGGTCACCGGCGTTTACCTGCTTGACCGCGAGATGGATTCCGACCATAACCGGTGCGTCATCACGCTGGTTGGCGAACGCGAAGCGATTCAGGAAGCGGCGATTCGCGGCGTCGGGAAAGCGGCGGAGTTAATCGATCTCACCCGGCATCAGGGAGCGCATCCGCGCATGGGTGCGGCCGACGTGGTGCCGTTTATCCCGATTGACGGGGTGACAATTGAAGATTGCGTCGCCATGGCGCGGCACGTTGGCGCAGAGATTGCGAAACGCTTTCAGATTCCGGTCTATCTTTACGAAGCAGCCGCCGCTACGCCCGAGCGCCAGAATTTGGAAAATATTCGCCGCGGTCAGTTTGAAGGCATTCGCGACGAGATCGCTACGAATCCCGCACGCAGGCCCGACTTCGGTGAGGCGCGCGTGCATCCGACAGCTGGCGCAACGGTGGTGGGAGCGCGCAAGGCGCTCATTGCCTATAACGTGTTTCTGAATACACCCGACGTCGATATCGCGAAGAAAATTGCGAAGGTGGTACGTTTTTCAAGCGGAGGATTGCGCTTCGTCAAGGGCGCAGGATTCTTGGTGCGCGGCCTGGCTCAAGTTTCGATGAACCTGACCGATTTCGAGCAGACTCCGGTGCACCGAGTTTTCGAATTGGTGAAGCGAGAAGCAGCGCGTTATGGGGTGATACCGGTCTCGAGCGAGATTGTTGGCTTGATTCCGAAGAAGGCTTTAGAGCAGGCGGCGGAGTGGTTTCTGCAGGTCGAAAACTTCGATTCCTCGCTGATTCTTGAGAACCGCCTGGCAGCCGTAATGTCCGGAAAAATGGCGGTCGGCGGGTTGCGCGCGGGAATCGAGCCTTTCATCGAGCAACTGGCCGCTCCGACCGCGACCCCCGGAGGCGGGAGCGCTGCCGCCGCCAGCGGAGCGATGGCTGCCGGGCTCGCGAGTATGGTTGCGTCCATGTCGCGAGGCAAGAAGGCTTATGTCCAATTCGAGGGTCAACTCGGTGCGGCGATTGCCCGGCTCGGCCAGTTGCGCGAGGAGCTAAAGGCCGCGATTGACGCCGACGCTGAGTCCTACAATCTCGTGATGAAGGCTTACCAGTCAGCCAAATCCTCCGATGGAGTTGCTTCCGACGGAAAAGCCGCGATCGTTGCGGCGCTCAAGCAGGCGACCAGTGTTCCGATGGGCGTTGCCGAGAGAGTGGTGGAAGTGGCTGAGATCGCAGAAAGATTGAAGCCGATCACGAATCCAAACATGAAGTCGGATCTGACGACCGCGCTTGCGCTGGCCAAAGCCGCGCTCGAAGGCGCGTTGGCCAATGTCGAGATTAATGTGGAATCGCTCGATGACACAGAATTTGTGGCGGAGACGCGAAAGAAAGCGGGCATCCTTAAACAGCAGTCGTTAAAGAGCGTGGGGTTAGAAGCATAAGATCGTCTGTTTTCCGCGCAAACTCCCCTAACGCACTCGTTCTAGAACTATGCCGGAGGCGACACACTTTAGTTACCGCCTAGCTTGATCGCTAAGAGCTAAAATAGATCCACCGAAGAAGCGATCCAGGGTACTAACGCGGTGTTAGCGGTTTGCATCTAAACTCCCAGACTCACGGGGAAGATATCGTCTCGAGGACTGTCATGAAGAAATCGTTGTTTTGTAAGTGGTTGTTCAGCGGATCGCTGTTTGCGGCGTTTCTGCTATGTGCGACGCTCGGTTATGCCATGCCGATTGCATCGTCGGCGCGTTCGATGGTGCCGTCGGAAGTCCAGCAGTTGATCGGTGTCGATTATCGAGTGCTCAAGGATTCGCCAACCGCGATGGCGCTCAAAGCGCAAGTGCTGCCCGATAATCTCAAGGAACTGGAGTCTGCCCTGAAGGGTGTTGGCATTGACGCCGAGCGCGATCTCGACCAACTCGATTTCGCCTCGTTCCGCACTGACAAAAAAGGCATTCAAACCATCGGCGTCGCCGCCGGATCGTTTTCCGCCAAAGCCGTACTCAAGAAAATGAAGCTCAAGAAGATCTCAGCCACCAAGTACGGGACGAGCAGTGTTTACCCGATGAACAACGGCATGGTGATGACGTTCCTCGACGACAACACGCTGGCCTTTGGTACCGAGGATTCGCTGCACAGCGCGCTCGATACGAAAGATGGCAAACGCTCCTCGCTCGATGCGAATTCGGTGATGACCGACCAGATGGCGGCCGTCGACGGGTCGCCGCTGTGGAGCATTCTCGACCAGAAGGGCACCCAGGCCATGATGCTCTCGGCCATGGGTGACGCTTCAAAGGTTGGCGACATCGATAGCCTGAAGAAACGAATTCTCGCGTCCAGCTACACCATGAACTTCGCCAGCGGAGTGAATTTCGATTTGAACGTGCTCACGGCCGACTCGATGACTGCCGGAACGCTTTCCGCTCTGTTCAAAGGGGTCATGCTATACAAGAAGATGAATGCCAGCCCGGCGGAAAAAACCGCGATTGATGCGACTACGGTCGATTCCGACAGCGCGAACCTGCAACTCCATTTCAAGAGCGACGACCAGAAATTCCAGTCGCTGATGAAGTCACCGCTGTTCGCGGCGGTATCGCACTAAGCAGTTTCGCAATAAGAGTCGCGCTGACGCAGCGCAGCAGCTTTGGCGTAGAATAAAAAACTTCCCGAGTGTCTCCGGGAAGTTTTTTTTGCCTGCGTGGTTTTGCAAAGAAAGACGGGGGACGAAAAGATGAGCGGGCGAGAGAGGAACGAGTGACTGACGATCGAGAGACTGACGGGCAAGCGAATGACGTGCGGGAAAATGAAGAGGGCTGAATGAGGGTTCTGGTAACCGGAGGGGCGGGTTACATCGGCAGCGTGCTGGCAACGGAGCTGTTGCAGCAAGGGCACCAGGTGGTCGTCCTTGACAACCTCAGCCATGGGCACCGGCAGGCAGTGCCGAAAGACGCGGAACTGATCGTTGGCGAACTGGCCGATTGCGAGGGTCTGGACCGTGTCATGCGTCTGCACTCGCCGGAGGCAGTGGTACATCTTGCCGCGCTGATCGAAGCGGGCGAATCGATGAAAGCACCTGAGGTGTTCTTCCGCAATAATACGGCAAATGCGCTGACGCTGTTGGAAGCGATGCTCGCCGCGGGAGTGAAGCGCTTCGTTTTCTCATCGACTGCTGCTCTCTATGGGAATCCGGAACGCACTCCCATTCAAGAAGAGGATGCTCTGGCGCCCACCAATGCTTACGGCGAATCGAAATTGCTGGTCGAGCGCATGCTGGCCTGGTTCCATCGGATTCACGGACTGCGCTATGCCAGCCTGCGGTATTTCAACGCTGCCGGTGCTTCCCGTCCCGATCGGGGAGAAGCGCATCAGCCGGAATCTCACCTCATTCCGCGCATCCTCGCAGTCGCTCTGGGACGCGCCCAGCAGGTGAACATTTTCGGCACCGACTACGCTACTCCGGACGGCACTTGTGTCCGCGATTACATTCATGTCAGTGATCTGGCGCGGGCGCACTTGCTGGCGCTCGATGCGCTGGCCAAGGAGCCGGAGAATTCCGCTCCGCTCATCTACAACCTCGGCAACGGTCAAGGCTTCAGTGTGCGGCAGGTGGTCGAAGTGGCCCGGGAGGTTACGGGACATGCAATTCCGGTGATCGAATCGCCGCGCCGGCCGGGCGATCCGGCGGTGCTCATTGCGGGCTCCGAAAAAATAAGACGTGAACTAGGCTGGCGGCCGAAGTTTCCGGATTTGAAAACAATTGTCGAGAGCGCGTGGCAGTGGCATCGTTCTCATCCGAATGGCTATTCAAACTTGGCAGAGGATGCTGCACAGCGCAAGTAGGGACGGAACCTGTTTCCGAGAGTGCTAGTCTCCCGGCACGCCGCTCACCGTTCCCGGCGATGGATTTTCCAGGGAAGGCGGGGAGAGATGGCCCGGCAAAAAGGGTGGATGAGGCAACCCGAGAGTGCGCAAGAGTGGTGCGTCGGGCAGCGCTGCGGCTGACGCGATTGCCGTCAGAGGCAGGGCGCTTGTAGTCGGATTCGACGCGGCATAAGAGAATTGCGGCACGATCTGCCGCAGGCCAGCCAGAATCGAGTTGGTGTCGCCGACCGAGACAGCGACATAAAGCTCGTCCAGCGCGTGCTTGAGGCGGGGCCAGGCGAGTTTGACGCTTTCGGTGCGGGCGATTTTCTCGCAGGCGCTCGGCGAGACGCGCTCGTCGGAATAGAACAGTTCTTCGTGAAGTTTTTCGCCCGGCCGCAGGCCGACGAACCGGAATTCCTGATTGTTTTTGCCGGAGAGGCGGGCCAGCGTTTTCGCCAACTCCGCGATCCGCACTGGCTCTCCCATGTCGAGCACCAGAATGTCGCGATTACGCCCGACGGCGAAAGCCTGCAGCACCAGGCTGACCGCCTCGGAGATGGTCATAAAAAAGCGCGTGATGTCGGGATGGGTGATGGTAATCGGCTGGTTTTGGCGAATCTGTTCCTGAAACAGAGGAATCACACTGCCACTCGATCCGAGAACATTGCCGAAGCGGACCGAGACGCAGCGCATGTGTTTTCCGGGCCACGCAGCGAGCAGCAATTCTCCAATGCGCTTGGTGCAGCCCATGACATTGGTCGGGTTCACGGCCTTATCCGAGGAAATCATGACGAAGGCCGAGCAGTTCGCAGTCTCGGCCACATTGAGCAACGCCAGCAGGCCAAAGACGTTGTTGCCAACCGCTTCGTCCACATTCGCTTCCATTACCGGCACGTGTTTGTAGGCAGCAGCGTGGAAAACAATTTCAACCCGGTGGGTCAGGAAAATCCTGCGCATGCGTTCCGGGTTCGTGAAGTCGGCGACACAGAATACAGTCCGTTCATGGTCTTCTGCATTGGCGCCGGCGCCAGCGTGTGGTGCATTGGCTTCGGCCAGTTGCCGTTGCAGGTGAAAAATTCCGGTTTCGTTCTGGTCGAGACAGACGAGCAATCCAGGCTTGCAGATCTGGATCTGGCGGCAGAGTTCGGAGCCGATGGATCCGGCGGCTCCGGTAACCATGACCACGCGCCCGCAAATATGTTCGCGCACCGGTTCCAAGTCGAGGTTGACGGGAACGCGCCCGAGCAGGTCATTCAGAGAGACTTCGCGCGCCTGTTGCAAGATGACGCGGCCGGCAATCAGCTCCGCCATCGCGGGAACGGTGCGGAACGGCGTGTCTGCCTGCTTGCAGTGGGCAACCAACCGCTGCATCTCGGTCTGCGTGGCCGAAGGGATGGCAATCAGGACTTCGTCAATTCTTTGCCGCACGGCCACTTTCGCGAGCGCTTCGACCGGGCCCAGCACCGGCACACCGCGGATTTTGAGCCCTGCCTTGCGGGGATCGTCATCCATACAACCGATGACGCGATAGCCCGTGTCAGCATCCTGAGTTTCGAGAATGATCATCTGTGCCGCGCGTCCAGCGCCTACCAGCAGCAGGCGCTTCGACGTTGAGTCGCGGCGCACGGTTTCCGCCAGCAGCCGGGAGAGAACGCGTAACCCTCCGAGGAAGGTAAAGGTGAGCAGCGCCTCCAAGGCATAAATCGAGAGGGGGAAAACCTTGAGTCCGAAGCCGTAGCGCACGAGAATCAGGAAAGCGATCGAACCGACGAGAGTTGCTTTCATAATGTCGAGGGCATCGCTGATTCCGGTATAGCGCCACCAGCCATGGGTCAAGTTGAAAAAGGGCATCAGCGTCAAACGGACCGCGATCAGAATGGGGGCCGTGGTCCAGAGCAAAGCCTGGTCTGGCAGGCGGAACTCGAAGCGCAAAAGCCACGCGCATACGAACGAGCCAAGGACCAGGCCGATTTGCGACAGCAGCACTAACAGCGAGCGGCAGCGCAAGAGTGCGGGCGATTTTCTTTGGATCCTTCTCATTGCACGACGAGGAGTCGGTTTCTGATTGCGGGCACTTCTCTTATGGATCGGCATGATTGGGTTTTTCTTGAGGGGTAATGCGACTTTATTCGGGACAAAGTAACGGGGCAGGAAAGCGGCGTTTGCGTGAAACGAGAGGGCGTTCGATCTCCATGGTTGGCATCGGTGAACGGCAGCGCTAGTGTTGCACTCCCTCCGCTCTAAGCACTCTCCACAGGGTAAGCGCCAGAATTTTCAAGTCGAGAAGAAGCGATTGTGCGGCCATGTATTCGGCGTCGAAACGGACTTTAACGGGAATGTCGAGTTCGTCGCGGCCATTGACCTGCGCCCAGCCGGTAATGCCCGGAACGAGGTGGTGCAGGCCGCATGCAGTGCGCAGGGCGACCAGATCGTCCTGATTGAAAAGTGCCGGCCGCGGACCGACCAGGCTGAGATCGCCGCGAAAAACGCTGAGCAGTTGGGGCAGTTCGTCGAGACTGGTCTTGCGCAGGAAGGCGCCAATCGGCGTCAGATAGCGCTCCGGTTGTGCTAACAGATGCGTCGCCATCTGCGGCGTATCGATACGCATGGTCCTGAACTTCGGCATGCGGAAAAGACGATTGTCTTTTCCGATGCGTTCCGACCAGTGCAGTGCTGAGCCACGGGAGGTTATTCGCACCGCTGCCGCGCACAGCAACAACAGGGGACTCGCAACAATGGCGATCATTGTCCCAAGAATCAAGTCGAGGATGCGCTTCGATGCGGGCAGGCCATGGATCGAAGCCTCAGAAGCTGGCGTCGTCTTTGTCTCAGCCTTCTTCTCTAGGACTGAGGCTGCACGTGTTGGGGAGCTGGTAAACATGATTGTTGTGTCGCTCAGGAAGTTCGCATCCTTCGTGGCGCTCCCGGACCTTTGATCACGCGTTTGTCAGAGCTCAAGCGGAATTCCGCGCACTTCAAGCCGTTGCGAGCCTTGACTGCAAGCCGGACGAGAAGCTTGCTGGTTCGGCTCCTGCCAAAGTAGTCGTAAGCGTCGTTGAAGGTGATCAGCGCCTCGTGTAATTCGGCGAGCGATTTTTTCGCCTGCTGATTGACACTCTGACTGCCGAAGTGAACGATCTCGGCCACGGGGGTGTAATGCACCAGATAGCCTTTTTGTTTGAGCATGAAGTTGTAGGCCAGGTCGGAGACAAAAAGGCGGAAACGCTCATCGAGCAAGCCCGCCGTTTCCCAGGTGGAGCGACGAATCACGTAGGCGGTGGTGCCGATGCTGTCGACCGGCTGGGCTTTCGAGTAGTCGAAGCCAGTCGCATAGTAGCGGTCGGTGAGCCGGCTCCGGGGAAACAATTTGTGCCAGTTGAGGGCCTGCAGCAGCATGGTCAGCGGTCCGGAAAAATGGCGGATGCAATGCTGGATCGATCCGTCCGGGTTCAGCAGCTTCGGACCGCAGGCGGCCACGCCGCGGTTCTCATCCATGTACCCGACCAGCGGCTGGAAGGCATTCCCGGTCAGTAAGGTGTCGCTGTTGAGCAGACAGGCGTAACGGGCGCGTGACATGCGCAGACCAAGATTGTTGTTGCGGACGTAGAACTGGTTGGTCAGATTGCGGACGAGGATGACGTCGGGAAACTCTGCGGCCACCATGTCCGCGCTGCCGTCGGGAGAATGGTCGTCGATGCAGATGATCTCAAAGCCGATCCCGCGAGTGTGTTCGTAGATCGACGAAATACAGTTTCGCAGCAGTCCGCGCGTGTTGTAGCTGGGGATGATGATGGTGAGGTCTAACGTGAGGTCTGAGGTGAGGTCTAACGTGTGGTCCAGGGTGAGGTCCAACATTTTTTTCATGGATTTCTCCCGTGCTGTCCTCGTCCCGAGATTGCGACTCGGCGAGGGTGATGGCTGCGTTCCCAAGCAGGAAGGCGACTTCGCAGCGGACGGCCGGGAATGCCGACCACGGTACAGCCGTTTTCAATCGAATCCACGACCACCGCATTCGCGCCGACAGTGACGTGATGGCCAATCCTGATACCGCCGAGAATCTTGGCGCCCGCTCCGATCACCACATCGTCGCCAATTTCGGGGCGCAGACTGGGATCGAAACCCATATCGAGTTTTTGCGAGCCCAGGGTAACGCCTTGAAAAATGGTGACGTTGCTGCCGATGTGCCAGGATCCGATAACCGTGCCCGAAGGATGAGGAAAGAAAATTCCTGGTCCGATTTCGCAGCGGGGCGCGACTTCCAGGCCGAACAGTACTAGGTTGAGATAGCCAAGCAATTGTGGCAGTGCGGGAATCCCGGATAGCAGGGCGGCACGGCTGGCGCGGCATAAAACAACCGGCAGAAAGCGAGGGTGCAACAGGCGGCAAAGCACCTGCCCGAAGCCGGGTCGCTGGATTGAAGGCTTTTTGTCCAAACCATCGTCGGTGATCGGCTGCCCGGTCGCATTCGGACCGGCAATGCCGCGCTCGAGTTCCCACTGGCGTTCGAGATCGCTAGACAGAAGCTCTCTTAGTTTGGGCATAGGTGGCACATTGGTCGGGTAGATCGTCGTGTGAATCGTCTTGTGCATCTGTTTTCAGGGCAGCGGCGGTGCCGGAGTTCTCAGTAGCAATATCGGTCGAGAAATGCTCGGGCATGAGGCCCCTGGCCACCAATTCCCGGGTGGCCCGGTCGAGACGGTCCGGTTCCGCGGGCTGGGTCTTGACCCATTCGACAAACCGCGTCAACCCCTCGTCGAGCGAGATCAGCGGAGTGAACTGCAGGCAGGCGCGAAGGGAGGTCAGGTCGGCATATCCGTGGCGAACGTCGCCCAGGCGATACTGACCGCTGACCACGGGCGGCGTCCGCACGCCGAAACGGTCGGCGAGCAGCAGTGCGATCTCGCGCACCGAAGTGGGCTGCCCGGAGCCGACATTGAGAGTGGTGCCTTCGGCGCTGTCGGTTGCGATCGCCAAGCCGACCGCTCGTGCCACGTCGGAGACGTGCACAAAGTCGCGGCTCTCTTCTCCGTCTTCATAGAGTTGGATGGTTTTTCCCATGCGTAGCTGGTTGGAAAAGATCGACAGAATGCCGGTATAGGGATTTTTCAACGACTGGCCTTCGCCATAAACATTCTGAAAGCGGTAGATGACTGCCGGAATCCCCAGCGCCTGGGCGGCGACACGCACCAGGTGCTCCTGCGCCAGCTTGGTGGCGGCGTAGATGGAGGCGGGCGCAGCCTTCGCTGCTTCGGATGTAGCCGTCGCTTCGATCGTGTTCCTGCAGCCAGGACACCGCGGCTGCCATTCGCCCCGGCGCAGTGTGTCTTCTCCCCGGGTGGCCGGATAAACTGGGCCGCAACGGCGGCAGCAGTAAGCTCCCTCACCATAGACGGACCGCGAAGAGGCGAGAACAATCTTGCGTACCTGGTGCCGGCGGTTGGCAAGGTGGTCGAGCAGCCGGGCGGTTCCGCCGGCATTGATCTCCGTGTAGCGGGAGATTTCGTACATCGACTGCGCCGTGCCCGTCTCCGCCGCCAGATGGACAACCGTCTGAACATTTTCTAGCGCCGCCGTCCAATCAGCGTCCCGCGTCACATCTCCACGCATCACGTCCACTTGCGTCCGCGGCAGCATGCGTAGTGCGGAGATGTCAGGGATGGCGCCGTGGATCTGTGAGCTCAGATTGTCGAAGAGCACAATGGAACATCCTTCAGCGACCAGGAGTTTGGCGACGGCGACTCCGATGAAACCGGCGCCGCCGGTGATCAGCACTCTGTTGTTTTTCATAAGGACTTAGCTTGCGGGTTTTTATGTCGATCCTGCTGTGCCGACCCTGCTAGCGTCGATAGCGCCTGGAACCGCTCAGGAAAGGGCGAAGGAGCCTACAGACATTCGCGATAGAGTGCCAGCGTTTGGTCGGCGCATTTATTCCAGCTATATCGGGCGGCTACGCGCGTGCCGCGTTCGCGGGCCCGCTGTCGCGCGGCTTCGTCGCTGACGGCGACGACTAAGGCCTGCTCGAGAGAGCCTGCTTCGTGCGGATTGAAGTAGAACGGCGCGTCGAGGCAGACTTCGGGCAGACAAGAGGTGTTGCTGACCAGTGCCGGGCATCCCGCTGCCATGGCTTCGAGCGGAGGAAACCCGAATCCTTCATACCACGACGGATAAATCAAAAGCGTAGCGGCGGCATAGGCTTCGGCGAGCGAGGTGTCAGAGAGTTGAGGGAGCACGAGCAGCTGGCGCTCGACCTCCAAATGTTTGGCCAGCATCCGCTCTTCCGGAGTCAGCGGACCGCCCCCCGCGGCCACTAACAGCAGCGATTTGTGCAATCCGGTAGCGCGAAACGCGCGCAGCAGATTGTCGAAGTTCTTATAGGGCGCGCGCGAGCCGACAAACAGGAGATATTCAGCAGGAACATGTTGCCGCAATTCCGCCGCCGCCTGTGCCGAGCCCGGCAAGCGGTTGAGACCGTGGTGGATGACCCGCGTCTTCGCCCGGTCGACGCCATAGAAGCGCAACAGGTCGTGCCGGCTCGATTCCGAAACGCAGATAATCGCGTCGGCGCGCTTGTAGAGATTCTGCTTGGCGCGGATGATCTTTCGCACGTCAGGAAACAATTCGGGAAAGCGTTCCTGCACGCAATCGTGATGCGTGGCCACCACGCGCCTGGCCCGCACCAGCGGCATGCGGCGATACAACGTCGGATGATAGATCTCAACCTTGCCGGCAAATAGCGCCAGGGCATTGCCGAGCGATTCGTTTGCCAGGTAGCGCAGGTTCCCGCGCCGCAGCCGGCTTTTCCATCCCACAACCCTGGTCTGCGCCCAGGGCAACTGTGCAAAGGGATACACGGTGTCGTGCATGCCGAGCCAGAGCTCGGTGTATACCTCGCGTGTGCCCGCGAGCGAGCGCATCAGTTCGTAGAAATAGCGCGACGCTCCGCCGGCATTTTGTAGGGAGAAGACTTGATGGTCATAAAGGATCCGCATGGGATCAGGCCTCTGGCCCGGAGCCATGCGCTCGGGCGACGGGTCGATCGGACGGGCAGGACTTACTTCGCGCAGCGCGCCTGGCATGAGTGTGGTGGTCGTTTATCGTTGGCCGCTAGTCGTTAGCCGCTGGTCGCTAGTCGTTAGCCGTTAGCCGTTAGTTGTGAATCGCGGAAACCTGGCTCGTCCGCCGGTAGGACGCCTGGGGAGGCAAGCTCGGCCAGACGGATGAAAGTAACCATGGCGGCCGGCAGCAGGATCGAATGCTGGAACATGGTCTTCACCAGAGAAACCGAAAATGGGTCGCGAAAAAAGGTGAACGCCAGCCAGCCGGATAGCATGACGTACATGGTGCGGTAGAGCGGGGAGCCGTCGCGCGCTTTGATCCAATGCAGTCCGACGGGCAGCAGAAACATGAAGACGGCGGTACCGATCAGGCCAAAATTGAAGCTGAAGGAGACAAACGAGTGCAAAGCGCCTAACGGGCTGAAGATTTCGGGCGCCTGGATGAGGGCCGCCTTTCCGGGGAACAGGGCGGAAGGAATGAGGTTCGAAAAATCGGAGAGCAGATACTTCGGCGCCGCCAGCCAGATCAAGTGGTCGTTGCTGAGAAAATAAACCAGCGAGATGCTGGTCAAAACCGGTTCGAGCAGCAGGTTCACTCCCGCATCGGCAAGCGAAGAATTGACCCGGAGCGCGCCCACCGTTCCGAACAACGCAGCCAGCGCGGTTGCGGCGGCGGCAATCTGCTTCTTGCTGAAGGGACGAACGTACAGAGAACGGAAAACGCCGAACATCAGAACAAAAGAGGCGACGTAGAGACGGCTGCCAATCAGGACCAGAAAGATAGCGCCGGCCGCGAAGGGAAGCATGAGCACGGTGAATCGCGGGCGGCTCGAAAGCCGCAGCAACAGGATCGAGCCGAGCAGCACGACCCAGGCGGTGACATTCCCCCGTGCGATCTGCAGGCTGACTTCGGTGGTGTAGGGCGCGAGCAGTTCTTCGCGGTGGGCGGCAATTTCCGCGAGGAAGATCAGGAAGGCGCCGCCGCTGAACAACGCCAGAATTTGCGGCGACAGGCTTCTCGGCCGCACCGCACTGGGAGGTAACATTTTTGGGCGGCACATTTTTGGACGGTAGATCCAGGCCCCGCAGCGATCGCCGGCCATGAATGCGGCATAGATGGCGACAATCGCCATGAGATAGGGACCAATCCAGCGCAAATCAAACAACGCCGCCCAGGCTAAGGGCATGTCCTCGGCGCGGAGAAAAAATCCGCAGGCGATGGGGGTCACCCAGTAAAAGATGAAGCCCAAAGAAAATAAGGCAACATGATCGATCCGGATCCGGCCGCGATCCACGCTATGCCGCCAGGCATAGATGGCCGGGAGCAAGAATGCCGAGAATAGAAGGATCCACTCGATCATGGGGCGGAACTGAGTCAGGAAATATGAATTACAAACTGCCGGAAAACACAGACTGTCCGGGTTCGGGAAAAATGGGGCTAGGAACTATAGCCGTGCGCGAGATGGATCGCGCTCGTTTTTTTCAGGTCCCGGACAAACGAGAGAAAGACGCCGGCGGCAAAAACCGCCAGAAAAAAATTGGCAATCAGCTGGCCGGCCGCAGCGCCGATGGGACCGAACCGGGGTACCAGAAACAAATCGACAACGCACAATACCGTGGCCGCAGCGGCAATGCCTCCCACATAAGTGCCGCTCTTATGCAAGCTGGGTAAGAGGCTGAGAAACGGGTTGCAGATGGCCATGACCAGAAACACCAGAGCGTAAAGCGGAGTTACTTGGCGGGTGACCGGCAAGTGCCTGTGCCCCAGCGCCTCGCATGCCATCGGTCCAAGCGTCCAAAACAGCGCCGCTCCGACGAGGCCGAGGCCGGCGCTGGCGAGTGCAAATCTCTTAAACCGCCGTGCCAACAGCTCGCCGTCGCTGGCCGCGCTCACCAACTCGGGAAGAAAGGTGTTCAGCAGGCAGGTCAGCACGGCCGTGCCAAACAGATACAGACGGCTGACCATGGCGTACTGGCCCACCGACCCGGTCGGAACATACTTGGCCAAAAGGATGACGTCGAGGGTTTGATAAGCCAGCAGCAACAACATTCCGGAACTTGCCTTGGCGCCGGAGAGGACAATTTCCGAAGTGAGGAATTGGCGGCGGGGCGGACCCGCCGCGGCGCGTGGGTGGCGGCGGAGGGCCCGCCAAAGTTGAATGCGTCCCGCATACATGCCTGCCGCATTGAGCAGCGGGATGGCCCACACCCAGCGCACCACCACCGGCCGCAGCACCAGCAGTGCGGCCAGATACAAGCCCAGTCCGAAGGCGCGCGTCCGAGCCAGCGTGCCGGGCATCCCCAGAGCCACCGCCAGGTAAGAGACATCGACGGTCCGGGACAACACCATCGCGAATCCGGCCACGATGACGGCGGCCACATCAGAGTGTCCGCGGCGCCAATAGACCATCGCCAGCGCCGCTGTGACCGGGCCGCAAACGGCAAGCGACACGGCCAGGCGGATTCGCTCACCCCGCTGCACGACTTCGATCGGATCTCCTCCCGCCTCTTCGACCAGCCGGGGACCGGTCAGGTCCAGCCCTAGGGCGCCGATCACCATCAGCACCTGATAGATGCTGGTGGCAATGCTGAGCTGCCCATACTGACGGTCCGCCAAAATTCGGATCAGCCATCCATAGACAGCGAATCCCAGGAGATAGGTCAGGCCGTCGGCCGATAGATAACCGAAAAATCTTGCCCACACCGGTGGCAAGGCACGTTCAGATGGGAGCTTGCCCAGGTTGGCATTGCGGTCTAGGCCGTTTTGCCGATGGCTGCTTGCTTTCGGAGAGGAAGTCTTCGAGGAAGAAATCATCGGACAAGAAATCAGTGGGGAAGAAGTCATCGGGGAAGAAGTAAGTGGGGAAGAAATCACTGAGGAAAAAATCATTCGCTCGCACTCGATGCCGAGCTTCGTTCCGGCTCCGGTTTGGCAACGAACCTCGAGACGCTAGCCTTCAGGAGGCGCCAACGGGGCTCGACATCGGGAAGAAGACGCAGGCGATGGAGCGCCTCCGACAACAGGACATAGAAGGCGGAACCGAGAAATCCCAGGAAGGTTGCGAGGGCGACGATCAACATCCGCGGCGGCCCCGACCGCTTCTCCGGCTCGACGGCACGGTCGACTACCTGCAGTATTCCCGAGTCGTTGGCCTCGTCGATCTTTGCCGCTTCGAGCTGCTTGGCGAGAAATTCGTATAAGGTCTCGTGGTACTTCACATCCCGCACGCGGCGCAGGTATTCGAGCGCGGCGGCGGGCACCTTGCCGGTGGGCACCTGGATGTTGCCGTTTCCAGGCTTGGAATCGCGCTCCAGGGTTGCCAGCTGCGCGTGTAGCGCCGCCAGTCCACGTTCGCTGCGCACCACATCCGGGTTCTGATCGGTCGAAAACGAGCGACGGGTTTCGAGTTGCACTTCACCCACCGCGATCTCGGCCCGGGTTCGGGCGACCGCTTCGATGATGGCTTTGCCCTGCGCGTCTAACTGGATCATGCCGGTTTGTTCCTGCGTCTGCTGGAGGTTGAGTTCGGCGCGCGCCAGTTCTTCCCGCTCGGCTTCGATCTGCTGCTGAAAAAACAGCCGCCGCTCGGCGGCTTCGGAGATGGCCAGGGTCTGGTTGAGCGCGTGCAGTCCGTCAAGGTAGGCGTTGGCCAGAGCTGCGGAGCGCCGGGGATCGCGGTCTTCGACCGAGACCGAGATCAATCCGGTCTTTTCCGCCGCTTCGATCGTGCTTCTCCGCAGCAGCTTCTTGCGGGCATCTTCGAAGCGGCGCACGCGGTACACGCGCAGCAGATCGAATTGGCGGATGAGCGCGTCGGCCACGGTGCGGCTCTTCAAGATGGCGACATACAGGTCGGCAGGATTTTTCAGCGACAGATCTTTGCCGGCCAGACCGGCGAGAGCGCCCATCTGCCCCACGATCGACGCAGCCAGCGACTGGCTGCGCTGCGGCGGCAGCAAGGTCGCGGTCGCCGTGTAGGTGGCTGGGAGCAGCAGCACGACCCCGCCCGCCAGTAGCATGACGCCAGCGGTCGCTCCTGCAATCAGTTTCAGGTTCCGGGCCAGCAAAATCATGAAATCCAGAAGGTCGATCTCAGTTCTCCAAGGACGGTCTTCGAGCGACCGGAGCGACCGCTCCCCCAAAGGCTGAGAGTCGGGAAGCTGAGAGTCAGGAGAGGAAGAGTCGCTGGAACGAGAGCCGGGAGATCGAGAGTCGAGAGCGGCAGGGTCAAGAACGACTGCTCCGACTGACGATTGCATTCCGTCCGCGCGCACCCGGTCAGTTTCAGATTCCACGGACATATTTGCGTTCAAAGGATTCATGGAACGGCCCGCATTGCGATGATTTTCATGGAGCGAACGGTCACTTGAAACGACCGTCATTGAACGACCGTCATTGAACGAGCGTCACAGAACGAACTTCATTGAATGACCCTGACGGCCGCTGCGCCCAAGGCAAACTGCGAAAAAACCTGGCTCCAATCGCGCAAGCCGCGGAGGAAACTGCCATGCGACAGCCGCTCGGGAACGACAATGGCATCGCCCGGCATGAGGCGAAGCGAGGCGAAGTTTCCATTCCACAGTCCCTTAACCGACTGCTTGCTCAAGATCGAGCCGTCGGCGCGGATGACAAACATGCGGCTCGTGTCCGCCTCGCGCGTGGGGCCGCCGGCGCGCCGCAGATAGTCCTCGACCCTCGCCTCGCGCTGGTAGAGGAACGAATTCTTGTTGTACACCGCGCCGAGCGTGGCTACCGTTGACGGGCGATAGGGCACCACCAGGCGGTCGCCGTCTTCGAGCGCGATGTCGGGCAGGTCATTCACGCCCGAGGAATCCGGTTTGAAGTCGAGGACGACGCGTCCGGCGGCCCGAACAGCGCGCAGTTTGTCGACCAACTGGCGCTGTGCTTCCAGTTTTTCCCGGTTATCGGCGACGGCTTCAGGCGTCAGGCCGCCGGGAGCGAGCGCGTTGCGGGTGAGGTCCTCTTCCAGACTCTCGATCATCTGGTCGAGGCCTTTCTGCTGGCCGGTACGCACCGATTCGCGGGTAAATTCCGCCCCGTAGAGATAGGCGTTCCCGGTCAAACCCCCGGCGCGCTCGACCAGGTGCCGGACGGTCTCTCCCGGCTCGGCACGGTAGACGCCGGCGGCGCGGAACTCGCCTTCCAGATGCACGAACTTGCTGCGTTTTTCCAGCGGCACGGCCAGGTCGTTCTGCGAAAAAACGGTGATAATATCGCCTGGTTCGAGCAAGAGGTTATTGTGCTCGTCACCTTCGACCACGAGTTTCCCCAAGTTGAAGGGGATGAGACGTATCGTCAGATCGTCAGGGTTCAGGCGTTGAATGACCGCGTAGTCCCAGTTGATCTCGGGAGCATCGCGCGTGATCCGGTTGCGCAGCTCCACGGCAGCCGTGCCGGGATTTCGACGAGACGAGTCCGTGCGTGTTTCGGAGGTCTCTTCCGGGAACGGGTCAGGCCGCGCGTCGAACCGGGCGTCGGACGGGACATCGAATCGATCGTCTGACCGGAGATCGGACCGAAAATTGGATCTCAGGTCAGGTTGCGGCTCGGCTTGCATTTGTCCATTCCCGTCGGTGTTCGCAAGGCGCCAATATTCGCGGGTGAGGAGTGCATCCTGGTTGGGGATCAGTTCGCGCAGGCGCATGCCACTATGCCAGGCGACGCGTCCGGGACGGGCTACGTTGCCACGCAGCGTCACCGCGTTTTCAAATCGCGGCGAGAGCGCGAGGATGCGGACTACATCCCCATCCTGCAGGGGACGGCCAAGACCGCTCACGAGGGAAGCGTTTTGCTTTAGGCCGAGCCCATCCAGGGGAAATTCCTCGACGCGGCGGACGTTATGGTCTTCGATGCGTTCGACGACCGCCTTTTGCCCGTCGGCGGTGGTGGCTAGACCGCCGGCCATTTCGATGGCGCTGCCGAGACTGGTCTGGTCTCGCAGTTCGTAGATCGCCGGTACATTCACACTGCCTGCGAGCGCAATCGACGGCCCGACGGGAGGGATATAGATGACATCTCCGGAGAGCAATCGCACGTCTTTGGATTTGTCGCCGCGCAAGAGCAGGCCGTAGAAATCGAATTCGGTGACTACGGTGTCATTGCGCTTGAGCTGAATGCGCCGCAGAGAACCTGTGCTCGACGGGCCGCCCGAAGCGAACAGCGCATTGACCAGCGTGCACAGGGAACTGACGGTGTAGCTTCCCGGACGCCGCGCCTGGCCCACGACGAAGATCTGGATGGAGCGTAGTTGTCCCAGGCTGACCGTTAAATCGAAATCGCGGAATACCCTTCGCATCGCCGTCCGGAAATATTCCGGAAGTTGCTCGAATTTCAATCCGGCGATGGAGATCACGCCGACCTTCGGCAGGAACACATTGCCTTCCCGGTCGACCGTCAGTCTCGCGTTCAGCTCGATTTGCCCCCACACCCGAAGCAGGATTTCATCTCCCGGCCCGATGCGGTAGTCGTCGGTCACCGGAACATGGTCGACAGGAGCGAAGGTTGTCGGAACACGTTGAAACAGGTTGGATCCGTAAATCGGCAGCCAGCGGCCGACCGAACTCGCGACAAATTGCTGGAATTGCGTGGGCGGTTCGGGGAGCGCTTCCTGGCGAAACGGGACTGGTCGCTTTCTTGCGCGATCCGGGTCCCCGTTTCTACCGGGTCCGCTGTCTCCCGGCGCATGGTTCGGCCAAGGATGGTTCGGCCAAGGATTGTAAGACCCGGGATCAATCGGCCAACTCGGGCTCGGTCCAGCCGGATTTTGTCCGGGACCGTTCGCTTGCGTCGCGCCGCCCCCACTATTCGTCCATGCCCCCGGGGGATTCTCCGCATTGTCTGGCACCGGGCCGGCCTGATCCGGAGTGTCGGGACAATCTTGTTCCATACACGATGCGTCATCCGGGGGCGTTGTCGGCATAGCCTGCGACCATCCCAGCCCGGAAAGAGCCAGCAGGCAGGCAAGGGTTGCCGCTTTCCACACCAGGAGTGGACGCAGCGATGGGACGGACTGCACCCTGCCATTTTGCGAGAAGGGTTTTTCAGAGAGGATGGTTGCGGGCATCATGACTCTTTTGGCATTTCCATTTCGAAGAACAAATTGTGCGGTCCGTATCTGCGGTCTCACCCCGAAGGTCTGCGATGTGGTCGTCCAGCGTCGTTCAAGGTCAGCATGTGCGGTCAGCAGGTGCGACCGGTAACGCCGGGTCGCTGCGCGCTGCCGCAGCCAGGTTTCTCCGCAGGTGTGGCGGCGGGCTCCAAATCGACGGCATCGACCTCAACGGCCACGCTCTGCCGGATCGCCTCAATCGCGATCACGACCCGAGACCGGCTCTTCTCCCGGACCAGCACGCCTTCCAGGCCCAGCATGGCTCCGGTTTTAATGCGGACGCGCTCGCCTACGACAAGATAGGCGTGGGGCTCGATCTTGCGTTGCCCGACGCCCGAACGCAGCGCCGCGATTTCAAAGTCGGGAAGCGAAGCCAGGCTGCGGCCGAAGCTGACCAGAGACCACACGCCCGGCACTTCGAGCACACGCGTGCGGTCTTGGTGCGTCATGCGGATAAACACGTAGTTGGGAAAGAGGGGCAACTCCAGTTTCATCGCACAACGATTTTTCCAGCGGTGAGTCGTGCTATAAAGCGGCAGGAACGATTCGATCTGACGCTCATTCAAGCACGATGCCACGCGTTTTTCATGGTGCGAACTGGTGTAAGCGGCAACCCAGCGGAGGGAAGATTCCCGCATCGCGGCAGGTGGGTATTCTGGCGGTGCGCTTGCCCGCCGCCCACTGGCTAAGACGATCTGCCCGGTGATTTTCGTATTTTCCTCGCGCCTGTCCATTTTCGTTCGCGCCTATCTTCTTTCGCTCGCGTCTGTCTTCTTTCGTTCCCGTTTCGTTCGTGCCTATTCAGCGGATGCTGTTTCAGTTGAAGCTTCGCCATCCCCGCTTAGCAAGGCTGGTTTAAGGCTTTCATATTCTTGCGGGAGTGCCGCATGCACAGTTGCACTTAGCTTGCCACCCAAGCTGCACTTCTTTGAGGGGAGCTCGTCCTTCTGCTGGCTGAGGTTAGAAATTCTTCAGAAAATATTCTTCGACAGATTCCCATGGCGGGATGCTGAAATGGTGTTTTGGTTCCAAATCAGAACCGTGCACACCGTGGCACAGCCTGTGAGTTGAGATCTTGTCCGCACCCTTCGAAAACTCCTCCGCGCCTCTGATAAGATTCCCATCTTCATTCTTTGCTGACAAAGTTCTCTGCTGACTGGCAACGCACGAATGGGACGCTGATGAAATGTAATGATGGACGAAGCAGAGACGGGACAATGGAACGGCGGGTACGGCGCAGATGATTCTGGCTGGGGACGTTGGCGGTACAAAGTGCACGCTGGCGCTGTTCCAGCCGGAAGGCGCCGTCTTGCGCCGTGTCTTCCGTTGCCGTTTTGCGGTCCGCGACTATCGCGGATTCGAAGCACTGCTCGATGACTTTCTGCGGCAGGCGGTCTCTGACCTGCGGCTTCAAGCCTCTAGCGATCTCATCATCGATGCCGCCGGGTTCGGCGTAGCTGGCGCGGTTGTTGAAGGACGGCACTATTCAGAAAACCTGCCGTGGCTGGTTGATGTTTCGGTGCTCAAGCGCAAGCTGCATCTGAAAAACATTTACTTGCTGAACGACCTCATGGCGACCGCGCTGAGTCTTGAAGGGCTCGCGGCCGTCGATTTCGTAGCGCTGAATCCAGGAACGCCAATGCCCCATGCCACACGTTGTGTGATTGCGGCGGGAACCGGTCTGGGCACAGCGCTTCTTTTTTGGGACGGCGAAAAGTATCAGGTCGCGCCCAGCGAGGCAGGACAAGCGGATTTCGCGCCGCGCACAGAGCGGGAAATAGAACTGCTCCGCCATTTGCGAGGGCATTCTCAACACGTATCGTGCGAGGAAGTCATCTCGGGACGCAGCTTCCGGCGCATTCACGAATTTCTTGATGCCGCGGCTATACACCCATCCTTCGCAGCTTCGTCCGGCAGTTCGTCCGAATCGCAGGCAAGCAATCCGGCTGCTGAAATCGTCGAGCGCGGCTTGGCTAAATCCTGCGCCGTTTGTGTGGAGAGCTTGGACTTCTGGACAGAAATATTTGGCGGGGTAACCGGCAACTTCACGCTGCAGACGATGGCCCTCGGTGGCGTTTACATCGCAGGCGGTATCCCGGCAAAGATGTTGGCAAAGCTTCAGGAGGGCGCGTTCTTCAAATCTTTTTGTGGAGTAGGCAAGCTGCAGCCAGTGCTGGCACGCGTCCCAATCTTCGTCGTCATGAATGAGGATGCGCCGGTGTGGGGAGCGGCCTACCGGGCGCTTGCCAACTGGCAGGCGCAGTCGTGAGACGACGCCGGTGATCTATTCGTTGAATGCGATGGATGTTTGTGATGGATTCCTAGTGATGGATGGTTGGTAATGGAGAAGTCTGGGTACAACCGCTTCCTCTTGCTGGTCGCCGGGCTCGGCGGATTGCTCTATGGCGTCGACGTCGGCATCATCGCCGGCGCTTTGCCTTACCTGGAGGCGACCTCCGGCCTGAACGCGGGGCAACTCTCCAACGTCGTCGCGGCGGTTCTGCTCGGCAGCGTGATCTCAACATTGTTTGCCGGGGCGCTGGCGGACTGGATCGGGCGCAAGCCGCTGATGGCGCTTAGCGGATTGCTGTTTGTCGGTAGCATTCCCATGATCGCGCTCTCGCAGGGTTACGGATCGCTGGTACTGGGACGTTTGTTGCAAGGCGTTAGCGCAGGACTCATCGGCGTCGTCGTCCCCCTCTACCTCGCAGAGTGTTTGTCAGCCGCCCACCGCGGCAAGGGAACGGGAATTTTTCAATGGCTGCTGACCCTGGGCATCGTGACGGCGGCGGTGGTTGGCATGTACTTCAGTTTTCGCGTCCAGGAGGTTGCCAAGCTGGGCGACCCGGCGAGACTCTTCGCCTTCAAGGACACAGCATGGCGCAGTATTTTCTGGGTTTCGCTTCCGCCCGGAATTTTGTTTGTGCTGGGCAGTCTGGTCGTATCGGAATCGCCGCGCTGGCTGTTCCGCCGTGGACAAAAGGATGCCGCATATGCCGCTCTGCTCCGCTCGCGCACCGGCGAACAAGCCAATATGGAACTGGCGGAGATGGAGCAATCGGTCGCGCCTGAAAAAACGAAGAGTTCTTCGGGAAATAAAAGCGCTTCGGGAAGTAAGATCGGCGAATCGCTTCTGCGCCGTAAGTATGTCATCCCATTTGTTCTGGCTTGCGTGATTCTGGCTTGCAACCAGGCAACGGGCGTGAACTCCATTATTGGCTATAACACCAACATTCTGCTGCAGGCGGGGCTTTCGGATGTACAAGCGCATTGGGGATATGTTCTTTTCACCGTCGTGAATTTCCTGATGACGATTGGCGGCGTTGTGCTGGTCGATCGAAAAGGACGCAAGTTCCTGCTGTCGGTCGGCACCGCCGGAATCATTATTTCGCTCGTCTGCACCGGCGTGCTGTTTCGCGGAACTGAAAACCTACGCGTTGATGCGCGTGATGCCCTTCAGTCCACGGTCACCAGCGATCCTGCTGCGAAGCTCACGTTGAGGTACGACGAAAAGAGCGCCAATGCGCTTCTGAGTGCCAGCGGGAACGCCGGCCACACCATCGCCAACGCTCCCACCTCGCTTGTTGTCATCTATGCCTACGGAGATTTTCGGGCTGCGACTAAAGCCGTGCGTTCTGACGACCAGTCTGCCACACCGATCGAAATCACACGCGAAAGCTGCGTGCCCGCCAACAAAGTCATCGCATTTTTCTCCAATCCATTCGCCGACATCGAAGTCGCTCGGCAGTCGCCACTCCGAATCGAGGACGCGCTGATTACCCCCGTTCCAAGCTCGCACCACGGTTGGATGGTGGCCATCAGCCTTTTTGTCTTCATGGCGTTCTATGCCATCGGCCCTGGCGTATGCGTGTGGCTGGCGCTGTCGGAGTTGATGCCGACCCGCATTCGCTCGAATGGTATGAGCATCGCGCTGCTACTGAACCAGGCGGTTTCGACCGGCATCGCCGCCATCTTCTTGCCCACGGTTGGCAAGCATGGATATGCAGCGATGTTCTTTGCCTTCGCGGGCTGCACGGTAATTTACTTTGTCACCGCAGTGGTGTTTCTGCCGGAAACGAAAGGGAAAACTCTGGAAGAGATCGAAGCTTATTTTGAGGGAGCGGGTGCGTGACGTTCGCCAAGGTTCATTCTTACGGTTGACGTATGCTATTTGCGTAATTCAAATCTCAGAGCATGATGGAAGATCACAACTGGAGCTGGAAGATGAAAAACATTAGCCTCCCGCTTTTGATTCTGGCGACAGCGTTCGCCGTTGTTCTCAGCATTCCGTTACAGGCTCAGGCGCAAGACACCGAAGCAACCTACAAATCAAAATGTGCTGTGTGTCACGGGGCTGATGGAAAGAAAATGGCCGGCCATGACCTGAGCAGCGCCGATGTGCAGAAAAAATCAGATGCGGATCTCACAGCCGTTATTACAGAGGGACGACCGCCCAAAATGCCCGAGTTTGGCGATAAGTTGAAGCCCGAAGAAATCAAGGGATTGGTGGCTTATATCCGCACGCTGAAGTAGTCACTGGTTGAAGTAGTAATTCGGCATGGCAGGAAGGTCGTCGAGTGCGGCAGTTTCCTGCGCCGTCACTTCAGTTTCGCGCCAATTCCCGGCTCCAGTTCGAAGCCAGCACGCCTTAGCAAGGACTAGCAATCCCTCACCCCCAGTCGGAAGGAAGCCTGGGGGCGAGGGTTGCCACTTACCTTACGGCAAGTAGTAGCGGAAGGAAGTGAAGACCATACCGTCGAGGCCTTCAGGTCCGGCGTAGGTTACGGGCGTGTTCGGTTGCGAGCTTATACCCGCCCAGGTTTGCCGCGTCACGTAGGAGTACTGCGTGCCGAAGCGGAAGCGACCTTTGGGTCCGGTGTAGATGTTGTACCAGAACCCGGCTGTGCCCTCGATGGTGGCACGCGTGTCACCGGTGCAATTGGCGAGAGAGCCAGGGCTAAAGCCACCGCTGCCGGGAAGAGTTTCCTCATAGCAGCCGTAGTTGTTGAAGAAGGGCGATCCGTAGCCGACATACTTGCCGCTGATCGAATCGAAGTCGTAGGCGCGGCCGGCATACTCCGCTCCGACGTAGGAATAGAGATCAAGTTTCTTGCTGTGGTATTCGAGCGTGATCAGACCCTGCAGGTCTCTGATGAGGTGGATAGTTCCGTCGGCGTGAATGGACAGGTCGGAAAGCTGGGAGGCGCCGTAGCGACCGACGCCGCTGCCACCGAAGCCGTGCAGGCCGAACACGAAGTGTTTGTCGGCGAACGCCCAGCGAGCGTTGGCACCGACGCCTCCGCCTTCTTTCGAGGCGTTATAGACGCCAAGCGTGCTGGCGGCGGCAGGGTTAGCAGCGCAGACCGGGTTGGTCGCGAAACCTTCCGCGCATGGGAACACGCGATCTGTGAAGCGATCGACTAATCCAAAGATCTCGTAGTGCCCGAAGCCGGGATCAAACGCGATCTTGGCGATGAGATCTGGAGCCGGATTGGCCGTGTAAGTTCCGTTGAAAGCGTTGTTGGTGTTGGTGGCACCCGCTTCGCCCAGCAGATAGTTGGAAACGTTGTTATGCGTGGTGAGTGTGCCCTGCGCGTTTTCCATGGCAAACGCGACCGACACCTTGTCGCCGAAATCCTTGGTCAGACGAATTCCGTACTGGCGTGCAAAGCTGAAGCCGACGTTATACTGTCCGTCGATGGTCTGCGGACGCGCGTCGTTGGTTCTGCCAGTATCGTCGCTGGGACCAATTCCAACTTTGTTTTCGGTCACCAGGCTCCAAGCCTGGCCGGCAAGGAACTTCCAGCCATTGTCAAACTTGGCTTGTCCCCATACCTGCCGGAGTCGGAACGTGTAGCTATTGGTCTGAGTGTTGTTGGAGGTGGTGCCGGAAGACAAAAAGTCACCCGATATGTAGCTGGATAGATCGACATTGCCGGCTTTGCCTTCGACATAGACTGTAGGCCGTGACTGGCGGGCGGTGCCGAAGAAATCCGACAGGTTGTTTTGGGAAGCCCCAGGCATGGTCAAGTTGTTAAACGGCGTGATGATATCCGCTCCCAGTTCGCGCGACCGCCGCACAAATTCGGCCGCGGCGAATCCGCCCGGCGTAATGTGGATGCCCTTGAAACGGATCGTGATCGGGCTTTCCATGTCCTTGTTGTAGACCCCTTTATCGTCACTGCCCATCTGCGTCGGATCCTGCAACGCCCACACCGTATTCCGCAAAACCGGGCCGTTCGAACCACCCATGCTGACGGTCCTGAAGTCGGCAAAATCGTTCTTGAGGGCCAGTACTGCTTGCTCGTCAGCGGCCGTTTGAGCCACTGCCGAATCGGCCTTGGTCTGCGCCTGCACGGCGACCGTCTGGCTCTTGTCCAGTTTTTGTTCCAACTGATCAATCTTCTGGTCGCGGCTCTCGATCAGATTACTCAACTGCTTGATCTGCTGCCGCATCTCGTCCAGCTGTTCCGAAACTGTCGGCTCAGCCTTCTTGGCAGCGGCCTTCTTTTGCGGAGCTTTCGCCGTAGCCGTTTTTTGTGCCTGAGCCGTCGTCGCCTTCGTCGGCCCTGGCTGGTCCTGCGCTGTCAGTACGCCCGCCATCAGCGTCATGGACAGCACCCCGGCCATCATTCGTTTCATTGTTTTCCTCTCCTGAAAATAAGCAATTTAGATCGCAGACAAGACTCTGATTCGAAACAGTGTTCGGCCCAGTTTTATGTTTAGGTGAACCGTCAGCCTAGACTGTGGTTTGTTAATAATTGATGACAATCTGTTGAATATTCCATGAATCGCCCGCTCGCGAAGCCCTACTTTGGGGGATCAGCCTGAAGTGCCCTTCGCACCGCTCGCTATAATCCCTTAGTCAATGAATTGCCACCATCCACTGCAGTCTCTTACCCGCCGGGAAATGCTGGCGCGGATGAGTAAGACCCTATTGTTGTCTCCGTTACTGGGCTTGGCCGCGATGGGTACTTCTTGCGGAGGATCTCAACCGGGCAATACCGGTCCGCCCCAACTGACCGATGATCAATTTCTGGATGAAATTGAGCGCGCCATCTTCCTCTATTTCTGGGAGCAGGCTAGTCCGACCACAGGTCAGGTCAAAGACCGTGCCTTGGCTGCGGGGAACGACACCAGCACAGTCTCAAGCATTGCCGCGACAGGCTTCGGACTTACCGCGCTCTGCATAGCCGATCAGCGCGGATATATGGCGAGCTCAGACATCGCGACACGCGTGCAGGCTACGCTGAGTTTCCTTCTGCAGATGCCAAACGAAAACGGCTTTTTCTACCACTTTGTGGATATGAATACCGGTCAGCGGGCATACGGCTCCGAAGTCTCGTCGATCGATACCGCCATCCTGATGTGCGGAATTCTCACCTGCCGGCAACATTTTCGAAATCAGCAGATTGCTGATATGGCTACGCAGCTCTACCAGCAGGTCAACTGGCCGTGGATGCTGAACGGAGGAACTACTTTTTCCCAGGGCTGGACTCCGGAGAGCGGATTTCTGACGACGCGCTGGGAT